>Ga0255089_1000880_pt1 | contig 9693 bp, 2 predicted proteins | sample Colum_Miss_RepC__2_FD_188468 | JGI IMG/M metagenome (GOLD analysis project Ga0255089, IMG submission 188468) | Freshwater microbial communities from Columbia River, Oregon, United States - Colum_Miss_RepC_8d | ecosystem: Environmental > Aquatic > Freshwater > River | place: USA: Oregon | collected... | reverse complement strand
AGGCCAGTCCGCGCACGCTGCCATCGGACGCGCTGCGCGCCAGTGCGACCAGCTTGTCGACGACGATCAGCTGCTGCGCATGCAGGATCAAGCGCTGCGTGTCGTCCTTGCTGCGCTTGGCATCGAACGTGGCGGCGATCAAGCGGTCGATCACCGTGTCCAGGCCCGGCATGCGGCGGTTGCGCGCTTGCTGTTGCACCAGCCGCGCGCCGCGGTCCGGCTGCAGCAGCGCGGCGATCGTGATCGCCGATGCCGCGCGCGCGGGCGCAACCGCGTCAAAGCTCACACCGGTGGTGCGCGTGAACAGCTCGCGCGTCGCCGGCCAGCCGGGCGGACGCGGCGGGATCGCATCGAGCAGGGTGTCGGGCAGGGCCAGCGCGGATGGCGCCAGCGTGTCGATCAGCGCATCGAGCGCATTGGCTTGCTCAGCGGCCGGCACCGCGCTGAGCGGCGGCTGCCCGTCGCCGCGCAGCGCATACACATAGCGCTGGCCGCCGAGCGTCTTGGCGACCGCATCGACTTGGTAGCGGTGGTGCAGGTAAAGCGGCACCAGCGCTTCTTCGATCGTCGCCATCGGCATCTGACCCTTGATCGCACGCTCGCCAAAACGCGCCAGCGCCGCGCGCCGCACGGCCATCATCCGTCGTAGTTCGGCAGCGCTGTCGCGGCCGTTGTCCCACAGCGCGACATCCGGGTGGGCGGCACCGGCAGGTCGCGCGTCTTCGTCGGTCAGAAAGCCGATGCCGGCGCGCTGCGCCCGCGTCAGGATGTCGCGCAGTGCGGCAGTCTCGTCGGTGCCGGGTGCGAACTGCCGGTAGCCGTAATCGATCGCAACTTGATCCCAGGCGCCGATCTGCTGCGTATATGGCGCGCTGATGTCGATACTGCCGTCGTCACGCAGCGTGACCAGCGGCTGCGGATAGTCCATCACCGAGCTGCGCCCGTCGTGGCTGGCGACGTAGTTGTGCAGCAAGCCGAGCGTGTGGCCGATCTCGTGCGCGGCCAGCTGGCTCAACCGCGCCGTCACCAGCGCGCGGATCGCATCGGATGCGGCATCGCCGGCTGCATCGTCGTACGGCGACAGCAGACCTTCGGCCAGCAGGTAGTCGTAGCGTGCGCGCAGCGAGCCCAACGACACGTTGCCCTTGATGATCTCGCCGGTACGCGGATCGATCACGGCATTGCCGTAGCTCCAGCCGCGTGTCGCGCGGTGCACCCATTGCACGACGTTGTAGCGGACATCGAGTGGGTCGGCGCCTTCGGGCATCAGCTCGACACGGAATGCATCGCGATAACCGGCCGCCTCGAACGCCTGATTCCACCAGCGCGCACCGGCGATCAAGGCGTCGCGGATCGGCTGCGGAGCGCCGCGATCGACGTAGTACACGATCGGCGTCACTGCCTCGCTGACGGCGGCACCGGGGTCTTTTTTCTGCAGGCGGTGACGCAGGATGTAGTGCTGCATCAGCGGGTGATCGATCGGCGTGGCGTAGTCGGCAAACGTAGTTTCGATATAGCCCGATCCGGGGTGCGAACGGCGCGGCTGATAGCCGGGCTCCGGCAGTGCGATCAGCGAGCTGCGCTCGCGCAGTGTGATGGCCTCGGGTGTGGGCGTGACGTCCTTGACGTAAGCGCCGGGCGCCTCACCCTTGAACGTCAGCGTCGCTTCGATCTCGGTGTTGCGCGGAAACGCCTTGGTGCCAGGCAAATAGACCGCGCTGCGCTCGACATCGAGCTGATGGCTGCCTTGCTCGGCACGCTTGATTGCGCCGATCGCATCATGGACGTCGCGCAGCGCAAAGCCGGTGGCGTCGACCAGGCTGCGCTCGCCGTTTTCGGCAACGACCGGAAAACCGAACAGAACGGATTCAGCGAATGACTGCTCGACGGCGCGCTGCTCGTCACGATCGTCGCTGCCGGCACGAAACGCGAGGTTGGGCTGCACCATCAGCACCTTGCGGCCGACGCGGCGAAAGCGCACGTAGCGCGAGTCGCCGATCTGTCCGCGGTCGAGCCCAATGTCGTTCGAGCCCAGGCCCTGCGTTAGCGTGGTGACGTACAGCGCGCCGATGTCGGCTTGCGGCAGTTCCAGATACAGCCGGCCCTCGCTGTCGTCCCGGTACAGCGGCATGAAGCCGTCAAACCGTATCCAGCCGCGCGTCTTGTCGGCGATCGACGGCAGCGCCGTGCTGCGCGCTGCGTCCGCAGCCGGCGCCGCGTGCGCGCCGGGTATCGCAGCGCCGGCTGCGCCGAGCAGAGAAAGGCAGCAGATCAGATGCGCAAGGCGATGCATGGCAGCTCCGGTACCGGTTCGAACAAGGGCATCAATGTGCATCGCAGCGGCCGCGTCGCGGCGCGAAGGCTGCCGGCTGCAAGCCTAGCCCGCGCCGCGCGCGGCCACAAAAAAGCCGCGTGCGGCGCTGCCCCGAAGGCAACACCGCACGCGGCTCGACACCGCGGCGAGGCCGCGACGTGCTCAGCGAGCCCCTGCGGCGCGACGGCGCCGCAGCAAGCCGGCCAGCATCAGCGACAGCAGCGTGACGCCACCGACGGCGCCGCCGCCACCACCACCGGTACTGGCGCCGCCATCACTGCCACCACCGCCACCACCACCACTGGCCGGCGGCGTGCCGGTCGCGCTCGGCGCAGCGCTGAACACTTGCAGGTCGGTCAGGCGCACGACGCTCCCTGGTGCCGGCGGCGGCGTGATTAGCTGCGTCGGATCGGTCGGATCGGTCAGCGCCGCCGCCGTTGCGCAGTCGGTGTCGTTCAGCGGGTCGGCGTCCTGTTCGCCGGCAAACAACGGGTTGCCGGTGCACTGGCTGCTGACGACTTTCAGCATCAAATGCGTCGCGTCGACGGGCGCGAAGCTGAAGCTCTTGATGAATAGATCGTTCTGCACCGGACGAATCAGAAAGCTCGGGAACGCATCGGCCGGGCTGGTGTAGATCACCTTAGTAAATGCATCCGGCGTGTCGCAGCTGCCGCTGCAGGCCAGCAGCTCGAACGCGCGCAGCGCGGTAAAGCGGCCCGGATTGTTCGGGCCTGCCGCCGTGCTGACGTTGACGCTGCTGATACGGTGGCTGCCACCGGCGAGCTTGACGATCGCATAGGCGCCGGCGACCAGACCGTTGTCGCCGATGCGAGCACCCGTGTCTTCGGAGTCGTCGATCACCGTGTCCTTCAGCGCGATGTTGGCTTCGTCGGTGGCCGTGGTGACGACGCTGGCGGTCTTGCTGAGCGAAGCCCAGTTGGTCGGCAACGTCACCGTAAAGTCGAAGGTGCCAGCGGAGAGCACGCGCGAGAAGCGGTGGATACCGTAGCCCGGTGCCACGACGATGAAGTCGTAGGTGCCCGGCACCAGCGTCGCCGTGTCGCCAAGATTCTGCGTGGCAAGCCGCGTGATGTCCGACGTGGTGTCGATGACCGTGGCCGGGTCGGTGTCGGCGATCGGCCGGCTGCGCATGCTGAACTGGCCGACGTACAGCTTGGCGTTGGTGATCGCCGCGTTGGACTCGTCGCCAGCGCGTGCTGCAAAGCGCAGCGTGGTCTGCGCGCTCTCCAGCGGTGATCCGAAGTGCGCCACCGGTGCGGTGTCTTCGCCGTCGACCGAGTACGCGTCCTCGCCCATGCCGCGCTGCGCAAACACCTTCCACATCAGCTTCTGGTTGGCGCCACCGAAGCGTGCCATGTCGGCGGCCAGCATGGCGTCACGTGCATCGAGCATGCTCGGTGCCGCCGGCATCAGCAGGAACGAGTCGTACATCAGCTGGATCCAGCGCCGGTTGCCCGGGCAGGCATCGGCCAGGAACTTGCCGTCGGCGCAGTCCTTCTGACGCGCGACATCGCTGACCGGGAAGCGGCCGTTGTACTCGTCGATGAAGGCCTTGCGCAGCTGCCACTGGACGCCGTTCCAGATTTCGCCGTCGGCATGCACCTGCGGGCCCGGCGTGTCGTAGCCGACGTTGCTGTAGTTCAGCGGATTGTTCTCGAGCGCAAAGTTGCGGATGCCGCGCTGCTTGTTGCCGGTGGCATAGGAGCCCAACGCCGTGTCGTCGGTGCCGGCCTGCGGCAGGAAGCCATATTCGAGCTGGTACTCGGTGGCTGCGAGGTCGCTCCAGCTTTCGCCCATCGCGCCGCCCTGATGGCCACCGATGCTTTGGTCAGGACCACCGATCATGCGATTGCTCGTCGCATGCGTGTACTCGTGGCCGACGATGCCCATGTCCAGATCGCCGTCGGCGCAAGGCGCATAGATCACGCCGCCGATCGGCTGGAACAGATACTGGTTGGTGATGCCGGGCACCCCGTCCTGCAGTGCGATCTGGTTGGCGTTGTCACGGCCGGTGAGCAGCGCGAACGTCGGCGTGCCGGGTGCGCCGGTGATCGCACCGGCTTGCGCGTTGCCGATCTCGGGGTCGTTGGCGACGGTCGGATCGGTCAGGCCGAAGTTGTCGAGCTGCATGTTGTAGTTGCGCTCGGTCCAGCCCAGGAAGTAGCTCCAGTCATGCATGCGGTTGTGCGTGGCGAACAGATGCGCAACCACCGCGTCGATGTCGTTGCCGCCGGGCACCAGATTCGTCGGGCTGCACTGCGAGTTGTGCCAGACATTGGTGAACGGGTAGACGTACTCGCGCGTGGTGCTGACCGGCCGAATGTTTTCGGCTGGCGTCAGCGGCGACAGCCAGGCTTGCGCGGTGACGGCGGCGTTGCCGATCGTCGTGAAGCTCGGCAGTCCCAGCGCCGGGATGATGTCCCAGGGCGCGCGCGCCGCGATGTTGTTCAGTTCCAGGCCGCAGCCGGCAACCGGGCTGCCGTTGACGGTGTTCTGCCAGCAGCCGAGCACGCGGTTGTCGGTGTCGCTGTAGTCCTGCGTCGGCGTGCCGGCGAACCACGACCACTTCGGCGGATACGGCAGCAGCGAGCCGGTGCCGGGCGCCGCTGTCGTGCTGGCGGTGAACACGCCGGCAAAGTCCGTCGGCGGCAGCGGCGCCGCGCCGTCGAAGCTGCAGATTTCAACCTGATAGGTGCCCGCCGCGACGCCACCCGATGGCGCGTAGTTCAGCGCTTCCGGCGAGGTCAGCAGGTCAGTCGTGGCGACCAGCTTGCCGCCGGTATACAGGTTGATATTGATGTCGTTGCCGAGATTGATGGCCGTGGCCACGACGCTGATCGACGCATTGCCGGCCGCGACATCGAATTCGGCGCGCTCGGCGCAGCTGCCATCGTCCGGCAGTGAGCCGCTAAACGGCGCGGGCGCTGCGCCCGCGCTCTGGTTGTACAGGCGGTTTTCACGGCGCAGCACCGCGCCGCTGCGCGCGTCGATGAAGTGCACATAGGCCATCGGCACGCCGGCGACGCTGTCGAGCACGATGGTCTCGTAGGCCGGCACGACGCCACCCAGCGGCATCGGCATCGCCACCAGACGCGCGCGCTGCACGTCGGCAAAACCAGCGACACGCAGCAGGTTCCAGCCCTTGCCTTGCACCGTGTCAGTGATCGAGCGGATCGCGCTCGGCGATACGCGCCGGTTGACGTCGGCCGCGGCCGCCAGCCAGGCCTGACCGGCCGTCAATCGTGGCGCTGCCGGCAGCGGCTGATCGCCGGCCGACGACGAGGACACGTAGTACACCTTGCCGCCGACGATGCCGACCGTGATCAGGCCGTCGTGGCTGACGCGCATCCCGCCGAAGCGTTGGCGGAACAGCACCGCATGGCCGGCGCTGCCCGGCGTGATGCCGTCGTTGACCAACTCCAGTTGATCAACTGCGGCCGCCGACAGCTTGAACAAATCGCGGTGGGTCTTGATGAACGTGCGCGCGGCTTCGACCGGCGTGCCCGGTCGCGAGATAGCCACCGTGACGCACCAGCGAGTGCACGGTGCCGAAGCGGTTCCACGTGGCGTGGCCGCCCAGCGCCGATACGGCCGCCAGTTGCGCAGCCGCCGGCTGCAGCACGCCGGGGCGCAGATCGACACTGGCCGGCGCCGGCTTGTCGGTGGCCAGGAAGACCGCCTGGGCGGGCAGCGTGACGGACAGCAGCAGCGCGAGGCTGGCGGCCGCCGGGAGCAGACGCGGAAGTGAAGTCATCGAGTGGTGGCAATCCAGCGATACGCCATCGCCCGTCCATTGGCGATCGAGGCGTGGAAAAAGTCGTCTGCACACCCCTGTGCGGACGGATCGAGCATCCCCCTGAAACGTGCGCGGTCGAGGCATCGATAGCGACCCGACTCGACGTTCACTTCGATGATGACGATTCGATGACCGCATCGCCTGAGGGGATTTCCGGTCGTGGTCCGAGGGGTTGGCGATGCACCAGCAAATGCAGCCTAATTGCACCGACATGGCGTGATTCACGCGAGCAGGCGCGCGGACGTCGCTGCGGATTTCGTTAGCATGCGGGCGCGACGGCGCCGCTTTGCACGGTCCGCTACCACTCGGGGAAGACACAGGATGAAGTCATTGAACCTCACGGCGCTGCTGCTGGCGGCCGCGACCGCGACTGCTGCGGCCCAGCAGGCCGACATTGAAGTCGATTCGCTGGAGACGATCGCGGTCGCACCTCCGGCCGAGCCAGCCGAAGCATTGAGTAGCAGCGAGCCGGCGCAGCTCGAAGAAATCGTCGTCACCGCGCAAAAGCGCAGCCAGTCATTGCAGGAGGTGCCCATTTCGGTCACGGCGCTCGACGGTGGCTTCATCCGCGAAACCGGTGCGGCCGATCTGGCCGACGTGGCGCTGTACGTGCCCAACGTGCGCGTCGACGCCGACGATCTCGGATCGCCGCAGCTGTTCATCCGCGGCTTTGGCACCAATGCGTTCAATCCCAGCTTCGAAAGCTCGGTGGGCTTCGTCCAGGACGATATTTTCTACGGCCGGCCGGGCTACTTCACCGAGTCGATGTACGACGTCGACCGCGTCGAGGTGCTGCGCGGCCCGCAGGGCACGCTGTTCGGCAAGAACACGATCGCCGGCGTGTTCAACGTGACCACGAAAAACCCCACCGATACGTTCAGCAGCGACGGCCGCGTGACCTACGGCAGTTTCAACACGCAGCGCATCGATGCCGGCGCCGGCGGCATGTTCGCCGACTGGGGCGGGGCGCGCGTCGCGGGTTTGTATCGCAAGGAAGACGGCCAGCTGCGCAACACGTTTCTGAACCGCGACGAGGAAGCGCTCGAGCAAAAAGCCGCGCGACTCAAGTTCCGGCTGTTTCCGTTCGATTCGGTCACCAGCGACCTGATGTTCCAGGCGTCTGACACCTCGGCGCCGTTCTGGCCGTACCAGCTGTTCAAGCTCGACGACGACACGCGCGGCTATCTGGAAGCCTTCGATGCCGGCGTCGAAGACAACCCGACCAATTTCCGCACGCAGAGCGATACGGCCGGCTTCATCAACAAGGGCTCGCAGACGCTGGGCTTGCGCACGCAGTGGGCCATCGGTGACATCGGCAGCGTGCACAACAGCAACGCAGTGCTGGTGCTGGCCGGGTCGCGCTTCCATATCAATCAGCTCAACGAGCTGGACGTATCACCGGCTGACATCGCGCGGCTCGACAGCCACGAGCATCACGAGCAGCTATCGGCCGAGCTGCGCTTCGCCGGCGAGACCGACACGTTGTTTGGCTTCGGCGACAAGGTCGAGTTCGTCGCCGGTGGCTTCGTTTACGACTCGCGCTATCAGCTGCGGGCCAGCATCAATGCCGGCGCCGATATTGGCAGCTATCTGCTGACGCGCGATTTCTGCCAGCTCGCCGGCTTGCCGCCCGGCATCTGCGGCGACGGCAGCAATGTGAGCCTGCCGGGCCTGCCGATCTTCGGCGACATCACAGCGCCGCTGATCGGGCCCGACAACTACGCATTCGATTATCTGCAGGACACGCTGTCGATCGCCGGGTTTGGCCAGGCGACCTGGCACATTACCGAGCGCTGGGCCGTGACGCCCGGCGTGCGCATCAACCGCGAGCAAAAGGACGTCGATTCCCGCGGCACGCCCAATTGCCGGCTCGCGGTTGGCGACAACCCGCCATGCGTGATCTCGACGCTGTTGATGGCCAATGCCTACGACCAGCGCGGACTTCAGCGCAATGAGTTCGACGTGTCACCCAAGCTGGTGCTGCAGTATTTCGCCGATACTGGCGTCAATCTGTACGGCTCCTACGCGCGCGGCTACAAGAGCGGCGGCTTCAATTCGCTGTCGTATACCGGCGAGGACCTGGAGTTCCGTCCCGAAACCGCCGACACCTTCGAACTCGGCGCCAAGTCCGAGTTCTTCGACCGCACGCTGCGCTTCAATGCCACGCTGTATCGCACGAAGTTCACCGACCTGCAGGTGCTGGCATTCAACGGCGTGTTCTTCGATGTCAGCAACGCGGCATCGGCGACCTCGCAGGGCCTGGAAGGCGACTTTCTGTGGCTGACGCCGTGGCAGCCGTTGCAGATCAGCGGCAGCTTCGGCCTGCTCGACGCCACCTACGACGACTATCGCGATGCCCCGGCACCGGTGCGTGACGCCAACGGCAATCTGCAGATCGGCGCCTTGCAGGACTTGAGCGGCAAGCGCATCGCATTCGCGCCGCGACAGACCGCGTCGCTGACGCCGCAGTTGAGCTTTCCGCTGCCGCTGGGCCTCGGCGGGCGCCTCGCCGGCGACGTGATCTATCAGGGCACCGACGCCGACCTCGACCCGAACACGTTCGTCCCGGCCTACACGATCTATAACGCGCGTCTGACGATCGCCAACGACGACGAATCGCTGTCGCTGACGATCGGCGGCACCAACCTCGGCGACAAGCGCGTGCTCAATCAGGTGATCGACGCGACGTTCTTCCCCGGCACCTACTTCGCCCAGCAGGCCAACGGCCGGCAGCTGTTCGTCGCGATCGCTGCGCAGTTCTAAAGCGCGGGCGCCGCGTCGTTACGGCGCCGCCAACGAAAACGGCCACCGCGAGGGTGGCCGTTTTGTACCGCGATGTTGCGCGAGGCTTAGATGCGTTCTTCGATGCCGAACGCGGCGAAGCCCTTCTTCTTGAAGTTATCGCGGAACATGTCGCGCAGCTTGGTCGCCGTGGCGTCGTAGGCGTCCTTGTCGGTCCAGGTGTTGCGCGGATTCAGGATCGTGCTGTCGACGCCCGGGCAGCTCTTGGGCATCTTCAGATTCAGGATCGGCTGCACTTCGGTTTCAACGTTGTCCAGCTCGCCGTTGAGTGCCGCGTTGAGCAGCGCGCGCGTGACCTTGAGCTTCATGCGGGCGCCGCCGCTGGTGGCGCCGCCGCCGCTCCAGCCGGTGTTCAGCAGGATGCAGCGGGTCTTGTTCTGCTCCATCTTCTTGGCCAGCAGCTCGGCGTAGACGTTGGGACGCTGTGCCATGAACGGGCCACCGAAGCAGGCCGAGAACGTCGGCTGCGGTTCGCTGACGCCGACTTCGGTGCCGGCGACGCGGGCGGTGAAGCCGGACACGAAGTGGTACATCACGTCCTTGGGTTCAAGGATCGACACCGGCGGCAGCACGCCGAACGCATCGGCCGTCAGCAGCACGATGGTCTTCGGATGCGGGCCCTGGCCGTTGGGCATGATGTTCGGGTTGGCGTCCAGCGGGTAGCTGAAACGGGTGTTCTCGGCGATGGAGCCGTCGAACAGATCAAGTTCGTCCGGGTGGCACTCTTCCATCTTCTTGCCGGGCAGCGGCGGCACGTTTT
>Ga0255089_1000867_pt1 | contig 9831 bp, 10 predicted proteins | sample Colum_Miss_RepC__2_FD_188468 | JGI IMG/M metagenome (GOLD analysis project Ga0255089, IMG submission 188468) | Freshwater microbial communities from Columbia River, Oregon, United States - Colum_Miss_RepC_8d | ecosystem: Environmental > Aquatic > Freshwater > River | place: USA: Oregon... | reverse complement strand
TATCGAAGTTGATTGTCGGGTTTTAATTTAAAAATTCTCATTTCACATAAGTTTTTTAAATGCTATTATTCTGAATGAAATTTCATTACTCAAGGTAATTGAACATGGAAAAAGTATATATTCGTCGGGGAGATAAAATTGTTGGCCCCACCACTCGTGAAAACCTTATTAAACTTCATGAGAACCGAAAAGTTACGGATGCTGATCAGGTGTCTACAGATCAAAAAAATTGGATGCTTTTGATTGATTTTTTGAATCCCGCTGAGGAGGCCGTAGAGGAAGAAGATCCGATTGAACGAGATCAGGTAACTCAGGTCGAAGATTACGAAAATGATAACAATCAGAGTGATTTTGAAGATTCTGCAGTCAATATTGCTTCAAAAAAGCAAGAAAAGGCAATGTGGACTGCTACTTTGGTGATTGGGGTGGGCGGTGCTGGAATTTGTGCATTGGCCCTTGTTCTAGGATTTATCTTTGGCTTTTTGCCCAAAAATCAACCTGGGGCTGGCAATTTCAATCCCCGGTTTAATCAGGGTGATAATTTTTTTAATCGATAATATTTACGGAGATGATAATGGAGCTTATCACGATTTTGATTCAGATCTTGGGTGCATTATTTGTTTATAGGATATTTCTGGGATTTGCTATGACTATTTTTTCTGGGTTTGGAGGTTTGCCTGTAAGGGTTCTGCAAAAGTTTAAAATCAATAAATCTGCTAATGGTACCCCCTTGATTAGTGTTGCCGGGAGAGCCGAGGGATTGATTTCATTTATCCTAACTATTATGGGGTTGAGTGATCAGACTCATTTTGAACTTTTTGAAGATCGTATTTTTTATCGCAGTAATAGCCTTAGTCTTCAAATCGTAAATACGGTAATGCTCGATCACGTCAACTATACCATTTGTACACTTTATCAGCCGATTTGGACTTTGATTATCGGTGGATTGTTTTTAATTGCTGCATTTTTTTCATTACTAGCAGTTGCATTTGTTGGTTCCTTGCTAGCATTTATTTTTGGCATTCTTGCGGTGTTCTCTGGTTACTTTTTTTGGACCAACCGCTTTCTGGTAATGGGAATCAAGACAAGTTCTGGAGATACTTTCGGCATTGTTTTCAAACGAAGCATTATCGAGAATATTGAAGTTGATTTTGGTAAGGTCCGCAATGCAATGCGCTTGGTGGACGAGAAGATTCTAGCTGCAAAGTGATATTTAGTTAATAGTTGAACCATGCAATAGCACAATTCCTCCTGATCTTACCATAAATAAACCAGCAGATATCAAGCTGACTTACCACCTTGGTGCAACGGGACTACGTGGTTGGATTTATAACAAGCCTGTCCTTTGGCCGTTATCGGGTAAATTGGTTGGTGCGGACGCTTAAATTCAAGATTGATTCTTTGGTTGCAAACTGAGGGTTTTTCGTTAATCTTCAACAATACTTTTTAAAAAAGAGGGAAGCATGATGATTAGCCCCAGAGAAATGATTTGTGTATTGATGGTTGCCCTAGCATGTGCATCTGGCATTTATGCTCAAGGACCTGAAAAACCTGAAGCTGCCTTTGCAACCATGTCTCCTGAAGCATTGCGGGCATTCGAGAAGGATGTGATGCGGCGGATTGCAGACTTCGCCCTTATCCCTCCTAAAATGAACACTTCGCCTCTGCCGAAATACGATTACGATAAACTTGATTATGGCATGACCATTGGCATAGAGAGAACCCCTAAGGGTAGGCTTTGGGCTTGCTGGGTTGCTGGGGGCGACAGTCCTAAGGCCTTTTTCGTGCTTGCCAGCAGCGATGATGATGGCGAGACCTGGTCGAAACCACGTTTGGTGGTGGATGCACATTCCAAAAACCTTCCCATGGATCGCAGCGTTCTTGTAGGAAACCTCTGGACTGATCCCCTCGGCCGCCTTTGGCTGATTTTTGATCAATCGATGGATATGTTCGATGGCAGGGCTGGGGTATGGGCCAGTATTTGCGAAAACCCGGACTCCGACAAGCCTGCATGGTCCGAACCCAAACGCATTTGGCATGGGGTCACCCTGAACAAGCCCACCGTCCTTTCCACGGGGGAATGGATGCTTCCAATTTCTTTGGATCAACGGGAGGGTTTCGGTCCATTCAATGGGCTATTTCAAGATCTGAATCCATTGCGAGGTGCGAATGTCTTTGTTTCTAATGATAAGGGTGTCACTTGGCAGCGCAGGGGGGCGGCAGTTTTCCCCAACCCCGACTGGCATGAGCATATGATCGTGGAACGCAAGGACCTTTCGCTTTGGATGCTGGCCCGCACTGCAAAAGGAATGATGCAATCATTTTCGACGGATGGGGGAAAAACTTGGGCTTCCCCCAGCGAGCCACCTGGCATTCGCCAACCCAACGCCCGCTTTCACTTCCGCAGGCTGGCTTCGGGCAGGCTGCTACTGGTCAAGCATGGCGACCGCATCGACTCCCATGAGGGCAGGGTTCAATTGAGTGCCTGGCTTTCCGAGGATGAGGGCAAAACCTGGAAGGGCGGGTTGGTGATAGATGAGCGCAAGGGCATTTCCTACCCGGATGGTTTTCAGGCACCCAATGGCACCCTCTACATTTCTTACGATCGTAATCGCTCCACGGATGGAGAAATCCTTCTGGCCCGCTTTACCGAGGAAGATATCTTGGCTAAGAAACTTATCAGTCCCCAATCCAAATTGAAGATGCTCATCAGCAAGCCTTTGGGTGTCAAAGACCCGAAGAAAAAGTAATCAGCTATTCGTTAATGTTCAACAGTACTTTTCAAAGAAAGAGAGAAAAATGATGATCAGCAGTAGGAAAATGATTTGTGCATTGATGGTTGCCTTGGCATTTGCCCCCGGCATGTATGCCCAAACTCCGGGAGGATTGCCCCGAAGTACCCCCGAAGCCCAAGGTGTTTCCTCCAAGGCTATTCGCGAGTTCATCGAAGCTGCCGATAAGGAAATCAACACCATGCACAGCTTTATGCTGATCCGTCATGGCCAGGTGGTGGCGGAATGCTGGTGGAAACCTCAGACACCACAGACGCCCCATGTGCTTTGGTCCCTTAGCAAAAGCTTTGCTTCCACTGCGGTGGGATTAGCCGTTGCGGAAGGTAAGCTTAGCGTTGATGATCCGGTGATCAAATTTTTCCCTGATCTGCTTCCCGAAAATCCTTCAGAGAATCTTAAAGCAATGAAGGTTCGCGATCTGCTGACCATGTCTACCGGCCATGACAAGGAGCCCAAACCTGCCCCGGATGCACATTGGGTGAAAACCTTCCTGGCTCATCCCGTGCCCCATAAGCCGGGAAGCAAATTCGTGTATAATTCTCAGGCGACTTACATGCAATCTGCAATCGTGCAGAAGGTCACTGGTCAGACTATTCTTGAATACCTGCAACCCCGATTGTTCGAGCCGTTGGGAATCAAAAACCCAAAGTGGGATGCTAGTCCGCAGGGCGTTTCAATTGGTGGTTGGGGATTGTTCATCACCACCGAGGATATTGCCAAGTTCGGCCAACTCTATCTGCAGAAGGGCAAATGGAATGGCAAGCAGTTAATACCTGAATCTTGGGTGAAGGATGCCACCAGCAAGCAAGTGGAAAATGGTCCTAAGCCCAACAGCGATTGGGGGCAGGGGTATGGCTATCAGTTTTGGCAATGTCGGAATGGTGCTTTTCGAGGCGATGGCAAGGATGGACAGTTTTGCATTGTCCTTCCCGAGCAGGATGCCGTTATTGCCATCACTGCTTTGACTGGCAACATGCAAGGGCAATTGAATCTAGTGTGGGATAAATTGTTACCTGCTTTTCAGGCAAAATCTTTGGAAGCCAATAAGGTGGAAGAAGAGAAGTTGAAGCAGGTGCTTGGCAATTTATCTGCACGGGAAGGCCCCACCAAAAAGTAAAGCGTTTATTTCTAGGTTTGTCTCTTGGGGAAGCTCCCACTTGCAAAATATAAAGCCCTTATTCCTGCGGTTTTACCGGGGTTTTGGGCTTTCCTTTTAGTAATTCTTTTAGATCTGCAATGCCACCAATGATGGCCCCTACTATGGATCCGGTGCCGGCTAAAAATACGCCCAATATTAACACCAGCCCTGTGTTGTCGGGCACTGTTTCCCTGGCTAGAATCTGAAGAAATATTTGCACGATTACAAAGCCTGCAAAAAAACCAGTCCCTGCTCCAGCGATGGAACAGAATAAGGTGCGACGCATGAATTTACTCCAATTGGTTGATGTCTAATTTCAAAACACTTACTCAGGATCGGGCTTGGGATGCGGAAGGAAATTCCGAGAAGCTTTATGCCACAAAGTAATATTTAGTTAATAGTTGACCCATACAATAGTACAAATCATACTAAATCAATTCTGAATGATGTGCTTTTGTTTGGCTTTTATAGAAAGTATTCATGTATTTGAAATTGTATTCTAAGTGGATTCTTACTGCCTTAATGATTTTGCTTGTTCCCTGCCAGCAAGCTTTTGCCCAGCCCAAAAATCCTATTCCTCCGGATCTTACCAAAGACAAACCGGCAGATATCAAGCTGACTTATAACCTTGGTGCAACGGGTTTACGTGGTTGGATTTACACCAAGCCTGCTAATTTTTTCGAAAGCCAGCAGGGCAGAACCACTACTTTCAGCAGGCAGATTCTTGTCACTCATGTAGGAGCTAAATCGCCTGCAGATGGCGTTATTAAAATTAATGATGTGATACTTGGCGTTGATGGCAAACCCTTTGCTGATGATGCTCGCAAAAGCATTGGTCTTGCAATTCAAGACGCAGAAAAAGAAACCAATCAAGGGAAGCTGAACCTTCTCGTTTGGCGGCAGGGCAAAACCGAAAAAGTGCAACTCAAACTTCGGGTCATGGGTTCCTACTCTGCGACTGCTCCTTTTAACTGCCCTAAGTCCAAACTCATTTTTGATGAAGCATGCAAGGTGCTCGAAAACGAACCGCTCCGTGATGATATGTGGGGCGCAGTCAATGGCTTGGCATTGATGGCAACAGGCAATCCTGAGTATCTGCCACGGGTTAAGGCTCTTGCCCATAAGATTGGCCCTAAAACATTGAAGCTTGAACTCAAGGATGGCATGTTCATGTGGGATTGGGGCTATCGCAATGTTTTCCTTTGCGAATATTATCTTCTCACTGGCGATAAAGATGTTCTTCCTGCAATCAATGAATACGCAATTTCCCTGGCGAAGGGCCAGAGTATGTATGGCACCTTTGGCCATGGCATTGCAAAGTTGACCCCTGATGGGCAGTTACACGGTTCGATACCGCCTTATGGCCCTGTGAACGCTGCGGGTTTGATTGCGAATATGGCAATCGTGATGGGAAAAAATTGTGGTGTGAAGCATCCTGAGATTGAGCCTGCAGTTGATCGCGCTTCCAAGTTCTTTGGCTACTTTGTAGACAAAGGTGCAATTCCCTATGGCGAGCATATGCCTTGGCCCAACCACGAAAACAATGGTAAGAACGCAATGACTGCGTTGTTGTTTGGCCTGCAGGGAAATCGTATTCGTGAGACCCAGTTTTGGGCAAAGATGGTGACTGCTTCGTATCAAAATCGCGAGTATGGCCATACCGGCCAGGGGTTCAGTTATCTTTGGGGCGCACTTGGTGCTAACACGGGTGGCCCTGATGCGCTTGCTGCTTATTTTAATCAATCTTCTTGGCATTTCGATCTGGTGCGTCGGTCCGATGGTTCCTTCACCTATGATGGCGGTGAACAATTTGGCCCCGGGAAAACACATGACAATACCTACTATGGGAAAAGCAGTTACTATGGCCTTAGCCCTTGTGCAACTTATGTTCTAACTTATTCGATTCCCATGAAGAAAATCGCAATTACAGGTAGGGGAGTTGATCAGGCAAGTTGGCTTACGAAAAAAGAAGTTGCAGATGCAATTGCTTCCGGGCGCTTTGATCTTGATCGCAAAAATAAAACCAATGAAGAGCTTATCGAAGCCATGGGAGATTGGTCGCCTGTGGTGCGTAGTTGGGCAGCAGAAGAATTGGGCAAGCGCCCAGAACGAAAAGAGTTGGTTCCACGATTGATAGTTTTGGCAGAGGGACCGGATTATCGAAAAAGGCAGGGTGCTGCAGAAGCTTTGGGCTATATCAACAGCGCAGAGGCCCTTCCTGTTTTGGTGCGTTTGCTTACCCATGAAGATCGTTGGTTGCGAGTTAAAGCTGCCAACGCACTTCGCAATATGGGTGATACCGCAAAGCCTGTTGTTCCGGAAATGTTGAAAGCCGTGGTTGTTACCGCAGAGCCTTTAGCACCCATTGTTTGGGATGATCCCATCCAGCTAACGCATGGCGAATTAGCTGCAGCGTTGTTTAAGGGGTTATTAAGAACTTCGATCAAGGGAATTGATCCCGAGTTGCTTTATCCTGCGATTCGTGCCATTTCCAAAAATGCAGATGGCATGGCTCGTGCCCAACTCACCCACACCATCACTAATCAATTGACACTTGAAGATGTGCAGGCATTGGCGCCCGACATTCTTTTGGCGATAGATATTCCCTCACCTGCGGACACCATGTTTGCAAACGAAATCCGGATGGCGGGGCTTCGTGCGCTTTCCAAGTACAACTTCAGGGAAGGGATTAGGGTTAGCTTGAAATTTGCCCAGACTCAAAGCCCGCATGGCAGCGAAAAACGCATGGGCGAAATCATGAAAGAACTTCTTCGCTATGGCAGTGCAGCCAAGGAAGTTTTGCCCGACCTAAAGGTATTGATCATCCAGTGCCAAGAAGAAAAAGATTTTCCTGACTGGGCCAAGAAGATGAAGATTGCCTCGGTTGAAGAAGCAATCAAAGCGATAGAATCTACAAGTACCCAGCCTGAGTTGCGTACCATTCAAGCCCCTAAAAGTGTCCCTAAGAAATAGTGGAACAGGTTGGTATGTAGCATATTTATGGCACTTTAGGCCTGACGGCTCTTGCCATCGCTTTGGTTCCTGTTAAGTTGGCATCTGGTAGATAGGGCCAAAAGCAGAACAAAATAACAAATCAGAATCCCTTTAATAAGCTTAAAAATAGTAAGGCGATTAAAATGATAGATTGAACTACACCTAATACGATCGCAGTAATAGCATGCCCCATACCAGCCACTTCAGGATTGGCCGTAGCTTTCTGCATGGCAATTATGCTACAAATAAACGCTGGAATAGTGAGGATAAGTCCAAGTACGGAGATCAAACTAAAAACCCCAAGATAATAGCCAGCTATTGAAGTGGGATTCCGTGTTGGAATTATTGCCATTACTCTTCTATCGTTTGTTTTTGAAGACATAAATATTCTGGAATTAATTGGGAATGGCAAGGGGCGATAGAACAATAAAGGGCCAACAAGGGATATTTCGCAGTAAGGTATAAGAGACAAGAATTCCAAATACTGTCCAAGGCAACCACGGACCAAATCTTTTATGCTTTGTAATCGCAAGAAGAAAAATAAAAGGCAAAGAAATCACTAACAATGGATTGTACTTTAATGCGCTTATAAAAACACCATATAGCAAGCAGTGGGTTGCCCTTAATGCTCCACAACCTGGACAATTGCATCCGGTGGCAACACGAAAAAACAGATAGGGTAAAATTTAACCATTCTTGGGTCGTTGAAATATAAAATTGTTACGCCGACTCTCGAAAGAATAACAAAGAACATACATGCTATTCTTTTTACAAGTACATTGTCTTTGATAACTAAAATAATTTTCATAACAAGAACCCGATTTCATATTCTAACCGTTTATTAAATATTAGAAATTAATAGGTTTTCATAACTACTGTTGATTAGCTAACGAAACCAACTGCACAAAGAAGATAACCCATAAAATTATTGAAAGAATCGCACCTAAACAACACCACATCAGAGCGGTGCCAGAAGCCGCCTTTGCCCCTTGAATGTCTCCAGCAGCAACCTTTGCATTTACTGATGTAGCGTAAACTATAGCGACAATACCAAATGGCAAAAAGAAAAGGGTAACTATAATTGATGTAATAAGATAATTTGGTACATTTTCATACCGCTTAGAATTCGAGTTTTGGTTGTTAGAACCCAAAGGTACATTGCATTTTTCACAGGAAATATTTTGATCAGAATTTTCTGCTCCACAACTTTGGCAAAATACAACATTTGCGGAACTTCTTTTTTGAACAGATGTAGGTTCTAGTGGTTCCTCAACAAGGTTTTCTTCAAATGTTGGGTTTATCAAATTTTTGCAGTTCGGACATGTGAGCGTTTTACCAATTAAATTAGTTGGTATTTTCAATGTATTTTCGCAAGATGGACAATGATATTTGATGAAATCCACCGGCAACTTCCTTAAAAAAAATAGAGCGAAAATGTTACATTAATTCTGCTTACTTTAAAAACCACCCTTTTTTTCTTCAACATAAATCTTGTTAAATTCTTTACCTGATTTTGTTAAATATATAATGCTTTTAATTAGTCCTATAATACTCATCGGAATTGCACCCAATCCACAAGTTAATAAAGATACTTGTGGCATAATCAGACTAAGAGTTGTTTACCAAGGATAAATTTATGTATACTTAATGACCCTAGCAAAATGCCAAAAATACCAGCAGCTACTTTATTCCCAGAAGATATGTAGTCCATTTTTTTCCTATCTATGAAATTACTCTAATAGTTTATATAGCTCAAAGTGGACTCCATGTTCATACAGACGGCGGGAGATACAAGCTTTAAGCTATAAAAATTAAGTATTGGTGCACCTAAAGCGAATTAGTGGCTCAACTTCGTAGGACGGAAGGCGGTAACATCATCCTTCAACTTGCCTCCTAAGGCAGGTAGTTGGCTTCGCCTGACAAGCCTAATTTAGTTTCTTATCTTTCGGGTACGTATTGGGATCGCAAGCCCGACTAGCATATTTATGGCACTTTGGGCATAGCGGCACTTGCCATCGCTTTGGTTCCTGTTAAGTTGGCATTTGGCAGATAGGGCCTTTGCTCAACACTTAAACTAAAGAAACTCATGAATCATCAACTTGATGCTTTGAAATTTGATAATCGCTTTGTCACTGAATTACCCTGCGATCCAGATTCTTCCAATCGCAGAAGACAGGTTGCAGGCGCGTGCTATTCCAAGGTTCTACCCATCAAAGTTTGTAAACCACAATTGATCAGCTATTCCAAAGAAGTTGCTCAGTTGTTCGATCTTTCTGATGAAGATTGTACCTCGGATTATTTTGCCCAGGTGTTTGCTGGGAATCAGCAGGTACCCGGAATGGATCCCTATGCAATGTGCTATGGTGGCCATCAGTTTGGCCAATGGGCCGGGCAGTTGGGCGATGGCAGAGCCATTAACTTGGGTGAGGTGATCAATAAAAAAGGTGAGCGCTGGGCGTTGCAGCTTAAGGGAGCTGGCCCTACGCCCTATTCGCGTACCGCAGATGGCTTGGCGGTGCTGCGTTCTTCCGTGCGGGAATTCTTATGCAGCGAAGCGATGCATCATCTAGGGGTTCCTACTACTCGCGCACTAAGCCTAGTGCTTACAGGCGAAAAAGTAATGCGGGATATGTTTTACGATGGTAATCCGATGCATGAGCCTGGCGCAGTTGTTTGCAGAGTTGCGCCATCTTTTACCAGGTTTGGAAACTTTGAGATCTTAGCTTCGCGTGGCGATGTCGAACTACTTCGAAAACTTGTTCATTACACGATTAAAAATGATTACACCCAACTCGGTGAACCTTCCCCCGAGGTTTATCTAACTTGGCTGACGGAAGTTTGCAGAAGAACTGCAATCATGCTGGTGCATTGGCAAAGGGTTGGGTTTGTACATGGTGTGATGAATAC
>Ga0255089_1000863_pt1 | contig 9855 bp, 7 predicted proteins | sample Colum_Miss_RepC__2_FD_188468 | JGI IMG/M metagenome (GOLD analysis project Ga0255089, IMG submission 188468) | Freshwater microbial communities from Columbia River, Oregon, United States - Colum_Miss_RepC_8d | ecosystem: Environmental > Aquatic > Freshwater > River | place: USA: Oregon | collected... | reverse complement strand
ACGAGATCGCCAGCGCCGGCCACGGCGCCATCAGGCCGCAGCGCTCGGCGGCCTCGGGCGTCCAGCCAAACGCGCGCACATCGGCAGCACCGGGCTCGAACACCGGTTTGTCGGTCCAGAATTCGCCCAAGGTCTCGGCCAGCGCCTGCGCCAGCCGACGCTGTTGCGCGACCTCGCCGGGTCGCGGCCCGGTCAGCAGCCAGACCCGCGCCTCAGACGACATCAGGCGTCGGCCGCCGTGATCAGCGTGCGCCCAAGCCCAGCCAGCGCCGCAGCTTGCCGCCGCCGGTGCGGCCGCGAGTCACGGCATTGCCCTTGTGGTGTCGCTCGCTCTTTTTCAGCACCTCGCCGTAAGGGCGGGCGCTGCGGTAGTCGTCGAGCCGGCGTCCGCTGGCCAGCGCGTCGCGGTACTCCTGCTCGAACACCTCGGCCAGGTCCTGGCGCGGATGGGTCAGCACCTCGCCATCGAACCAGTGACGACGGCCTTCGGCGGCCAGTCGCGGCAGCGAATAGCGGTGCGAGAACTGCGTGCCCATGTCGGAGTAATGCAGGATGCGGATGCGCTCGATCGGCTGGCCGTCGCCGTCGATGTTGTTGTAGGCCGGGTCCATCGGCTGCACACGCTGCGGCTGCTCGGCGAACTGCCGCGTCACGGCCTTGTGCGCGTCCGGATCGGCGCGCAGCTGCGTCAGCGGCGGCAGCACGTCGCGCGCGGCGGCGCAGTCCCACAGCATCACGCAGAACCGCTGGAAGCCCGATTCGCGACGCGCCGCGAACACGGCCGGCGACGCGATCGGCGTACGCCACAGATCGGCGATGTCGCCGAGCACGATCATGTCGGTGTCCATGTAGATCGCCCGGCCTTCGAAGCCGCAATGCGCCGGCACCGCCCAGCGAAAGCCCGAAAACGGCGTGGCCCAGCGCTCGGTGCGCCATCCGCGGTCGGCCTGGGTCGGGTCCGAATACCAGAAGCTGGCCGGGTCGCGCGACAGCCGCATCCAATGGATCTCGACCGGCAGCGAGGCGCGCTTCTTCAGGCTGTGCTCGAGCACCATCATCTGCTCGAGGTCGCAGTCGTTTGGATCACAACCGACAAAAACACGGACAATGTCTGGATTCATGCGCAACCAAGAGTGCTCAAGCTTTGTGCCGACCGGCTCCACAGCATAAACGCCCCTGCGGCCCGGCCGCAGCGCCGCGCCGATGAGATCGGGCCGATGAGGCTGGTGTTTCCTTACCTGGCGCAGGCGCATCAAGTGCTGCATTCGCTGCCGATTGCGGCGGCAATCGCCCAGCGTCACCGCGACGTCGAGGTCCACGTCGCGGCGATCAGCGATGCGCAACTGGACTTTGCACGGCGCTTGGTGGCGCGGCACGCGCCCGACGCACCGATCCACTTCGACCGGCTGCCGCTTGGGCCCGGCGACGCGGCGCGGCTCGCGGCCAGGCTCGGACGCAGCCACTTCAAGCAGTACACGCTGCTGCGCAACCGCCGCTATTTCAACGGCTTCGACGCCGTGATCACGCCCGAGCGCACCTCGCTGTTCTTGCGCCGGATCGGCGTACGCACGCCGCTGATCTGGACCCGTCACGGCGCCGGCGATCGCGAGATCGGCTTTGCCGACGACGTGCGCGCGTTCGACTTCGTGCTGATGGCCGGCCGCAAGATCGAGCAGCGCCTGCTGGCCGGCGGGCTGATCCGCCCCGGCGCCTATGTCAGCGGGGTCTACGCCAAGTTCGACTGGGCGCAGGGCGCCGGCGAGCGATGGTTCGACAACGACCGACCGACCGTGCTGTACAACCCGCACTTTCGCCCCGCGCTGTCGTCGTGGCCGCGCTGGGGCCACACGGTGCTCGACGCGTTTGCCGCACAGTCGGATTACAACCTGGTGTTCGCACCGCACGTGCGGCTCTATGACCCGCCGCGGGCCGCGGACCACGCCGCGTTTGCACGCTACCGAGGCTTGCCGCACATGCGGATCGATCTGGGCAGCGAGCGCAGCATCGACATGAGCTACACACAGGCGGCCGATCTGTATCTGGGTGACGTCAGCAGCCAAGTCGCCGAGTTCGTCGCCCGCCCCCGCCCCTGCCTGTTTCTCAACGCGCACCAGGTGGCTTGGCAGCACGACCCGAACTATCGCTTCTGGCATCTGGGGCCGGTGATCGACCGCGTCGATGAAATTGCCTCGGGCGTGGCCGAAGCACGCTCCGGACACGCCCGATTCACCAGCGCACAGCGCGACTACGTGGCCGAAACCTTCGAGTTGGAACCCGGACCGTCAGCGCCGCGCGGCGCCGACGCGATCGTCGAGTTCCTGCGGGCGGTGCCGCGCTCCAGCAGAACCCGCTAGCATTCGGCCGCTCATGACGCCTTTCAGCCCCTCGCCGGCCGCGCCGGACAAAGCCCGCCTGCGGATGCCGTTACTGCATCACTTCGGCGGCCTGATTTCGACGCGGCGCAACGTCGCCGTCGCACTGTGCGTGGTGTTCGCCAGCATCGCCGACGGCTTCGGTATCGCCACGCTGTTACCGCTGATCTCGGTGCTGGGCGACGGCGACTCGAACAAGGTCAGCCCGACCAGTCAGATCATCCTTGAATTGCTTCGCGATCTGCATCTGCCGACCCATCCGGCGCTGCTGCTCGGCATCGTCGTCGGCGGCGTGCTGACCAAGGGCGTGCTGATGATCGTGGCGCTGCGCCAGATCGGCGGCGCCGTTGCCGACGTCGCCGCCAAGCTGCGGATCGGGCTGGTCGAAGCGCTGCTGCGCGCGCGCTGGAGCTACTACGTGCGTCAGCCGGTCGGGCGCTTTTCCAACGCGCTGGGCGTGGAAGCCAATGCCGCCGGCGACGCCTACAACGCCTCGATGCAGATGCTGTCGCAGCTGGTGCAGGCGGTGGTGTATCTGACGATCGCCGCGCTGGTGTCGTGGAAGCTGGCGCTGTTCACGATCGCCGTCAGCGCTGTGATGCTCGGCTCGCTGAACCGCTTCCTGCTCAGCGCCAAGCGCAGCGCCAAGACCCAGCAGAAGCTGTTGCGCTCGATCCTCGGCCGTCTGACCGACGTGCTGATCGGCATCAAGCCGATGAAGGCGATGGGCCGACAGGCGCGCTTCGCGCAGCTGTTCGACCGCGACCTGCGCGACGTACGCAAGGCGGCCCGTCGCCAGGTGTTCTCGCGCAACGTCAACAAGGCGCTGCAGGAGCCGATTCTGGCGATCTGCCTGGCACTGGGCATTTTCGTGGCGCTGCGGATACTCGAACTGCCGACCAGCGAAGTCATCGTCATGAGCCTGTTGCTGGCCAAGACGGTGATCGTCACCGGCAAGGCGCAACAGGAACTGCAGAACTTCTACGCGGCCCAGCATGGCCTCAAGTCGGTACGCGAGGCGGTGGTCGACACGCGCGCGCAGCGCGAGCCGCCGCAAGGGGGACGCACGCCGACGCTGCAACAGGGTCTGAGCTTTCGCGACCTGAGCTTTACTTACGACCAGGGCGAAGCGCCAACGCTGCGCGGCTTGAATCTGGACATGCGCGCCGGGGATCTAGTGGCGCTGACTGGCCCGTCCGGCGCCGGCAAAACCACGCTGATCGACCTGCTGCTGGGCTTTCATCGAGCGCAGGGTGGCGACGTGTACGTCGACGGCGTGCCGCTGGCCGAGATCGACCTGCAGCAATGGCGCTCGCTGATCGGCTACGTGCCGCAGGAACTGATCCTGTTCCACGACACGATCGCCGCCAACGTCACCCTCGGCGAGCCGCGCTTCACTGACGCCGACGTCGAGCGGGCCTTGCTCGCTGCCGGCGCGCTGGACTTCGTCCGCAAGCTGCCGCAGGGCTTGCAGACGATTGCTGGCGAGCGCGGATCGGCGCTGTCGGGCGGCCAGCGGCAGCGGATTGCGCTGGCGCGGGCGCTGGTCCATCAACCGCGGCTGCTGATTCTCGACGAGGCCACCAGCGCGCTGGACCCGGAAACCGAGCGCCTGATCATCGACAACGTCGCGCGCCTGGCTCGGGAACAGGGCCTGACGGTGTTGTCGGTTACGCATCATCCGGCCTGGCTCGGCTCGGCGACCCGCGTCGTCCGCCTCGACGCCGGGCAGATCGCCGAGGCTGCGACCAACTGACGGCCGGCGTCATCCGTCTGTGAACTGCATCACCGTTTGCAACGGTTTGTCGAAGACAATGCGAAGTAATGAACAGCATTAATTTTTTCTTCATCAATCTGCAGCGCCGTCCTGACCGGCGTGACGCGATTGAGCGGCAGTGCCAGCGCCTCGGCATCCAACCGGTTTTTGTCGAAGCCTTCGACGCGCAGCAACTGCCCGCTCCGCCCGCATCGGCGCTGTCCAGCGGCGAAATCGCCTGCTACCGCAGCCACCACCGCGTCTGGTCGATGCTGGTCGAACAGCAGCTGGCGCGCGCCGTGGTGTTCGAAGACGACATCGAGCTCGACGCCCGGCTCGACGCGGTATGCCGCGAATTGGCCGCGCTCCCGCTCGACGTCGATCTGGTCCGGCTCGGCAGCTTGATGCCGGTGCGCGGCAGCCGGGTTGCGACGCTGTCATCCGGCCATCAGCTGGTGGCGCCGAGCTGCAACGGCAGTGGCGCCCACGCCTATTTCCTCACGCGGGCCGGTGCCCGCAGCCTGCTGGCGCGATTCGGCGAACCGCGACAGCCGGTCGACCGCGTCATGGACCAAGCCTGGCGCAACGGCTTGCGCGCGCTGGTCGTCGCGCCGCCACTGGCGACCCCGATCGACGCCCTCGGCAGCGACATCGCCAGCTGCGGGCGCGCGCGCGCCGCGCGCGCCCCGCGCGGCCTGGCTGATGCGCAAGCTCGAACGTCACTGGCGCCGGGCCCGCGCGATGGCCTGGGCCTGGCAGCTGCGCAGCCGGCTCCACCCGGCCGTACCGCGGCTGACGGGGCGTCGCGCGCTGCCGATCTGAGTCCGCGTCGGCCGCAGCGAAGGCGGCGCGTTTCATGACACTGGTGCGGCGCTTCACCGATAATCGCGGCCCGTCCGGCCTGCGCCGGCCACCGCTTACGCAATACCGCGCTTCGAGAACATGAGCCAATACGTCTACACGATGAACCGGGTCGGCAAGACCGTCCCGCCGAAGAAGGAAATCCTTCGCGACATCTCGCTGTCATTCTTCCCCGGCGCCAAGATCGGCGTGCTCGGTTACAACGGCGCCGGTAAGTCGACGCTGCTGAAGATCATGGCCGGCGTCGACAAGGACTTTCACGGTGAAGCGCGGCCGATGCCGGGCCTCAACGTCGGCTACCTGCCGCAGGAGCCGCAGCTCGACCCGGCCAAGAACGTCCGCGAAAACGTCATGGAAGCGCTGTCGCACATCACGAACGCGCAAGCCGAACTCGAAAAGGTCTATGCCGCCTACGCCGACGAGAACGCCGACTTCGACAAGCTCGCCGCCAAGCAGCAGGAACTGGAAAACATCCTGGCCGCCAACGACGGCAACAACCTGGACGTGGTGCTCGACAAGGCTGGCGAAGCGCTGAACCTGCCGCCTTGGGATGCCGACGTCACCAAGCTGTCCGGCGGTGAGCGCCGCCGCGTCGCGCTGTGCCGGCTGCTGCTGTCCAAGCCCGACATGATCCTGCTCGACGAGCCGACCAACCACCTCGACGCCGAATCGGTCGCCTGGCTGGAAAAGTTCCTGAAGGACTTCCCCGGCACGATCATCGCAGTCACGCATGACCGCTACTTCCTCGACAACGTCGCCGGCTGGATTCTCGAACTCGATCGCGGTCACGGCATTCCGTGGCAGGGCAACTACTCGACCTGGCTCGAAGGCAAGGAAAAGCGCCTGAGCCAGGAGCAGAAAACCGAAGACGCCCACGCCAAGGCGATGAAGGAAGAGCTGGAGTGGGTGCGCAAAAACCCCAAGGGCCGCCAGTCCAAGAGCAAGGCGCGCCTGAAGTCGTACGAGGAAATGGCGAGCCAGGAATTCCAGAAGCGCGCCGAAACCAAGGAGCTGTACATCCCGCCCGGTCCGCGTTTGGGCGATCTGGTGATCGAAGTCGACAACGTCGGCAAGCGCTATGGCGATCGCTGGCTGTACCAGGGCCTGACGTTCAAGGTGCCCAAGGGCGCCATCGTCGGCATCGTCGGCGCCAACGGCCGCGGCAAGACCACGCTGTTCCGGATGCTGCTGGGCCAGGAGCAGCCCGACGCCGGCAGCATTCGCATGGGCGAAACCGTCAAGCTCGCCTACGTCGACCAGAGCCGCGACGCGCTCAACGGCGACAAGACGGTATTCGAAGAAGTCTCTGGCGGGCTCGACATCATCCGCGCCGGCTCGTTCGAAATGCCGGCGCGCGCCTACCTGGGCCGCTTCAACTTCAAGGGCGAATCGCAGGGCAAGCGCGTCAAGGAGCTGTCGGGCGGCGAACGCAACCGCCTGCATCTGGCCAAGATGCTGCTGTCGGGCGGCAACGTGCTGCTGTTCGACGAACCGACCAACGACCTCGACGTCGAAACGCTGCGCGCACTCGAAGAAGCGCTGCTCGACTTCAGCGGCTGCGCAATGGTCATCTCGCATGACCGCTGGTTCCTCGACCGCGTGTCGACGCACATCCTCGCGTTCGAAGACAGCGGCGAGATCGTGTTCCTCGAAGGCAATTACCGGGAATACGAAGACGACTTCCGCCGCCGCACCGGCAGCGAACCCGGCGTCAACCGCCGCTCGCGCCATAAGAAGCTGGCCTGAGGCCAAGACGGGCCCGGCGCAAGGCCGGGCCCTGGTTCAGCGCGGGGGACGATGCTCCGCGCTGGCTTCGAACCAAGCCAGCGGCCCGAACCCGGCATAGGCCGGATCAGCAAACGACTTCTCGCCGCGCCGCTGCAGCCCACTTTTGATCAACACCCGTTGCGAGCCGACATTGCCGAGGTCGGTGATCGCGACGATCTGCGCCAAGCCCAGCAAATCAAATCCGTAGTCGAGCAGCGCCCGCGCCATTTCGGTGGCGTAGCCCTGCCCCCAAGCCTCGCGAAACAGCCGGTAGCCGACCTGAATGTAGGCCTCGCCACGGATATGGTTCAGCAGATGAAAGCCGAGCACGGCACCACTGGAGCGCTCGACCGTGGCCCAGACGCCCAGGCCAGGATGTTCGTCGTAATAGCGCAGGATGCGGCCGGATAGCATCTGCTCGGTGCTGGCACGCGATGCCGGTCCGCCGAGATAGCGCATCACATCGGCGTCGGAATTGAGTCGATCCAGCCAGTCGATGTCGGCCGGGCACATCTCGCGCAATTGCAGCCGCGTCGTCACCGGCAACGGCGGACGCGGATTCATCGACGGCCCAGCACGTCGAGAAAGGCCTCGCCGTAGCGCTCGACACGGCGCTCACCGAAGCCCGGTACCGCGCGCAGTTCGTCTTCGTCGCGCGGGCGCAGCCGCGCCAACTCGCGCAGCGTGCGGTCGTGTGCGATCACGTAGGCTGGCACGCCTTCGGACTTGGCCAGATCCAAGCGCAGTTCGCGCAGGCTCTCGAAGATCAGCGCTTCGATCGAATCCAGCGGCTCTTCGTCCATCGCCACCGCGCGTGACGGGCGGCCACTGCGCCCACCGCGAGCACCGCCGTTGCTGGCGGCGCTACGCTCGGCATCCGGCGGCGGCAGCCAGCGTGCGCTGCGCTGGCCACGCATGATTGCCACGCCGTCGTCGGTCAGCCGAACCACCGGATGCTGGTCGCCGGAGAATCCGATCCAGCCGGCGGTGACGCAGCGCGACAGCGCGCGCTGGATCCAGGCCTCGCTGCGATCGCGCAGCAGGCCGAAGGTCGCCACGCGCGTTAGGCCGTCTCGCTCCAGACGATCTTCGCTTTCGCCGCGCAGCAGCCGCACCGCCTGCTTCAAGCCATAGCGGTTCTGCACGCGGGCGATGCCCGACAACAGCTTGCGCGCCAGCTGCGTGGCTTCTTCGACCGACACCTCATCGACACTGCCCAGCGCCAGGCACACGTCGCAGCGTCCGCAGCCGTGCAAGGTCTCGGCTTCGTCGCCGAAGTAGCGCAGGATCGCGTCGTGTCGGCAGGCAGCGCCGTCGGCCCAGCGGATCAGTTCCAGAAACAGGTTCCACTTGTGCTCGATCACGTCCGGGTCGGGCGTGAAGTCGCTGCCCGGCGATTCCAGCAAGCGGCGTCGCAGCGGCAAGTCCGACTGCTGCCAGCACATCAAGCCGACCGCATTGCCGCCATCGCGTCCAGCGCGGCCGACTTCCTGGTAATACGCCTCGATCGAACCCGGCGGACCCAAGTGCACCACGGCGCGCACATCGCCACGGTCGATGCCCATGCCGAACGCGTTGGTGGCGCAGACGATCTCGGCGCGGCCTTCGGTGAACGCGGCTTGCGCCAGCGCGCGCAACTCGCCCGACAGACCAGCGTGATACGCGGTGGCGCGCCAACCGGCGGCCGCCAGGCGCTGCGATTCTTCTTCGGCCAGGCGACGTGTCGGCGTGTAGACGATCGCCGAGCCGCGCCCGGCACCCGGTGCGAACAGCGTCTCGGCCAGCACGGCGTCGACACGCGCGGCGCGCTCGCGCGGGCCGCTGATCTCGGCTGCGCGCAGCGCAAGGTTAGGGCGGGCAAAGCCGCGCAGCAGCTGCGGCGTATCGGCCGGCAAGCCGAGCCGCACCAGAATCTCGTCGCGCACGATCGGCGTCGCCGTCGCCGTGCACGCGAGCACGCGCGGCGGGTTCAGCTCGCGCAGCAACTCGCCGATCTGGCCGTATTCCGGGCGGAAGTCATGGCCCCATTCGCTGATGCAATGGGCTTCGTCCACGGCCACCAGCGGGCAGCCCAGCTTCATCAGCCGATCGCGAAAGCCGGGCAATGCCAAGCGCTCGGGCGCGATGTAGGCCAGCTTGTAGGCGCCGCGCATCAGGCCGTCCAAGCGCAGTCGCGCTTCGGCCGCATCGAGCGTCGACGCAAAAAACGTTGCGGGAATGCCGCGCGCGGTCAGGCCGGCGACCTGGTCCTGCATCAGCGCGATCAGCGGCGAGATCACCAGCGTCGTGCCTGGCAGCAGCAGCGCCGGCAACTGATAGCACAGGCTCTTGCCGCCCCCTGTAGGCGCGACCAGCAGCGCGCGCCCACCCTGCATCAGGATGTCGATGGCCTCGCGTTGCCCAGGCCGGAATGCGTCGTAGCCCAACTGGGCCAATGCTTGATCGAGAGTGCTTGCCGCCATAGCCGCACAGGATACCGGCCACGCGGGGCCGGCGGGCGGCGCGGGCACGCCGAGGGCTCGTTATAGTCCAGCGATGGAAACCGCACTCGCCTATCGCTGGCGCCACGAGGCGCTGCAAGCCATTCACTTTCCGCAGAAGCTGAAGCTCGATCAGTTGCTCGGCATCGACCGGCAAAAAGCGCTGCTGGTGCGCAACACGCTGCAGTTCGTCAGCGGGCTGCCGGCGAATCACGTGCTGCTGACCGGCTCGCGCGGCACCGGCAAGTCGTCGCTGGTCAAAGCGCTGCTGACCGAGTTCGCCGATCGCGGCCTGCGGCTGGTCGAAGTACCGCCGCACGATCTGGTCGACCTGCCGCGGATCGTCGCGCCGGTGCGCGACCGACCGGAGCGCTTCATTCTGTACGTCGATGATTTTTCGGTGGCGCCCAACGACGGATCCTTGGCCGCGCTGAAAACCGCGCTCGATGGCGACATCGAAGAAGCACCAGAAAACGTGCTGATCGTCGCCACGTCCAACCGCCGGCACTTGATGCCCGAGTACACGCGCGAAAACGAGGAGTACCGCTGGGAAGGCGAAGAACTGCACCCCGGCGAAACCAGCGAAGAGAAGATTTCGCTGTCGGAACGCTTCGGCTTG
>Ga0255089_1000854_pt1 | contig 9901 bp, 8 predicted proteins | sample Colum_Miss_RepC__2_FD_188468 | JGI IMG/M metagenome (GOLD analysis project Ga0255089, IMG submission 188468) | Freshwater microbial communities from Columbia River, Oregon, United States - Colum_Miss_RepC_8d | ecosystem: Environmental > Aquatic > Freshwater > River | place: USA: Oregon | collected... | reverse complement strand
GGCGAGGCTGCATCAGCATCAGGTGATAGCCGCCCGGTGCCAGCGTTACCCGTTCGCCGGGCGCCACGCTGAGTGCGGCGATGCGTTCCATCCGCATCATGCCGTCGACCATCGAGCTGCGGTGCAGCTCGACGCGGCCGAAATCGGCGCTGTCGAAAGTCGACACGGTGATGGCGGTCTTGCCCTGATTGAGCAGCTGCGCGAAGCCGGCCATGACCGGAGCGCCCGGCGGCGGCTGGCGAACCCAAGGTGCTTCTACGCTCAAGCCCTCGCAGGCGATCGCAGCGGGGGCCAACAGCAGCGCCGCGACGGCGGCGATCGAGTAGAACAGGCGGCGCATCAGCTGGGGCTCCGGATCAGACTCACCAAGTCGGCGGCCAGTGCATCGAGCCGGTGAGGGGGTAGGAAGTAACCGAAAACCTGGCCCTGAGGATTGATCAGCACCAGTGCCGACGAATGGTCCATCGTATAGCTGTCGGGCGTCGTGCCCGGCACCTTGGCGAACACCAGGCTCATCGACCGCGCCAGTTTTTCGAGCTCGGCAACATCGCCGGTGACGCCGACGAAGCGAGGGTCGAAGTAATGAACGTAGGTATCGAGACGGTCCAGGCTGTCGCGCTCCGGGTCGACCGAAACGAACACCACCTGCAGCGGCGCCTGCGCCTCGTCGAGCTTGGCTTTCAGGCTTTTGAGCACACCCAGCGTGTTGGGACAGACATCGGGGCAGAACGTGAAGCCGGCAAACACCAACGACCACTGGCCGGCCAAACGGCTGTTGTCGAAAGGCGCGCCGCTGGTATCGCGGAGCGTGAACGCTTCGATGCTGCGTGGCTGCTTGAGCAGCGTGCCGGAGCTGACCTCGATGCCGCGGTCGGTGAGCATCAACTGCGCCACGACCAAGCCCGCGAGCGCAGCGAGTGCGGCGACGACACCGATGATGATGGCTTTGGTGGGTTTCATAGTGACTCGATTGGGGTGCAGGCAGCGGTGGCCGGTGACGCAGAGCGAAGCGTTACAAATTGCTGGCAGTGGGGCCTGGCCGCATAATTGATGTCTTCTGCCGCCATTATTTCACGAACGAAGCCCATAAATGACCGATCCGCGCGACACACAAGCCTTGACCACGGTACGCGACCTCGTGCGTTGGGGTGCCAGTGAGTTCGGCCGCCGCGGTCTGGTGTTCGGCCACGGCACCGACAATGCGCTCGACGAGGCGTTTCACCTGGTGCTTCATCAGCTGCATCTGAATGCGGAGTTGCCGACGGTCTACCTGGAGGCGCACGTGACGCCGACCGAGCGCGACGCCGTGCTGGCCTTGCTGCGGCAACGGATCGAATCGCGCAAACCAGCGGCATACCTGATCGGCGAAATTCAGTTCTGCGGGCTGAGCTTTTACGTCGACGAGCGGGTGCTGGTACCGCGCTCGCCGATCGCCGAGATGATCGAGGCGCGCTTTGCGCCGTGGATCGAAGGGGAGCCGCTGCAGATTCTCGATCTGTGCACCGGCAGCGGCTGCATCGGCATCGCCTGCGCCGACGTTTTCGAAGACGCTGAAGTCGATCTGGTCGACATCGACGCCGGGGCGCTCGACGTCAGCCGCCGCAACATCGCGCGCCATGACCTCGCCAATCGCGTGACGGCGATTCAGTCCGACCTGTTCGATGCGCTCGGCGCGCGCCGCTACGACCTGATCGTCAGCAATCCGCCGTATGTACCGACCGCCGAATGGGAGGCGCTGTCGGCCGAATACAAGCGCGAGCCCAAGCTGGCGCTGGAGGCCGGCGAAGACGGCATGGATATCGTCGAGCGGATTCTGGTCGAAGCGCCGGATTACCTGAACGAGGATGGCCTGCTGGTCTGTGAGATCGGCGGTTCGCTCGACGAGTTCGAGACGCGCTATCCGACGATCCCGGTCGCCTGGCCGGAGTTCGTTCGTGGTGGCGACGGTGTGTTCGTGATTTCGCGCGCCGATCTGGTCGCCTGGTTGGAGACTCGCTGATGTCCGGCAACACCTTCGGCAAGCTGTTTACGGTCACCAGTTTCGGTGAGAGCCATGGCGTGGCGATCGGCTGCGTGATCGACGGCTGCCCGCCGGGCATGAGCTTGAGCGAAGCCGACATCCAGCCCGACCTCGACCGCCGCAAGCCGGGCACGTCCAAGTACGTCACCCAGCGCAAGGAAGACGACAAGGTCCGCATCTTGTCCGGCGTGTTCGAAGGCAAGACCACCGGCACACCGATCGCGTTGCTGATCGAAAACACCGACCAGCGCAGCTACGACTACGCCAAGATCGCACAGGTGTTTCGGCCCAATCACGCCGACTATGCGTACATCCAGAAGTACGGTATCCGCGACCATCGCGGCGGGGGTCGCAGTTCGGCGCGCGAAACCGCGGTGCGCGTTGCGGCCGGCGCTGTGGCAAAGAAGTACCTGGCCGAAAAGCTCGGCGTGACGGTACGCGGCTATCTGGCGCAGATGGGCCCGATCGTGCTCGATCGGGTCGACTGGGCCGAGGTCGACAACAACGCGTTCTTCTCGCCGGATGCATCGCGCATCCCCGAACTTGAAGCCCTGATCGACCAACTGCGTCGCGACGGCGATTCGGTCGGTGCGCTGATCCGCGTCGTCGCCACCGGCCTGCCACCCGGCTTGGGTGAACCCGTGTTCGACCGACTCGACGCGGACATCGCGCACGCGCTGATGGGCATCAATGCGGTCAAGGGCGTCGAGATCGGCGACGGCATGAAGGTCGCTGCGATGCGCGGCACCGAACACCGCGACGAGATGACCCCGCAGGGGTTTCTGTCGAACCACTCGGGCGGCGTATCGGGCGGCATCAGCACCGGCCAAGATCTGGTTTGCGCGCTGGCGATCAAGCCGACGTCGAGCATCACCACGCCCGGCAAGTCGATCGACAGCGACGGCAACGCCGTGGACATGCGCACCACCGGGCGCCACGACCCGTGCGTGGGCATCCGCGCCACGCCGATCGCCGAAGCAATGGTCGCCCTGGTGCTGATCGATCATCTGCTGCGCCATCGCGGCCAGAACGCCGACGTGCAGCCGGCAACGCCACGGATCGCACCGCAAGCCTGAGCGGTGCCGCCGCCACAGACCCGCTTCATGAACCAGAGTTAATCCGGCTGCAAGGCGCCGGATAGACCCGGTCGCGCAATCTGCGGAGAGTCCTCTCCGAGATTGAGCTTGATGAGATCCCGTGTTTTCTCTGGCGCCGGCAGCTTGCGCATCGATGCCGCGTGCTTTCGCCCGCTGTGGTGGATGGCCGGTGTGTTTCTGGCACTGTCGGCCGCCACTCGGCTGATGCTGTGGGGCTGCTTCGGCGTCGAGGCGCATGTGCCGGCGCTGCGCCTGCCGGCGATCTTGTCGCTGGGCGTGCTCAACGACATCGTCGAAGCCCTGTATCTGTTCACGCCGCTGACGCTGTATCTGGCGCTGGCGCCAGTACGCTGGCATCGCAGTCGAGCAGGGCGGGCGCTGCTGCTCTGTGGCATCGCGCTGATGCTGGCCGGCATGCTGTTCGTCACCGTTGCCGAGTACTTCTTCTTTGAGGAGTTCGACGCGCGCTTCAATCTGGTCGCCGTCGATTACCTGATCTACCCGACTGAAGTCATCGGCGATATCCGCTCCGAGTATCCGGTGGCGCCATTGTTGACCGCGATCGCCATGATTGCGCTGCTGATGACCGCGCTGCTGGCCCGCGGCTTGCGCAACTGGCCGGGCACCGCAGTGATCCCGCGGGCGGCGCGGCTGCGGCTCGCGGCTGGACTGATGCTGGCGATCGTTGCGGCCATCGCACTGTGGCCCGCCGACCGGCTGTCGTTCTCGCGCAACCGCGTCGTCAACGAGCTGGTCGCCAACGGGCCGATGAACTTCTTCGCGGCGTTTCGCACCAACAACATCGACTACCACGCGTTTTATCGCAGCGGCGATCCGGTGGATATGCAGGCCTTGCTGCGCGCCGATCTGCAAGCGGGTGGCGGCGAATTCGTCGATGCGGCCAGCGGTGATCTGACGCGGCGTTTCCCGGCACGTGCCGATGGCTTGGGCAAGCTCAACGTGGTGCTGCTGTCGGAGGAATCTCTCGGCGCCGAGTTCGTCGGCGCCTACGGCGACCCGCGCAAGCTGACGCCGGAATTCGACGCGCTGACGGCCGAGGGCCTGATGTTTACCCATGCGTATTCCACCGGCACGCGCACCGTGCGCGGCCTGGAAGCGTTCAGCGCTTCGATCCCGCCGATTCCGAGCGAGTCGATCGTCAAGCGCGAAGGCAATCAGGACATCGCGACCTGGGGCAAGGTGATGCGCGGCTTGGGCTATCACACCAGCTTCCTGTACGGCGGTTTCGGCGCGTTCGACAACATGAATGCGTACTTCGGCGGCAACGGCTTTGCGTTGTCCGACCGCAGCGACATCGACAATCCGCGCTTCGCCAACATCTGGGGCGTGTCGGACGAGGACTTGTTCCACCACGCAATCGGCTATTTCGATGCGCGGGCCCGCGAGGGCAAGCCGTTCTTCTCAATCGTGATGTCGACGTCCAACCACAAGCCGTTCACGTTTCCCGATGGCATTCCCGGCATCAAAGCCAAGGGCGGCGGACGCACCGCCGGCACGCGCTATGCGGACCATGCGATCGGTGAATTCTTCCGCGAAGCACGACAGCGACCGTGGTTCAAGGACACGGTGTTCATCATCGTCGCTGACCACGGCGCACGTGCTTACGGCAAGGCCGACATTCCGTTGTACAGCTATGAAATCCCGATGCTGATCCTCGCGCCAGGGCGCTTGCCGCCGGGGCGCATCGACACGCTGACCAGTCAGATCGACGTGGCACCGACTGTACTCGGCTTGCTCGGGCTGCCGTATCAGGCACCGTTTTTTGGCCAGGATGTGCTGCGCTGGCCGGCAGGGAAGCCGCGTACGTTGTTGTTCAACCACAACCACGACGTCGCCTTGCTGCGCGACGGGACGCTGTGTGTGCTGGGCTTACGCCAGCATGTCAGCTGCGAACGCTATACGCGCTTGCCCGGAGCGCCGGGCCCGGCAACGACGCAGTTGTCGCGTCTGCCCAAGCCCGACGGCCCGTTGACCGATCTGGCCACGGCCTACTACCAGACCGCGTACGACTTGTTCGAATCACGTCGCTACCGGTGAGCGCGGTCCATCTGCGGTGGTCGCCGGCCGTATTGCTGCTGTTGTCGGCGGTTGCATTCGAGTGCAGCGGCTTGGATCAGTGGGTGCTCGACGTCTGCTTCAGCACTTCCCGGGGCGATTTCATCGCGCGCGGTACGGGCTGGGGCGACAAGCTGCTTCATGATGGCGGCGCGCGGGCCGTGCTGATCGCGGCCATTGCATTGCTGCTGATGAGGGTCGCGGGCATACGCCGCGGTCGCGACAAGCCGTACCGCGACGATCTGATCTACTTGCTGCTGTGCGTCGCGCTGACGACCGGGCTGGTGGCCCTGCTGAAGCACTTCAGCCCGGTGCACTGTCCCGTGCAGTGGCAGCGTTACGGTGGCGACGTCGAGGGCATCAGTTGGTTGCAGGTCGGGCAGGGCCGTGTCATCGCCGCGATCCGCGCCGGGCATTGCTTCCCGGGCGGACATTCATCCGGTGCTTGGGCCTGGTTTGGTTTGTACTGGATCGCGCGTCGGCGCCAGTGGTCGCATGCGCTGCCGGTGCTGTGCGGCGTGGTCGTAATGGGGCTGCTGTTTTCGGCAACGCAGTGGCTGCGCGGCGCTCATTTCCCTTCGCATGACATCGTCAGCGCCGCGCTGGCCTGGTCGGTCGCATCGGCGCTGGACGCGCTACGCCAGCCGGCTGTCGATCGCCACCGGCAGACTGAGGATCACGCGAGCCCCGGGCGCGTTGTCGACGATCTGGCAATACCCGTCGTGCAGCAGCACCACGGCTCTCACCAGTGATAAGCCCAGGCCATTACCGGCACTGCTCCGGCTTGGATCGGCGCGATACAGCCGCTGGAAAACCTTGTCACGCTGGTCTTCGGGTATGCCCGGACCATCATCGGCGACGCATAGTTCGATATGTGCATCACGGCGGCGCAACGTGATCAGAATGTTCCCGCCCGCGCGCGTGTACTTGATCGCGTTGTCGACCAGGTTGGCTAGCGCCTGAAACAGTAGATCGCGACTGCCTCGAATCTGCACGCCAACGTCGGCATCGAGACGCAGCGTCTTGTGCTCGGCGCTGGCCATTGGCTCGAACAACTGTTCGGCGTCGTGCACGATTGCGGTCAGATCGACTTGGTTGAAGCTTTCACGCGGCCGGCCTGATTCGACGTTGGCGATCCGCAGCAGGGCACCGAACGTGGTCAGAATCGAATCGACGTCGTCGATCGACTGCTCGATCGCCGATTCGAGTTGTGCGGGCTGGTTTCGATCGGCAAGGCTGGCTTCGAGCCGCCCACGCAGCCGTGACAGCGGCAGGCGCAAGTCATGCGCGATGTTGTCGGTAACGCCGCGGATCGCGTCCATCAACGTGCTGATGCGATCGAGCATCGCATTGATGTTGCGGCCGAGCATGTCGAACTCGTCGTTGCTCGCGGTAATTGGCACGCGCTGACGCAGGTCGCCGGCCATGATGTCGCGGGTCACGCGGTTGATCGCCTCGATCTGCCTGAGCATGGCCAGCGTTACCAAGATGCCGCCGCCGATCGCCAGCAGCAGCATCGCACCCAGACCCAAGCCCATCGAGCGCGCGAGTGCCGAGCGCATCTCGCCGACTTCGTAGTCGTTGAGCCCGACCAGGATGCGGCTGCCGTCGGGGAAGTGCGCCACGCGCGCCCGCACCACACCGCGATGCTGGCGCGCGGGCAGTGTCAGGAAGCCATCGGTGTCGGGCGTCGCATCCGGCCAGGGGTCATCGTCGCCAGCGAGTCGGCTCCCATCGGCTGCGACATACAAGTACAGCCAATGGTTGCTGCGGTCGGACGCGTCACGGGACTGCACCAGCCCCAGTACGCCGTCGAACCCGTCGACGACATAGTCGGCCTGCAGCATTTCCAGCTCGGACGCGACGAACTCATCGACGTGGCTGCGGACCTGGTTGGCCGCCAGCAGGTAGATCGCACCGAGCAGCGCCATGATCGACACGCCGAACAACGCGGCATACAGCAGCGCCAGGCGCAATGCGCGTGATCGCAGCAGATCGCGACCGCGCATCAGCTTTTGCTCGCACGCAGGCAGTAGCCGGCGCCGCGTACGGTATGAATCAGCGCAACACTCTGAGCATCGTCGATCTTGCCGCGCAGTCGCGAGATGTGGACATCGATGACGTTGGTCTGCGGGTCGAAGTGGTAGTCCCAGACGTGCTCGAACAGCATTGTCCGGGTCACCACCTGCCCGGCGTTGCGCATCAGATATTCGAGCAGCCTGAACTCTTGCGGTTTGAGGTCGATAGTGCGGTGACCGCGTCGCACGCTGCGGCCGAGCAAGTCCATTTCCAGATCGGCGACGCGCAGCACGGTGTCGGTCGCGCCACTGCCGCGGCTGCGGCGCAGCACCGCTTCGAGCCGCGCCAGCAATTCGGCAAACGAAAACGGCTTGACCAGATAGTCGTCGCCGCCGGCGCGCAAGCCGCGCACGCGGTCGTCGACTTCGCCCAGCGCCGACAGGATGATCGTCGGCATCGCATTGCCGGAAGCACGCAAGGTCGAGACGATCGTCAGGCCATCGACATGCGGCAGCATGCGGTCGACGATCAAGCCGTCATACGGTTCGGATGCGGCCATGAACAAGCCGTCCTTGCCATTGGCGGCGTGATCGACCGCGTGACCGGCCTCGCGCAAGCCCTTGATCAGGTAGCGGGCAGTGTCGGCGTCGTCTTCGATGACCAGGATGCGCATGGGCACATTGTGCCAGCCGGCTGGCGGCCCGCGTCGCGTCGCGCTTGCATCGGTCCGCGGCTGATGGTCCGATGGCTGCAGAGCGGTGCGACCGCCATGGATGATCGCGACAACTGCGGCACGACAGGAGAACGGCCATGTCCGAGTGGCATCTGAACCCCGGCAAGCTCAAGTTGCGCGAACTGCGCCATTTGCTCGATGGCCGCACGCAGGTCTCGATCGCGCCCCAAGCCTGGGCAGCGGTGGATGCGTCGGCTGCCGCGGTTCAGGCCGCTGTCGACCGCGGCGAGCCGCTGTACGGCATCAATACCGGATTCGGCAAGCTGGCCAAGACGCACATCCCGGTCGATCAGCTGGCCACGCTGCAGCGCAACCTGGTGCGCTCGCACGCGGTCGGCACCGGCGCGCCGCTTGACGATGAAACCGTCAGGCTGGTGCTGCTGCTGAAGGCCGCCAGCCTCGCGCGTGGTTATTCGGGCGTACGCCGCTGCCTCGTCGAACGGCTGCTGGCGCTGTACAACGCAGGCGTGCTGCCTTGCATCCCGGCCAAGGGGTCCGTCGGTGCCTCCGGTGATCTGGCGCCGCTGGCCCATTTGACGATGGCCTTAATCGGCGAGGGCGAGGTGCGTATCGATGGCTTGGTCGTACCGGCACGCCAGGCACTGAGCGAAGCGGGTATCGATCCGCTGGACTTGGCCGCCAAGGAAGGCCTGGCACTACTCAATGGCACGCAAGTGTCGACGGCTCTGGCGTTGCGCGCATTGATGGAAGCCGAGGACGTCTATGCGGCAGCCGTGGTTACCGGCGCCTTGTCGGTCGATGCGGCGCGCGGCTCCGATGCGCCGTTTGACGCGCGCATTCATCAAGTGCGCGGGCAAACCGGACAGATCGATGTGGCGGCTGCCTATCGCCGGCTATTGGCCGGCAGCGCAATTCGCCAGTCGCACCGCATCCATGACGATCGCGTGCAGGACCCCTACAGCCTGCGCTGCCAGCCGCAAGTGATGGGCGCCTGTCTGGATCTGCTGCGTCAGGCCGCGCGCACGCTGGTGATCGAAGCCAATGCGGTCAGCGACAATCCCCTGGTATTCGGCGACGAGGTGCTGTCCGGCGGCAACTTCCACGCCGAGCCGGTGGCGCTGGCCGCCGATACGCTGGCACTGGCGATTGCCGAGATCGGCGCGCTGTCGGAGCGCCGCATCGCGCTGCTGATCGACTCGACGCTCTCGGGCTTGCCGCCGTTTCTGGTTCGCGATGCCGGGCTGCATTCAGGCTTCATGATGGCCCACGTCACCGCGGCGGCACTGGCGTCGGAAAACAAGTCCCTAGCGCATCCGGCCAGCGTCGACAGCCTGCCGACGTCGGCCAATCAGGAAGATCACGTCAGCATGGCGACCTTCGCAGCGCGGCGGCTGCTGGAGATGACGGCCAATACACGCACGATCGTCGCAATCGAACTGCTGGCCGCAGCGCAAGGCATCGACTTTCACGCACCATTGGCCACGTCCGAACCGCTGCGCTTCGTCCATGAAGCGCTGCGGCAGAAAGTGCCGTTCTATGAGCACGACCGCTACTTTGCACCGGACATCGCCGCCGCCGACGATCTGCTGGCGACCGAAGTGCTGACGCCGATCGTCGCCGATCTACTGCCGTCGTGGAGTCAGGACGGCTGAGTGTTGTCGGCCATTACAAACCGTCGCCGACGCCGAGCAGCATCAGCAGGCCGATGACGGCGAATACCGCAGCGGCAATGCGGCGCATCAGGTCGGCTGGCATCCGCCGCGCGAAGCGGTCGCCCAGGAACACGGCCGGCACGTTGGCCAACATCATGCCCAGCGTCGTGCCGGCCACGACGGCCAGCAGGCTGTCGTAGCGCATCGCCAGACCGATCGTCGCGATTTGGGTCTTGTCGCCGATCTCCGCAATGAAGAACAGCCACAGCGTGGTCAGAAAGATCGTGCCGCGGCGCGTCGTCAGGCTGTCATCTGCATCGTCGAAACGGTCGGGCACCAGCAG
>Ga0255089_1000852_pt1 | contig 9902 bp, 10 predicted proteins | sample Colum_Miss_RepC__2_FD_188468 | JGI IMG/M metagenome (GOLD analysis project Ga0255089, IMG submission 188468) | Freshwater microbial communities from Columbia River, Oregon, United States - Colum_Miss_RepC_8d | ecosystem: Environmental > Aquatic > Freshwater > River | place: USA: Oregon... | reverse complement strand
GCACCAACGTGTTCAACGCGTGCGCGGTCGTCGAGGAAGAGCCGGCGGCGATGCGGTCGCAGACGCTGATGCGCGCCAACTAAGGGCGCATCGCTTCAACAAAAAAGGCGCCTCGGCGCCTTTTTTGTTGCCCGTTCACTTTCGTGGCAGGCGCGCGTTGACCCACTGACGGTCAGTGGAACACCGCGGGATTACCGTGCAGCCGGCTCCGTCAACAATTGCTGCAGCACCTCGGGATAGAGCCGCACCTCGACTTGCTCGAGCACGCGCTGGCCCAGCGTCTCGGGCGTGTCACCCGGCTCGATCCGCACGCGCCCTTGGGCGATGACCGGGCCGCCATCGAGCTCTTCGGTCACCCAATGGACGCTGGCGCCATGCTCGGCATCGCCGGCCTGAAGAGCGCGCGCATGGGTGTTGAGACCGGGATACAGCGGCAGCAGTGACGGGTGGATGTTCACCAAGCGCCCTTGCAGGGCACGAATGAAGGGCGGCGTCAGTATCCGCATGAATCCCGCGAGCACGACCAGTGCCGGCTGCAGAGGCTCGATCACGGCCAGCATCTGTGCATCGAAGCTGGCGCGATCCGCGTGGTCCTGATGCCGGATGACCTGCGTCGGAATACCGGCGGCGCGGGCGTAATCGAGGCCCGCGGCGTCGCTGCGGTTGCTGAGCACCAACGCGACCTCAGCGCGCAGCCGACCGCTGCGCGTGGCGTCAACGATCGCCTGCAGATTGCGGCCGCGCCCCGAGATCAGGACGACCAGCCGGGGCAATGCGCTCACGCGAAGCGCACGTCCTGCTTGCCCTTGACGATCTCGCCCATCACGAACGGCTTCTGACGCGCCTTCTTCAGCGCGGCGAGCGTCTCGGGCAACTTCTTGCGCGGCACGACCATCACGAAGCCGACGCCGCAGTTGAACACGCGCCACATCTCATCCTGCGCGACGTTGCCCTTGTCCTGCAGCCAGTCGAAGATCGCCGGCCGCGTCCAGCTGCTGGTATCGACCACGGCCGCCGTGCCCTTGGGGAAGCAGCGCGCCAGGTTGCCGACGATGCCGCCGCCGGTGATATGCGACATGCCGACGATCGGCAGCTTGGCTTCGAGCAGCTTGAGCACTGGCTTGACGTAGATCGTCGTCGGCGCGAGCAGCGCATCGCCAAGCGTGCCGTCGCCGAAGGCATCGTCGAGCTTGGCGCCGCTGACTTCGAAAATCTTGCGAATCAGCGAGTAGCCATTGGAATGCGGCCCGCTGGACGGCAGACCGACCAGCACATCGCCGACTTCGATCTTCGATCCGTCGATGATCTTTTTCTTTTCGGCAACGGCGACGCAGAAGCCGGCCAGATCGAAGTCGCCGGCCTGGTACATGCCCGGCATCTCGGCGGTCTCGCCGCCGACCAGCGCGCAGCCGGCCAGCTTGCAGCCCTGAGCGATGCCCTTGATCACCTGCCCGGCCACTTTCGGGTCGAGCTTGCCGGTGGCGTAGTAGTCGAGGAAGAACAACGGCTCGGCACCCGACACCAGCACATCGTTGACGCACATGCCGACCAGATCGATACCCAGGCCTTCGACGCGGCCCGAATCGATGCCGAGGCGCAGCTTGGTGCCGACGCCGTCGGTGCCGGACACCAGCACCGGCTGCTTGTACTTTTTCGGCAAGCCGACCAGGGCGCCGAAGCCGCCGACACCGGCGAGCACTTCGGGCCGGCGCGTGCTGCGCACGATCTTCTTGATGTCGTCGACAAGTTCGTCGCCAGCGTCGATATCGACACCGGCGTCGCGGTAGGAAAGGCCAGCTGCTTGGGTCATGGAGAGATCGCTATGCGAAGGCGGCGCTGCGGTGGCGCCTGCAAGGGGGGTGCCGCAGCGCTGCTGCTCTGCGGTCGGCTGTGATTTTAGCCTTGTGCACCGGATAATGCGCTGATGCCCGCTGGTACATGCCGATGAACGTAGTCGAAGACAGCGTGACCTCCTCGTTCAAGGAAAACTGGCCGTGGCTGTTGATCGGCCTGACGCTGCTGATTTTCACCTGGCTGCTGGCGCCGATCCTGACCCCGTTCGTCGTCGGCGCCGGTCTGGCCTACATCGGCGATCCCTTGGTCGATCGGCTCGAACGTCTGCGTCTGTCGCGCACCTTGGGCGTCAGCCTGGTCTTCGTGGTGCTGTTCGGCTCGGCGCTGCTGACGATTGGCTTGATCGTGCCGATGCTGCAAGGCCAGCTGACCGTGCTGATCCACAACATCCCCGACTGGCTGACCTGGGTCCAGGACGTGCTGCTGCCCAAGCTTGGGCTCAAGTTGCCGCGCGGCGTCCAGCTCGACGCGGCCGGGCTCAAGACGCTGATCGCCCAGCACTGGTCCAGTGCCGGCGACATCCTGCCGGCGCTGTGGGCGCGCGCGTCGCAGTCGACCGGCGCGATCATGACCACGGTCGCCAACCTGCTGCTGATCCCGATCGTCGCGTTTTACTTGCTGCGTGACTGGGACCTGCTGGTGGCCTGGGTGCGCAACACGATTCCACCCCGTTACCGGCCGACCACCGACCAGCTCGCACGCGAAACCGATGAGGTGCTGAGCGCATTCTTCCGCGGCCAGCTGACGGTGATGGCGGCGCTGACGGTCTACTACTGGGTCGCGCTGTGGCTAGCCGGCCTCAACCTGGCCTTGATCGTCGGCCTGATCGTCGGCCTCGTCAGCTTCGTTCCCTACCTTGGCGCCGTGATCGGCATCGTCACCGCCGTGATCGCGATGGCCGTGCAGACGCAGGAGCTGGCACCGTTCCTGTGGCTGGGCCTGGTGTTCGCGATCGGCCAGTTTCTTGAATCGAACGTGTTCAGCCCCTGGCTGATCGGCGATCGCATCGGCCTGCACCCGGTCGCGGTGATTTTCGCGGTGATGGCCGGTGGCCAGCTGTTCGGCTTCATCGGCGTGCTGCTGGCGCTGCCGGTGGCCGCGGTTGTCGCAGTGATGCTGCGGCACACGCTGCAGCATTGGCTGCAGAGCAAGCTGTATCGCAGCGGCGCCGCGGCGGCAGAGGCCGAAAACCCCGGCGAGATGCCCAGCGACGGCCCTTTGCCCTGACGTGAAGGGCGAACAGATTCCGCTGTCGGTGCAGCTGCGCAGCAGCGCCAGCTTCGACACCTATTACGCCGGTCCGAATCAGGCGGCGGTCAACGCGTTGCGCGAATCCAGCCGCGGCGGGCTGTTTCTATACGGCGCCGCCGGCAGCGGCAAAACCCATCTGCTGCAGCGAGAAGCAGCGCCGGGCGTTCGCGCCGGCTATCTGCCGCTGCGCGAGCTGGTTCAGCGCGGCGCCGAAGCGGTGGACGGCTACGCGGGCTACCCGATGCTGTGCATCGACGATCTCGACGCCATCGCCGACGACACGCAGTGGAACCACACCTTGATCCGGCTTCTGGACCGGCTGCGCACCGAAGGTGCGCGGTGGTGCGTGTCGGCAGCGGCCGCACCGGAGCGCCTCGGCGGCCTGCTGCCCGATCTACGCACTCGGCTCAGCGCACTGCCGTTGTTCGCGCTGCGCGCGCTGGGCGACGACGATCGTCACCAATGGCTGCGGCGCAGCGCTCATCAGCGGGGCCTCGAGTTGCCGGACGACGCCGCACGCTGGCTGCTGAACCATCTGCCGCGCGACACCGGCAACTTGCTGGCGGCGATCGAAGAGCTGGACCGCGCATCGCTGCGCGACAAGCGCCGCCTGACACTGGCATTCGTGCAGCGGACGCTGGGCTTGCGTCCGCAATAACGCAGCCGATCAGCCGACCGGGACCACACCCGCCAGCTTTTCACGCGCCAACAGCCGCACGTACAGCACCATCGCGACGAAATCGATCGCCGCGACGCTGGCGAGTCCGAACGACGAGCCGCGATGCGCGGGCATCGCATAGCCCGACGCCAGATAGCCGGCGGCATAGAACACCACCAGCATGCAGGCCCACGAATAGGTATAGGCGCGGCCGCGCAGAATGCCGGACACCGGCAACAGCAGCGGCAGCACCAGCAGCGCGCCGCTGCCGCCGCGCGATCCGACCAGCATCAGCGCAATCAGCGCCAGATGCGCCAGCGTGGTCACCGCGCGCGCATAGGCGCTCAACGGACGGGTGATCATGCGGACAGCTTCCGCGCCAGCGTTGCGACGCGCCGGCCCAGCGCCTGGCACAGCGCCGCTTCGTCGCGCGTCAGTGGCGCCGGCGACGAGCCGGTGCCCGCCACGTGCGAGGCGCCATATGGGGTACCGCCGGACTGCGTGGACGACAGCGCCGGCTCGCTGTACGGGATGCCACTGATCACCATGCCATGATGCAGCAGCGGCAACATCATGCCGAGCAAGGTGCTCTCCTGCCCGCCATGCTGCGTGCTAGTCGACGTGAACACCGCTGCGGGCTTGCCCGCCAGCGCGCCGGCCAGCCAGGGCCCGGAGGTTGTATCGAGGAAGTACTTCAGCGGCGCGGCCATGTTGCCGAAGCGCGTCGGGCTGCCGAGGATCAAGCCCGAACAGGCCCGCAAGTCGTCGTGACTGACATAAATCGGCCCGTCGTCGGGAATCTCGGCTTGCGTGGCTTCGGTGACCGTCGATACCGGCGGCACCGTGCGCAAGCGCGCGATCGCACCTGCCGCTTCGACGCCGCGGCAGATCTCGCGCGCCATCGCGGCGACCGATCCATTGCGGGAGTAATACAGAACCAGAATGTCGTTCACGAGTCGCGCCCTGAAGAGATGCTGCATTGTAGTGGCTGGTCGCGAGCCGCTTGGGCGATCATGCAGCCTTCGTCATGCCGGGATGCCGTCTTGTCCGAGCCACGCTTCGACCGCCGCCGTATCAGACCCTGTGCCATTCACGCTCTGCTGCTGACGGCAGCGCTGGGCGCTGCATGCGCTGCACCGCGCCGCATCGACGCGGTCGCCCCGCCAGCCGCCGAACGGCGCAGCGAGCGTGCCGACAACGGATCCACCGGGGCCGACGCAGCGCCAACGATGCCGCCGATCCGGCCGCTGATGAGCTTTACGCCGGGCCCGGTGCCGCTGGATGCACTGCCGCCACCGACCGGCGCGGATGCCGCATACCTGGAGCGCGCCCAGCAGCAACTGCAGGCCTCGTATCAGTACACCGGCTTGAGCGACGTGCAGATCGCGCAGCAGAAGAATGCCGAAGCGCTGCTGGTCGCCGGCTACGGACAGCGCGCGCATGCGGCGCTGGTCCAGCTCAATGCGCAATTGAAGAACGGCACCAAGCCGTATGCGGTCCGGCGTGGTGACAATCTGTGGATCATCTCCGGCCGGCCGGAGGTGTACGGCAATCCGTGGCTGTGGCCGCTGATCTGGCAGAACAATCTGCAGGTGATCCCCGACCCGAATCGTCTACCGCCGGGCCAGACGCTGAAGATCCGGCCCAATCCGACGATTCAGGACGTCGTCAACGCGGTCAACTACGCCCGCGAACAGATCAAGAGCAGCGACACGCGCATCGGCGAAGTCCGCGAGCAGCCGGCGCCTTGAAGCGCGCAGCGCGGCGCTTGCGTCAGCCGCGGTACCAGCGCTTGTTCAGCGCGCCCAGCACCAGCGCCGGATACTGCGGCTTGCCGATGCTGCCGTTGTAGCGCGCCAGCGCTTTGACGATGTCGCCGCGCTCGCGGTCGAGATAAAACCGCAGGATCGTGCAGCCCATCCGCAGATTGGTCCGCGTGTGGAACAGATTCTCCTCGGGCCCGGCGATCTCGCGCAGCCAGAACGGCATGATCTGCATGTAGCCCTGGGCGCCGGCCGTCGACAGCGCGTAGCGGTTGAAGCCGCTTTCGACCTGGATCACCGCCAGCGCCAGCTCCGGCGTGATCCGCGCGCGGCTGGCTTCTTGGTGCAATACGCGCAGAAACTCCAGCCGCTCGCGATCATCCTTGATGCTGCGCCGCAGCCGGCTCGACATGTCGACCAACCAGACTTCGGCATCGAAGCGGTCCTGAAAACTGCTGCTGTTGTCGATGGCCGCGCGCAGCAGCTCGCGCAATTCGGGCTCGGGCTCGCCGACCGGCCCGGCGTGAGCGGCACCACCGAGGCAGGCACACAACAGTGCAGCCGCGAAGCGGTGCCGAACGCGCATATCAGGCGAGCTTGGCGAGCACCGCGTCGAGCGTGGCCGGGATCATCTCGGCCTTGTCCGCGCGGCGGTGCTTGTATTCGAACTGCTGGTTGGCCAGCCCCTTGTCGCCGATCACGATGCGGTGCGGAATGCCGATCAGGTCAGCGTCGGCGAACATCGGGCCCGGACGCAGACCGCGATCGTCGAGCAGCGCTTCCACGCCGGCGTCGATCAGCTGTTGGTACAACTGCTCGGCGGCCTCCTTGGCGGCCGGCGACTTGTCGGTGCCGATCGGCGTGACGATCACGCGAAACGGCGCAATCGCGTCCGGCCAGATGATGCCGTTGGCATCATGGCTCTGCTCGATCACCGCGGCTGCCATCCGCGACACGCCGATGCCGTAGCAACCCATCTGCGGCGTGATCGCTTCGCCCTTCTCGTCGAGCACGCTCAAGCCCATCGCCTGCGTGTACTTCTGGCCGAGCTGGAAGATATGCCCGCCTTCGATGCCGCGCAGCAGCTTGATCGTGCCGCGACCGTCGGGCGACGGGTCGCCCTCGACGATCATGCGCAGGTCGGCCGTCTCTGGCAGCGCGCAGTCGCGGCCCCAGTTGGCGCCGCGCAGATGCGCATCGTTCTGGTTGGCGCCGCAAACGAAGTCGGCGATCTCGGCCGCCGCGAAATCGGCGATCACCGGGATCGGGCAGTTGACCGGGCCCAGGTAGCCGACTTCGCAGCCGAAAGCCGCTTGCACGTCCTCGATCTTGGCCATCTCGAACGGCGAGGCGATGCGCGGGTGCTTGGCGGCCTTGATCTCGTTGAGCTCGTGATCACCACGCAGCGCGATGCCGATCAAGCCGCCGTCGGCGGCCTTGACCACCAGCAGCTTGACCTTGCCGGTCAACGGCACGTTGAGGAAGCGCGACACTTGCTCGCAGGTCTTCTGGCCCGGCGTCGACACGGTCTCCAGCGCTGCGGTTGGCGCCGGCAGCGGACGACCCGAAGGATGCGTCTCGGCGGCTTCGACGTTGGCCGCGTAATCACCTTCGGTGGACACGGCCAGCAGGTCTTCACCGGCGCCGGCCAGGATATGGAACTCCTCGCTGGCCGCGCCGCCGATGTTGCCGCTGTCGGCCTTGACCGCGCGGAAGTCGGCACCGATCCGCGAGAAGATCCGCGTATAGGCCGCCCGCATGTTCTGGTACTCGGCTGCCAGGCCTTCGGCGTCCATGTGGAACGAGTAGGCGTCCTTCATCAGGAACTCGCGCGCGCGCATCACTCCGAAGCGCGGACGGCGCTCGTCGCGGAACTTGGTCTGGATCTGGTAGTAGTTGATCGGCAATTGCTTGTAGCTGCGGATGTCCTGGCGCACGTGGTGGGTGATGACCTCCTCGTGCGTCGGGCCGTAGCAGAAGTCGTTCTTGTGGCGGTCCTTGATGCGCAGCATCTCGGCACCCATCACATCCCAGCGACCCGATTCCTGCCAGAGCTCAGCCGGCTGAACGGACGGCATCAGCAGTTCGAGCGCGCCGGCGCGGTTCATCTCGTCGCGGACGATCTGCTCGACCTTGCGCAGCACGCGCAGCCCCAGCGGCATCCAGGTGTACAAGCCGGCGCCGAGCTTGCGGATCAGGCCGGCACGCAGCATCAGCCGATGGCTGATGATCTCGGCGTCGGCAGGGGTTTCTTTGGTCGTGGCAAGCGGGAAGCGGGACAGGCGCATGGCGGTTCGCAGGCGGGCAGCGGAAAGGCCGCGATTCTAGCGGAAAGCCGGCGCGCCCCCGGCGATGCCGGCGCCGCGGGTGCTACTTGGTGCTGACCGTCGGCGTGATCTTGACCAGCAGCACGCGGTTGCCCTGGACGCGCCGCACCAGAGCCGCAAACTCTTCGAAGCGCGCCAGGTCGCCCTCGACCGGCACGCGGTCGAGCTTGCTCATGATCAAGCCGCCCACGGTGCTGACGTCTTCTTCCTCGGCTTCCTCGATATCGCGGCCGAGTTCGCGCTCGATCCGGTACACCGGCGTGTCGCCGGGGACGATGAAGCTGCCGTCGGGCAGCCAGACGAAGCGCCGGTCGGTGCTCTTCTGCCGGCCGACTTCGTGTTCGTCGGTGATCTCGCCGAAGATCGTTTCAAGGATGTCTTCCATCGTCACGAAGCCGACCAGACGCTCGTCATCGTCCCGCACCAAAGCCAGATGCGGCGCGCCGCTGCGGAAGCGGCGCATCAACTCCAGCGCCGACTCGTTCTCGCGCACTTCGAGCACCTCGCGGATATGCCGGCGCAGGCGGCTCTGAACGTCTTCGCCACCCGGCTCCAGCAGAATGTCCTTGACGTGCAGCAAGCCGAGCACGGTTTCGCTCTCCGGCTCCAGCAGCACGTAGCGGCTAAAGCGGTGGTTCTGGATCGTGCGGCGAATTTCGGCGTAGCTGTCGTCGCTGCTGAGCGTGATCAGCTCGCGGAACGGGCGCATCAGGTCGCCCGCTTCCAGGTCGGCCAGTTCCAGCGTGTGCGCGACGATCGTCTTGATCTCGATCTCGGGGCCTTCGGTGACGCGGCGGCTGTGATGAAGGATCGCCTGCAGCTCTTCGGGGCTGTAGTAGGCGTCGCTCTGGTGCCCGGTGGCCGAGGCGCTCAAGCCCAAGCGGCGCAGCAGCGAATTGGAACTGGTGTTCAGGAACCAGATCGCCGGGTACATCAGCCAATAAAACACGTACAGCGGCCCGGCGGTCCACAGCGACAGCGTCTCGGGGCGACGCAGCGCCAGCGACTTGGGCGCCAGTTCTCCGAGCACGATGTGCAAATAGCTGATCACGGCAAACGCGACGATAAACGCGATGCTGTGGATCACCTCGGGCCGATCAATGCCCATCAGCTGCAACGGCGCTTCTAGCAGGCCGGCGAACGCCGGCTCGCCGATCCAGCCCAAGCCCAGCGATGCCAGTGTGATGCCGAGCTGACAGGCCGACAGATACGCGTCGAGCTTGCTGTGGACGCGTCCGAGCATCACGCCGCGCCAGCCATGGCCCTCGGCGAGGTCTTCGACGCGGCTGTGCCGTAGCTTGACGATCGCAAACTCGGCCGCGACGAAGAAACCGTTCAACAACACCAATAAAAAAGCGACGAGCAGCAGCAAGCTGTCTTGGAGCAGGACCATCGGGCACCACAGGGAGGGCTGGCCGCCAGTCTACGATACCGCTGCCGCCCTTCGCCGGACCGAGCCCTGCCCCCGGTCTCAATGACGCCCGGGGGCAGCAACCGCTGGGCGGTACAACCCGCTAGCGCTTGTCCAGCACGATGTCGCCCGAAAAGCTCGACAGGTCGACACGGGCGCGGCCGTCGCCGATCTTGAACTCCTGGCGTTCGCGGCGCTCGTCGCCGGATGGCACGGCGCCGCCGAACGCGCTGCGCACGTCGCCGCTGAAGGTGTGCAACGTCACTTGTGCCGAGGTCGCGGCCGGCATCCGCACGCGCATTTCGCCGGATAGCGTTTCGCCAACGAAGCGGCCGTCGCCAGTTAGCGCCGCGTCGACATCGAAGTCGCCGGAGATCGATTTGAGGCTCAGGTCGCTGTAGGCGCTGGCACCGACCAGTTCGGCATCGCCGCTGACGGTTTCGAGCTTGAGCCGGCCCCCACCGCCGCTGGCTCGGACATCGCCGCTGACGGTGTTGATCGAGCCGTTGCGCATCGGCGCGCGGACGACGACATCGCCGCTGACCGTGCGCGCTTCGACCTCGTCGGCGGCCAGGCTCAGCGTCATTTCGCCGGAAACGGTCGCCGCGACGACCTTGCCCTTGATGCCCTGCACGATC
>Ga0255089_1000850_pt1 | contig 9930 bp, 5 predicted proteins | sample Colum_Miss_RepC__2_FD_188468 | JGI IMG/M metagenome (GOLD analysis project Ga0255089, IMG submission 188468) | Freshwater microbial communities from Columbia River, Oregon, United States - Colum_Miss_RepC_8d | ecosystem: Environmental > Aquatic > Freshwater > River | place: USA: Oregon | collected... | reverse complement strand
GAGCGCACGGTGCGCGTCAGCCGTGGCCGCCACATGACGGAGACCTCGAACCACGCGCGTGCGCAACGCATCTCTGGCTCGGGTCGCTGGGTGGTGTATGAGACCGATGCCTTCAACATCGTCCCTGGTGACACCAACGGTTGCGCGGATGTGTTCCGTGTCGACTGGATGGCGGATCTGGGCCTAGAGACCGCGACATACTGCGAAGGCAAGCTCAACTCGGCCGGTTGCGTGCCGCAGATGGGCTGGACTGGCACAGCGAGCCTGTCGGCTGGCTCGGGCTTCGTGATTGAAGGCCACAACTGGCGCAACCAGAAGCTCGGCCGCTTCATCTACTCGGTCAGTGGCCCCGATGCGCGCCCCTTCTTTGGTGGTACGCTGTGTGTCAAGTCGACCATCTATCGCGGCCCCACCGTTTCATCGGGTGGCAACGCCGGTGGCAACGATTGCAGCGGTGTGTTGCGCCTGGACTTCAACCGCTTCCTCGCCGGCCAACTGTGGCCCCAGCCGGCACCGGCACTGCTGCATCCTGGCACCACGGTCTATGCCCAATGGTATGGCCGCGACAACGGCCTGCCTTTGCCGAACAACATCAACCTCTCGGATGGCTTGCGCTTTGTGATCCAACCTTGAGGTCGTGACGACGCGAGTGCAGCTCGCGTTGCTACGAAGAAGGCGCGGCCTGGGGGGGTCGCGCCTTCTGCTTTTGCCGCGCGCAGTTTCTTCCGCGCGCGAGTCCAAGATTCAGTCACTGCGAAAGGCTTTCGCGCTTCGTCGCTGAAACGTTTTCGCTTCACACAAGAAGAGACTCTCGCAGCAGAGAGCAGGGATAGCGTTGCTGTGGATTCCCGTCTCGACGGGCATCCGTGCACAACAACCGCTAACTGACTCTCCGCAATGAAACTCAACAACCAATCGCATAGACCCGCACGCGGCAGCCACATGTTGCCGACGATGCTTGGCCTTGTCGCTGCTTCCGCACTGCTCTTGCCCGACGCAACGGGCCAAAGCGGACGCAAGAGCGGCAACGGCACCACCATGGGCGAAGTCGCCGGCGGCCCCGAAGAAGTGTCTTCAGCGGGCCCCTTGTCCTCTTTGCCGATCCCTTTGCCGGCCAACCTGCAGGCCGACTACATCCGCGACTTCCAAGCCGCGGTGAGCTTGGGCAAGGCCTTCTTCTGGGACATCCAAGCCGGCTCGGATGGTGCGACCGCCTGTGCGACGTGCCACTGGCAGGCAGGTGCGGACTCACGCACGATGTCCCAGCTGCACCCAGGCTTCGACGGCACCTTTGACCAGCTCGGCTCAGGTGGCGGCGGTGTCAACTACACCGTGAAGGGAACCGACTTCCCCTTCACCCAGCGCACCGATCCGAACGATCATGATTCGGATGTCGTCCGCGACAGCAACGATCGCTTGACCTCGTCAGGCGTACCGGCGCGCACCTTCACAAGCGTCACGCCTGGCGTGGCCGAAGAGCAAGGCATCAAGCAAACCGGACATCCGTTTGCGATGCACGGCATCAACGTCGGTCAAACGGCCGGCCGCAACGCGCAATCGGTGATCAACTCGATCTACCATGTGCGCACCTTCTGGGATGGCCGCGCCGACAGCGTATTCAACGGCGTCAACCATCTTGGTGCCCGCGATCAGAGCGCCAAGGTGCTCAAGCTCCAAGGGGATGGCACTTTGGCGTGGGTATCGGTCGCCATTCAGCCGGCCTCGCTGGCCAGCCAAGCCGTGGGCCCGGCTCTCTCCAGCGTGGAGATGAGCTACGACGGCAAAGCCTTCAAAGAGCTTGGCCGCAAGATGCTGTCGATGCGTCCGCTCAAGGACCAAGTGGTCGACACCACGGACTTGCACTTGGGCGCGTTGTCGGACTACCCCAACCGCGGCTTGCAGCCGTCTGTCAAGTATTCCGACATGATCAAGGCCGCCTTCCACGATCAGTGGTGGAACGGCCAGGGCCGCACCAGCGGCTTCACCCAAATGGAGCACAACTTCTCGCTCTATTGGGGCCTCGCGATCATGTGCTACGAGTCGACGCTCGTTTCGGACCAAACGCCCTGGGACCGCTATGCGGCTGGTGATGAGTCCGCACTGACCGACGAGCAAAAGGAAGGCCTCAACATCTACATGAGCGGTGGCGCGGCCTGCAACGCGTGCCACATGGCGCCGGAGTTCGCCGGCGTGACCTGGTCACAGTACAACGCTGACGGCTGGATCGAGCGCATGGCCACGGCCGACTCGCTAGCCGAAGGTGAAGCGGTTTTGACAACCTTCCCGGACCCGGCGCTGAACATTTTAGGCGTCGATCCGCGTGGCAAACTGCTGGAAATCCGCACCCCGCAAGGCGAGCTCGTTGCTCGCGGCATGGTGCCCGGCATTGCAGGCGACTGCACCCTCAGTGAAGTAGAAGTCGAACTGGCGGCTGGCCCGGTGGCACCGATGCCTCCCGCAGGTTCAGGCCTTGAGCCTCTGTTTGCAGCCACCTTGGAGGTCGCTGTGCACGAGGAACCGCTGCCGAGCGGACTATGCAACGTATCCCTGGAAGTCGGCATGCAGTGGGGTCCTGACCCCGCCTTGCCGGCAGGTAACTACGAAGTGCATTTGGATGGCGTGGCCGTGGCGACGCTGACCATGGGCACTCCGCAGAGCATCGGCATCTACGACCGCGGCTTCTACAACCTCGGCGCGCGTCCGACATTCGAAGACATCGGCAACGGCGCCTTGAGCTCCGTGGGTCCGCTCTCGATCGTCGAGCGCCTCAAGCAAGGTGATCCCACGGTGGCGCACCTGATGCCGAACCCGCCGATTGGTGCCAACGAGCGTTCGCAGATCGCAGGCACCTTCAAGACGCCTGGCTTGCGCAACATCGCGTTGACCGGTCCGTACTTCCACCATGGTGGTGCATCGACGCTCGAGCAGGTCATCCAGTTCTACGCTCGCGGTGCAGACTTCGCTGAAGTCAACGCGGCGGACCTCGACGCTGACGTGGAAGGTGTGGGCACCTTGCGCAACAGCCCGGAGAAGCAAAAGGCCTTGGCCACGTTCTTGCGTGAAGCCCTGACCGACCCGCGCGTGGTCAATCGTTCGGGTCCCTTCTGTCACCCGTCGTTGCCGCTCAAAGACGGCTATCTGGGCAATGAGACCATGGTCGTTGACGATGGTCATGGCGAAGCGATGGAGCGCATCACGGAGATCCCGGCCACGGGCGCTGCTGGCACCTCGGCATCCATGCCCGAGTTCCAGGATCGCATCGATGGTGGTGTCGAAGTGCTCGTGCACTGCGGCAACACGATCTACGAGAAGGGCCATGAGGGCTGCGGTCAATTCGCCTTGCCGTTCGACAGCAACCGTCACGTGCTCGTCTCGTTGAGCACACGCCCCACGGCGAACGTGACCATCGACCTGTCGAGCTCGGCCCCCTCGCAAATGAGTGTGGAGCCGCAGCAACTGGTCTTCACGACGGATGATTGGTTCCACCCGCAAGAGATCCGCGTGAACGGTGTGCAGGACGGTCAGCACGACGGCAACTCCGTTGTGACGGTCATCACCTCGCATACTTCCTCGTCGGATCCGCGCTATGCGGGCTTGCCCGTGGAAGACCTGCACTACAACGTGCAGGACTCGACCCACATGGTGAAGGTCGTCTACGTGGACCAAACCACGCCGAATCCGACCTTCGAGAACGGTAGCTACCACAACCCCTACGACACCATCGCCGAAGCGCTCGCTTGCGCTGACGACGGTGCGTTGATCGAAGTGGGCTGGGGTACCTACCGCGAGAACCTCGTGATCCAGGGCAAGAAGGTCCTGCTGCGCAGCTACGCCGGTGCGACCATCGACGGTGGCGGTAACGGCCCGTGCGTCACGGTCTTTGGTCGTGGCACGCGCGGTACGCAGCTGATCGGCTTCCGCATCGTGAACGGTGGCAACCAGAACGCTGAAGCTGGTGGTGTGCTGATCACCGACAGCTCGGATGTGCTGATCGACGCCTGCTACATCGGTGGCAACACCGCCATGAACGGTGCCGGCGTCCACGTGCGCAACAGCTCGAAGGTCACCTTCCGCGATGCGACGCTCGACGGCAACTCGGCCACGCAAGACGGTGGTGGTCTGTACGTGAACGGCGGCATGGCCAACCTGGCTCTGTCATGGGTCCGCAACAACACCGCAGGCAACAAAGGTGGTGGTGTGCACTCGATGAACTCGGCCAAGCTCTTGGTCGACAACTCGGCGCTCGACCACAACCTCGCCGGCCAGTTCGGTGGCGGCTTGTTCTTGAACGGCGGCACAGCGGACTTCCGCAACGTGCGCGTCATGGAGAACACGGCCGGCCAGCAAGGTGGCGGCGTGCACGCCGAGAACTCCGTCGTGATGAAGCTGCGTGGCGTCAAGGTCACGAACAACACCGTCACCCAAGCAAGTGGCGCCGGTGGTATGTGGCTTGATGGCGGCATGCTCGACTTCGGCAGCGTCACGATCGCTGACAACAGCGGCTTGGAAGTCTTCTTCATGAACTCCAACGCAGCTTGGATCCACAACTCCATCATCTGGGGTGGCGGCCAAGGTGCAGCGATGGGTACGAATGTCTCCCATGCGTTCCCAGGCGTCGTCGAGTACTCGATCGTCGACTGGAACGGCTTCGCTGCCACGGGCTTCCTCACCAGTGATCCGATGTTCTTGGATGGAGCTGGTGGCCAGCACGGCTTGCGTGCTGGTTCGCCTGGTCTCGACTCGGGTGATCCCTCCGAGCAAGACCCTGACGGTTCGCGCATCGACATGGGCGCGCACCCAGTAGTCGGCAGCTGAGTCTCTAGCAGTGTTGTGCATGTGCGGCCCGCTCGGACCATCACGGTCCGGGCGGGCCGCACGCTTGCGAGGCAGGAACAAACTTCCGCGTGGAAACGCTTTCCTGCGCGCTGCAATTGCGAGCTGAATCCAACCGCAGCAAGCGCCTTACACCCCCATTCTTTGGTGCGCACAGCAGGCGACCGCGTCTTGCGCGCAACCTCTCTCCTCTCGCAACACCGCATCATGAGCAACACACCCGACACGAATGGCGGCCTTAGCCGCCGTGGCTTCAACCTCCTCGCAGGAGCTGGCGCGATGCTGGGCCTCGCAGGAGCTGCATCTGCGCGACCGCAAGGTGGTAACTGCCGCGGCAGTGGCACCACGCCTGGCGGTGGCTTTGACGGCAACGGTGTCTCGCTGCCTTCTTCGCCGTTCACGTATGTGCCGTTCACGCGCGAGATGCCGAAGCCGCCGGTCAAGGCGCCTTGCGCCATCATTGATCCGACCAACCCTTCGCAGTCGGGCAACTGGCCTTGGCAACCCGGTAACTGCCATCACGGCGTGGCGCCGGAGTACTTCAACCAGCCGAGCGATTGGCAAGCGGGCCCGCTCAAGCTGTACGAGATGGACCAGAAGGACGGCGTGCACGAGATCATTCCCGGCGTGCAGACGCCGATCCGTGGCTATGACGGCATCTATCCTGGCCCGACCTTCCGTTCGCGCATGTGCGAACCGATGGTGTTGCGCGTCAAGAACAGCTTGAACACGCAGACCAGCGTGCACTTGCATGGTGCGCACAACCCGGCGCACTGCGATGGCTACCCGAACTTCTATGTGTCGCCCGGCCAGCAACGCGACTACTACTACCCCAACATCTGCCCGCGCAAGCCCGATGGCAGCGGGCAATGGGACACGACCGAGTCGCCGTCGACCATGTGGTACCACGACCACGGCATGGACCTGACCGCGGAGAACGTGGTCATGGGCATGGCGGGCTTCCACATCTTCACGGATGCGCTGGAAGAGCAGCTGGTGGCCGACAATGTGTTGCCGGGCGGCGATCAAGACTTGCCGATCGTGCTGCAAGATCGTCGCTTGCGCTCCGATGGCACCATCTTCTTCGATGCCCTCGATCACAACGGCTATCTCGGCGACATCATGGTCGTTAACGGTGCCGCGCAACCGTTCTTGCGCGTCCAGCGCCGCAAGTACCGCTTCCGCTTCCTTGATGGTGCCAACGCGCGCTTCTTCTTGTTGCGCTTGACGTGGGGCAACTTCACGCAGATCGGCAACGACAGCTGGCTCTTGCCGCAGGCCATCGAGACCAACGAGCTGTTGCTTAGCCCCGCCAAGCGTTGCGATGTGATCGTGGACTTCACCAACGCACCGAACGAGGTGTACTTGGTCAACATCCTCAAGCAGGACAGCGGTCGCGGTCCTGGTGGCACCACGGCCAATCCGCAACGCTTGAACCCCGGCGTCCCGATGCTGAAATTCATCGTCGAAGGCCCCGTGGTGGGCAACGATGCCACGGTGGTGCCCGGCACGCCGCTGCGTCCGCACCACGCCATCGCCGCCAGCGAGATCACGACCACGCGTGAGTTCCTCTTCCACCGCTCCAATGGTGCGTGGATGATCAACGGCAAGTTCTTTGACGAGTTCCGCGCCGATGCAACGCCCACCTTGGGCTCGGCCGAGCGCTGGATCCTCAAGAACGGTGGCGGCGGTTGGTGGCACCCTGTGCACATCCACCTGGAGTCGCACCAGATTGTCAAATTGAATGGACAGGCACCGGCACCGTCGCTGCGCTACAAGTCCGATGTGGCCATGCTCGGCCCGAACGACACGGCCGAGGTGCACATGCGCTTCCGCACCTTCACCGGGCCGTTCGTGTTCCACTGCCACAACCTGGAACACGAGGACATGCGCATGATGTTCGTGTTCGATCCGCGGACCACGCCTACCCAGGCCCCGCAACCGATCCAGTCGTACTACCCGTGAGGCCCTAAAGCCGCACGAGGTAAGTTGAGCGACCCGCGCCCGTCCCTTTAGGCGCGGGTCGCTCTCTGTTTGGGCCTTCGGTTCCGACGACTATCCAACCGGACCTTAAGCGCGATGAGCGAATGGCTTAGGAAGTTGGAAATGTCTTCCCAACTTCAGGAATCCATGGTCGGTTTGGTGCGAATTGCACCTCTGGGCAAGTCATGAACCAACCGCAACCGTCCCGCCGCACCTTCCAAACCCTGCTGGGTATGGGGGCTTTTTCGTTCCTAGCATCGAAAACCCTCAGCGCCGCAGTATCCCCCAAGGCTCGTCCGTACCCCCTGGCCGAGGATCCTTCGCCCTTCCAATTCACGCCGTTCACGCGCGATTTGCCGATTCCGGCTACGAAGACGCCTTTGGCGCGCATCAGCGGGGCGCTGCCAGCCGGCGGACTGCCGTTCATTCCAGGCGATTGTCGACACGGGATTGCACCCGAGTTTGCGACACGCCCGGCAGCCTGGCAGCGCTATCCGCTGCACCTGTACGAAATCGACCAGCGCGAAAGCGTGGCAGAAATTGTCCCCGGCGTACAAACGCCCATTTGGGGCTACGACGGCGTCTTCCCCGGCCCGACCCTGCGCGCACGCTTGGGCGAGCCGTTCGTGGTGCGCTTCAAGAACAGCCTCTCCCACGCGACCAGCATCCACTACCACGGCGGGCACAGCCCCGCGCACGCCGACGGCTACCCGAACTTCTACGTCGATCCGGGCGAAGCGCGCGACTACTACTACCCGAACATTCTGCCGCAGAACCCCGACGGCACGACGGATGCCGGCGATGCGCCGTCGACCAACTGGTACCACGACCATGCCATGGATGAAGCAGCACACAATGTGCTGTACGGCTTGGCAGGCTTCTACTTGGTCAAGGACGACCTCGAAGCGCAGTTGGAAGCTGACCGCGTGCTGCCGTCAGGTGAATTTGACATCCCCATGTCGTTCGCCGACCGCCGCTTGCGCTCGGATGGCTCCTTGTGGTTCGACCCGCTTGACCACAACGGCTACTTGGGTGACATCCACACGGTGAATGGCATCGCCCAGCCGCGCTTGCGTGTGCAGCGCCGCAAGTACCGCTTGCGCTTCTTGGACGGCGCCAACGCGCGCTACTACTTGTTGCGCTTGTCGGCAGGCGTGATGGTGCGCATCGGCAACGACGGGCATTTGCTGCCTGCCGCGCAAGCAGCCAGTGAAGTCTTCCTGGCACCTGGCAAGCGTGCCGATGTGATCATCGACTTCCGCAATGCGCCGAACACGGTCTACTTGAACAACCACCTCCAGCAAACCGGTGGTCGCGGCCCCGACGGCACGTGGGAGCAACCCCGACTGCTGGACACACCGGTGCCGATGCTGCGCTTTGATGTGGTTGGCGCCCCGGTACAGAACGACGCCACGGTGGTCGTCGGTACTCCTCTGCGGCCGTTCCGCGAGATCTTGGACTCGGAGATCGTGCGCACGCGGCGCTTCCGCTTCCATCGCTCGAACGGTGCGTGGAAGATCAACGACAAGTTCTTCGATGAGTTCGTGGCCGAAGCAGTGCCGGAACTGGGCACTGCAGAGCGCTGGATCTTTGAGAACGGATCAGGCGGCTGGTGGCATCCGGTGCATGTGCATCTGGAAGCGCATCAGATCGTGCGTCACGGCGGCAAGGTGCCGCGCGCGTGGGAGCGCTACTGGGGCGACATCGCAGTGCTTGGCCCCAACGACAGCACCGAAGTGAAGATGCGCTTCCGCACCTTCAGCGGCCCGTTCGTGATGCACTGCCATGCGGTCGAACACGAGGACATGCGCATGATGTTGGCCTACGATCCGCGTGTCCAAGGTCGCCCGGGCACGGCACCCATCGGGGCCTACTACCCCTGAGGCTCACGGAAGAACTTTCCGTATCGGTGACGGGGATCGTGGCCAATGGTCACGATCCCCGTCGCATGTAGCCGAAGCCGCACTAGAGTTCAGTGCGTCCTCCGCCGGACGCACACACGCCATGCGCACCGCAACCGCTATCCACGCGTCTCTACTGTCCGTCCTGTTTGTCTATGCGTGCACGATGCCTAGCACGCAGTCGCAACAGCCGACGGAACCTCAAGCCACCAAGGCCACGGTCGACCAATCTCCGACGGTTGACGAGGCAATCGTCGACGAGGCTGCCCTGCGCAGCACCACCTGGACGCCGCAACCAGCCAACCAACGGCGCGCAGATCGCTTCGCTGATGTAGAGCTGCTCACGCAGGATGGAGAGACGGTCAAATTCTTGAGCGACCTCGTGCGCGACCGCGCCGTGTTGCTCAACTTCATGTACACCAACTGTTCTGGGATTTGACCCAAGAACACCGCGAACCTCGTGCAGGTGCGCAACCAACTCGCTGACCAAGGTGCGACGGATGTGTTGATGGTGTCCATCAGCATCGACCCCGAGCATGATCGCCCCGAGCAACTGCGTGAGATGCGGGATCGCTACAGCATCACGGATGAGCCCGGCAAGCCGCGCTGGATCTTCTGCACCGGCAGCGAAGCGGCCATCACGGAAGTCCGCAAGAGCCTCGGGCTTTGGGACCCGGATCCCATTGTTGATCAGGACAAGACGCAACATGCAGGCACGGTGGTCTATGGCGATGATCGACTGGACCGCTGGGCGGTGACGCCGGCCTTGATCGAACCGCGGCGCTTGTCCGAGGCCATTCTCCGTCGTCTGGAGCTTGGGCCGCACCGCCGCAAGTGAATCAACAACTGTGATCCAACCACTGTGAACAAGCTCCTTCCGCTTAGCGCGCTCGCTACGGTCGCCATCGTGGGATGGTGGTGGACGCAGCGTGATCAGGCGCAACCATCCACGGTGGGCGTCGAGCTAGCTCCGCAGCTCGAGGACAAGCACAGCAAGGCGCCGACCGCACTCGATGCAGTTACGCAAGCTGACTCCGCTGCGACAACACAGGCATCACCTCAGGCAACGCGTTCCAGCGTGACCATCGCGAGTGTGGTTCCAGCCGACTTGGAGCTGGTCGTGTCCAAGTTGGTGTTGGGCTTGCCTGAAGGCAGCTATGCGCCCGCGCCCGGGGAAACGCTGGACTTGGATCCGCTCGCCGTGTGTGTGTTG
>Ga0255089_1000840_pt1 | contig 10018 bp, 4 predicted proteins | sample Colum_Miss_RepC__2_FD_188468 | JGI IMG/M metagenome (GOLD analysis project Ga0255089, IMG submission 188468) | Freshwater microbial communities from Columbia River, Oregon, United States - Colum_Miss_RepC_8d | ecosystem: Environmental > Aquatic > Freshwater > River | place: USA: Oregon... | reverse complement strand
AAGCACGGCGGGAGGGCTTGTACCGCAGCAAGCTGACACTGCTCCTGCGTCGACGAATGTTGCCGCCGGCCGCCAAAGCAGTCTCTTCCAGTGCCCGCGACAAACGGGCCAGATCCAACGTACGCGGCAATCCAGGCAGCTCACCATCGTGAGGCCAAACGGAGATCAGCGCACCATCGGCGGTCAAAGCCATCGGCTGCCAAGGGGCTGCGAGTTCAGCGGCCCTGTCCTCGATACGGCCGCCGCTCTTGCCGCCCTGATGACGCCGCAACGTCACGAGTCGTGTCTGACCGTCGTCACATGCCACTGCATGCACAGTCGAGAGCGCCGTGCGAGGTTTCCAGCGCGCCCAAAGCAGGCGTGCAGAAAGAGGCTGGCCTGCCGTCCCATGCGCAAGGGTCTCCCGTAGCAACGCACACACTTGCTCACCTGACGGTGCCGTCAGCATCTCCTGCGGGAGCAGGTGCACGATCCCGGGATCGTGCTCGCGTGATTCCAGTCCATTCATGAGGCCATGGAGCGAATGGACTCGCGATACGAGGTACAACGAGCTTGCAGTTCGTGATGGCGGCCTGCATCGCGCACGACCCCTTGTTCGATGTACACGATCGTGTCGAAGCGATCGAGGCGATCGAGATCGTGAGCGATCACGATCACAATCGAATCTTGGCTGCGCTCGCGCAGCGTACGCATGACGATCTCCACGGCCACGGCATCGAGGCCTGCAAACGGTTCGTCGACAACCAACACCGGCGCAGGGCGCAGCAGCGTGCGCGCCAAGCAGATGCGCCGACGCTCACCACCCGAAAGGCCTGTGCCACTCGAACCAAGCTCGGTGTCCAAGCCGTGGGGCAAGCGCGCTACAAATTCGGCGGCACCTGCAGCCTGCAAAGCTGCATACAACTGGTCGTCGGTAGCCTCCGCTTGCCCCAACAAGAGGTTGTCGCGCAAGCTCATGCCGAACAGCACGTTCTCTTGCAGCGCCAGCGCGCTGGAAGCGCGCAAGGCCCGCAAGTCATGTTTGCGCAGATCGACGCCGTCCAACAGCACCTCACCCGCGTCAGGGTCGTACAGCCGCGCGGTGAGTGCAGCGACCGTCGACTTCCCCGAACCCGAACGGCCGAACAGCCCAGCTAGCTGGCCACGCTGGAAGGTCGCGCTGAAGCCGCGCAAAGCTTCCACTTGGCCCTCGTAGGCGAAGCGCACATCCAAGAACTGCAGCGTTTGCGGACGCGCGGCGGGCTGAATCGCCTCAGCGCCCGAAACGATGGCAATCGGCTCGTCCAAAATCGTTGACAGACGCTCGGCACAGGCAATGCCTTTGGACCAGCGTTCCGAGTGCTTGGAGGTTGCACGCACCGGCTTGAGCAAGCTGCGTACATAGGCGACGAACACGAGCAACTCGCCTGTCGAAAGTGCCCCTTCGGCCACACGCGTGCTGCCTACCCAAAGCGCCGCCGCCGTACAGACGCCGAAGAGCAGCTCCATCGAACCGCCCATGCGGGCCGACAGGCGGGCTGACTTCAACTCCGCGCGCGCTGAACGGCGGTTTTGGCGCGCGAACATGTGACCGACTTCTTCTTCCGTGCCGAGTGCTTGCAAGGTGGGTGTCGCCGACAGCGACTCATGCACCGAGTCAGCCAGCTCGCCTTCCTTTTCGCGCTGCTTGCGCGATTGGATGGTCAAGCGCTTGGAGAAGATGCGCAGCACCAGCATGAAGGCCGGCACCACGGCCAACACCACCAAAGTGGTCCGCCAGTCCACCCAGGCCATGGCGGTGACGGTGCCCAGTACCAACAGCACGCGCGAAGCCATGGCCACGCTTGAGTCCACGAGGACAGTGCGCACCAAGGGCACATCCCCCATGATCCGCACCAGCAAGTCACCCGTCTTGTGCCGTGCATGGAACTTGGGCGACAAGCGCAGCATGTGCGCGAAGAGATCGCCGCGCAGCCGACGCACGACGCTTTGACCGATCTCAGCTGTCTTGATCGCGGCCCAGTAGTCGAGCACCACATCCAACGCGACCAACGCCGCAGCCATCAGCGCACCGCGCAGGATGATGTCACCGCGCGTCAGGCCACCCGTAGGCTCGCCAATCAGGGCCGAATCGATGATCCATTGGATAGGCCAAGGCTTGAGCAACTCCAACGCCACCGTGGCGAGGACCAGCGACAGCACCAGCCCCATGGCGAAGCGGTGCTCACGGAGCAACTCCGCGAAGCGCAGGTACAACGCCATCGACTGGCGCAGGCGTTCCCAGACGGCCTTGATCACACCGCGGCCCTCCCGTGCCAATCCGACGGCAATCGAGCGAGCACGCGCTCGGCGATGCGCAACCACGAGTGCTGACCTGCGCGCACGCGGGCGGCCTGCGCTAGTTGCTGGCGCAGCGCGGGCTGCTGCCACAAGCGCTCGAGCGCTTGCACCAAAGCGTGCAAGTCACCGGCTCGATACACGAGACCATCGCTTTCGTGTTGTACAGCAGCTTCCAGATCGCCCATGGCCGGCACCACGGGCACGACACCAGCACTCATCGCTTCCAAGAGCTTGAGCGGCGAGAACCAGCACGGCGCATCCGGCGAGTAAGTCAAAGGCAGCACATCGCAGGCGGCCACCACTCGAGGGACATCCTTGTGTTCAACCCAAGGCAAACGCGTGATGCGTTCGGCAGGGATACGACCTGCAAGCTGCGCCTCGAAGTCTCCCTCGCCAAGCAGCACCAGATGCACCGGCACACCACGCGTCACCAGTGCTTCACAAGCAGCCACGAGCATCGGGAAGTTGTGCCACGGGCGCAAACGACCATGGAAGCCGATGGCATAGCGGCCATCCGGCACCAATTCGCGACGACGAGGATCGTGAGCGTCCATGGGCGCAAACAGTTCGCCATCGACACCATTCGGCTCCACATACACAGCTTGTGCGCTGGCACCGCGCTCAAGCGAATAACGCGCGCAGTCACTGCTGACACATAGCACGGCCGTGGCGGCCGCGAAGGCACGACGCTCTTCGGCTTCCTCGGCGGAGCGCGAACCATCACGCCAGCGCGTTTCTTCCTCGGCTAACGGAGCGTTGACCTCGTACACATGCGGCACGGACAGCTGCGCCGCCCGCAAGGCGAGCCCGGCACGACCTAGAGAGTAACGCTCGTAGATGCAGTCGAACGGAGCGTGATCATGCAGCTCTTCAAAGCGTGCGATCGCTAGCACAGGGTCGCTTTCATCCAAGGCGACCACCTCGCAACCGAGCTGTGCAAAGGCGATGCGCATCGCCTCGACGTGCACGCTCGCCCCCTTCTTCTTGCCGGGCGCGATGCCCGGATCCTGGACCACATGCAGCAGTCTCATGCCTCGACTCCGCGTGAAGTCTGGTGGAACCAATCCTGCAGTGTCTGTGCGCTCTGACGACCATCGAAGAGGCGTTCGGCACGCGCACGCCCGAGCTTGGCGAGCTCGGCGCGGCGTGCAGGATCCGCCAGCAGAGCACCGATCGCATCCGCCGTGGCCTGGTCATCATTCTCCGGCACCAACACGCCAGCGCGGCCTTGGTCCAAGATCTCCGGGATACCGACGACCGGCGTCGAGATGCACGGCAACCCCATGGCCAATGACTCAATCAGCGTGGTGGGCAACGCATCGCGGTTGCCATCTTCGCCGATCACACACGGCAAGGCCATCAGAGTCGCTTGAGCCAGAAGCCCGCGCACCTTCTCTTGATCCAGCGCACCGGTTAGCACGATGCGGCTACCCATGCCGCAACGCGCGATCTCGGCTTCGATCAGCGCGCGATCTTCACCATCGCCAACGAAGGTCGCCTTCACATCGACGCCGCGATCCACAAGAATCTTCATGGCGCGCACGAGCGTGGGGAAGCCCTTTTTCTCGACCAAACGCGCCACACACAGCACGTGGTTCGCGTCACGCTGCACCGGACGCGGTGCAAACGCCGTGAGATCAATGCCGTTGTAGAGACGCCGCACCTTGGCCATCGCTGCGGGTTCGAGAATGGACTTGAGGTGGGCCACGTTCGCATCGCACACCGTGACGGTGAAGCGCGAGTGGGCAATCAAGCGTGAGAGCAGCTTGGGATTGACGGTCGACCTGTAGATGTCCTTGGCATGCGCGGTGACGCTGTAGCCAGGCCCGCCCAAGTCATGCACCAACATCGCGACCAAAGCAGAATCCGTAGCAAAGTGCGCGTGGATGTGCTCGATGCGTTCTTCCTTCGCGCGGCGCAAGACCGTCAGAGCTTCAGCGAAGAGGGACGGCATGCGCTCATGACGGTACTGCGACAGCTCGCGCACAAGCTGACCAAAGCGCTCCAATAGCGTGTGGCTCTCGGGATCGGGTCCAAACAGTGCCAGCCATGGCTCCATCCGGTCATCGGCCTTGAGTTGCTCGACTTGGGCCACCAGCCGCGCGAACTCGGGATGCCGCGGCTCGTTATCTGGGGCACGTCGCGAGAAGACATGCACAAAAGTAGCGAGACGCTCCTGTTGGAGGATCTCGTTAAGGACGAAGGTCTCCGACAGACGGGGGAACTTCTTCAGCAGGTAGGCAACGCGAACTGTGCTCATGGGGATGAAGTGGTGGCGTCAGGCGCTTTTGACATGCCGACGGAGTCGGCCGAGTTCGGTGATGGCGACAGCTAAACGCTGTGAGCCGGATAGATCGGGGAGCGCCCCTGTAGGGATTCCACCTTCCAGAGCTGCGTGCAGGTGCGTGCGCAACTCGGCAGCAGTCGCCTGCGGCAGGCACTGGGCCAACCCCGCCGCCTGCATGCGTTCCGCGCGGATCAGTTGCTCGCGTCGCGGGAAGCAGCGCGGCAGCAACACCGCGGGCACGCGGCTTTGCATGATCTCGACCGAGGTGTTGTAGCCGCTCATGGCCACCACCGCGTCGCTCTTCGACAGCAGGTGCGGCAGGTCCGCGTGGAAGCTCGTGATCTCGCAACCGCTCAGGCGGCGGGCGCGGCGCTTGAGGGTCTTGAACTGCTCTTGGTCGAGCAGCGGACCGCACACCACCGTCGATTCCCAGTCGCAACCACCCAGCTCCAGCGCGTCAAGATAGGTTGACAGGCGCTCGTAGCCATCTTCGCCACCACCCACGGTGACCAACACCTGCTTGGGTGCACCGGCCGCGCGCTCGGCGCGCTCGGGCACCACCGCGCGGCCTACATAGCCGACGAACTCGAGGTTCGCGCGCAGCTCTTCCGGCACCGGGTACTCGGCGCGCGCATCAAAGATGCGTGGGTCGCCGTAGACGCACACGCGGTCGTACCACTCGCGCAACGCTTGGCGCGCTGCGGGACGGCCCCACTCGCGGGCGACGACATCCGGTGCATCGATGATGTCACGCAGACCGAGGATCGTGCGCGTGCCAGCGGCGCGCGTGGCCGCGAGCACATCCTGCAGCTCGTCGCCGAGGCCGAGGACTTGGTGGTCGACGACCAGCACATCCGGGTTGAAGCTGCGCTGAACTTCCGAGAGCAACGCGCGGCGCAAGCGCACCAGCGAGGCGAGGTCGCCGCCCAGCGAACGCGGCACATAGGAGCCCTTCGCATCCTTCGACACCGAAGGCAGCTTCACGATCTCGACGCCATCCGGCAGCGCAAAGTGCGTCGCGCACGGCGAGCCGGTCGTGATCAGGATCTCCGCGCTCGGAACCTGGCGCGCCAAGGCGCCGGCCAAAGTCAACGTACGACGAAGGTGACCCAGCCCGAATGAATCGTGGCTGTGGAACTGCACGCGCAGGGGATGTGCGAGTGCTGCAGGCGAGAGGGTGCTGTCCATGATGGGAACCCCGAGGGGTGCTCGGCTATGGCAAGAGGCGTGCCGAGATAAGAAATCCCAATATGGCGCCTACATGACAATTCCCACGACTGGCTCACAAACTACCGCTAATAAACAACTTAGAGACACGCCGCCGCGCCAAAAGCCAGCGCGGCCCCGCTTTGCAGCTTCTTTGCGAGACGTTCGCAATGCCAAACATCCAGATCTTGGACGGTCGCGCTGCCCACCCTGACTATCCGAGCCACTTAGACCTCGAACATCCACAGCAATCACGGAAGATTCTTCCACATTGCAAAGATGCAAGCCTAGCTGGGCACTCAACTTGCACACATGAGAGCCCGTGTTGCCTAGCACCCTATCAAAAACTGCCCAATGGGGTTGGGAGACCTCGGAATCTGACCGCCGAGCGCACGCCCCACTACTACAGTTCGTCATGAATCGTAGCGCCACCGTATTTCTAGCCTGTCTCTCCGGCTTGGCCCCCGCAGCATCTGCAGACCTGCTCGTCGGCCGCCTCGTTGACGCCAACGGCGTGCCTGTAGCCTTCGGTGACCTCGACCTCATCTACTCGAACGGCACCGGCGTGCCAACGACCGCCAACCAAGGCACTGACGCCCTAGGACAGTTCGCGGTGACCGTTCCGCCTGGCGTGTTTGACGTGACCTTCAATCCGCCGCCGCCGCCCGCAAGCACGGCACTGCAACTCGTGCGCAACGCCGTCACCGTGGCAGGCACCACCAACATTGGTGATGTGATGCTGCCTTCTGGTGTAACGATCACAGGCACCGTCATCAGTCCGGCGGGCATTGGCATCACAGGCGTCAACTTTGATGCAGTCGATGTCAATGATGTCGACCAAGCAACGCGCTACGACACGAGCGTGGCTGCTGGCACCTTCGCGTTCAATGTGCCACCCGGCAACTATGAGGTGCGCTTGAAGCCGCCCACGGTTGCGGGACAGCAACTTGCCCCCAAAGCAGTGCAGGTCAACGCGCAAGTGTCGCGCGACTTGGGTCTGGTGCAGCTCGAGTACGGGTGGACGGTCACGGCCATCGTGCGCAACGCCAGCGGCCTGCCGCTGGTGAACTGTGACATCGATGTGCGCGATGCAGCAACCATGCTGCCGATCTACACGCCGGACGATGACACCATCTCTACCGGCTTCGTCGATGTGGTCCTTCCTACGGGTAGCTACTACTTCGACATCACGCCGGTCTTTGCCACCGGCATGGCCTGCAAGCGCATTGGGCCCATGAATGTGGCTGCCACAGCTACCCTCGGGGCTGTGCAGCTGGAGGCTGGTCTGGCGCTCACAGGCGTCGTGCGCGATGCCAATGGTGTCGCTGTTGCGGGCGCCGGTATCGACCTGGCTGTTGCGTCCAGTGGACTTGACATCCCGCTTGATGGCGACCGCACGAATGCGCTGGGCGCGTACCAAGTGCGAGTGCCAGCCGGGACATACACGGCCCTGTTCTATGGACCGAGTGACTCCACACTCGGGGCACAGAGCATTCCGAGCGTCACGGTAGCCACCGCGACCACACTCGATGCGGTCCTGCCGACCAGCGCAGGTTACCTGTGCTTTGGCGATGGAAGCCTCACACCATGCCCATGTGGCAACGACAGTCAGGTCGGCGCGCAGGAAGGCTGCCTGAGCTCCCTCGGCGTGGGCGCGCGCTTGCGCGCCACGGGCAATGCACGCATGAGTGCGGACAGCTTCGTCCTCTCTGGTAGCCAGATGCCAAACAGCAATGCGTTGTACTTCCAAGGCACTCTCGTCTCCGCCTCCGGTGCTGGCAGCGCTTTCGGTGACGGCCTGCTGTGCGCAGCTGGAACGGTCGTGCGCCTTGGTGCACGCACCAATACGGGCAACGCATCCCAGTACCCCCGGGTGGGAGATCAACCCCTCTCGCAAAAGGGCCAAGTCACTGCGGGAGCGTCACGCATCTACCAAGTCTGGTACCGCAACGCAGTGCCCTACTGCACGGCTAGCACGTTCAACCTCAGCAACGCAGTCCAAGTGGTTTGGGCACCCTGATTAGCAGTCCTACGCCGGTGAAACCGCACGAAAACAAGCCTGTTGTACGCGCACTACTGCTTGTCGCTCTCGCGACGGGCTGTGGTCGCTTGTCAAGTGATCCTGACGCCCCTGTACCGCCTACACCTCTGGATCCGTTGCCTGGTGCGCATGCAACGCTGGGTCTGGTGTCCGCGGCGGGCGGCAATGGCAGTGTCGCCGTTCAATGGCGAGTACCTAAGGACAAGGAACTCCTGCCTGCGCGCCTCGGCGTGTTCGTGTCGACGGACCCAGATGCTCTACAGAATGCCGAGCCCTTTGAAGTGGACGAAGCGAGTGGCCAAGCACGCTTCGGTGGATTGCCAGCGGACAGTCTGCTCTACGCACGACTAGCAGCGCGCAATGACAGCGGCGCAACTTGGAACGAGTTGGGAGCAACACTTGCGTTCCATACTGGCGAGCCCTTGTATGTCGATCCGCTGACCACACTCGCGACAGGTGATGGCCTGACACCAGAAACGCCGTTCCAAGACATCACCTTGGCGCTGATCTTCGCGCCTGTGCTGGGCAAGAGCGTGATCTGGGTGGCTGAAGGCAGCCAGCCAGTGGCCCAACTGCCGCTGGTGACGGGGCTGCACATGGTGGGAGGATTCACCACCAGCTTCACACTCGCCGACCGTGATACGGAGGCGCACCCCACGCGACTGCTAGCCATTGATGACCCAGGTACTCCGAACGATCCCGCGCTGGTAGTCCTTGGCCCTGGCGCAGTGGGAGTACCTGCGACGCTGGATGGCTTTGAGTTGGAAGGCCTCGCCAGCACAACGGTCGGCCTCGACTCATCGGGCCACCAGTACCAAGCACGCGATGTGCACATTACTGGCTGTGTGCGCGGCTTCCGCTTGCGCTCGTTGCCCACAGACAATGAGACCGAGATCGTGGTGACGGGCTGTTCAGCTCGGAATGCCGTCAACGAAGGCCTGTCTGTGGATGGCTCGTTCGATCTGCTGGTGGAAGCCAGTGATTTTGACAACAACGGAGCAGAAGGTGCGGCCATCGGCAAGTTGTATGCATCCTCGGCCCGCTCGGTAGCGTTGCGCGTGCGCGGCTGCCGCTTCACGCGCAACGGCCAAGAAGGACTCGACATCCAACTGGGCGTACCAACTGGCGCAGTCGCACCCGGCGGTCGCTTTGTAGTGGAGTTGGAAGAGTCCGATTTCCTTGACAACCAACTTGACGGTGTACGCGTAGACCTTGACTACGAAACAGCCCCGGAGTGGAGCGCGCGGATCGTGGCGCGCGGACTCTCGGCTCATACAAACGGTCTAGCCGGCGTGCACTTTGACTTGGATGCGAGTTCCAGTGCATTGGCCCACCGGTTGGCTTGCCGCGCGAATGGAACCGATGGCTTCTTGGTCACATCCGAAAGCTGGAGTGGCATTGCGACCCTCTCTTCCAGTGCGCTGTGGGGCAATCTGGGCGCAGGCGCGCGCGCGACCTTTGGCAATGTAGCGGTGGTCGCATCGCACTGTGCATTCGCGGGCAATGTGCAGGGTGGCTTTGTTGCCGACACCTCGCGCTCTGTGGCCTTGAACTGTGCCGCCGACAGCCAAAGCAATCCATGGTCAGGAGTGAACGCGGTAGCGAGCCTTAGCGCTACGGGCCACGAACCCGCTTGGTTTGCCCATGCGCCATTGGAGTACGGCACGGTCATCTCCATCAACGCTGCATCCTTGCAGACAGAAGCAGCTACCAATGCAGGTGTAGGCAGCACCATGGAAGTTGGTGACGATGGCGAAGCACGGCTGGTGGTGTCCGCAGCCGGTCCTGTGCTTGCCCTCGATCCTGCACCTGCGGCGCAAGGCACGCCAGTGCGCGCATGGTTCTGGGCCGACAGCAATGTCACGGAAGACTGGCGTGCTGCACCTGCCGGCGAGCTGCAGGGCTCGGGGTGGACTGGCCCTGATGGCCAAGCTCAAGACTGTGGCCCATTCGGTGCGCCGCAAGGTGGCGTGCCAGGCCGTGATGAGCCGGTACCCCCCACGCTGTTCTACTTGGCGAGTGCCACTCCCTCGATCTCAAGCAGCATCCCTCCGGCAGCAGACCTTGTTCTGGAGTTCGCGGGCGGTGCACCCGATCGCACTACGCTGGCGCAAGGTCTGGTCGTGCGACGGGGACAAGGACTTTTGACACTCGGCTTCACCGTC
>Ga0255089_1000837_pt1 | contig 10036 bp, 7 predicted proteins | sample Colum_Miss_RepC__2_FD_188468 | JGI IMG/M metagenome (GOLD analysis project Ga0255089, IMG submission 188468) | Freshwater microbial communities from Columbia River, Oregon, United States - Colum_Miss_RepC_8d | ecosystem: Environmental > Aquatic > Freshwater > River | place: USA: Oregon... | reverse complement strand
GGCGTTGAACCTCTACGACCCACGCTGGCCTATCTGGACGTTCCAGGAACAGCTGCCGCCGGCGAAGTTCGTGTTCAACGACGACGACCGCCGCGGCTCGGCAGTGGATTCGCTGGTGTCGGGAGGCTGCATCATTTCCGGTTCAAAGATTGTGCAGACCGTGATGTATTCCAACGTACGCACCCACAGTTACTCGACCATCGAAGAGTCGGTGTTGCTGCCTGAGGTAGAAGTCGGCCGCCATTGCAGGATCCGCAAGTGCATCATTGATCGCGGCTGCCAGATTCCTGCCGGCACTGTGATCGGTTTCGACCACGAAGCCGATCGCGAGCGTGGCCTGCGCGTGACGGATGGCGGTATAACCCTGGTGACGCGCTCCATGCTGGGCCAGAGCGTAGGCGGTGGTTGATGCACATCCTGATGGTGGCAGTGGAGAACGGCGCACTGCCGCAGGCAAAGGTCGGCGGCATCGGCGATGTCATCCGTGATGTGCCACGCGCGCTGGCCCGAGCCGGCCACAAAGTATCAGTACTGACACCGGGCTATCAGTCGCTGTCGCAGTTGCCGGATTCGCGCATGCTGCTGACACTGACGGTCCGCTTCGGCAATGTGTTGGAAACGCTGTCACTCTATCGCATCCATATGAGCGATGATGAACCGGGTGTGCAGCATTACGTGCTGGAAAATCCGCTGTTTGCTGCTTGCGGCGTCGGCGCCATCTATTGCCACGATGCGCACGAACCCTTCGCCACCGACGCCAGCAAGTTTGCGTTGTTCTGTACTGCGGCCTGCCATGCAGTGGTTACCGGTGCCATCGCTGCGGTGGATCGCTTGCATCTGCACGACTGGCATGCAGCCCTGGTCTTGCTGTTGCGTCAATACGACCCGGCCTATCGCGTACTCAAACGTATCCCTGCCGTGTACACCATCCACAACCTTTCGCTGCAGGGTGTGCGCCCGTTCGCCGGCAACTGGTCGTCACCGACTGCCTGGTTTCCACAACTGCATTACGACCGAACCATGGTGGCAGACCCGCGTCATGGAGACTGCATCAACCTTATGCGTACCGGCATCAACCTGGCAGATCAGGTGCATGTGGTGTCGCCGCGCTACGCCGCTGAGATATTGCTGCCAAGTCATCCAGAACTCGGGCTCGTGCGAGGCGAAGGACTGGAACCCGATTTGATGCGCCTCAGTGGCAGTGGCCGTTTGCACGGTATTCTCAATGGGTGCGACTACGATGACGATGCCCGGCTGCCGCGCAAACCCAGTCGTACCCAGTTGCTTGATGCCGCCAAGGCAGCGCTGATGCAGTGGGTAGGCAACCGCATCACGATTCCGGCGGCCTGGTTCTATGCTGAACAGCGGCTGCAGGAAATGCGCATGCTTAAGCAGCGCGAAGCCATGGTAGTTGCGTCGGTGGGCCGACTCACACCTCAGAAGGTACGCTTGCTGCAGGTGCAGCTTGGCCCCGGTCGTTATGTCATTGATGATTTGCTGAAACAGCTGGGCGATGGCTGCATGTTGATGCTTGGCAGCGGTGAAGCTGCCTGTGAGCAGTTCATGGTGGAGGCGATGCGACGCCATCGTAATCTGTTGTTCCTGTGCGGATACAACGAGAAACTTGGCGACCTGCTGTATCACTACTGCGATGCCTTCCTGATGCCGAGCAGTTTTGAGCCCTGTGGCATCAGCCAGTTGCTGGCGCTGCGTGCCGGCAAGCCGGTATTGGTACATGCGGTAGGTGGCCTCGCCGATACCGTGCATCACGGCGTCAACGGCTTCAGCTTCAGCGGGCAGGACGAGCAGGAGCAGGCGCGTAACCTGGTAATGGCGTTCGGCGACATGCTCAACCTGCATGCCACCCGCCTGCCGGAATGGCGCAAGCTGAGTCGCAACGCCGCTGCTACCCGCTACACCTGGGATCGCACGATCGAGTACTACCTGCAGTCCCTGTATGCAGTCGAAACGCCTGGAGAGGTAAATGCATGAACACCGCCTTTGACATTGTGATTTTCGGCGGCTTTGGCGATCTGGCGCTGCGCAAGCTGCTGCCGGCGCTCTATCGGCTGGAAGTGTCCGGCAAGCTGCCGGCGCCGTCGCGCATCTTGTTGGCATCTTCGTCGGCGGGTGCGCCGGGCAAGGATGTCACAGCAGTACATGAGTGGCTGCAGAAGATGCTCAGCCCCAACGAAAGCGCCGAATCCCATTGGCCGCAATTCTCGGCCAAGCTGCATCCTGTGCAGCTGGATGTCACAGTCAACGACGATCATTGGAGTGTACTCAGTGAATTACTGAACGCCAAATGCGAGAACGAGCGCATTTTCTTCCTGGCGATGCCACCGTCGTTGTTCGACGATACCTGCGTAAATCTGGCGGCGTGTGACTTGATTACGCCGAAGGCGAGAGTGGTGCTGGAAAAGCCGCTTGGTCATGACAGACCGAGTTCGCTGCAGATCAACCAGACCGTGGCGCGCTACTTCCCCGAGCCACAGATCTTTCGTATCGATCACTACCTCGGCAAGGAGACAGTGCAGAACCTGTTGGCGCTGCGTTTTGCCAACGAGCTGTTCGAGCCGCTGTGGAATGGCCAGCACATTGACCACATACAAATCAGCATTTCCGAGCAGGTAGGCCTTGAAGGCCGCAAGACCTTCTACGACCAGACCGGCGCCATGCGTGACATGGTACAGAACCACCTGTTGCAGTTGTTGTGTCTGGTGGCCATGGAGCCGCCCAACCGTTTGCAGGCCGACAAGATCCGCACCGAGAAGCTGAAAGTGCTGCAGGCACTGCGGCCGCTGACGGGACATGATATTTCCCGCAGCGTTGTGCGTGGGCAGTATGTGCGCGGCATCATGGGTGGCAAGGAAGTCAGCTCATATGCGGAAGATCTTGGGCATGATAGCGAGACAGAAACCTTCGTGGCCATCAAGGCGCATATCGACAATTGGCGCTGGAGCGGTGTGCCATTCTACTTGCGCACCGGCAAGCGCATGCGCCAGCGCTGCGCCGAGATTGTCATCCAGTTCAAATCGCTGACGCACAATGTATTCGACAACACAGTAGGCGTATTGCATCCGAACCGGCTGGTTATCCGCCTGCAGCCAGATGAAGGCATGCAGCTGGTGATGATGGCGAAAAAGATGAACCAGGTGGAGCTGCAACTGCAGCAGGTGCCGTTGAATCTGAACTTCCATGACACCTTTGCCAACTTCAGTTCCGATGCTTACCAGCGCCTGCTGTTGAACGTAATCCAGAATGACCTGAGTCTGTTCGCACATGTCGACGAATCATTGCTGGCGTGGAGCTGGGTGGATCCGATCATGGCATCGTGGCACCGAAACGAGCCGCCAATGCAAACCTATGAAGCCGGCACCTGGGGCCCAGATGCCGCCGCTGCGCTGATGCACAAAGACAGCCGGGCGTGGCACAACAACGGTTTCAACAGCAATATCCGCAACCTGATGCAGTCTGGCGCTGGCAAGAGCTGAACATGGCGCTGAGCGAACATCGCTTCGACTCTGCTGCACAACTTTCGGAGGCGTTGTACAACAGTTGTTTGCCGCTGCTGCAGCAAGCGTTACAGGCACAAGGCAGCGCAACCCTCTTGTTGTCGGGCGGCCGCACACCATTACCGTTCTACTCCCGATTGGCGCAGGCAGACCTGGATTGGCCACACGTGCAGTTGGCGCTGGTGGATGAACGCTGGTTACCGGTGACGCATGCCAGCAGCAATGAAGGCGCCTTGCGCCATTGCTTTGCCGGCAATGCCACAGCACTGCAGCAACTGACGGGAATGTACAACGGTACAGCGTCGGCGCAGGCGGCAGTGGCGGAGTGCAACGCACGTTACGCGGCGCTCCAGTGGCCGGCTACCGTTGGCTTGCTGGGCATGGGCAGCGATGGCCACACGGCTTCGCTGTTTCCGGGCGCCCATGGGCTGGATAACGCACTGACCGCCAGCGATTATTGCGCTGCAATAGCGGCAGTACCTTCTGCCGTTACCGGCAGCTGCACCGAACGGATGACGCTGACATTGCATGCACTGCTGCAATGTCGCCACCTGCTGTTGCTCATCACTGGTGATGACAAATGGGCGGTGTATCAACGTGCAAAGCAACAAGCCGACAAGGCACTGCCGCTCAGCCTTGTCCTGCAACAGGCAACATCCCTACAGGTATTCTGGAGTCCATGATGCATCCCGTCGTTGAAGCTGTGACCCAAGCCATCATCACCCGCAGCAAGGACAGTCGTGCGGCCTATCTTGCGAAGATTGAGGCGGCGCGCGGCAAGGGACGTACGCGTGGTCGGCTTGCCTGCGGCAACATTGCGCATGCGCTGGCTGCCTGCAGCCATCTTGAAAAGCAAACCTTGTCGGGTGAAGACAAACCCAACATCGGCATTGTCACTGCCTATAACGACATGCTGTCGGCACATCAGCCTTACCAGGGTTATCCCGATCTGCTGAAAGCCGAGATCGAAGCCACCGGTGCGGTTGCACAAGTTGCTGGCGGCGTGCCCGCGATGTGCGATGGCGTAACCCAGGGGCAGGACGGCATGGAGTTGTCGCTGTGGAGCCGCGATGTGATTGCACTCAGCACGGCAGTAGCCCTGAGCCACGCCATGTTTGACGGCGTGCTGCTGCTCGGCATCTGCGACAAGATTGTGCCAGGGCTGTTGATAGGTGCTCTCAGCTTCGGTCACTTGCCGGCCTTGTTCGTGCCGGCCGGACCAATGCCGTCCGGTGTCTCCAACAAGGAGAAGCAGCGCGTGCGTCTGCTGTATGCCGAGGGCAAGGCCGACCGCGCTGATCTGTTGGCATCGGAACTGGCGTCATATCACAGCCCGGGTACCTGCACGTTCTACGGCACTGCCAACAGCAACCAGTTGCTGCTTGAACTGATGGGCCTGCAATTGCCGGGCAGTTCTTTCGTCAATCCGGGCACACCGCTGCGAACTGCACTGACCAAGGCGGCCGGGCGTCAAATCGTGCAGCTCGCCAGCAATGCCGATGATGTGCGGCCGCTGGGATTGGCAGTGGATGAAAAAGCCATCGTTAACGCAATGGTGGGCCTTGTTGCCACCGGTGGCTCCACCAACCACACAATTCACCTGGTAGCGATTGCACGCGCCGCTGGCGTCCTTATCAACTGGGATGATTTCGATGCGCTGTCGAAAGTGACGCCGCTGCTGACCAAGATGTACCCGAACGGCGATGCCGATATCAACCAGTTCCAGCAAGCCGGTGGCATGGGTGTGTTGACGCGTGCACTGCTCGATGGCGGCCTTATCCACGCCGACATCCTCACCTCGGCCGCCCAGCGTGGCATGCAACAATTTGCGGAAGCACCTGAACTCGACGGCGACACTGCCGTGTGGAAACCAGCGCCAGCCAAGTCATCGAACGATGCGGTGTTGCGGGATTGCGCGGCACCGTTTGCTGCCACTGGTGGTATTCACGCCGCCCGCGGCAATCTCGGGCGCGGCATCATCAAGATCAGTGCGGTCAAAGCCGAACACCGCTTTATCGAAGCGCCGGCACTGGTGTTTGACGAGCAGGAAGATTTGATCAAGGCCTTCAAGGCCGGCGCACTCGAACAGGATTTCGTGGCAGTGTTGCGCTACCAGGGCCCGCGCGCCAACGGCATGCCGGAACTGCATCAACTGACACCAACCTTGAGCGTATTGCTTGATCGCGGCTTCAAGGTGGCGCTGGTGACTGATGGCCGTATGTCGGGCGCGTCCGGCAAGGTGCCGGCGGTATTGCACCTGAGTCCGGAAGCGCTGGGTGGTGGGCCGCTTGCATTGGTACAAAACGGCGATCGCATTCGGCTTGATGCTGAATTACTGGTTGATGCCAAGGTACTGGCGAGCCGCATTGCCACCGTCGGCAACATCGCCGCGCATCACATTGGCTGCGGCCGCGAATTGTTCGGCGGGTTCCGCCAGCGTGCCGGCACGGCAGAGCAGGGTGCTTGCACGCTATTCGATTGATACCGGTTTTGACTGATACAGAGTGACTGACACGGGAGCAAACATGATTACAGTGGATGAGATCGTTACACGGGCTCCGGTAATTCCGGTGATCACGATAGAGAAGCAAGCCGACGCGATACCGTTGGCACAGGCGCTGATAGCCGGTGGACTCACTGTGCTGGAAGTTACGCTGCGCACCCAGGCTGCGCTGCAGGCCATCAGTGAGTTGCGCGCACGTTTTCCCGACGCATTGGTGGGTGCCGGTACAGTATTGACCGAGCAACAAGCCCAGGCGGCGAAAGCGGCCGGCGCCCAGTTCTTTGTCAGCCCTGGCAGTACGCCAACCATACTGGCGGCAGTAGAAAAAACCGGAGTGCCTATACTGCCCGGCGCCGCTACGCCGAGCGAAATGATGCTGCTGGCCGAACGCGGCTACACCGTGCAGAAATTCTTCCCTGCCGAAGCAGCCGGCGGTGTGCCGATGCTGAAGTCGTTGTCGGCAGTGCTGGCGCATATCCGCTTCTGTCCAACCGGCGGCCTCACGCCGGAAAACGCCAACTCCTATCTGGCCTTACCGAATGTAGTCTGTATCGGTGGCTCATGGATGGTCAGCAAGAAACTGGTTGATGGGCATCAGTGGGGCGAGATTGAGCGACTGTCGCGACTGGCAGCTGCACTGAAAGGCAACTGACAGCAACGTTGTGCCCCCCACGCCGCTATCCTTGTATCCACACTCGTCAGCGATTCCCGTGTTGTCATGAATGCCGCACAATACGGTTTCAATCATAGACGGTTGGGTAATGACGAATGAGCACCATCGCGATAGTTGCCGACATCGGCGGCACCAATGCCCGCTTCGCCACGGTGGACCTCACCGAAAAGCCATCAGTGGACCGACTGAATCATCTGCGAAAGCTGCGTTGCGCTGATTACACCGACATCGAGCAGTTGATTCGCGCCTATCTCGCCACTTTGCCTGCTGATGCAGTTGTCGCCCGTTTCTGCATTTGCATTGCCGGCGCAGTTGAACAAGATGAAATCTACATGCCGAACCGAGGCTGGACTTTCAGTCAGCAGGCATTGATTCAGGCGCTCGGCCTGCCTATCCGATTCATCAACGACTTCACCGCGCAAGTGCACAGCATCGCCACGCTGCAGCCGGCAGAAATTGAATGGCTGGGAGAAGCACGCCCGCATGGTACGCGCGTATTCGCTGTCATTGGTCCTGGCACCGGCCTCGGAGTGGGTGCGATGACCCCGCGCCATGAAGCAATTCCGTCAGAAGGCGGCCACACCAGTTTTGCACCGCAGAATCCGCATCAACTTGCATTGTTGAATGCACTGTGGGAACACCAGCGGCGTGTCGAGATTGAACATGTATTGTCAGGCCCCGGCCTTGAACGTCTGTACCGTGCCAACGCACAGTTGCAGGGCAGGGCAGCGCAACTGGCGGCGCCTGCCATCACGGCAGCAGCCATGCAGGGAGATACGTTTGCCCTCGCCGTTATGCAGGACTTCTTCGACATCCTGGCCGCCTTCGCCAGCGACACTGCCGTTTTGATGGGAGCAGTCGATGGTGTCTATATCGTTGGCGACATGATGACCAAGCTGCGCAGCATCAATGACATTGCCCGTTTGCGTGAATGCTTCGACGACAAGGAAAACTACCGGGCGTATTGCAGCCGTATTCCGCTGGCGCTGGTGACCGCGCAGGATACAGGGCTGAGAGGGTGCTGGCGCTACCTGGAATTGGACGCCAGCAACTGAGTCAGTAGCCAGCCACGCCGCCCACATTGCGTGGATCACTGACTGCTTCCAGCATGCCGTCCTTGCGCACGATGGTATTGGCATCACCGATGCCGAAGCCGGAACCGCTGAGGCCTTTATGGCCCATGGCTTTCAACTCATTGGCTACTTCATCGCTGAAGGCGCCGGTTTCATAGCGCACGTTGTCGGGCAGCCATTGATGGTGAAAGCGCGGGCTGGCAACGGCTTGTTCAGCACCCATGCCGTGATCAAGTACGTTGATAACGACTTCAAGCACAGTGTTGATGATGGTAGAGCCGCCGGGTGAACCAGTGAGCATCACGAGGTCGCCGTCGAGGGTGACGATGGTAGGTGTCATCGAACTCAACATGCGTTTGCCCGGAGCGATCTCATTGGCGTCGCGGCCGATCAGTCCGTAGGAGTTCGGCGTGTTGGGCTTGCTGCTGAAATCATCCATTTCGTTGTTCATCAGGATGCCGGTGCCGGGGATCACGATGCGGTTGCCGTAGGAACGGTTCAGTGTTGTCGTCATTGACACTGCGTTGCCGTCTTTGTCGACCACCGAGAAGTGTGTGGTCTGTGGGCTTTCTTCCGGCCAGCTGCCGGCACCGATGGCGGCGCTGTCGGTGGCTTTGGCGGGATCGAAATCAGCAAAACGAGTGCGGGCATATTCTTTGGTGGTGAGTTGTTGCGCCGGTACATCGACAAAATCCGGATCGCCGAGAAATTCGGCACGGTCGGCATAGGCACGTCGCTGCGCTTCGATCATCAGGTGCGCAGTGTCAGTGGAGCCGAAGCCGAGTTTGCCCAGCTCGTATGGTTCCAGCATGTTCAGCATCTGCACCAATAGCACGCCGCCTGAAGAGGGCGGTGGCATCGACCAGATGTCGTAGCCGTGATAGGTGCCGTGTATTGGTTCGCGCCACACTGGTTCGTAGGTCGCAAGGTCTTCCAATGACATGATGCCGTTGTTGCGCTGCATTTCGGCGGCGATCAAGGCGGCTACTGGTCCCTTGTAGAAGCCATCACGACCTTCATCGCTGATGCGTTGCAGGGTGTCGGCGAGATCCGTTTGTACCCACAAATCGCCCGCCTTGTACGGTTGGCCATCCTGGGTGAATTTGGCGAGCGATGCCGGATATTGTTTGAAGCCTTCGAGATTCTCGGCGAACTGGCCGGCGAGATCGTCATTCAATTCAAAGCCTTCACGTGCCAGTTTCAGGGCAGGGGCAATGACTTGTTGCCGCGTCATGGTGCCGTAGCGCTCCAGTGCATCAAGCACTCCCGCTACAGTGCCTGGCACACCTGACGATTGCAGACTGTTGACGGCGAGATTGCGGTCGACGTTGCCATCGGCATCAAGAAACATGTCGCGGTGGGCTGCAATGGGTGCCTTTTCGCGGTTGTCTTGCGCCACCACGGTGCCGTCTTGCAGAGCGATCAGCATGAAACCACCGCCACCTAGGTTGCCGGCCGATGGATACACCACGGCGAGTGCAAATGCAGTAGCGACTGCAGCATCTACGGCGTTGCCACCGGCCTGCAGGATTTCCTTGCCCACTTCAGAGGCAAGATCGGAGCGTGACGCCACCATCCCACCCTTGCCTTGCAGGGTTTCGGCGTAAGCGGAGTAGGAGGGCAGCAGGGCGGTGAGTGCCCATGCAAATAAACAAGCAGCTGTGCGCAAGGTCATGGCAGTCCTCGATACGAGCGATAGGGAGGGAAACAATGGAGGCAAAAATGCTTCAGCAAGCATCATGCCATTGCATGAACGAATCGGAAAGTCAGATTCAGGCGAGTGCCGGTGACACCGGCTTGCTTGGGGATCTGGTGCAGATAATGTTGTTGCACGCCTGGCCCCATCAAGAGCAACGAACCATCACCGAGTTCGATGCTGAATTTGGGCTGCTGCGGCAACGTACGGTGTTTCAGGTCGAAACGACGGGCAATCCCGAAGCTGAGTGACGCGATCTGCGGATCGGGTCCGAGTTCGGGTTCGTCGTCGCTGTGCCAGGCCACGCTGTCGTTGCCGTTGCGGTACCAGTTGAGCAGTACTGAATTGAACGACAGCTGCAGGCGGCTTTGCAGGTCGGTACGAATGCGGGAAAGCAGGGGTGTCCACGCCTGTGGTACCAGCTTGAGCCCCGAGTAGCTGTAATGATTGTGGCTGTCGCCGTGCCATGATTGCAGGCGTGGGACGGGAACCGGCTTGCCGGCGAAGCTGAGAGTGTCCTGTTGCCAGGGGATGTCGCGCAGCAGTTGGTGCTGGTAGTCGGCGCAGAGGGCATGG
>Ga0255089_1000830_pt1 | contig 10088 bp, 7 predicted proteins | sample Colum_Miss_RepC__2_FD_188468 | JGI IMG/M metagenome (GOLD analysis project Ga0255089, IMG submission 188468) | Freshwater microbial communities from Columbia River, Oregon, United States - Colum_Miss_RepC_8d | ecosystem: Environmental > Aquatic > Freshwater > River | place: USA: Oregon... | reverse complement strand
CCGTGAACCACACCCATGACGTTGATCTCGTGCAGCCTTCGCCAATCGTCGGGCTCGACTTCCCAACACAAGCCGCCCATCACCACGCCGGCGTTGTTGATCAGGATGTCGACCGGCTCATTGTTTTGCTGCAACTGTGCGGCCAGCGCTTGCATCGCGGAGTCGTCGGCCACATCGGCCGCATGAACCTGTGCCTGCGCGCCCAGTGCCGAGCAGCGCGCTTGCACAGCAGCCAGGCGCTCGGTGTCGCGTCCGCACAGCACGACGCTGGCACCCGCGCGCGCCAATGCCACGGCGATCGACTCGCCGATTCCGCTGCTGGCGCCGGTGATCACGGCCCGCTTTCCTTGAATGCGACTCACGTCGTGCTGCTCCTGATGGTGTCTTGATGGGATGGCTCGACGCGGTCAGCGCGTGGCACTGGCGTCGTACCAGATCGGCGAGGCCCAAGCGCGCTCTTCGATCGTGTTGAATGTGCGCGTGCCGCGAAAACGCCCCGGCTCGCCGCTAACGGCGCAGCAGCCTTCGAAGCCGCGCAGTCCGCTGTCGGCGGCGAATTCGCCGTTGGCCGGGTCGATCCGGCTGCAGTCGACCGGCTGGCTCTGGCACAGCCGCTCACTCCACCTGCAACTTGGGATTTCCACCGCACGGGCGTAGTAGAACGCATCGCGGGACGACGCGAAGTCGGAGTCGCTCCAGACCGCGCACAGCTGCTCGGGATGGCGGCCGACCGCGAGGCTGCAATCGCGCGTCGACGGCAGTTGCACCGGCTCGCTGGTGCGCGCGATGCCGCTGAACACCTGCACCTTGGGCTGACGCGCCGCATCGATATAGCCCTTGACCAGATCGAGCCGCTGCAGCGGCGCGCCGGGATTGCGGCCACCGGCATCCTGCATCGCCCACACCGCGATCTGCGGTGCGGTGCGGCCCGGTGGCGCGGGCGGCAAGGAGCCGCCCATGCGCGCACCGCGCAGGCCTTGGTCGATCAAGTCGTCGCCGCGCGCGAGGCGCTGGCAGATGTCGGCCGGCAGCGGGTCCCAGCTGGCAAAGCTGCGGATGCGCATCCGTGGTCCCGAAGTCGCAAACGTTTCGCCGCGATGCACCGCATTCCAGATATCGCCGCGCGTGTTCTGTTCGGCCCAGACACCGGCCAGTCCGCCGGGATTGAACGCCCGCGCACGATCCAGAAACTGGCGATTGCTGCAGTTGGCCGGATCGTGCGGGTCTTCGCGTGCGTTGTCGCAGCTCCACAGGCCGAGCTGGTCGCTGGGTTCGTCATCGAGTACGCCGCCGTGGCCGCCCCAGCCGACTTCGTCGACATATCCCGCGACGCCGTTGTGCGTGTCCGACGAGCCGATGAAGCCCATCTGGTACGGATTGATGCCGCCGAGTTCCTGCTTGACGCGCAAGCCTTCCGCCAGCGCGTTGCGGACCATGTCGAGCGGCGCCGTGCAGTTGACGCCAGGGCCGGAGCCGCCATTAGGGCCGACGGTCTGGCACGGTGCCACGGCGTAGGTCGGCTGCTGGCGCAAGCCGCAAAATGGCGGATCGCGGCCCGGGTCGCCGCTGCAATAGCGCGCGCAAACGGGCGGGTCGGTCGGCAGCCCGGTGCAAACGCTCTTGGCCAGTTCGAACGTGCAGGCATCTTCTTCACCTTGCAGATACGGGCCTTCCAGGCCGGCGGCGCATTCTGAGTTACCCTTGTGCTGGTGGATTTCGATCGAGCGATCCATGTCGGCGCGCAGCTGCGCGTCGCTGCGCGTCAGCGTCAGGCCGTCGCGGCCGACGGGCAGACCGGTCTGAGGGTCCGGCGGCAGAAACATGCGCCCGTCGGACAGATTGGCGCTGTGCGGGATCGTCAGCGCGCGGCAGCCATCGGCCTCGACGCAGTGGTCGCGCAAATGGTCGAACAGCCGCCACTCATCGTTGGTGTTGTTGTCGATCAGCAGGTCGGTGATCTGCTCCGACCCGAACACGTCGGCGGGCAGCGCATCGCCGAGAAACAGCACGTTGCGATGCAGCATCTGGCCGGCTTTCTGCGACGTGTACTCGTAGCCGTGCAGCGTCGTGAATGTGCAGGGCTGGTTTTCTTCGTCGGTGATGCGGATCTGGTTCTGCCAGGCGATGCGCGGCAGCGGCAACGCGGTCAGGCCGGTCAGCAGCAGTTGCGTAGCGAACGGCGTATCGCCATTGACCAGCGCGTTGACGTTGCGCCGGGTGTTCTGACCGATCAGATTGCAGGCCGGATTGACACCCGACGGCAGCGCGCCACCGGCCTCGCAGATCGTCGAGAACTCGCCCAGGTATTCGGCATGGTCGGTGACAGCCGTGAAGTCGAGCGGACGGTCGAGCTGGATCTGGCGCGTCGCCGTATTCGGATCGGCATCGCCTGATGGCAGGCCCGCGACCTCACCTTTGGCGAACCGATAGGCTTCGCGCGGGCCGTTGATCGAGTTGAAGAAGTAGGCGTCGAACGAATCGCTGGTATGGATATGCAAGTCGCCGAAGTACGCGTTCTTGTGCCCAGCGACGCGATTGCTGCAGCCGCCGTCGGGGAGCGGTGTCGGCGCGACTGCCTCAATCGGCGCCGTCGGCGAATTGGCAGCGCCGCAAGCCGACAGCGCCAGCGCGATCGCCGTCGTCATCGTCATTGATCTGAGCAGAGCAGGGGTCTGGATCATCACCGTCAAGCTCCCAAAATCAGCGTGAGTCTTTGCAGGAACCAGGCAGCCGACAGGCTTCCAATCATCGTCAGCGGCAGGCGTCGCAGCAGGGACGGCGGCGATGCGTGGCGCAGCAAGCGCAACGCGATCAGCGCCGAGGCTACAAACAGCAGCTGTCCGATCTCGACGCCAACGTTAAACATCAGCAGCGCCCACAGCTGCGCCCCGTCCGGCAGGCCGGTTTGCTGCAAGGCACCGGCAAAACCCAGCCCGTGCAGCAGCCCGAATACGAACGCGATCAGCCACGGTTGGCGCTGACTCAGGGTGGTAAGCGGCAGCGCGCCACGTGACAGCTCCACGGCCAGCAGCAAGATCGACGCAGCGATCAGTGCTTCGACGCTGGCCGATGGCAGTGACAGACCACCGAGCACGGCCAGCGCCATCGTCAGGCTGTGCGCCAGCGTGAAGGCAGTGATCGTGGCCAGCAGCGGCCGTAGCGGCACTGCGCCATCGGTGGGTGCGCGAGCACGAACCAACAGCAGCAAGCACAGCACGAACAGCAGATGATCCCAGCCGCCCAGTACGTGCTCAATGCCGATCGGCAGATACGCGCCCAGCGTGGTCGTCGGTGATGCGACGCCGGGGTCGCCGATGTCGATGCGGGCATGGTCGCGGTTCACCGCGTAATCGACGCGTGTGCCATCGGCGCGCCGCAGCGATACCAGCCCGTCAGGTACCAGCGCGCTGAATCCGTTGATCTTCAGGGCGCGCCCGCTGAGTCCACCGCTGCATTGCAATGCAAGGCTCTGCAACAGACTGTCGCCTTGGGCGTCGATACGCGCGCCGGGAAGGGGCCGGCACCCGGGCGCGATGTCGAGCTCGATTGCGGCGACATCACCGCTGCGGAACTGCGGCAGCTTCAGCCGCAGCTCGACACGTCCATCGGCGTGTTCGTCGATGCCAGCGAAGAACGGCCGGATCTCATGACCGTGGACGGGGCTCGCGACGGCCATCAGCAAGGTGGCGACCAAGCCGGTGACGCCGCGCATCGGGCGCGATCTCATGACGCGTCGCCGGCTTGATAGACCACGTCGTAGCGCGCGCGTAGTGCGTCGAGTGCGCGACGGTTGGCTTGTTCTCGACGCGCTTGACGGCAGTCGATCAACACTTGGCGACGCACAGTGTCCAGACTCGCAGCGCGCCACGGCTGGCGTTCGATGACGCGCACGCGATGCAAGCCCAGCGCGCTGGTGATCGGCGTCGACCAAGCGCCGATCGGCTGCTGCGAAACGACTTTTGCAAAGGCCGAACCGAAGTGTCGCTGCAGATCGGCCTGGCTTTGCCGTAACCAGCGCGTGCCGCCCGGTAGCGGGTCACTGAGTGCATCCAGATCCGGTGCGTCGTGCAGCAGCGCCACGTTCAGTACCGCAAGCCGCTGCTCGACGCTGATGCCGGCTGGTTGCGCGCGGCTGATGAAAACCTGCTCGAACGACATCCTGGCCGGTTCACCGTAGCGTTCCGCGTGCTGGTCCAGCCATTGCTGCAGGTCGGCTTCGGTGGGTTCGTCGATGGGGTGCGTGTCTTCAAGCAGAAAGCGCAGCTTCTGCTGCAGTTCGCGGCGCACGATGGGGTCGGACTCATGCAGCCGCAGCGCCAGCGCCTCGCGTACCAGCACCTCGTCGTCGATCCAGCGCTGCGCCAGTGCATCGAGTTCGGTGGCGTCTGGCAGGCGTCCGCTGGCTTCACGGAAGCGCTGTTCCAGTTCCAGCCGCTGCGCGGCCGGCACGACGATCCGCGTCGCCGCCGTGGCACCGGGTGTACGCGGCCACAGTGCTTGCACGCCAAGCAGCAGCGCGCCCAGCAGCAGAAACTGCGGTAGCGGATCGGACAGCCAGCGGCGCAGCCGGGTCATCGCGCGCGCCGATTACAGCTGGAACATCAGCGTTGGGCCCGGATGCTCGCGGCCATCGTCGAAGCCGATCTCATGCTCGATCAGCGCATTGATCTTGGCGTTCAGCGCCAGGATCAGCTCGCGATGTGCTTCGGGCTCGTGCGCGAGATTGGTGATCTCGTCCGGGTCGGTCTGCGTGTCGTACAGCTCCAGTTCGTTATGCGCCAGCAGCGTCTGCCAGTCCTTCGGTACGTGGTGCTGGTCGGGCCGGAAGTAGCGCGCGAACTTGTAGCGGCCGTCGTGTACGCCGCGGAACAGGCCCGGATGGTCGAGCCGCGGCGATAGCCGCCCTTGCGCAAGGTTGGCTCTGATCAGTGATAGCCATGTCGCGTCTTCGCCGCGCTTGAAGATCGCCGCTGCGGCTTCCGGGTCGACGTAGAGCATCGTGTTGTAGTCATACAGCAGGCCTTTGTCGTCGCGTGCTGTGCGCGCCTTGGCATCGGCAAGCGCCGGCGTCAGATCGACGCCTTTCAGCGCGGGGTAGCGCGCCTGGCGCTGTGCATCGTCGACGCCGGCCACGCTCAGCAAGGTCGGCAGCAAGTCGATCGGTCCGGCCAGTGCTTGTGTCTGAATGCCGCTGCGATAGGCCGGGTGGCGCACGATCAACGGCACGCGCACGTTTTCCTTGTACATGGTCGGGCCTTTCTGACGCAGCCCGTGCGCACCGAGCATGTCGCCATGGTCGGCGGTGTAGACGATCACCGTGTTGTCGTCCAAGCCCAGCTTCTGCAGCGTGTCGAGCACGGTCATCGCATGCGCGTCGACGTCGCGGATACAGTTGTAGTAGTAGCTCTGGTAGCGCCGCCAGCGGCGCTCGTCATCGCGGTCGATGCGGCCGTACAACGCGTTGCAGAACTCGACGTACGAGCGCTGCGCCCAGGGCTTGGTGGTCAGATCGTCGGCGTAATAGCTGCGCGGCAGCGGCAGATCCCAGTCGGTCTTGTAGACCCCTTCGGCCGGCGGCGGTACCAGTGGCGACAGAAAGTCGCGGTGGAGTCGCGTGCGCGTTTGCTGGAGGTCGACATCGTCGAAGAACACGATGTCGTGGGGGTTGACGAAGTTGACCGCCAGCAGCCACGGCTGGTCGAGATGGCGTCCGGTCTGGTGCAGCCACTGGCTGGCCGCCGACGCGACTTCGGCGTCGAACTTGAAGCCGCTCCAGGTCGCACCATCGGCGATACCAACGTCGCTGTAGTCGGCAAAACCGAATGGCTCGAGCACGTCGCGCGCGCTGCGGAATGGCCCGTAGCGGACGCTGACTTCGGTCGGCACGTCGGACAGATGCCATTTGCCCTTGTACGCGGTGTAGTAGCCCTGCTCGCGCATCAAATGACCGAGCGTCGGCACCGGCGCCAGCTTCGGAAACGGCGGCGCCCCGATGTTCGAGGTCATGCCGTTGATCTGCGTGTGCAGCCCGGTGTACAGGCAGGCGCGCGACGGCGAGCACGGCGTGGTGTGCACGTTGTAGTTCGAGAAGCTGGTGCCGCGCTCGCGCAGCCAGTCGTGGGCGCTGAGCCCGAGATTGTTGGGCAGATCGTCCCAGCCACGTTCCTGGTCTGACACGATCAGCAAAATGTTCGGGCGGCGCTGCGCTGTGCTGGCCGGCGTCACGGGCCGGTCGGCGCCGGTGCTTGGCGTTGGCGGCTTGGGTGAGCAGCCGCCAAGTGCGGCGCTACCGGCTAGCGCGGCGCTGCCCAGCGCCAGGCGCCGCGCAAACTCGCGCCGGCTCAATGGGGGGTCGGAACGGTCGGTCATGCGGACTCCTGCAAAGCGGTGGCAGCGGTCGGACGGCGCGCTCGCATCGGCTCAGCGCAGCGGCGCAAGGTCGAAGCGCATGCCGTCTTCTCCCAGCACGCGTTCGCCGGCAAATACCTCGGCGGTGCCGGCCATGAACAAGCGACGTGCAATGGCATTCGGAAGCGGTGGAAACACATGTGTCAGCACCAGCGTCTGCACGCCAGCATCGGCGGCGATCTGCGCGGCCTGGATCGGTGTGGTGTGGTAATTGCCGACGTCGAGCGCGAGCTTGGCGACCCGGCTCATGCCCAGCGATGTGGCTTGTTCCGACGCGCGTTCGGTCAGGCGCGTGTCCAGCGCCTCGTGCAGCAGCAGATCGGCGCCTTGCGCGTTGCGACGCACCGACGCCGATGGCTTGGTGTCACCACTGACGACGACGACGCGGCCGCGATACTCGATCCGGTAGCCGTAGGCGACGTCGACTGGCGCGTGATCGACGCGGAACACCGATACGCTCAAGCCGTCGCGCTCGAACACCGGGCTGCGGTCAGTTCCCACCGGTAGCGGTAGTACGTTCGCAGTGGCGGCCGCCGCGGCATGCGGCATGTAGGCGTCGTCGTGGTGTGTGACGCGGTAGCCGACGTCGGCGCCGTAGGCTTGAGCAAAGCCGTTGACGACATGGTCGATGCCGGGTGGTCCGTAAACCGGTAGCGGTTCGCTGCGGCCAGCGATCCAGCTTTGCTGGATCGCTTCGCCTAATTCACCGATGTGGTCCGAGTGCAGATGCGTAATCAGCACCGCCGACAACGCTGCCACCGGCAGATTCAGACCGTCGACGACGCGCCACGAGCCTGGTCCGGCGTCGATCAGCACGAACTGCCCGCCAGCGACGATGGCCGTGCAGGGCCCGGCGCGGTCCGGGTCAGGTAGCGCAGCGGCAGTGCCGCACAGCCAGACATGCAAGTGCCCGTCAGTGAGCGTGCTGCGGTCGACGCGCGTCAGCGTCGCTGCGCTGCGTTGCGCGACGACGGCATCGATCAAGGGCCCGCGTAAAACGTAGCCGGTCGTACCGATTAACAGCAGCAAGCCCAAGCCTGCGACGATGAGGCGCTTCATGCCGACACCCTGCGTCGCGGCGACGCGCTTGCACCCCGCAAGTGTCCGGCCTCGCGTAGCGCGTGTTCGAGATCGACGATCCGGTCCTGTCCCCAGTACAGCTCGCCGTCGAACGCGAACGTCGGCACGCCCCAGTGTCCGAGTTCGGCCAGCCGCGCCGTGTTGCACTCGACGCGCTCGCGGTAATCACTGCGTTCGATCGCCATCAGGCAGGCGGCACTGTCCAGGCCTGCCGTCCGGCACAACTCGACAAAGGCATCGTCGCGGCGCACATCGACACCGCGTCCCCAGATCGCCGTTGCGGCGGTGATCACCCAAGCCGCGAGGCGGTCATGCTCGGCCGCGTATTCGGCCACGCACAAGCAGCGCCAGACGCCTTCGCCGATCGGGTCGTACATCGGGCCGAATGGCAGGTCCAGCGCGTCGGCCTCGCGCGCCGCATCACGCAGGATGTACAGCTGCTTGGCCAGCGGCAGCGGCTGGCCGCGCATCGCCATCGGGCGCACGCCGCGCCACACCAGTTCGATGTCGTACTGCTGCGGCAATGCGAACGCGCGCGCAGCAGCGAGATACGAGTAAGGGCTGCGGAACGAAAAGAAGAATTCCACCGTGGCCGATGCCGGCCCGTGATGATGGCTCATACCTGGGCTCCGACGCGGTATTGATCGAGCCGCTGCGCGATCTGCGCGAGGCGTTCGTGTGCAAAGAACCATTCGCCGGCGAGGCAGGCTGCCGGTGATTCCCAGTGACCTCGCTGGCGTAGGCGCTGGGCGTTGCGCGCCAAGGCCGCGCCCTGCGCATCACCGGATGCCGGTAGCTGACCGGTCAATTGGCGGTGCAATTGCGCAAATGCCTCGCGTTGAAGCCCGCTTCGGCCATCGCACCACAGCGCCTCGAGCGCGGCGCTGGCAAAGCGCAGCCGATCAGCCGGCATCGCCAGCGCTTCGCACCAATGCGCTAGGAATGCCACGGCGTCGGCGGTGACGGGTTCGCTTCGGAGCAGGCCGGTATGACCGCCGCGTCGCGACAGGCGCGTGGCGTCCTGCAGTGCATGGAGCGCGCGCGCGTCGGCTGCCGGGTCGTCGGCGATGCCGCGCTGCAGCAGCGGATATAGGCGCAACTCGACCTTACGGGCGCTGCACAGCCGTGCCAGTCCAGGCACCGCGATCGCGGCGTACGGGTCGTCGAATGCGAAGTACAACTCGACCCGCAAGGGCTGCCCGAGCCACTGGCGACAGCGCATCCGCCATCGCGCCGGTCCGCGCCGACGGGACGTGGCGATGACGGTGCTCGGCACCAGTCGGCGTTTCAAGTAATCGCGCAGCGAGCCGATCAAGGTCGACCTCCGGAAACGGTTGGATGGCGCGGCCGGCGATGCGGTACGGGCCATTGGCGAATGTGGCGACCTTAGGCCGCAGCCCGGGCAGCGTCTTGTCCTTCGCGGTCAATGAATGGTCGTCGCAGGACAGTCGACGCTGTCCCATTGCGTCCAACGAATGTCTCGTCCGGACAAGACGGTGTCGTTGGCGCCGCCTATCGTGGCGTGATTGCGATCTAGGGAGGCGGCGCTATGAAACGGATGGTTCTGTTGTGCCTGTTGAGCCTGTTTGGACACACCGCGACCGCGGGGGTATCGCCGGCCGAGGCGGCTCGCTTGGGCAAGGACCTGACACCGACCGGCGCCGTGCGTGCAGGCAATGCCGACGGCAGCATTCCGGAATGGACCGGCGCGGCAGCATTCACCGACGCCCAGCGTGCGATGACCCGCGCTCAGCTTGAAGACCTGCGCAAGAACCGGCCTGCCGAGCTGGAGAACTTCGGCGGCGCCTCGGCCGACCAGCCGCTGTACACGGTCGACCGCAACAACATGGCGCGCTATGCCGACAAGCTGACAGCCGGCCACAAGGCGATGTTGACGATGTACCCGGACTACCGGATGAAGGTGTACCGGACGATACGGCCGTCGTTCTTCCCCAAGGAGATCAACGAGGCGACCGCCGTCAACGCGGTCAAAGCCAAGCTGACGGGCACCGATGACGTGACCGGTGCGGTACTCGGTTTTCCGTTCCCGATCCCCGGCAGCGGCGCCGAGCCGATCTGGAATCACAAGCTGAAGTTTCGCGGCTCGGCCGTGCGGCGTTTCAACAACCAGGCGATCGTCAAGGCCGACGGCAGCTTTTCGCTGAGCAAGCTGACCGAAGACCTCAAGTTCAAGTACGCCAACGTCAAGCAACCGGCCGGGCCGGACAACAAGCTGCTGTTCTACTTCTTGGCCACGGTGCTGTCGCCGCCGCGCGTGGCGGGTCAGCTGACCTTGGTCCACGAAAGCATGGACAGCATTGGTGCCGGACGTAGTGCCTGGATCTTCACGCCGGCGCTGGGCCGCACCAATCGTGCGCCCGACGTGGGCTACGACAACCCCTCGGTCGGCTCCGACGGCGAGCAGTTCAACGATCAGGTCGACGTGTTCAACGGCTCGTTGAATCGCTACGACTGGAAGCTGCTCGGCCGCAAGGAAATGCTGATCGCCTACAACGCGTACGCGATCAACAGCCCGCGCCACAAGTACGCCGACATCCTGCGCCCGCACCACATCAACCAGGACTTGGCGCGCTACGAGC
>Ga0255089_1000823_pt1 | contig 10137 bp, 11 predicted proteins | sample Colum_Miss_RepC__2_FD_188468 | JGI IMG/M metagenome (GOLD analysis project Ga0255089, IMG submission 188468) | Freshwater microbial communities from Columbia River, Oregon, United States - Colum_Miss_RepC_8d | ecosystem: Environmental > Aquatic > Freshwater > River | place: USA: Oregon... | reverse complement strand
AATCGGCGGCAGCGTCGAGAAGCGCGTGCGCCGCTGCAATGGCGGCGCCACGGCCGAACAGTACGTGTTCAGCGAGGCCGGTCATGTCTGGCCGGGACTGCCGATCAAAAGCCCGATGCTGTCGATGTATCTGGGCGGCGCCAATCTCGACGTCGACACCGGCGAGGCCGCCTGGGACTTCTTCCGCCGCACGCTGGCCGCGCGATAAGCGGATCGGCGACGACCGCGGCCCGCTTTCGAACCGAGCCCGCTTAGCTGGGCAGGCGCAGAAAGTGGTCGCGGTAGTAGCGCAGTTCGGCGATCGAGTCGCGGATGTCGCTCATTGCCAGATGCGAGGACTCCTTGTTGAAGCCTCTCGCCAGATCGGGCGACCAGCGCTGGCACAGTTCCTTGAGCGTGCTGACGTCGAGATTGCGGTAGTGAAAGAAGCGCTCGAGTTGCGGCATGTAGCGCGCCAGGAATCGCCGATCCTGGCAGATTGAGTTGCCGCACATCGGCGACTTGCCCGGCACCACCCAGTCGCTCAAGAAGCTCAGCGTCAGACGCTCGGCCTCGGCTTCGGTGATGCGGCTGTCGCGGACACGCTGGGTCAGACCTGACTTGCCGTGCTGCTTGGTATTCCAGTCGTCCATCGCCGACAACTCGTCATGGCTCTGCTGCACCGCCAGCACCGGACCCTCGGCCAGCACGTTCAGATGCACGTCGGTGACGACGGTCGCAATCTCGATGATGCGATGCCGTTCGGGCACCAGCCCGGTCATTTCGAGATCGATCCAGATGAGGTTGCTGGGACTGACGGTCATGGTGTGCGCCGGAAACGGGGCCGCAGAGCCTACACCTGCGCAGCCTCCAAACGACAGGCTTGCCCGCTTGGGCTGATTCTCCCAGCGGCCTCTGGGTGGAATCCGGTCTTGTTGGCGGCCGGGCCCACACCGAAGATGACGCTTCGTTCGGGACGCGTGCGCAGACGGCGCACCGACCCGGCGTACGACCGAGCGGCCTAGGGGTGGGCCGACGGCTCGCCAGCCGGCCAGCGTGCCGACCAAGGGGATCACAGCATGCAGTTCAAGGTATTGGCCAGCGTACTGGCCAGCATCGGTTGGGTGTGTCTGAGCGCTTGTGCAGCGCAGCAATCGTCGACGGGCCACATCCGGGCCCGATCGGTCCCGGCGACCGTGCACGGCGCGCTGGAGCCCTGGCAAGTTCAGGCCAGCATCGAGCGCCAGATGGAAGCGCTGGTCATGCTCGCCAATCAGCAGTGGCCGGGCGCCGGCAACGTCCAGGTGAGCTTCATCGTCACGCCGGACGGGCTGCCGCAGTCGGTGCGGCTGGTCCGCAGCGACTTCGACGACCCGGCCTTCGCGCAGGCACTGACGCGGGTGATCGAGCGCCTGAGCTTTCCAGCCTCCAAGGCCACCACGGTCGTATCGGCCTATCCGGTCTACTTTCGCTGAGCCCGCAGCGCCGAGGCCGCGCGGGGTTTACATCGGCGCGGCATCGGGCCAGCATCCGCGCCCGCACCGTGGATGAGAAGCGTCGATGAGCACCTTGGCCGAGAAAACCTGCAGCCCGTGCGAAGGCGGAATCCCAGCACTGGACGCGACCGCAGCTGAAGCACTGATGGCCAAGCTGGAGCCGCGCTGGACCCTGTCGGCCGATGCCCGACAGATCAGCGCCCAGTTCGCGTTCCGCGATTACTTCCGGACGATGGCCTTCATCAATGCCGTCGCCTACGTGGCCGCGCAGGAAGACCACCACCCGGACATCAGCTTTGGCTACAACGCGTGCACGATCACGTGGTGGACCCACGCAGTCGATGGTCTAAGCGAAAACGACTTCATCTGCGCAGCCAAGGTCGACCGACTGGCCGACGGCAAGTAGCCGGCCGGCAATGGCGCTCAGACCTGGCGTCGCCCGCTGAGCGCGTGGGCCAGCGTGCCGCCATCGACGTACTCCAGCTCGCCCCCGACCGGCACGCCGTGCGCGATACGGCTGACCGCAACGTTTTGCGCGCGCGCGATCTCGGCCAGGTAATGCGCGGTGGCCTCGCCTTCGACGGTGGGATTGGTGGCGATGATCAGTTCGCGCACGTCCCCTGTAGCCAACTGCGCCTGCAACTGATCCAGACCCAGTTCGTCCGGGCCGATGCCGTCGAGCGGCGACAGCCGGCCCATCAGCACGAAATAGCGGCCGCGATACGGCGTGCCCGCTTCGATCGCCATCAGGTCGGCCGGACCTTCGACCACGCAAAGATGGCCGCTGGCGGTACGCGCCGGCGTGCAATACCGGCAGTCGCCGCCTTCGCAGAACATGCGGCAACTCGGGCAGCGGCCGATATGTTCGAGTGCATCCGTCAGTGCCTGGGCCAACGTGCGCGCGGCGCCGCGCTCGCGGTCGAGCAGCTGGAACGCCATGCGCTGAGCCGATTTGGGACCGACACCCGGCAGGCGGCGCAGCGCATCGATCAATCGGGCCAGGCGGGGCGAATAAACGGACATGGGTTCGAACGTCTCGGTACGGACTTGGCATGCAGCGATCCGCCCATTCTACTGGTGATGCCATGACGCCCGAGCTGATTGCCGCGCTATGCGGCTTTGCCTTCCTGGCCGGCTTTGTCGATGCCGTGGTCGGCGGTGGTGGTTTGATCCAGGTGCCGGCGCTGCTGGTGCTGCTGCCGCAGTACCCGGTCGCGACGCTGTTCGGCACCAACAAGGCGGCGTCGATCTGGGGCACGGCCGTGGCCACCTGGCGCTATGCGCGGCACATCCAGACGCCATGGCGCAGCGTGCTGCCGATGGCGCTGGCGGCGCTGGTCGCCGGCTTTGCCGGCGCCGCGGCGGTCAGTCACCTCGACAACGCGCTGCTCAAGCCCGTGATTCTGGTCGTGCTGGTCGTCGTGCTGGCCTACACCTTGTGGAAGAAAGACTTCGGCAAGCTGCATGCACCCAAGCTGTCGACGACGCAGCAGGTGCTGGTCGGCTTGATCGCCGGCACCGGCATCGGTTTCTACGACGGATTTCTGGGGCCCGGTACCGGCAGCTTTCTGGTGCTGGCCTTCGTCGGGCTGTTCGGGTTTTCGTTCCTGCATGCGTCGGCGTCGGCCAAGGCGGTCAACGTGATCACCAACTTCGCCGCGCTGGCCTACTTCCTGAGCCACGGCTCGGTGCTGTGGCAGTTCGCGCTGCCGATGGCAGCGTGCAATGTCGGCGGGTCGCTGCTCGGCACGCGGATGGCCATCGCGCGCGGCGCCGGCTTCGTCCGCGGCATGTTCATCGTCGTCGTCGGCCTGCTGATCCTGCGGCTGGGCTACGACGTGTGGAGTACGCGCGGCTAGCCGGCGCGCTCAAGCACGGTCGGCAGCAAAGGCCAGCGTCTGCGCCAGATCCGGCAGCCCGAGCTTGAGCATCAGCACGCGGTCCAAGCCCAGTGCGACGCCGCTGGTGTCCGGAATGCCGGCGGCCAAGGCATCGATCAGATGCACGTCATAGGGCGGCACCACCTGCCCGGCCTCGCGCCGCGCCTGCTGATCGGCTTGGAAGCGCCGTTGTTGCTCGGCGGCATCCGCCAGTTCGTGGAAGCCGTTGGCCAGCTCAATGCCACGCCAGAACAATTCGAAACGCTCGGCCAGCGGCGGGTTGCCTGGCCGCACTTGGGCCAGAGCCGCCTGACGGGCCGGAAAGTCGTAGACGAAGGCCGGCGCCGCGTTACCCAGTGCCGGCGATACGCAGCGCGACATCCACAGGTCGAGCCAGAAGTCGGCCGGCTCATCGGCAAAGTCGGCGGCCGACACCAGATCAGCCGCCACCGCGGCGGCGCGCATTGACGCGGCGCTGACCGCATGGGGATCGAAGCCCGCATGGCGTTCGAACGCCTCGCAGTAGCTGAGCCGCTCGAAATCAGCCGTCAGGTTGCATAGACGGCACATCAGCGCCTCGACCTCGTCCATCAGCGCGTGCATCGAAAACCCCGGCCGGTACCACTCGAGCATCGTGAACTCGGGGTTGTGATAGCGACCTTGTTCTTCGAGCCGGAACACGCGTGCGATCTGGTAGATCGGCCCGCTGCCGGCCGCCAGCAGGCGCTTCATCGCGAACTCGGGCGAGGTCTGCAGCCAGCGGCCGTCGCGGGTTTGGAAACTGTCGATATGGCGGTCGACGGTGGCATGCGTCGACAGCAGCGGGGTTTCCACTTCGAGCACGCCACGCTCAACAAAAAAGGCGCGGACGGAGCGATTCAGCTCCGCCCGCGCCTTGAGCGTCGCCAGACTCGCGTCGGGACGCCAGCGCTGCGTCATTACTTGCCGACGCGACCCAGGTATTCGCCGGTGCGCGTATCGACCTTGATCGTCTCGCCCAGCTGCACGAACAGCGGCACGCGAACCACGGCACCGGTTTCCAGCGTCGCCGGCTTACCGCCGCTGCCGCTGGTGTCGCCGCGCAGGCCCGGATCGGTGTCGGTGATCGTCAGGATCACGTAGTTCGGCGGCGTCACCGACAGCGGCACGCCATTGAAGAACAACACCTTGCAGGCTTCTTCACCCTTGAGCCACTTGGAGCACTCGGCCACGGCGGTCGCGCTGGCCTGGACCTGCTCGAAGCTCTCGGGGTTCATGAAGTGCCAGAACTCGCCGTCGTTATACAGGTACTGCATATCGACTTCTTCGATGTCCGCGACTTCCCAGGTGTCGCCGGACTTGAGCGTCCGGTCGATCACGCGACCGTTCTTCAGGTTGCGGATCTTGATCGTGTTGGTCGCCTGGCCCTTGCCGGGCTTACGGTACTCGTTGTCGACGACGGAATAGGGTTCGCCGTCCACCAGTACCTTGGTGCCGGACTTCATTTCGTTGGTGCTGACAGTGGCCATTGTCGGATCTATTGGATTGAGGGGTTGTTTCGGGGCGTGGAACGGTGGCTAATAGGTTTGCCCCGCCACCGATCGCCCAGCGAAAATGGGCGCAGATGATAACCCCTAGCCCTAAAACCCAACAGGCCCGCCAAGCACGAGCCTGGCAACACGCTCTACGCGAGGCGTTCAAGCAGCCAGCCGATCTGTTGGCCTACCTAGGCCTGGACCCGGCGACGCCGCATCTGGAGGCCGCCGTACTGGGCAACTTTCCGCTGCGGGTGCCGCGGGGCTTTGCGGCGCGGATGCGCAAGGGTGACGCGGCCGACCCGCTGCTGCTGCAGGTCTGGCCGGCTGGAGCCGAGGCGCTCAATATCGATGGCTTCGGCCTGGATGCGGTGGGCGACAAGCTCAAGCTCAAGCCCGGCGGCATCGTTCACAAGTACCAGCATCGCGTGCTGGTGATGGCCACCGGCGCCTGTGGCGTCCATTGTCGCTACTGCTTCCGCCGACACTTCCCTTATTCGGACGCGCTGGCCGGCCGCGATCACTGGCGCGAAGCCCTGGCGCAAATTGCAGCCGACGGCAGTATCAGCGAGGTGATTCTGTCCGGCGGCGATCCGCTGTCGCTGTCCGACGACAAGCTCGGCGAACTGCTCGACGGACTCGACGGTATCGCCCATGTGCGCCGGCTGCGCATCCACACGCGCCAGCCGATCGTGCTGCCCGAGCGGGTCGATGACGGGCTGCTCGCCTTGCTGCAGCGCACGCGGCTGCGTACCGCGATGGTGTTGCACGCCAACCATGCCAACGAATTGGACGGCAGCGTCGCGATGGCGCTAGGCGCACTGCGCGAGGCCGGCGTCAGCCTGCTGAATCAGGCCGTGCTGCTGCGCCGTGTCAACGATGATGTCGACACCTTGCAGGCCCTGTCGGAGCGGCTGTTCGACTGCGGCGTGCTGCCCTACTACCTGCATCTGCTCGACCGTGTCGCAGGCAGCGCGCATTTCGAAGTCGACGAGGACACGGCGCGGCGGTTGATGCGCGAGCTGTCGACGCGACTGCCGGGCTATCTGCTGCCGCGCCTGGCGCGCGAGACGGCCGGGCAGCCGGCCAAAGAGATCGTGGCGTGGTAGCGCCGTGGTGAGCCCTTGCTAGCCGACGCCCCCGACACGGTCGCAGCCGGCAGCCTGCTGCTGTTGATCGGCGGCAGCGAAGACCGCGCGCGCGGTCTGGAAACGGCGCTGCGACAGTCCGGTTTTGCCGCACGGGCGGCGTGGATCGCCGACCTCGAAGAGCTCGACGAGGCACTGCGTCGCGGCGGCGCCGACCTGATCGTCTGTGCCGCCGAGACCGGCAGCCGCGCGTCGCTGGCCGCCGTGCTGGCGGTATGCAGCTCGGTCGCACCCGAACTGCCGGTGCTGGAATTGGGCGCCACGCACGATCTGGCCGCGACCAATCTGGCGCTGAGACTGGGCGCCCGCGACCGGATCTGCGCCGGCACCGAGGCGGATTTTCATCACTTGTGTCACGTCGTGCGCCGCGAGAGCAGCCGCCTGCGCAGCGAGCGCGAACTGATCCAGGCGCGGACACGGATGGCCGCGTTCGAGACCCGCCACCGCGAGCGGCTCGACGACATCAGCGACGCAGTGATCCACGTACAAGACGGCGTTGTGTCGCGCGCCAATCACGCTTTTGCTGCGCTGCTGCAGAAGCCGGCCGACCTGCTGGTCGGCAGTTCATTGATGGACTTGGTCGCGCCCGACCAGCAGCCGCGCATCAAGGACCAGCTGCGCCAGCTCGCACGCGGCAAGGCCAGCGACGGCCCGTTGCCGACCGTGCTGCTGCGCGCCGACGGGCAGCCGGTGGCGGTCGACGTGCACCTGACGCAGGGCACGGTGGGGCGTCAGTCGTTCGTCGAATGGCTGATCCGGGTCGAAGCGGAGGCGGCGACGACCGAACCCGCCGGCGATGCTGGCAGCCGGGTCGCGGCCGACGCGAGCGCCGGCGCGTTGCAGGATCGCCTGGCGCTGTTCCGCGCGCTGGCACAGCCGGCTGCCGACGCCCGCCCACGCGCTGTGATGCTGTTCATCGCCGATGGCTTTGCGTCATTGGAAGCGCGGGTCGGGCTCGAAGACGCCGAGCTGCTGATGACCCAGGTCGCCGCGGCGATCCAGACGCGCATCGGGGCCCCGCCGGCGACCGGCAGCACGGTCGCGCCGGTCGCGGCCGCTGCGCTGTATCGCTTTTCGACCGACGAATGGGTTGCCGTCGTGTCACGCGCCACCGCGGCTGAATTCGAAGCGCTGGCCGATCGGCTGTGCCGCGAACTGGCGCAGCAGGTGTTCACTGCCGGCACGCACGAAACCCGCGTCAGCCTGACGGTGGCCGCCTACCCGATCGGTGCCAGCGAAGCGGCAACCCAGGCGATCGACCCGCTGGTGCGCGAAGCACGGCGCGCATCGGCCGAGGGTGGCGGCCGCGCGCTGGTCACCGGCCCGACGGCACAGGCACAGGCCGACGCGCGCGAAAATGCACGCCGCGCGGCACAACTCAAGCGCGCGCTGGACCACGACCGCATGCATCTGGCGTATCAGTCGATCGCCAGCCTCGAAGGTGAGGCGCGACAGCATTTCGACGTGCTGGTGCGGATGGTCGACGAATCGGGGCAAGAGCGGCATGCCGGCGAATTCATCGACGCGGCCGTGCAGTTCGGCCTGATGCGAGCCGTCGACCGCTGGGTGCTGGGCCAAGCGATCAAGGTGCTCGCCAAGCGCGAGCGCAGCGATGAACCACCGGTGTTGTTCGTCAAGATCTCGGAAGACAGCCTGCGCGACACCGAACGGCTGCTGGCGACACTGCGCGAACAGCTCGCCACCCATCCGCTGCGGCAGCGCGAGTTGTGTTTGGCCGTCCAGGAACTGTCGGTGCAAAACCATCTGCGCAAGACACTGGCGCTGGCTCAAGCACTGGAACAGCTCGGCGTCGGGCTGGCGATCGAGCACTTCGGCATCGGCACGCATTCGAGTGCATTGCTCGAACAACTACCAGCGCGCTTCGTGAAGTTCCACGCCAGCTACACGCGCAACTTCAGCGACGCTGCCACGCAGCGCAAGATGGCCGATCTGTTGTCGATTACCCGGCGCCGCGGCATCCGCACGATCGCCAGCCACGTCGAGGATGCCAACGTGATGGCGCGGATGTGGCAGCTGGGCATCAACTACATTCAGGGCTATCACGTGCAGGAGCCCGAAGCGGTGCTGCTGTCGACGACGCCGATCCGCGGCAACTGAGTGCAATGCGGGCATCGGCCTGCAGCGCATGGCGGCACAAGATTCGCTACTGAATGCGCCGCGTGTCGGTCCGAGCGTGACCCGAGCCCCATCCTCCGAGGAGATCCACCCGATGAAAAAAGCCCTGATGCTGCTGACCACCGCCGCGGTCCTGACCGGCAGCGCCACGCTGGCCCAGGCCGACGTCACGCGCCACGCCTTGGTCGGCTCGACGTTTCCGATCGCACGCGCGGTCGAAGTCCCCGGCAAGCAGACGCTGGTGTTTCACAGCGGCATGACGCCCGACCCGGCCAAGCCCGACGCACCCAAGTTCAGCCCCGAATACTGGGGCGACACCAAGGCGCAGACCTTGTCGGTACTGGCCAAGACTAAGGCCTCGGTCGAGAGCATGGGGCTGAGCATGGGCGACGCCGTCAAGATGACCGTGTTCCTGGTCGGTCCGACGCCGGGCGCGCCGATGGACTTCGCCGGCATGATGGAGGGCTACACGCAGTTCTTCGGCACCAAGGATCAGCCCAAGCTGCCGGCACGTTCGGCCGTGCAGGTCGCAGGCCTGGCGGCACCGGGCATGCTGGTTGAAATCGAGATCGTGTTCGCCCGGCCGTAAGCTGCTACGCGCATGAAAAAGGGCAGGCCCATGGGCCTGCCCTTTTTTTGCGTCCGGACCGCTACACCGGCCCAGACCTGATGCCGTAATTACTTGCCGGCCTGCAGCGCCGCGATGCGCGCTTCGATCGGCGGATGCGTGGAGAACCATTCACGCGCGCCGCCCGCGATACCGAAGGCCATCTGCTGCGGCGGCAGCGACGACGCGGCTTGCGCACCGCCCAGGCGCTGCAGCGCGGCGATCATCTTGCGCTTGCCGGCCAGGTGAGCGGCACCAGCGTCGGCGCGGAATTCACGCTGGCGCGAGAACCAGGCGACGATCATCGACGCGCCGATGCCGAACACGATCTGCAGCACCATCACGCTGATGAAATAGCCCATGCCGGGCTCGTCGCGCTCGCTGCGGAACACGGCCTTGTCGATCGCATAGCCGACCACGCGCGACAGAAACATCACGAAGGTGTTCACCACGCCCTGGATCAGCGTCAGCGTGACCATGTCGCCGTTGGCGACGTGGCTGACTTCGTGAGCGAGCACGGCTTCGATCTCGTCCTGGCTCATGCTGCGCATCAAGCCGGTGCTGACCGCGACCAGCGAGTTGTTCTTGCTCGGGCCGGTGGCAAACGCGTTGGGCTCGGGTGCGTCGTAGACGGCGACTTCCGGCATCGCGATGCCCGCTGCGCGCGCCTGACGCTCCACGGTGTTCAGCAGCCACATTTCGGCCGAATTGCGCGGCTCGGTGATGACGTGGGCGCCGGTCGAGCGCTTGGCCATCCACTTGGACATCTGCAGGCTGATGAACGAGCCGCCGAAGCCGAAGATCGCCGAAAACGCCAGCAGCGCGCCGAGGTTGAGTCCGTTGGCCGTCAGGAAGCGGTCGACGCCGAGCAGCGAGGCGACGATCGACAGCACCAGCATCACGGCAATGTTGGTCAGCAGGAACAGAAAGATGCGTTTCATCGGAAGGCAGGTTCAGGTCGGTGACAGACGAATTCTGGGGCTGACGCGGTCGAAATCAAGCGGCACGCCGCCGGCCGATCAAGCCAGTGGCGCGATCCGGTCGACGGTCTGGTAACCGCGCGGCAGATGGTTGCCACGTCCGGCTCGCGCGGCCGTGTAGGCCGCCACGTCGGACGGCTTGAGCGTCAGCGTGCGCTTGCCGCAGGTCAGCACCAGCGCCGTACCCTCGGCGACGACGCAGCTGGCGACGATGCGGTCTTGGCCTTTGAGCGCGACCAGCTTGTTGCCCTTGCCCTTGGCCAGCTCCGGCAGCTCGGCCACCGGAAACACCAGCAGCCGGCCCTCGGCCGTAACCAGCGCCAGCCGGTCGCTGGCGGCGCGCGTCAGCGCCGGCGGCAGCGGCGCGCCGTCGAGCGTGATCATCGCCTTGCCGCTC
>Ga0255089_1000820_pt1 | contig 10176 bp, 7 predicted proteins | sample Colum_Miss_RepC__2_FD_188468 | JGI IMG/M metagenome (GOLD analysis project Ga0255089, IMG submission 188468) | Freshwater microbial communities from Columbia River, Oregon, United States - Colum_Miss_RepC_8d | ecosystem: Environmental > Aquatic > Freshwater > River | place: USA: Oregon... | reverse complement strand
GTCGGCAGCTGCCGACGCGCCTGCACCAGCACCTCGATGGCGGCCGGCGGCGCCTGCGGCTTGGTCCGCGAATCGAAGAAGCGCCCGAACGCGACGTAGTCGGCGCCCTGGTCCTGCGCCGCCTGCGCCCGGTCCAACGAGCCCGAGCAGCTGACGCCGATCAGCGCCGCCGGCCCCAGCAGCGCCCGCGCCGCGGCGACGGCGCCGTCACTCTGGCCCAGGTGGACGCCATCGGCGCCGATCTCGGCCGCCAGCTGCATGTCGTCATTGACGATCAACCGCGCGCCCATTTGCCGGCAGATGCCGAGCAGATGGGCGGCATTGGCGCGTTTCTGCGCCGGGCTGGCGAGCTTGTCGCGGTATTGCAGCAGCACCGCGCCGCCGCTGATCGCTGCGCGCACCGCCGCGTCGAGCCGGATGGGGTCGTCACAGACCGCTTGCGAGGTGATCGCGTACAAGCCGCGCAGCGGCGCGCCGGCGTTCATCGCGTCGGCAGACGGTTGGGAATGCGCCGGCCCTGGCCGATCGCGTAGGCCCGGCTCAGCGCGTCGTGCACCCAGCGCTGTGCATGGTCCAGCGCCGGTTCCAAGGCATCGCCCAAGGCCAGCCGCGCGGCGATCGCCGAGGCCAGCGTGCAGCCGGACCCATGAAAGCCTTCCGGCAAGCGAGGCCAGTCCCAGCGCCGCGGCTCGCGGCCGGCGACATGCCACTGGTTGTGGACCCAGCCCGGCGTCGGCTCGTCGCCGCCCGTGATCAGCAGGCTGGCGCAGCCCTGGGCCAGCAGCGCGGCGGCGCTGGCGTCGGTGTCGTCCCGCCCGGCCAGCCGGCGCGCCTCGATCGCATTGGGCGTACTGACCGTGGCCAGCGGCATCAGCTGCTCGACCAGCGCCTGCTGCACCGCGGCGCCGGCCAGGTCGCCGCCACCGCCGGCCCGCAGTACCGGATCGATCACCACCGGCACGCCGAGCTTACGGATCACGCGGACCAGCAACGGCACTTGGTCCGGCGCGCCGACCAGGCCGATCTTGATCGCATCGATGCGGCTGTCCTGGATCAGCAAGTCGAGCTGGCGCGCCATCAGCGCCGTGTCGACCGCCTCGACCGCCAGCACGTTGCGGCTGTCCTGCACGGTTAGCGAGGTGATCACCGTCAGCGGATGGCAACCCAGCGCGGTCACGGCCTGCACGTCGGCGATGATGCCGGCACCGCCGCTGGGGTCGTGGCCGGCGATGCACAGCACGCGCGGCGGGGGGCTAGAGAGCGGCAGATTCGGCATGGGCGGCAGTGTAGCCGCAGCGCCCAGCGCAGCGGAGGCGGGTGCTGGTGGAACCGTTATGCACAGTTCTGATGCAAGGCCTCTGAAAGCGCGTTTTTACCGACATGTTGCTGCAGGAATCTTGCAATATTTCCACAAACAATTGATTCGATTGTGGAAATTAAGCCTGATTAGAAACTGGTCGCCGCGCATAAATGCCAATGGTGGCGATCACTTAAGCTCGTTGCCACGGCATTGCGCACAGTTTTATCCACAGCAACTGTTAGCTAAGCGCAATTTTTCAATGATGCAATGCACTTACGGCTGGAACTTCATGTGATCACGTATGGGTGGAACGCATGGCGGTCGGGCATGGCGGTTGCACTGCTCGCGACGTCGGCGAGCAGCTTGGCGGCGCCGCCGACGCCGTCGCTGCGAGAAGCGGGCCGCGTCCAGGTCCCGGACTTGATTGAGCTGTCCGGGCTGGCGCCGTCGCAGCGGGTCGCCGGGCGCTGGTGGGGTCATAACGACAGCGGCGGCGGCGCCTGGCTGTATGCATTTGACGAGCGTGGCCAGGAACAGGGGCGGGTGCTGGCGACGGTCGGCGCTTTCGACTGGGAGGACATGGCCAGCTATCGGCAGCAGGGCCTCGCGCTGCTGGCGGTCGCCGATACCGGCGACAACTTCAGCGCTCGCAACCGGCTCAGCGTGCAGGTGTTCGAAGAGCCGCCGGCCGAGCTGCCGGCGCAACTGACGCCGGTGCGGACCATTGAATTCCGCTTCGAGGACGGCCCGCGCGACTGCGAGGGCCTGGCCGCCGACCCGGCGCAGGACCGCTTCCTGCTGGTCGACAAGGCGCGCCATCCGGTCGGCTTGTACGCGCTGCCGATGCACCCGCCGCCGGGCATCGCCGTTGCGCGGCGCATCGCCAGGCTGCCGTCGCTGTATCCCGGCGCCGGTCCGCCGGCCGAAGCCCTGGGCGCGTCGCGCTATCGCGGCACGCCAACCGCGCTCGACCTGTCGCCGGACAGCCTGCGCCTGCTGCTGCTGACCTATACGCACTTGCTGGAACTGCGCCGAGAACCCGACCAGAGCTGGGCCGACGCCGCTCGCGCCGGCACGCTGGGCGCGTTGAAGCTGCCCAGAACGCCGCTATTGGAGGCCGCCGCCTACGACGCCGATGGCCGGGGTGCGCTGGTGTCGGGCGAGCGCGCCAACGCGCCGATCCGGCGCTGGAACGGCCGATTCGATCCGCGGCCGGCGCGGTAAGTCGGTGCGCATCGGCTTGGGCTCAAGGCTACGGGTTGTCGCGGGTCATCGCGAAAGCCGGGTATTCCCGACGATCGGCGGCCAGGCGAGGACGAGGGCCGAAGAAGAGGCCCAAGCCCCCAATGTCATCCGTTGCCGAGCCACCTGAGGTTTGCCGCTGGACTCAAGCGCGCGGCGCGGGTCGCTGCGGCGACACCGCAGCGGATTACGGGGCCGGTGCGGCTTCGGCTGGCGGCGCCTCCGCCGGTGGATCGGCGGGCGGTTCGGCGGGTGCCGGTTCGGCGTCGGTTTCTGCAGGCGGTGACGGCGCTGAGGGGGCGGGCTCGTTGGGCTCGGCCGCCGGAGCGGCCGGTGCGAGCACCGCAGGGACGACCGGACCGCGACGGCCGTCGATCCCCTCATCGCCGGGCTCTTCCCCCGGTGGCGGCTCGGGTTCGTCGTCTTCGACCGGCGCCGGGCGACCGGCATAGCCCATCTGCCGCTGGATCCACGCGGCGCGCTGCTGCACGTAGCGACCCGGCGCCTGGACCCGCCATTTGCGCGGGCTCGGCAGCACGGCGGCCAGCCGAGCGGCTTCGAATGCGCTGAGCTTGGCGGCCGGCTTGCCGAAATAGCGCTGCGCTGCGGCTTCCACGCCGTAGACGCCAGGGCCGAACTCGGCCGAATTCAGATACACCTCGAGAATCCGCTCCTTGGACCAGGCCAGCTCGATGGCCACGGTCAGCCCGGCTTCGAGGCCCTTGCGGAAATAGCCGCCGCCCGGCCACAAAAACAGGTTCTTGGCGGTCTGCTGGCTGATCGTCGAGCCGCCGCGAATCCGGCCGCCGCGACGGTTGCGCTGGTAGGCCTTCTGCAGCGCTTCGACATCGAAACCGTGGTGGTCCCAGAACTTCTGGTCTTCAGCGGCGACGACGGCGCGTCGCGCCACCTCGGCGATCTGATCGCGCGGCACCCAGTCGTGCTGCACCGGCCGCACCGGGCTTTGCAGCATGTAGCTGGTGACCCAGACCGGCAGGACGCTGCCGAGCAGGATCAACAGCACGGGCAGGCCAACGAACAGCCCGCTAAAGGCCAGCAGCAGGCGCCGCCCCCACTTGCGTCTTCGGCGCGATCGGCTCACGTCGGGAGGGTCCTCGGGTGGATCCGGGTCGACGCCCGCGACCACCGGCCGCGTGCGGCGGTCCGGGACCTGGATCTGATCGGGTGGCAGCGTCGGCATCCATCGATTGTAGCGGGCCGCCGTTGGATGCCGGGTGCGCCGCTCAGTCGGCGTCGGTGTCGCGGATCGTCAGCGCCGGCAGGCTGATGTTGCGTGCGATCGCCGCCAGCCGCAGGCCGGCGATCACCACCATGCCGGCGTAGGCGGCCGTGTCGCGCGGCACGCCGACACTCTGCAGCAGCACGTACAGCGTGGCGCCTGCGATGACCGCGGTGCCGTAGATCGTGCCGGGCCGCAGCAGCAGCGGGATGTCGTTGCACATCACGTCGCGCAGCACGCCGCCGAAGGTGCCGGTGATCGTCGCCAGCACGACGACGATCAAGCCGGGCAGGCCGGCGGCTTCGGCGATCCGCGCACCGGATATCGAAAACAGCGCCAAACCGAGCGCGTCGGCGATCTGCAGCACGCGCTCGCTCGGATGCCGCCAGCGCAGCAGCACCACGGTGGCGCAGCCGCTGAGCAGAATCGTCACCACGTAGCCGGTGTCGGTGAACCAGAACGGCGTGCGATCCAGCAGCAGGTCGCGCACGGTGCCGCCGCCGGTGGCGGTGATCAGCGCAATCACCAGCACGCCGAGCAGGTCCAGGCCTTTGCGCCCGGCCGCGAGCACGGCCGACACCGCGAACACCGCGGTGCCGAGATACTGCAGCGCCTGCGGCAGCGTCACAGCCGACGGCTCAGGCCATGCCGAGTGCGCGGCACAGCCGCAGCGTCGGCTCGGCTTGGTTCAACGTGTAGAAGTGCAGGCTCGGCGCGCCGCCCGCGAGCAGCTTTTCGCACAGCCGCGCGACCACGTCGGTGCCGAAATCCTGCAGCGCGGCCTTGTCGTCGGCCAGCTCGTCGATCCGCAGCCGCAGCCAGCGCGGAATCTCGGCGCCGCAGCCGGCCGAGAAGCGGATCAGCTGCGCAGCGTTGACGATCGGCATGATGCCCGGCACCACCGGCACCGTGACGCCGGCCGCCGCGCAGCGGTCCATGAAATCGAAGTAGGCGTCGGCGTTGAAGAAGTACTGCGTGATCGCCGCATCGGCGCCGGCGCGGACCTTGTCGACGAAGTGGCCGAAGTCGGCCTTGGCGCTGGTGGCCTGCGGATGCAGCTCCGGATACGCCGCGACTTCGATCCGGAAGTGATCGCCATGGGTTTCGCGGATGAACGCGACCAACTCGTTGGCAAAGTGAAACTCGCCGGGCGCGGCCGGACTGTAGGCCGTTGCCGGCAGGTCGCCGCGCAGCGCGACGATCCGCTTGACGCCAGCGTCGCGGTACTGCGACAGCAACTGGGCGATGCGCTGGCGCGTGCTGCCGATGCAGGTCAGATGCGGCGCCGCTTCGACGCCGGTTTCGCGGACCACGGTCATCAGCGTGTCGTAGGTGCCGTTCTGGTCCGAGCCGCCCGCGCCGTAGGTCACCGAAAAGAATTCGGGGCCGGTGGCGGCCAGCGTCTGCAGCGTTGCAGGCAGCTTGGCCGTCCCTTCGGGCGTGCGCGGCGGGAACAGTTCCAGCGAGAAATGCGGTTTGGCGGTCGGGTTCATTCCAGTGATTCCGAAAAAAAGGGCCGCTTGCGCGGCCCTTTGATGTGCGTCGAGCGCCGCTTAGTAGCGGTAGTGTTCCGGCTTGTACGGGCCTTCGACCGGCACGCCGAGGTAATCGGCCTGCGCCTGCGTCAGCTTGGTCAGCTTGACGCCGATCTGCTCCAGATGCAGCGCGGCGACTTCTTCGTCGAGCTTCTTGGGCAGGCGGTAGACGGCCTTCTCGTAGCGGTCCTTGTTCTTCCACAGGTCGATCTGCGCGAGGACCTGGTTGGAGAACGAGGTGCTCATCACGAACGCCGGGTGGCCGTTGGCGCAGCCCAGGTTCACCAGACGGCCTTCAGCCAGCACGTACAGGTTGCGCCCATTCGGGAACGTGTACTTGTCGACCTGCGGCTTGATGTTGACCTTGGTGATGCCAGCGGCCGTGTTCAGACGGTCCATCTGGATCTCGTTGTCGAAGTGACCGATGTTGCAGACCAGCGCGTTGTCCTTCATCGCACACATGTGCTCGAAGGTGATGATGTCCTTGTTGCCGGTGGTGGTGACGTAGATGTCGGCCGAGCCGAGCGTGTCTTCCACCGTGGTCACCTGGAAACCTTCCATGGCGGCCTGCAGCGCGTTGATCGGGTCGATTTCGGTGACGATCACGCGGGCGCCCAAGCCGCGCAGCGAATGCGCCGAGCCCTTGCCGACATCGCCGTAGCCGCAGACGACGGCAACCTTGCCGGCGATCATCAGGTCGGTGGCGCGCTTGATGCCGTCGGCCAGCGATTCGCGGCAGCCGTACAGGTTGTCGAACTTGCTCTTGGTGACCGAGTCGTTGACGTTGATCGCCGGCACCAGCAGCTTGCCGGCTTCGAACATCTGGTACAGGCGGTGCACGCCCGTGGTGGTTTCTTCCGACACGCCGCGCCATTCGGCGGCGACCGCGGTCCAGAAGCCGGGACGCTCGATCCGCGTGCGCTTGAGCAGGTCCTTGATCACCTGCTCTTCATGGTTGGACGAGGCGGTGTCGACCCACAGCGAACCCTGCTCCATCTCCAGGCCCTTGTGGATCAGCAGCGTCACGTCGCCGCCGTCGTCAACGACCATCTGCGGGCCCTTCAGACCCGGATGGGTGACGCAGTCCAGCGTGCAGTCCCAGTACTCTTCCAGCGTCTCGCCCTTCCAGGCGAACACCGGGATGCCGGCGGCGGCGATCGCGGCGGCGGAATCGTCCGAGGTCGAGAAGATGTTGCACGAGGCCCAGCGCACCGAGGCGCCGAGCGCGGTCAGCGTCTCGATCAGCACGGCGGTTTCCTTGGTCATGTGCAAGGAGCCGGTGATGCGCACGCCGGCCAGCGGCTGCAGCGGCGCGTACTTGGCGCGGATCGCCATCAGGCCCGGCATTTCTTCTTCGGCCATCGTGATGCGCTTACGGCCGAGTTCGGCCAGGGACAGGTCGCGGACTTTGTAGTCCTGCGCGGGGACGAGCGGAGCGTTCATTGAAGGGTTCCTGGTGGGGTCGCTGGTGAGTATATCCGCTTATACGGATGGAGAGATATGCCTGGATGCGGGGGCCTGAGGTATGCCAATTGCTTGCGCCTGAGGGCATGAACAGCCCTGACGCGTCGCCCGACTCCGCTCTGCCCGCCGCCCGCGGTACGCTCGACGCGCCGTTGCGCGAGGACGTGCGCCATCTTGGCGCCACCGTCGGCGAACTGCTGACCGAACAACTGGGCGAGGATGCCTTCCATCGCGTCGAAGCGATTCGCACGCAGGCGATCGCGCGCCGCGAACAGGGCCGGCCGCTGGCCGAGCTGGCCGCACCGCTGCTCGACCTGCCGGTCGACACCGCCGAATCGCTGACCCGCGCGTTCTCGACCTACTTCCAGATGGTCAACATCGCCGAGCGCGTGCACCGCATCCGGCGCCGGCGCCAATACCAGCGCGACTCGACGCGGCCGCAGCCCGACGGTCTGCTCGACGCGCTGCACAAGCTCAGGGCCGACGGCGTCGGCGTCGACGAGCTGCTGGCGATGCTCGACCGGCTCGACGTCGAGCCGGTGTTCACCGCGCATCCAACCGAGGCGATCCGCCGCTCGCTGCTGGAAAAAGAACAGGAAATCGTCCGCTGCTTGGTCAACGGCTTCGACGATGCGCGCACGCCGATGGAGGCGCGCGCCGACTGGGAGCGGCTTCGGATGGCGATGACCGCCGGCTGGCAGACCAGCGACACCTCCAGCGTGCGGCTGACCGTGCAGGACGAGTTCGAGCACGTCGGGTTCTATCTGGGCGGCCCGCTGTATCTGGTCGTGCCGGTGTTCTACGAACTGCTCGAAGACGCGCTGGCGCAGGTCTACGGCGTCACCCGCGAGCTGCCGCGGCTGCTGCGTTTTGCCACCTGGGTCGGTGGCGACATGGACGGAAACCCGAACGTCGGTGCCGACACGATTGCCGCGACGCTGTCGGCGCAGCGCGCGCAAGTGCTCGACCGCTATGCCGCCGACGTCGGCGAGCTGGCGCGGCTGCTGTCGCAAACCGTCAACCGCGCCGCGATCGCGCCCGAGGTGCTGGCGCGCTCCGACGATTATCGCGCGCGCTTTCCGGCGGCAGCGGCGGCGATCCGCCCGCGCCACGCCGACATGCCGTATCGCGTGCTGCTGACGCTGATGCGCGCGCGGCTGCGCGCCACGCAGCGCGACGAGTTGCATGCGTATCCCGACGCGGCCGCGTTTCTGGCCGACATCGATCTGATCGCCGACAGCTTGCGCGCGCATCGCGGCCTGCACGCCGGCTGGTTCCAGGTACGGCGTCTGCGCTGGCGCGTGCGCACGTTCGGCTTTCACCTGGCGCGGCTGGACTTGCGGCAGGACTCGCGGATTCACGCGCAAGCGGTCGGGGCGCTGTTGAACGACCCCGACTGGGCCGAGCGCGATGCCGCCGAACAGGCCGACACGCTAACGCCGTATGCGGCCGGCGATGCGCGCTTTCCGCGGCCGGGCGCCGCCGTGGCGGCGCGCACGCTGGCCGTGTTCGACCAGCTCGACCAGTCCCGGGCGCGCTACGGCGCAGACGCGACCGGGCTGTACATCATCAGCATGGCGCAGCGCCCGGCTGATGTGCTCGCGGTGCTGGCGCTGGCGCGCCAGGGCGGATTGGCCGAGCCGGGCACCGATGTGCCGCTCGACATCGCGCCGCTGTTTGAAACGGTCGATGACCTCAAAGGCGGGCCCGACACACTGCGCGCGCTGCTGGCCAACCCGGTGTACAAGGCGCACCTGCAAGCGCGCGGCAACCGTCAGTACGTAATGCTCGGTTACTCCGACAGCGGCAAGGACGGCGGCACGCTGGCCTCGCGCTGGGGCTTGCAGCGCGCGCAGGTCGAGCTGCTCGAAGCCGCGACCGAACTCGGCATCCGCATCAGCTTCTTCCACGGTCGCGGCGGCTCGGCCAGCCGCGGCGGCACGCGGATCATGCCGGCGCTGATGGCCAGTCCGCGCGGCTCGGTCGGCGGCACGTTCCGCGTCACTGAGCAAGGCGAAGTGATTCATCGCAAGTACGGCATCCGTGCGCTGGCGTTGCGCGAGCTGGAGCAGTCGGTCGCTGCCACGCTGCGTGCCAGCTTGAGGCCGCGCATCACCGAGCCGCGCGAGCAGCATTGGAAGCAGATGATGGCCAGCATCGCTGGGACCAGCCGTCAGGCGTATCGCGCCTTCGTCGGCGACGCGGCCTTCGTCGACTACTTCCGCCGCGCGACGCCGATCGACGTCATCGAAAAAATGACGCTGGGCTCGCGGCCATCGCGGCGCGGCACGATGAAGGGCGTCGAGTCGCTGCGCGCGATCCCGTGGGTATTCGCGTGGACGCAGTGCCGCGCGGTGCTGACCGCGTGGTATGGCTTGGGCAGCGCGCTGGAACGCGGTGCCGCCGAGTTCGGCGAGGATGCGCTGCTGGAAATGGCGCGCGACTGGGGCTTTGTGCGCTCGATGCTCGACGACGTCGACATGGTGCTGGCCAAGTGCGACCTCGACATCGCCGAGACGTTTTCACAGCTCGCTGGCGATCTGCATGCGCATTTCTTCCCGATGATCCGCGCCGAATTTGACCGCACCGTGCACTGGGTGCTGCGGCTGAAAAACGCCGATCGCCTGCTGGCCGGCGACGCCAAGCTGGCGCAGTCGATCCGGCTGCGAAATCCGTACGTCGACCCGATCAGCCTGATCCAGGTCGACTTGCTGCGCCGCTGGCGCGATGGCGGCAGCCAGGACGAGGCGCTGCTGCATGCGCTGGTCGCCACCGTCAACGGCGTGTCGCAGGGCTTGCAGAATACCGGCTGATCGCGCAGCGTTCGTCGCCCCCTTTTGCCAATCGATCCTCCATGGCCAGTAGCCTGCTGATCCTGCTCGACGACATCGCCGCGATTCTCGACGACGTGTCGGTGATGACCAAGGTCGCGATGAAGAAAACCGCCGGCGTGCTCGGCGACGACCTGGCGCTGAACGCGCAGCAAGTCACCGGCGTCAACGCCGACCGCGAGCTGCCGGTGGTCTGGGCCGTGGCCAAGGGATCGCTGGTCAACAAGGCGATCCTGGTGCCGTCGGCGCTGGCGATCAGCGCACTGGCGCCGGTGCTGGTGACGCCGCTGCTGATGATCGGCGGCGCCTATCTGTGCTTCGAAGGCGCCGAAAAGCTCGCGCACCGCTACCTGCACGACGCCTCTGCCGACGCGGCCGAACGACAAGCGCATCTGCAGGCGCTGGCCGATCCGTCGATCGATCTGCTGGCGCTGGAAAAAGACAAGATCAAAGGCGCGGTGCGCACGGATTTCATTTTGTCGGCCGAGATCATCGCGATCTCGCTGGGCACCGTCGCCGATGCGACGCTGGCGCAGCAGACCACGGTGCTGGTCGGCGTTGCGC
>Ga0255089_1000817_pt1 | contig 10187 bp, 11 predicted proteins | sample Colum_Miss_RepC__2_FD_188468 | JGI IMG/M metagenome (GOLD analysis project Ga0255089, IMG submission 188468) | Freshwater microbial communities from Columbia River, Oregon, United States - Colum_Miss_RepC_8d | ecosystem: Environmental > Aquatic > Freshwater > River | place: USA: Oregon... | reverse complement strand
GGGCAGCTGATAGCTGCTGCCAGTGGCTTCGATCAGCAGCAGCGTGATCGGCGCGGCGCACTCGATGCGCCACATCGTGCCGCGCGGCAGCACCAGGTAGTCGCCGCTGACCAAGCTCAGATGGCCGTAGTCACAGAACAACTCGGCCTGACCGTCGTGTACGAACAGCAACTCATCGCCATCGCCGTTACGCACCAGATGATCCATGCTCGCCGTGCAACGCCAGTAACGCATTTGCACCGCAGCGTTGAGCAGCACGCTGGCCGCGTCCCATGGCGATGCGCCTTGCACCGGCAACTGCGTCAGATCAAACGCACGCGGCCGCAGCGGGCCTTCCCAGGACGTCCAGCCGGTCGGCGGATGCGTGTGCATCATCTGCGTGGACGGGCCGAAGAAGCCGTTCTTGCCGAGCTCGCGCTCGTAGCATCCGTTGGGCAGATCGGCATGCGCCTGGCGTGATGTGCGGCCCTCGCTGGGCGGACGGTAAATCCACTTGCGATCGCTCATCGCGGCGCTCCCTGAAGATCAGTGACCATGGGACCTGAATCGAGACTACTGACTACGACCGGCCATTGTCCTCGGCTAATCACCTGATCGTCGGCCTGCACCTGTGTGGCGGCAATCGGTGCCTGGGCACTGATGCGCAGCAGGCGCTCGCGTAGATCGCCGCGAGTCGATTCAAACAGCTGGTCGAAGCGGTCAAGTACGAAGTAGGTCTGCTGAAACGTATCGATCCGGTAGGCCGTTTGCATCACACGCTCCAGATTGAACGCGATCCGGTGCGGCTGAGGCGATTCGATGCAGTAAGCCGTTTCGCTGCCCGACGACAAGATGCCGGCGCCGAATGCGCGCAGGCCCTGTGGCGTGCGGATCAAGCCGAACTCAACCATGTACCAGTACAGGCGCGACATCGGTTCAACCGCATCCAGGTCCACGGCGATGCGTCCCTGCGCGCCGTAGGCCTGCAGGTAATCGGCAAACACCGGGTTGCTCAGCAGCGGCACATGGCCGAAGAAGTCGTGAAAGATATCGGGCTCGACCAAGTAGTCGAACTCGTCTTCGCGGCGCAGCCAGACGCTGACCGGAAACTCACGCCGAGACAAATAGCCGAAGAACACATCGTTCGGAATCAGGCCCGGCACGGCGACCAGCTGCCAGCCGGTGGCACGATGCAGCAGCGTATTGACGCGATCAAAACGCGGAATCGCGTCGGCCATGTCCAAGGCGCGTACGCCGTCGATGAAGGCCGGCGCCGCATAACGCTCGATCAACTGCGCTTGGCGCGCATACAGGCGCCGCCACAATGCGTGATCGGCCGCTGTGTACCGGGCGTAGTCCTGCTCAACGCGATAGTCCGCGCCGCAGTGCTGATAGTCGCCACGCAGCTGGCAGCTGCCGGCGACTTCGAACGGGTTGCCGCGAGCGCCGTGTGCGTCCATGGCGTTACGCAGCCAGCGCGCCGCGACGAATCTGGTCGCGTTCCATGCTCTCGAACAGCGCCTTGAAGTTGCCTTCGCCAAACCCCTCGTCGCCCTTGCGCTGGATGATCTCGAAGAAGATCGGGCCGATCTGCGTCTCGGTGAAGATCTGCAGCAGCAAGCGGCCGGGGCCGGCTCCGTCGATCAGCAGCGCACGCTGACGCAACGCGGCGATGTCTTCGCCGTGCCCCGGTAGACGCTCGTCGACGGCTTCGTAGTAGGTGTCCGGTGGCGGCGCCAGAAACGGCACGCCATTGGCGCGCAGTCGATCGACGGTGGCGCAGATGTCGTCAGTCGCCAGTGCGATGTGCTGAATGCCCTCGCCGCGATAGGCCTGGAGGTATTCGGCGATCTGGCTGCGGTCGTCGGCGCTCTCGTTGATCGGGATACGCAGCTTGCCGCAGGGGCCGGTCATCGCCTTGGACGTCAGGCCCGTGTGCTGGCCCTCGATATCGAAGTGGCGGATTTCGCGGAAGTTGAACAGCCGCTGATAGAAGTCGGCCCAATACTGCATGCGCCCACGCTCGACGTTGTGCGTGAGGTGATCGATCTGCGTCAGGCCAACGCCGCGCGGGTGCCGATCGACACCGGGCAGGTAGCGGAAGTCAACATCGTAGATCGACAACTCGCGTTCACCCTGACCGTAACGGTCAACCAGATACAGCGGCGCACCACCGATGCCTTCGATCGCCGGTATCCGCAGTTCCATCGGCCCGACCGGGCCGTCGATCGCCGTGGCGCCGCGCTGCAAGGCCTGCTCGAACGCATGGCGTGCGTCGTTGACGCGGAACGCCATCGCGCACGCCGACGGTCCATGGTGGCGAGCAAAGCCGGCCGCGTGCGACGCCGGCTCGCCGTTCAAGATGAAATTGATGCCGCCCTGGCGATACAGCGACACGCGTTTGGAACGGTGCTCGGCGACACGCGTGAAGCCGAGCGATGCAAACAGCGGCGCGAGGCTATCGGCATCGGGGGCGGTGAATTCGACGAACTCGAAGCCGTCGGTGCCCAGCGGGTTGGCGATCTGCTGCGTCATGGCGAAGCTCCTGTCTATTGCAGACAATGTTAGGGAGCGCTTCGATCAATGTGCTATCTATATCGGCAGTGATACGCCTTGATTACGCAATATTCAAGATGCCGATGCCCGATACAAGCAATATTGTTGCTAGCACGCTGGACCGCCTCGATCACCGCATCCTGGCCGGGCTGGCACGCGACGCGCGGATCTCCAATCTGGCGTTGGCCGAGCAGGTCGGCCTGTCGCCGGCGGCCTGCCTGCGTCGCGTCAAGCAATTGGAGGAGCGCGGTGTGCTCGGCGGCTATACGACGATGGTGCAGCGCAAGGCGCTGGGCTTGAACGTGGAAGCTTTCGTCCAGATCAGCCTGGAACGGCAGACACCGGACAACGTCGACCGCCTGCACGACGCGATTCGCGGCCTGCCCGAAGTGCGCGCCTGCTACTTGATGACCGGCAGCGTCGACTACCTGCTGCATATCGTTACCAGCGACCTCGACGCCTATGCCGAGCTGATGTCGCGCAATCTGCTGGCGCTGCCCGGCATCAAGGATGTGCGGTCGAGCTTCGTGCTCAAGTGCGAGAAGCGCGAGCCGGGCATCTACGTCGTGTAGCGGCCGGCAGGCTCAGGTTTCGTCGGGCTCGTCCGGCTGGTCGTCTTCGATCTCGCCCGAACGGATCCGCTCCAGACGCTCCTGGAACACTTTCAGCAGGCGCTCGCCGTAACCCTCGTCCATGATCTGCGCCTCGATCGCGTTGCGCAGCGCGTCGATGTCGAACTCGGGATGCTCCGGGTCGATGATCTCGGCAACATCGCCAACGGCCTTGGGCCAGTTCTCGTCGATCATCAGCATCGCCGGCGTATCACCGGCGTCGAGTGCGAACACGGTGAAGTCGAAGCGGTGCGAATAGCCGTCCCAGGTCACCCATTGCGGCTCGCCGGAGTCGAGGTAGGTCAACACCGCCTCGGCAATGACCGCGGCGAACTTCTGGATATGGCTGTGTTCGATCATCTGGGGTCCAATCAAGTCTTGAGGCGGTAGCCGGTGCGGAAGATCCACGCGATACCGACGATGCAGATCAGCATGAACAGCAGCGTCATGCCGAGGCTGACGCCGACGCTGACATCGGCGACGCCATAAAAGCTCCAGCGGAACCCGCTGATCAGATAGACCACCGGGTTGAACAGCGCCAGCTTCTGCCAAAACGGCGGCAACATGCCGATCGAGTAGAAGCTGCCGCCGAGGAAGGTCAGCGGTGTGATGATCATCATCGGTACGACTTGCAGCTTTTCAAAGCCGTCAGCCCAGATGCCGATGATGAAGCCGAACAGGCTGAAGGTGACCGACGTCAGCAACAGGAAGCTGAGCATCCAGACCGGATGCATCACGCTGTAATCGACGAACAAGCGCGCGGTGATCAGGATCAACACACCGAGGATCAGCGACTTGGACGCTGCCGCGCCGACGTAGCCGCAAACCACCTCGAAGTACGACACCGGCGCCGATAGCACCTCGTAGATCGTGCCGCTAAAGCGCGGCATGTAGATGCCGAACGAGGCATTGGAGATGCTTTCGTTGAGCAGCGACAGCATGATCAAGCCGGGGATGATGAAGGCGGCGTAGCTGATGCCGTCGATGGCGCCAACGCGAGAGCCGATCGCGGCGCCGAACACGATGAAATACAGCGACGTCGACAACACCGGCGAGGCAATGCTTTGCATCAGGGTGCGGAACGTGCGCGCCATTTCGAAGCGATAGATCGCGCGGATCGCGTAGAGATTGACCAGCGATGTCATCGGGGCTGCCTCACCAGGCTGACGAAAATGTCCTCCAGCGAACTCTCGCTCGACGACAGACTCTTGAAGTCGATGCCATGGTCACCGAGCCGGCGCAGTAGCGGCGCAATGCCGGTCTGCTCGCCTTGCGCATCGAATGTATAGACCAGCGTCTGGCCGTCGGCCGACAGCTCCAGCGGGTACTGCGCGAACTCTTCCGGAATCGCCGCCAGCGGCGACTGCAACTGCAAGCTCAGCTGCTTCTTGCCAAGCTGTGCCATCAAGCGCGCTTTCTCCTCGACCAGGATGATGCGGCCCTGGCTGATGACGCCGATCCGGTCGGCCATCTGCTCGGCTTCTTCGATGTAGTGCGTGGTCAGGATGATCGTCACGCCGCTGGCGCGCAGACGATGGACCATCTCCCACATGTCGCGCCGTAGTTCGACGTCGACACCTGCCGTCGGCTCGTCGAGAAACAGAATCTGCGGTTCATGGGACAGCGCTTTGGCGATCATCACGCGGCGCTTCATGCCACCCGACAGGGCCATGATCCGCGAGTTACGCTTATCCCATAGCGACAACTCGCGCAGCAGCTTTTCGACCAGCGCCGGATTGGCCGGCTTGCCGAACAAACCACGGCTGAAATTGACCGTGGCCCAGACGGTCTCGAACGAGTCGGTCGACAACTCCTGCGGCACCAGGCCGATCTTGCTGCGCGCCGCACGATAGTCACGGACGATATCGTGACCGTCGGCGAGGACGACTCCGCTGCTGGGGTTGACGATGCCGCAGATGATGCTGATCAGCGTCGTTTTTCCAGCGCCGTTGGGGCCCAGTAGCGCGAAGATTTCGCCGCGACGAATGTCGAGGTCGATGCCCTTAAGCGCCTGGTGACCGGACGCATAGGCCTTGGTCAGCGCCTGGACGGAGATGATCGACTGCAAGCTGTTCTCCCGAAAGTGACACGGCGCATCGACCGGCGTGACGGATTATGCCTGATCGGAATGCCGGAGTTTTTACAAAAACCCGCTAAAAACCGCCTGATTTTCGCTCGGCGGGCTTGGCGCGCGCTCGCGCTTGCCCTACATTCCACGCTGCCGACGCCAAAACGCGGCTCAGATCGGCATATAAACCCACGCATCGAGGACGACATCACCCCATGAGCACGAAGAAAGCCGTGAAGAAGAAGGCTCCTGCCAAGGCCGCCAAGTCGGCTGCCAAGCCGGCCGCCGCCAAGCCGATCAAGGAAACGATGAGCAAGACCGGCCTGGTCGCGCATCTGGCCGAAGCCACCGGCCTCGCCGGCAAGGAAGTGCGCTCGGTGCTGGCCGCGCTGGAAACCGCCGTGCATTCGTCGATCAGCAAGAAGGGCGCGCGCTCGTTCACGCTGCCGGGCCTGCTGAAGATCACCGCCGTTTCGGTGCCGGCCAAGCCCAAGCGCAAGGGCATCAACCCGTTCACCAAGGAAGAGCAGGTGTTCGCCGCCAAGCCCGCCTCGGTGAAGGTCAAGGTGCGGCCGCTGAAGAAGCTTAAGGACGCTGCGCTCTAATCGCGCCGCAAAAGCCTTGACTGGATGCTGCCATCGCAGCATTCACGATGAGGGCATGGCCGGGTCTGCGGACTTCGCCATGCCCTCTGTGTTTTCAGTGCTCGGCATCCGTGCCGCGCACGAAGCAACGGCGGCGCACCCTCGTATTGCCGCCTAGAAGTCCAGATCGAGCGCGCCGCACAGCCAGTCGTACAACGGCGCGATCTGCTCGTAGTGCCGCGTCAGGCGCTTGACCAGATCCGGCGCCATCACCTCGTCATCGCTCAGCACGCGGCTGGCAATGAAGTCCTTGCGCTTCAGATCGTCGATCAGTTCATGCGCCGGGTCGTAGCCGCGCGGCGGCCGTGTCAACGCCTCGCCGTCCAGATGCCAGGGATCGGGCAGGCCCGGCTTGCGAGTGGCGTCCTTCCAGCTGCGCGGATTGTTCAGCAGGTAGTCGCGGATCAGCTTCAGTGTGTCGGGCTGCGGATGCCAGATGCCACCGCCAACGAAGCTGGCGCCTGGCTGGATGTGCAAGTACAACACCGGGGCATCGAGCCGCCCCATCGACGCATTGCTGCCTTCCGAGCGTGCCACGGCGCGCGTTGCCGCATGAAAGAAGGTAATGCCGACGTGGCGCTTGTATGGACTCTTGTCGCCCGAAAAGCGCACGTCGCGGTGAATGCGGAACAGCGAGCCGCCAACCCGCTTGGGCTCAGCCCGTAGCTGCGGTGAAATCGTCGCCAGCGGTTCGGCCATGTCGGCGATCAGCCGCAGGCTGGGCTCGCGCAGCGAGGCCTCGTACTGCGCCTTGTGTTCGGTGAACCACTCGCGGTTGTTGTTGCGCGACAGCTCGGTCAGAAATCGCAGCGACTGCGGCGTGAAGTATGGCGTGGACTTGGCGGAAGGCATGCGGAGAGTCGAGCGACGGCGCGTTGATGGCCGGGCGCGAGCATCGGCCACGCGACCGCGGCCGGCAATACCCCGCGACGTCAGACCGCTGCGATCGCGATCGGCAAATGTGATCGGGCCGTGCCCGCGACGGCGTGCCCGCTTTCAACTCTGGCGGGCTTTCGGCCATAGCGGCGCAATCGTTTGTTTCCACTGGGATAAACGACGTCTGTCGAACGCATGGCCAAGGTCGGCAAAAAGTTTCTGACGATGCCACTGAACTATTCGAGCCGACCGGCCTCCAACACCGTGAATGTGGTTTCTCCCTTTCCACGTTCCCCGCCTCTCTCCCTGGGCGGGTCCGGCTTCCCCCGAGCCGGAACCTGTGCCCCGTGAGTCCCACCCCTGGCTCACGGGGCATTTCTTTTTGGGTTCGCCGTCCGTGCCGGCTCTTGCATGGCGGCGCATCGCCGCGATATCCAGTTCGAGCACGAACGACGACAGGCGCTGCTGGAAGGAGAACGCCGATGAGACCGATGCCGATACGGTTGCCACGACCCCGTGTGCTGCTGTTCGACTGGCACGCAACGCTGGTCGATACGATGGACGCGATGTACTACGCCCTCGACGATGTGCTGCCACGCCTGGGGCCGCTCGGCCTGCTGAATCGCCTGGTACCGCCAGGCGAATCCAAGACGGCCGAAGACGAGCGCCTCGTGCAGTACGTGCGGCAGCACACCAGCCTGCACCCCAAGATCAAAACGGAGCGGCGCATCTCGCGTACCGATATCTTCGAACTGCTGTTCGGAGCTGACGAAGAAGCCAAGCAGATCGCGCATCGTGAATTCGACGCGTTGTACGAGCGGCATTTCGGCGCCGTTCGCGTGCTCGAGCCCGACGCGCGCCAGCATCTGCTTGGGTTGCGCGCTCGTGGCATCAAGCTCGGCGTGCTGTCCAACCGCGCCCGTCGCTTCATGGCCCACGAAATCTACACGGTGGATACCACCGGCTGGCACGACCTGTTCGACGTGATGGTTTGCGGCGATGAGGTACCGCGGCGCAAGCCGTTCCCCGACCTGATTCTCAGCGCGTTGCAGCAACTCGGGGAACCGACCGACGCGCACTGTTGGTATGTTGGCGACAGCGTGTCGGATATCGTCGCCGGCGCAACAGCCGGCGTCACGCCGGTATTCTACAACGGCGTGGGCTGGGATGATGCCTGGCTGCAGAAAATCTTCCCGAATACGCCGCGCCATCCGCACCAGCCCGAGGCCGTGATCGGCTCGCTGGCCGATCTGGCAGAGCGCGTGGACGCTGCCGGCAGCGCAAACCGTACCGACCGGGTGCCGCCGCTTACGGCATGACGCCGCCGGCCGGCCGGATCAGGCCGGCATACAAGCCCTCGATCGCAAACTCGGTCTGCTCGGGATCGATACGGATCGGCGCATAGCGATCCTGGTCGTCGTTCTCGGACAGCAGCACCACGTACTTGCCCTGCTTGGTATAGCGCTTCAGCGTCATCGTCAGATCGCCGGTGACCGGATCGACGATGCGCACGGCGACGATCTGTCGGCTGTGAGCTTCGTGGGTCTGATGGATGCCGACCAGATCGCCGTCGAAGATGTTGGCGTTTTGCATCGACCAGCCTTCGACGCGGCGCAGGAACTGCGCACGCGGCCGAAACAGCGTCGGCTCGACGGTCAGGAATTCCTCGACGTTTTCGTCGCTCATCACCGGCGTGCCGGCGGCGATGCGGCCGATGACCGGCAGCCGGTTCGCCGGCAGCGCCGCCAGCGTTTCGTGGACGATGCGCAAGCCGCGCGCGGTGCCCTCTTCGCTCTGCACATAGCCCTTGTCGATCAGCGCCAGCAGGTGATCGCGCGCGGCGATGCGGCTGAACTTGAAGCGGTCCGCGATCTCGCTTTGCGTCGGCGGACGACCGTTCTGCTCGATGTGACGCTGCAGAAAAGCCAGCACCTTGGTCTGTTGCTCGGTCAGCGGCGGCAAGCTCATAGGGGGCTTACATTATGGGCGGGGTTACATTAATGTAAGTTCCATCAGGCGCCGTTGCAAACGCCTCCCTACCGCACGACCCGAAAGCCCCGACGATGAAATCCAAGCGCTCGAAGTTGTTGTCCGCTCCGTTTGCCCCGATCTGGCTGGTCGCTGCCGCCGTGATGGCCCAGCCCGGCAGTGCACAGGCTGCCGAAGTCGCAGCCGCGTTCTCGCCGGGCATCGCCGGCACCACGGCCGAGGCGCTGGTGATCGAGACGATCGACTCGGCGCGGCAGAGCATCCGGCTGGCGGCGTACTACCTGACGTCGCGGCCGATCGCGCAGGCCCTGGTCGACGCCCGTCGTCGCGGCGTTGACGTCAAGGCCGTGCTCGACAAGGACACGCTCAATCGCAGCGCCGGCAGCGCGCAGTATCTGGCCAATTCCGACATCGCGGTCCGTATCGACAGCGAATACTCCACGATGCACAACAAGTTCATGGTGGTGGACTCGCAGACGGTGCAGACCGGCTCGTTCAACTACACCGAAGCCGCATCGCGGGCCAACGCCGAAAATGTGATCGTCGTGCGCAATCACGCGCCGTTCGCGCAGGAATACGAATCCGAATGGCAGCGCTTGTGGCGTGAATCCGAGCCGCTTCCTCGCCGCAACTAGCGCCGCTGGCCGCGTTCAGCCGCTGATCAGTCGCCGGTGAAGCGCGGCGGCCGCTTCTGCAGAAACGCATCGACCGCTTCGGCGTGATCGGCGCTTTCGTGGGCCAGCGCCTGAAACGCGGCCGATAACTCCAACACCTCGCTTAGTCCTTGCTGCTGTCCCTCGCGCAGCAGTCGCTTGGCCAAGCGCAGAGCCTTGGCCGGATTGGCGGTGACGGCCTCGGCCAGCGCGATGGCCGTCGGCAACAGCGCATCCGGTGCAACCACGCGTGACAGGATGCCGCAGGCCAGTGCCTCGGTTGCATCCAGCGTCTGCCCGGTCAGGATCATCTCGGATGCTTTCGACAAGCCGACGATGCGCGGCAGGATCCATGCGCCGCCATCGCCCGGAATGATGCCGAGCTTGATGAAGCTCGATGCGAACGTCGCCGTGTCGGCCGCGACGCGGATGTCGCACAGGCAGGCGAGATCCAAGCCCAGGCCGATCGCGTGCCCGTTGATGGCGGCGACCATCGGCAACTCGCAGTCCCACAGCGCGCGAATCACCGCCTGCACGCCGTCTTTGTAGTTGCGCCGCGTCGCCGCCACCGAATCGAGCGGCCCGATGCCGTTGCGGTCTTTCATCGCCTTCAGATTGCCGCCCGCGCAAAACGAACGACCACGGCCTGTCAGCAGCAGACAGGACACGCCAGGCTCGTCCTGAGCACGCTGGACGGCGGCGATCAGGTCGGCGCAGTCCTGTCGGGTCGCGATCGCGTTGTGCGTATCAGGGCGATCGAGCGTCAACTGCGCAATCGCACCGTGACGCTGGTAGTGAACAAAACAGGGAG
>Ga0255089_1000816_pt1 | contig 10187 bp, 7 predicted proteins | sample Colum_Miss_RepC__2_FD_188468 | JGI IMG/M metagenome (GOLD analysis project Ga0255089, IMG submission 188468) | Freshwater microbial communities from Columbia River, Oregon, United States - Colum_Miss_RepC_8d | ecosystem: Environmental > Aquatic > Freshwater > River | place: USA: Oregon... | reverse complement strand
GCCACCCCGCCTGCCGTGGTGGCTCCGGCGGCGGCTGATGCGGCACCCGCAAATCCGGCTGCACCGGCAGCCTCGCAAGCCGCTGCCGCGCCGGCTGCGGCCCCTGCTGCGGCCCCTGCTGCGGCCCCTGCTGCGGCCAAGTAATCCAGCGCTCGCTGGTCAAAAGCCCGCTTCGGCGGGCTTTTTTGATGGTCAATGGAGTGTTTGATGGATGGGGGGCTCTCCTTGAGCCAGCGCTGCGAGGGGGCTAAGCCCCCATCGCTCACCACCCCCAGCGACCCAGGCAAAATAGAGGGCATGTCCGAGCGCATCATCCCGCTTCTCGACCAGCGCCACCAGGGCCTGGCCATGAAGATTCCGACCGCCCCCCTACCTGGGGAGGGTTTGCTGCGCGACCAACTGCATCGCCCCCTGCGTGACTTGCGCATCAGCGTCACGGATCGCTGCAACTTCCGCTGCAACTACTGCATGCCCAAGGAAGTCTTTGATTCGCAATACACCTACTTGCCCCACGGCGACTTGCTGAGCTTTGAGGAAATCACCCGGGTGGCTCGTGTGTTTGTGGGACTGGGTGTGCGCAAGCTGCGACTGACCGGGGGCGAGCCCTTGTTGCGCAAAAACCTGGAAGTCCTGATTGGACAACTCGCCGCACTCAGAACACCCGATGGTCAGCCCCTGGACCTCACCCTGACCACCAACGGGTCGTTGTTGAAACGCAAGGCCCAGGACCTGAGGCGCGCTGGCTTGCAGCGTGTGACCGTGAGCCTGGACGGGATCGATGATGCGGTGTTCCGGGCCATGAACGATGTGGATTTTCCGGTGTCCGATGTGCTTGAAGGCATCGCGGCGGCACGCGATGCCGGCTTGGGGCTGGATGCCCACGGGCGCTTCAGCCATTTGAAAATCAACATGGTGGTCAAACGCACCACCAACCTGGACCAGATTCTGCCCATGGCGCGGCATTTTCACGGCTCGGGGATGACGCTTCGCTTCATCGAGTACATGGACGTGGGCACCACCAACGGCTGGCGCATGGACGATGTTCTGCCCTCCGCCGAGGTGATCCGTCTGTTGCAAACCGAATTTCCACTGGTGGCATTGGAGCCCTCTGCACCTGGTGAAACGGCTCAGCGCTGGGGCTACGCCAATGCGCTCGGACGGCACGACCCGGCGCTGGGCGAAGTGGGCGTGATCAGCAGCGTGACGCAGGCGTTTTGTCACGATTGCAACCGCGCCCGCCTCTCCACCGAGGGCAAGCTGTATTTGTGCCTCTTCGCAGGACAGGGGCACGATCTGCGTGACCTGCTGCGCAACCAGGCCACCGACGAACAGTTGAAGGCCGCCATCGGCCAGGTCTGGCAACAGCGCGACGATCGGTATTCCGAGTTGCGTGGTCGGCACACCCCGGGCCCAGCGGCGCCGCGACGCGTGGAAATGAGCTACATCGGCGGCTGAGGGCGCATGAACACACCCGCACTGGATCGACACAACATCACCGGTGTGATTCTGGCGGGTGGACGTGGCACCCGCATGGGCGGTGTCGACAAGGGCCTACAGGAATTCTCTGGCCAGCCTCTGGTGTGGCATGCCTTGCAGCGACTTCAACCCCAGGTGGGGTCGGTGATCATCAATGCCAACCGGCATCTGACGCGCTATCAGCAATGGGGCGTGGAGGTGCATCCCGATCCGCTGGAGGACTTCCAGGGGCCCTTGGCCGGATTTCTGATCGGCCTGCAAGCCGCCCACACGTCTCACGTGCTGACCGTGCCCTGTGATTCGCCGCGTTTTCCGCTCGATCTGGCCCTGCGCCTGCTGACCGCCTTGCATCAAGCGTCGGCTGACATTGCGATGGTCAGTGCCCCGGAGGTCGATCGACATGGCAGGCGGGTGTTACGGCCCCAGCCCGTGTTTTGTCTACTGTCGGTTCAGTTGCAGCACTCCCTGCAAACCTTTCTGGCTGCGGGCGAGCGCAAAATCGACCGCTGGACGGCACAACACCGCACCGTACTGGTACCCTTTGATGACCCGCAGGATGACCCTGCAGCCTTTGCCAACATCAACACCCTGGCTGAACTCAACGCCCTCCCCGTTGCCTCGTGACCCCCATGAAGTCTCTGGACGAAATCGCCGCTGCCTTGCAAGGCTATGACCCGCAAGCTCTGAGCGTGCCCCATGTGCTGGCGTTTCTGGATCAGCTCATCACGCCCCTCTCTTCCCAAGACGATCAGGAGTTGCCGATTCCACAGGCGCTGGGACGAGTCTTGGCCTGTGATGCCATCTCCCCGGTGGATGTGCCGCCTCATGACAACTCGGCCATGGATGGGTTCGCCTTTGAGGGTGCCGCGCTGGCGTCTTCCCACGAATTGCGGTTGCGGGTTGTTGGTACTGCCCTGGCCGGCGCGGCATGGCCTGGCACGGTCGGTGCAGGCGAGTGCGTGCGCATCATGACCGGGGCCATCATGCCCCAGGGACTCGACACGGTGGCACCGCAGGAACTGGTGCAGATCGAAGGCGACACCATCACCGTGCCCCCCGGTCGATTGCGTGCTGGCGACAACCGTCGTCTGCGCGGCGAAGACATTCGTGCGGCCTGCGCCGCCTTGACAGCCGGTCAACGCCTCTCACCGGCTGCGCTGGGGCTGGTCGCCAGCCTGGGACTTCCCACCGTGCGTGTCAAACGCCGGTTACGTGTGGCGTATTTCTCCACCGGCAACGAAATTTTGAGTCTGGGCCAGCCACCCCGTGAAGGCGCCGTGTATGACAGCAATCGCTACACGGTGATGGGACTCCTTGATCGGATGGGTTGCGAGATGATCGATCTGGGCGTGGTGCCTGATGACCCTGCCCTCCTGCGCAACGCCTTCACCCAAGCCGCGAATGAGGCCGACGCCGTCATCACCAGCGGCGGTGTCAGCGTGGGCGAAGCCGACTACACCAAGGCCATGATGCGCGAACTCGGCGATGTGGCGTTCTGGAAAATTGCCATGCGCCCCGGCCGTCCCATGGCCGTGGGGCGAATTGGCTCATCGGTCCTGTTCGGCCTGCCTGGCAACCCGGTGGCGGTGATGGTGACATTCCTGGCCTTTGTGCGGCCAGCGCTGCTGAAAATGATGGGCTGTGTGAACCCAACGCCCCCCCTCTTGCAAGCCGCCTGCACCGAGGCCTTGCGCAAGAAAGCCGGCCGCACCGAATACCAGCGTGGTCTGGTCACGCGCAATGCGCAAGGTGTGTTGCAGGTCTGCACCACGGGCAACCAGGGCTCAGGGGTGCTGAGCTCGATGGTGCAGGGCAACGGTCTGATTGTGTTGCACCACGAACAAGGCGATGTCCGCCCCGGAGACACCGTCGACGTGATGATGTTCGACGGTGTGATCTAGGCCTACACGGCCAGACACTCAGGTTTTCATGTGTACCGGTTCATGCACCTCGGTGTGTGGGCTGAGTTGCTGGTCTTCCACCACCGTCTTGATCGCACCCGGCGTGCTCTTGCGCGCAAACAGGGTGTACATGGTGGGCACCACGAAGATGGTCAGCAAGGTACCCAGCGACATCCCGCCCACAATGACCCAGCCAATTTGACGACGGCTCTCGGCGCCTGCACCGGTGGCCAGTGCCAGCGGTATCGCCCCCAGCACCATGGCACCGGTGGTCATCAGGATGGGGCGAAGACGCAACGTGGCAGCTTCCTGCACCGCCTCGAGCATGTCCATGCCCTCCTGGCGCAACTGGTTGGCAAATTCGACGATCAAAATACCGTGCTTGGTGATCAACCCCACCAAGGTGATCAAGCCAATCTGACTGAACACATTCAAGGTACCTCCCGACACACGCAAGGCCCACAAGGCCCCCACCATGGAGAGAGGCACCGACAGCATGATCACCATCGGATCGATGAAGCTCTCGAACTGCGCGGCCAGCACCAAAAAGATGAAAAACAGCGCCAGCACAAACACGATGGCCAGTGACCCCGAGGACTTGGTGAACTCACGCGAAGTGCCATTCAGGTCGGTGTAATAACCAGGCTTGAGCACCTTGCTGGAGGCCTGCTTCATGAAAGCCAGCGCCTCGCCCAAAGAATAGTCCGGAGCAATATTGGCCGTGATGGAGGCACTGCGCCGTTGGCTGAAGTGGTTGAGTTCGCGCGGCACCACCACCTCACGGATCTTGACCAGCGCAGACAGCGGAATCATGGCGTCATTGCGGCCACGCACGAATATTTTCTCAATGTCGTCCGGTGTATCACGATCACTGGGCTTGGTCTGCACCAACACATCAAACTGTTCCCCCTCCCGCTTGTAGCGGGTGACCTGGCGTCCACCCATCATGGTTTCGACTGCGCGGGCAATGGCATCCACGGGCACGCCCATGTCCGCCGCGCGCTCGCGATCGACTTCCAGGCTGATCTCGGGTTTGTTCAACCGCAGATCGGTATCCACGCTCACAATACCCGGGTTCTTGGCGATTTCTTCCTGCAGAGCACGCACCACACCGGCCAGGTTCTGGTAACTGTCGTTGGTGAGTATCACGAAGTTGAGCGGACGCTCACGAAAACCCTGTCCCAACGAAGGGGGCGTGATCGGGAAGGCTGTCACGCCCGGCAGAGTCGAGATCATCGGGGTGATCTCACGGGCGATTTCCAGCGTGGAGCGCTTGCGCTCCTCCCAGGGCAGCGCGCGGTAAAACACATTGCCCTGTGCCACGGTGGGGTTGCCCACCACGGTGAACAACCGATCAAACTCGGGAAAGCGCGAACCCATCCGCTCGATGGCCTGGGCGTAGCGCGTGGTGTAGTCCATGGTGGCGCCATCCGGTCCGTTGATGACGGTCAGGATCACGCCACGGTCTTCCAGCGGCGCGAGTTCACTCTTGGCCGACTTGAACAAAGTCCAGGTACCGCCTGCAGCGGCCAGCATCACCGCCACCACCAGCCACCGACGCGAGAACTTCAACCGGCCCATCTGCGCCGTGGTGAGGGTCCAGCGCAGGACGCTGCCGTAGCCGTTGGTGATGCCCACCAGCACCTTTTCCATGGTGCGATCGAACCAGCCCGGATTGTCGACGTGCTTGAGCAATTTGGAGCACATCATGGGTGAAAGCGTCAGCGCCACAAAGCCCGAGACAATCACCGAACCAGCCAGCGCCAGGGCAAATTCAGCGAACAGCCGGCCGGTGCGACCCGGGGTGAACGCCAACGGGGCAAACACCGCTGCCAGGGTGAGGGTCATGGCCACCACCGCAAAACCAATTTCCTTGGCCCCGCGGATGGCAGCCTGAAAGGGTTGCATGCCGTCCTCGATATGGCGATAAATATTTTCAAGCACCACGATGGCGTCATCCACCACCAGACCAATTGCCAGCACCAGCGCCAGCATGGTGAGCGAATTGATGGTGAAGCCAAAGAGCGCCATTAGCGCAAAGGTGCCAATCAGCGACACCGGGATCGTGACCAGCGGAATGATGGACGCTCGCAGCGTGCGCAGGAACAGGAAGATCACCAGCGCCACCAGCACCACCGCCTCGAGGATGGTCTCGTAGACGGCCTTGATGGAGCGGTCAATGAAGATCGAGTTGTCATTGGCGATGTCGATCTGTATGCCTGGGGGCATGCCCTCCTTGATACGCGGAATCATGGCACGCACCGCCGCACTCAGGTCAAGTGGGTTGGCGGTGGCGTTGCGGATCACACCCAGCGTGATGGCTTCGCGACCATTCAGACGTGTGGCCGTGCGCTCGGACAAGGGTCCTTGCTCGACGCGCGCCACGTCGTTGATACGCACGGGCATGCCGTTGACCAACTTGATCACGATCTGCCTGAACTCGGCCGGTTTTTGCAGGTCGGTGGAGGCCGTCACATTGAACTCGCGCAATTGGCTTTCAATGCGGCCGGCGGGCACCTCGAGGTTGGAGCGTCGCAAGGCGTCCTCCACGTCCTGCGTGGTGAGCTTGAAGGCGGCGAGTCGATCAGGGTCGAGCCAGATACGCATGGAATATTTGCGTTCGCCGAAGATGCGCACATCCGACGCCCCCGGCGCCGTCTGCAACATGGGCTTGGCAATGCGGTTGGCCAGGTCAGAAATTTCCAGGGCGCTGAGCGACTCGGAACTGAAGGAGAGCCAGATGACCGGAAAGGCATCGGCCTCAACCTTGGATATCACCGGCTCGTCAATGCCTTGCGGCAAACGCTGTCGAACCCTGGACACTTTGTCCCGCACATCGGCAGCGGCGGAATCCGGGTCGCGACTGAGCACGAAGTTGACCGTGATCTGGCTTTGCTCCTGGCGGCTGATCGAGGTGATCACGTCCACGCCTTCGATCCCCGAGAGCGAATCCTCCAGGACTTTGGTGACCTGAGACTCAATGACCGTGCTGGAGGCGCCGAGGTACTTGGTTTCAACCGTCACCACCGGGTTGTCGATCTTGGGGTACTCGCGCACATTCAAGCGCGTGAAGGAAACCCAGCCGATCAGCAAAATCAGCAAGGAGAGCACCGTCGCAAAGACGGGGCGCCGGATCGATATTTCAGGCAATTGCATGGAAACTCCGATCGAACGTGATCAGCGCGCGGGTGACGGTGTGGGAGCGCTTGACGCGTTGGGCGCCGCACTGGGGGCTGCACGTGGGCCAGCACTGGCGGCAGCAGGTGGGGGACCTCCTGCGCCAGCGGGGGGTGCAGCACCGCCAGGGGCACCACCCGGAGCACCACCCGGAGCACCCCCTGGTGCGCCACCACCAGGGCCGCCTCGGCTCATCTCAACGATGCGCAGAGGCGTTCCATCTTTTTGCAGGCGTTGTTGCCCGGCAATCACCACGGTATCTCCCTCGGACAATCCCTCAAGAATCTCGACCCGTCCCGGACGGCGAATGCCCAGCTTGACCTCCACCCGCTGCGAGACTTGTTGAACATCGGGCGGCAACGCAGCAGCGCTGGCCACCTGCGACGGACTGACGGCACGGATCACGAACTGACGGCCACCCTGAGGCACGATGGCCTCTTCGGGAATGGACAAGGCGTCGGGTCGCACCTCAAACACGGCGGTCACGCGGGCAAACATACCGGGGCGCAGAGGTCCGCTGCCTGGCCCCTTGGCGGGTGCCACGATAGCCCTGGGTTCCGGACATCCAGGCACTGAGGCACTCGGCTTGATATCACCCTGAGCCGCAGGCGTAGCCGGAGCAGGTGCGGGAATGGGGGGGCGTTTTGCAGTGGCGGCGGCAGAGTTTGGCGCAGCGTTGGGGCCACCGCCCGGGCGAACCGGTTCGCCCGACTGGTTGGCCAGGACGGCACGTACACCGATGGACCGGCCGTTGGCATCGATCAGAGGATCAATGGCCTCCACTTGCGCCTTGAACATGCGATTGGGCAAGGCATCGAGTTGCATCTCCACCGTCTGACGCGGCGTGATCTTGCCCTGGTAACGCTCGGGCAGGCGGAAGTCGACATACAGGACGCTGATGTCTTCCAGGTTGATCAGGTCGGCCCCGTCTTTGACATAGTCACCGATGTTGACGTTGCGGATACCTACCAGACCCGAAAATGGCGCCACGATGCGCATTCGGTCCAGTCGCGCACAGGACAGCGCCAGTTGCGCCTGCGCCACTTGCAAGCTGGCTGCACTCTCGTCCAGCACTCGCTGGGCCACGAAATTTTGCGCCACCAATTCCTGGTTACGCTTGTGGTTGGCCTGCGCAATGGAGACCTGGGCCAGCGACTGTTGGACTTCGGCGCGCTGTAGGGTGTCGTCCAGTTGCACCAGGGTTTGCCCCGCCTGCACGGACGTCCCGTCACGGAAACCCAAGGTCATGATGCGTCCCGCCACTTCGGGACGAAGCATGACGTTTTGGCGCGAGCGCAGGGTCCCCACCGCCTGAGCATCGTCACGCAAGGTGAGTTTCTCGACACGGGCCACCTCCGCCCCCACGGCGCGCGGCGCACCGGGTGCACCGGGTGCACCTGCAGCACCTCCTGCACCGGGCGCACCGCCAGCGGCCACGGGAGGTGAGGCAGGCCGCTTGTTTTGGTACCACCAGGCCGCCGTGGAAGCGGCACCGATGCCCAAAACAGCCACGACGGAATAGACAATCTTTTTAGCCATATCAGAGAAAGCTTCGTGTAATTCGGGAGTGCAACTGCGCAATGTAACAGTTACAGGCCCATTTGCGATCGATTCCGGCCCTGGCGAGGGTCTTGAAACTGGAGATTTACACAACCGACATATGCTCTGCCGCGCCCCGGTTGGCCAGGGCGTCAGCCCGCTCGTTACCCGGGTCTCCGGCGTGGCCCTTGACCCAGTGCCACCGAATCTGATGCCCGTGCCCCTGAACCAAGTCGTCGAGTGTTTGCCACAGTTCGACGTTTTTGACGGGCTGCTTGCTCGAGGTACGCCAGCCCTGCACCTTCCACTTGTGGATCCACTCGGTGATGCCCTGACGCACATACTGACTGTCCAGGTACAGCTCGATGCGACACGGTCGCTTGAGAGCGCGCAAGGCCTCGATCACGGCCAGGAGTTCCATGCGGTTGTTGGTGGTGTGGGGCTCGCCGCCCCACAGTTCTTTTTCGTGGGTGCCAGCCTGCAGTAAAACGCCCCAGCCACCCGGCCCCGGGTTGCCCTTGCAGGCACCATCGGTGTAGATCACCACTGTGTTGAGTTCGCTCATTCGTCCGATGCTACACGCCCCGAGCCCACGCTGGTCACGGCTGGCACGCTGGAAGAACGTGCAGCCCGCCAACCCGGTTGAATGAGGCGCATGCCATGCACGCGCTTGGTGGCCACCAGCAAATAGACTGCACCCAAAATGGGCCACCAGCGGTCGCCGGCCGCGTCCATCCAGGCAAAGCGCTCCAACCAGCGGCCTGACTCCACCGCTGGACGGTAGCACCCAAACCGCCCACCCTGGATTTGCATGTCCAGCAAGTTCATCCAGTCGCGCAAGCGCCAATAGCCAATGAACTCGCCCGCCTGGGGCAAGAACCCACTGTTGAAACCCAAACGCTGTCCCCAGTGAGCGCGGCGTTGCCGCAATCCCCACAGACTCGCGGGATTGAAGCCGCACACGACCAGCTTGCCCTCGGGGACCAGCACCCGATGAACCTCACGCAAGGTGGCGTGCGGATCCTGGCTCAATTCCAGCGTGTGTGGCAGAACCACAAGATCCAGCGATTGCTCGGGGAACGGCAACGCCGTGGGGTCCAGCACGAGGTCGGTATGACCTGGCACGACTTCCTCAGACCCCACCCAACGGTGCGGCATGCGGTTGGCGCGCAGACTCTCCAGCAACGGCATGCCCATTTGCAGGGCATGAAACCCGAACAAATCGGCGACCACCCGGTCGAGTTGCTCCTGCTCCCAAGCCAGCACGTATTGGCCAGGAGGGGTATTCAACCAGGCATCCAGGCTTTCGATTTCTATAATCCGAGAATCCATGAAACTTTTACCAGTCCCTGCCTTCTCTGACAACTACTTGTGGTTGTGGCAATCCGGCACGGATGCCGTCGTGGTGGATCCAGGCGACGCCGAGCCAGTGCTCAAGGCCTTGTCTCAGCAGAAAGCCACTCTGCGCGCGATTCTAGTCACACACCACCATGCTGACCATGTCGGTGGCGTACAAGACCTGCAGGCCGCCACGGGTGCTCGCGTGCTGGCTCCTGCCGCGGAAGGATTGAGCTTTCCCCACGAGTCGCTGAGCGGCGGCGACACCCTAGAACTGTTGGGTTTAAAGCTACAGGTGATCGATGTGCCCGGCCATACGGCGGGCCACATTGCCTACTGGATTCCTGCCTCGCCCCTGGGTCCCGTGCTCTTTTGCGGCGACACCTTGTTCTCGGGTGGGTGTGGGCGCATTTTCGAAGGTACGCCGGCCCAGATGCTGCAATCGATGGACACCCTGGCCGCGCTGCCCGCCGACACCCTGGTGTGTTGCGCGCACGAGTACACCCTGTCCAACCTGGCATTCGCCAAAGCCGTCGAACCAGACAATGCCGCCTTGCTGCAATACGACACAGCCTGTCAGGCCATGCGTCAGGCGGGCCGCCCCACCCTGCCATCCAGCATCGGGCTGGAACGCCTGGTGAACCCATTTTTGCGCTCGCGCGAACACAGCGTTGTCGAGGCGGTACAACGCCACGATCCCGCCGCCCATGACGACGTGTCGGTATTTGCTGCCTTGCGCAGCTGGAAGAACAACTT
>Ga0255089_1000813_pt1 | contig 10210 bp, 10 predicted proteins | sample Colum_Miss_RepC__2_FD_188468 | JGI IMG/M metagenome (GOLD analysis project Ga0255089, IMG submission 188468) | Freshwater microbial communities from Columbia River, Oregon, United States - Colum_Miss_RepC_8d | ecosystem: Environmental > Aquatic > Freshwater > River | place: USA: Oregon... | reverse complement strand
CGCCGAGCAGGCCGCCGAGGCCGGCAATGGCCAGCACCCAGCTGTAACGGAAGTCCTGCCAGTAACCGAGGATCACCAGCGCCGGGATCGTAAAGATCACGCCCGCCGCGATCGACGAGCCGGCCGAGGCGCCGGTCTGCACGATGTTGTTTTCCAGAATGCTGCCGCCGCCGAACAGCCGCAGCACGGCCATCGACACCACGGCCGCCGGAATCGCCGTGGCGATCGTCAAGCCGGCAAACAAGCCGAGGTAGGCGTTGGCGGCGGCGAGGATCATCGCCAGCACCATCGACAGGATCACGGCGCGCAGCGACAGCTGGCGGACGGCAGGTTGGGCTGCGTTCACGGCTTGGAGACCCCTGGTATGACGAGCGCCGCATTGTCAGCGTGGCGCTCGCCGCCGCGCAAACCTGCAAAACCCTCAGCGGCCACCCGCGCGATAGCGCAGCAAGGGAATGCACAGCAGGTACAGCGAGGCCGCGGCCAGCCACACCAGCCCCGGAAATGCGTCGCGACTGGCGGCATAAGCGGCCGTTGCCGCCAGCGGCCCGATGATCGCGCTCAAGCTGACCAGGCTCACCAGCGTGCCCTGCAGCTGGCCCTGGCGGCTCTCATCGACCTGCGAGGAGATCAGCGCCTGCAGCGCCGGCAGCGCGACGCCGCCGAGCGCGAACAGCGGCATCAGCGCCAGCACCGCGCCGGTGCCGGTGACGAAGGCCATCGCCGCATAGGCGCTGCCGTCGCAGACGATGCCGACGATGATCGCGCGGCGTTCGCCGAGCCAGCGCGTCATCGGCCCGGTGACCAGCGCCTGTACCAGCGCATGCAGCAGGCCGAAGCCGGCCAAGGTGATGCCGATCAGCCGCGGCGTCCACGCGAAGCGGTCCTCGCCGTAGATGACCCACAGCGAGCCCGGCAACTGGCCGATCAGGTAGATCACGAAGTAGATCGCGATCATCGGCAGCAGCGCCGGCATCGCGGCCAGCCGCGTGAAGGCCGCCAGCGGGTTGATCGCCGCCCAGCTCAGCGAGCGCGGCGCGCCGCTGCGCGACTCGGGCAGCACCAGCAGCGCCATCAGGAAGTTGAGCCCATTGAGCACGGCCGCTGCGACGAACGGGTAGCGCGGTGACCATTCACCGAGCAGGCCACCGAGCATCGGCCCGGCGATGAAGCCCAGACCGAAACAAGCGTTGAACCAGCCATAGCGTTGCGCGCGTTGCGACTCGGGCGTGATGTCGGCGATGTAGGCCGTGGCCACGGCGACGTTGGCGCCGGTGATGCCGGCAACCAGCCGGCCGATCACCAGCAGGCTCAGCGTCGTGCTCGACGCCATCACCAGATAGTCGAGGGCGGCACCGCCGATCGACACCAGCAGCACCGGCCGGCGACCGTAGCGGTCGCTGAGCGCGCCCAGGATCGGCGAGAACACAAACTGCATCAGCGCGTACAGCGCCAGCAGCAGGCCGTAGACGGCGCTGACGTCGGCGGCCTGCATCAGCTCGCGCAGCAGCCGCGGCAGCACCGGCATGATCAGGCCGATGCCGGCGGTGTCGAGCACGACGGTGAACAGGATCAAGCTCAGGCGCAGGTTCAGGCGCGAGTTCATCGGGACGGCGTCAGGCCGGTAGCATGGAGGCCGCGCATCATCGCCGCTGACGGTGACCGGCGCGAATCGGCCGGCGCCCGCCTGCGCCGGATCTTGCTTGTCAGCGCCGACGCCGTCCCTGCCCCCAAGGAGAACCCTCATCGTGGATGCCATCATCGGCGCCATCAACAACCTCGTCTGGAGCCGCGCGCTGATCGCGTTGTGCCTGGGCGCCGGCCTGTACTTTTCGATCCGCACGCGCTTCATGCAGGTGCGCGGCCTGGGCGAGATGCTGCGGTTGATGGCACATAGCGAAAAATCCGCGTCGGGCGTGTCGGCTTTCCAGGCGCTGGCGATGTCGCTGTCGGGGCGCGTCGGCATCGGCAACATCGCCGGTGTCGCCACGGCGATCGCCTACGGTGGCCCAGGCGCGGTGTTCTGGATGTGGATGGTGGCCTTCTTGGGCGCGTCGACGGCCTATGTCGAGTCGACGCTGGCGCAGATCTACAAAGAGCGCGATGAGCAAGGCCAGTATCGCGGCGGGCCGGCCTATTACATCGAAAAGGCGATGAACCAGAAGTGGTACGCGTGGACGTTCGCGATCGCCACCGTGATCGCCACCGGCCTGCTGCTGCCTGGCGTGCAGGCCAACGGCATCGCGGCGAGCCTGAACACCGCCTGGGGCGTCACGCCGGCGGTGACGGCCGGCGGCCTGGTGGTGGCGCTGGCCGTGATCATCTACGGCGGCGTGCGCCGCATTGCGCGCTTTGCCGAGCTAGTAGTGCCGTTCATGGCCGGGGCCTACATTCTGGTGGCGTTCGCGATCATGTTCAGCAACGTGTCGAAAGTGCCCGAAGTGTTCGGCCTGATCATCGGCAGCGCGTTCGGCGCCAACGCGGCGTTTGGCGCGGTGCTGGGCCTGGCGATCGAATGGGGCGTCAAGCGCGGCATCTATTCCAACGAAGCCGGCCAGGGCACCGGGCCGCATCCGGCCGCGGCGGCCGAGGTGGCGCATCCGGCGCAGCAGGGATACGTGCAGGCGTTTTCGATCTACGTCGACACGCTGATGGTCTGCTCGGCCACCGCGTTCATGATCCTGTCGACCGGCTTGTACAACGTGATCCACCCGGCCGGCGGCATGATCACCGAAGCGCTGCCCGGCGTATCGCCTGGCCCCGGCTACGCTCAAGCGGCCGTTGAATCGATCATGCCCGGCTACGGTGCCGGCTTCGTTGCGATCGCGATTCTGTTCTTCGCGTTCACGACGATCGTCGCCTACTACTACATGGCCGAAACCAACATCGCGTACATCAACCGCAAAGTGCATCGGCCCTGGATGACGCAAGTGCTGCGCGTCGGCCTGTTGCTGGCGGTGGGCTACGGCACCGTGCGCAGCGCCGAAACGGCATGGGCGCTCGGTGACATCGGCGTGGGCCTGATGGCCTGGCTCAACGTGATCGCGATTCTGATTCTGCAAAAGCCGGCGCTGATCGCGCTGAAGGATTACGAAGCCCAGAAGAAGGCCGGCCAATCACCGGTGTTCGACCCCGACGCCTTGGGCATCGCCAACGCCACGCTGTGGCGCGACAAGCTGCGCGGCTGATCGCGGTGATGCAAGAATCGCGGCGACCGTGCGCAACCGTGCACGGTCGCCGCGAGTGGACGCGCACCTACTCGGTGAACTCGTAGACCTCGGTGTCGCACAGGTCGACTTTGCGCTGTTCGACTTCTTCGCCGCCTTCGAATACGGCTTTCAAGTCGTAGCGGCAGTCTTCGCGCTTGTCGGCGATCGTGATCGTGACCTTCTCGCCGGGCTCGAGCACGTCGCGGCCGAGAATGTCCTCTTCCCAGTCGTCGGTGCCCGGAGGCGATGCGTAGAACTCGGTCAGCGCCTCCGACGTCTTGTTCTTCAGCACGAACTCCAGATCGTCGGTCGCCGCTGCTTGGGTCGCTACGACCGACGCGGCCAACCCGATCAGAGCCGCCATGCACTGCTTGCTCGTCATCATGATGAAAACCCCTCCCCAGGGTATCCGGGCCCTGCGCCCGGCGCGGCGAGCATAGCCCGAGCCTGCGCCGGGTGGTGCCGTGCCGTTGGTCAGCGCATAACCTCGCTTGCCCCTGCTATTTGCTCTCACCATGACCGCCTCTGCTCCGCTGCTGCGCAACGCCCCGGTACACCGCATCGACGTCGGTCACGGCGAACCGGTGCTGCTGTTGCACGGCAACCCCGACTCGTCGGCGATGTGGCAGCCGGTGATCGACCGGCTGGCGCCGACGCTGCGCTGCGTTGCGCCCGACCTGCCCGGCTTCGGCGCCACGCCAGTGCCACCGGGTTTTGATTATTCGCTGGAACACATGGCGGCCTTCGTCGACCACGCGGTGACGCAAGCGGGCATCGATCAACCGCTGACGCTGGTGATGCACGACTTCGGCGGCCCCTACGGCATGGCCTGGGCGGTGCGCCATCCGCACAAGGTGCGGCGCATCGTCGTCAACAACACGCTGTTTTTCTCCGACTACCGATGGCATTTCTGGGGCCGCGTGTGGCGCACGCCGTGGCTCGGCGAGTTGTCGATGCGGCTGATGAACCGCTGGATACTCGCGCTGGAAACGCGGCGCGGCTCGCCACACATCAGCGACGCGCATCTGGACGCCGCCTACGCGCTGATGACGCCATCGATGCGGCGCATGGTGCTGGCGCTGTACCGCAAGTCGGACCCGGCCAACTTCCGCGGCTGGGAAGATCAGCTGCTGGCACTGACACAGCGCGTGCCAACGCTGGTGCTATGGGGCGAACGCGATCCTTATCTGCCGCGCCAGTTTGCCGACCGCTTCGGCGCGCGCCAGATCGTGGCCGTGCCGGACGCAGGTCATTGGCTTGCCGTGGAACAGCCGCAGACGGTGGCTGATGCGATCCGCCGCTTCATCGACGCGACGCCCAACGGCTGAGCCAGCTCAAGCCGCGCGCGGCAGACGCCACAACAGCAGCGCCGATACCAGCGCGGTGACGACTTCGGTGGCCATCAGCGTCAGGATCACGTGGTTGGGCAAGCCATCGACGACCAGCCCGACGATGCGGCCCGCGACGAGGCCGCCGCAAATCGCGAAATAAATCCATAACGCCGGCCGCAGGAACGACGCCGACAGCGCGCCGGCCAGCAACAGCGCACCGAATGCGATCTGCAGGCTGCCGTAATTGGCGCGCACTTCGTTCAGCGCGCTGGCGGAGGCCGGCACCAGGTCAATGCCGGCCATCGCCGCGACCGGGTCGTGAAACGTGTTGAGCCCGATCAGCAGAAAGGCCAGCGCCGACAGCGCCAGAAAGACACGGGTGAAAGTGAGCATGCAGGTCTCCTGAACGTGTTGGAGCGGGGCTCAGGACGCTGCCGGCATGGCGCCGCCCGATGGTGATGCAGCGGATGCTACGGTCGCTGTCGCCGTCGCTGAAGACGACGGCGACGATACCGACTCGACCGTCCAGGTGTGCAGCGGCGTGTGTCCGTCACGCTGCCATTCGGGCGGCATCCACAAGTGGCGCAGCCGCTGCCGCAGCGGGCCAGGCGCTAGCACGTCGCGCCACATATCGACGAACTCGTGGAAGTTGAGCACGAACACGTTGTATGAGCGGATCTGCCGCGTGATGCCGTAGTCGACCGGCTCGCGTTCTTCGGCGTAGGTGCCGAACCAGCGGTCGAACACGATCAGCACGCCGCCATAATTGCGGTCGATGTACTGCGGGTTGCGGCCATGATGGACGCGGTGATTCGACGGCGTGTCGAACCAGTATTCGTACCAGCGCGGGAAGCGTCCGACCGCTTCGGTGTGCACGAAGTACTGGTACGCCAAGTCCACCGCGAGCAGGAACATCACCACCGCCGGCGGCACGCCGAGCCACACCGGCGGCAGCATGAACACGAACGTGCCGACGAACGCGTTGAGCACCGACTGGCGCATTGCCGTGGTGAAGTTCATCACCTGGCCGCTGTGATGCGGCACATGCGCGGCCCAGAACCAGCGCACGCGATGCGAGCTGCGATGGAACGCGTAGTAGCACAGCTCCACCAGCACGAAGATCGGCAGGATCGTCCAGCCGTTGACCGGCACCGTGAACAGCCGGTGCTGATACACCCAGGCAAAGATGCCGCCGGTCAGCAGCGTCCACATCAGCACTTCGGCCACTTGGTAGCCGGCACCGAGCGACAGGTTCGCGGCGATCTCCTTCCAATGGAACGCAGCGCGGCGACCACGGCGACGCTCGACGACGAACTCGGTCATGAACGCCAGCAGAAACAGCGGCGTCATACCGATCAGGAACACCTGCTTCCAGTCGACGTCGTCACCGAGCAGCGGGCGCAGCCCGGCCCACAGATCCGCCATCAACGACCCCACGGTTTCGAACGCCATCATCGGCTCCCCGCACTGTTTCAGTAACGCCAGCTTGCCGCGGCACCGGCGCCACCGCGTTGACAGCGGGAGCCAATCGTTTGACATTTTCGGACATGGCCACGCCTTCGCCGACGACGATCCACGACGTCTACTACTCCAGCACCTATGTTCGGCTGCTGTTCGACTACCTGTCGTTGCAAGGGCTCGACGCGCAGCAAGTGCTGGGAGAGGCGCGGCCGGCCGATGCTGACCGCGGCCTGGGCCGCTACGCCGGCCGCCACTGGCGGCAGATGCTGGAGCGCGCAGCGGCGGCGCTGCAGGACCCGCTGCTCGGCTTGCACCTGGGCCAGCAGATCCGCACAGCGCATCTGGGCGTGCTCGGGTACGTGCTGCATGCCTGCCGCGACGTCGGCGCCGCGCTGCTGCGCTGGCAGCAATACGACCGGCTGATCGCGCATGTGGCGCAGATGGACGTGCGCGTCGAGCCGTGCACGGTGACCATCGAATGGCGCAACGCGCCGGAATCGATGGGCGCGCTGGTCGACGAAACCGCGCTGACCGCGCTGGTGCAGTTCGCTCGCAACATCACGGTCGGCGCGCCGCAAATCGAAGCGGTGCGCTTTCCGCATCCACGCCCGGCCGACGTGACGCCGTACGAAGCGTATTTCGGTTGCCCGGTGCTGTTCGACCAACCGCTGCCCGGCGTGCGCTTCGCCGCCGACTTGCTGCAACAACCGCTGCGCCAGCCCGACGACGCACTGCTCGACTTGATGGAACAGCAAGCGCGCACGCTGCTGGCGCAATTGCCGGCCGGTGACGAGCTGGAACGCGAGGTGCGGCAGGCGATCACGCGGCAACTGCAGAGCGGCGAGCCGAGCCTGGAGCCGATCGCGGCCGCCATGCACATCACGCCGCGCACGCTGCATCGCCGCTTGAGCGATCGCGGCCTGCAGTTCCGCCAACTGTGCGACGACACGCGCCGGCAACTGGCCGAAAGTCACTTGCGTGATCCGCGACTGTCACTGGCCGAGGTCGCGTGGCTGCTCGGCTATTCGGAACACAGCGCATTCACCCGCGCGTTCCGGCGCTGGACCGGCGTATCGCCTCAGCAATGGCGCAGCGGCAGCGGTTGAGCGAGGCGACGGCCGAGACGCTGCCGTTCGATCAATGGCGGCTCGGGAGCAATGGCGCTAAACGGCGCCGACCACGCTGATGCGCTGCGTCAGCGAGCGCTGCGCATACGGCGCGCGCTCAGGTTCTCCAGTAGCCGTTAGCGGCCGCAATCGTGGCGAATTCGATCGCGACGGTCTGCCCGACCTGCAGCAAGGCCATCGCGTCATTGGCGTAGACATCGCGCAGCCGCGATCGCACTGCCTGGTCGGGTTGCGTGGCCTTGATGACGAGTCTCGCCATCGTCATCGCGAGCTGTCGGCCTTCTTCGGGTGTGGCCGTGATCAACGAACCATTCGGGATCATCATGGTGACTCTCTCGGTAAGGGTGATGGATGCGCCTGGAAGTTTCGGGCCCGCATGCGACGCGCCCGCGCCACGCTACAAGCCCCGGTGGACTGGTCATCGTCCATCGGGGCCGTGGCACGGTCGCTTCGGTGGCGATCAGCGGATCACGGAGCGACTTTGCGGGTCGGCGGCAGGCTGTTCACGACGGCTTCGTGCGCCTTGAGCTCGCCGCAGACTGGCTGACTCCAAGGGCCGCTGAACGCAATCTGATCCACGCCATTGGGCCCGAGCCCGGCCGGCACGTAGTCGAGCTTCAGCGTGTTGCGCGTGCGCCAGCTGATGTAGTGATCGGCGCAGGAACTGTCGCCCGAGGTGCCGAGCGCGCCCAGCAGCTCACCCTTGGCGTTGTACAGCGGTAAGCCGCCGCCGAACACGTTGAAGCCGCCGACGCGCTCACCGACCATCGGGTCGTTGGCCTGGCCCCAGTAGGCAGTCGGGCCGGCGTAAACACGCTCGGGCACGATCGGGTTGGCTTCCTGGATGCCGAAAGCAAAACCGCCGGGCTGCGCGATGCTGTACAGATTCGCAGTGGCCATCGCCAGCTTCGGCAGGCTGAAGTTGTTGCTGGTGCCGGCCTTCTGCGCGGCGATGATGCGGCTGCCGGGCCACTGGTCGCCCCAGTTGTCGCCGGTGAACGCCACCGCGCAGACGATGCCCGCGCGATTGACCACGGCGCCCCACATGTTGAGTCCGAATGCGGCGTTCTTTTCCTTCTGGGCGGCCTGCAGCGCCGCCTTGAACTCGGCATGGGTCGGCAGACCGGCGCAGGACTGGTCGGCGGCCAGCAGCGCGGCGGCGGACTTGTCGGCCGGGGCCGCCTGCGCGGTGACAGCAGCGGCGGCAAACGTAAGGGCAGCAAAGGTGAGCGTGTGCTTCATGGCGATCTCGGTAACGTCGTGGGAGTGCGACTGACGGGGCGAGAGTGTGTGGCCACGGGCGGCCGATATTGCGTGGCAGGCAAGACAAGGAACAGGCAAAATCCGCCAATCGTCCAGTCTGGTCCGAATGCATGCACATCGTCCTGCTCGCCCTCGATGGCAACCTGCCGTCCGGCCTCGTCGGCCTTGCCGACGTGTTCTGGCTGGCAGCGCAGGCCAGCCAGAGCCAGCCCAAGGCGCAGAGCTGGCCGCTGTGCGACGTGATCGTGGCCAGCGCCAACGGCAAGCCCGTCACCGATGGGCGTGGTCGCAAGCTGCCCGTGGATGCGGCGATGGAGGACGTGGTCAAAGCCAGTGCGGTGCTGATCCCGGGACTGATGCCCGCGAGTGACGGCCTGCCGCCACAGACCGCGCAGACCGCCAAAGCAGCGGCCTGGTTGCGCAGCCAGCATGCACACGGCGCCCTGATCGGCGGCAGCTGCGCCGGTGTGTTCGTCATGGGCGAAGCCGGCCTGCTCAACGGCCGTCGCTGCACCACGACCTGGTGGCTTCACGACGAACTGAGGCGCCGGTTTCCGAAGGCCGACGCCGCCTGGGGCAGTGCGCTGATCGAAGACGGCCGCGTCGTCACCACCGGCGGACCGCTGTCATGGATCGATCTGGCGCTGCACACGATCCGCACCCTGGTCGGGCCGGAAGCCGCGCGCATCGCCGCCGACTTTGCCGTGGTGGATACCGCGCCGTTGACCCAGAGCGTCTACGTGCCGCCCAGCCATATGCAGGCTCACAACCCCTTTCTGCTGGCGGCCGAGAAGGCGGTACGCAATCACCGCGGCGACACGCCGCTGACACCGCAGACCTTGGCCGCCCAGCTCGCCACCAGCGAGCGCACGCTGCACCGGCGCCTGAAAAGCCTGGGGCAAGAATCACCGAAAGGCTTCATCGCCCGCATCCAACTGGAAACCGCCCGCACGCTGCTGGAAACCGGGAGCGCAGCGGTCAAGGCCGTCGCACAGGATTGCGGCTGGCGCGACGAAGGCAGCTTCCGCCGCGCCTTCGTCCGCCACACCGGCATGACCCCGTCAGCGTATCGAGCGTGGATAGGACGACGTCGGGGCGGCGGTGCGGGCTAGCGGCGTGCGTACAACGCGAGTGTCACGGCAGACCTGATACCGCGCGGAACGGAAGGCTGCAAAAGGCGGGAGTACCGTCAGAAACGCCGAACCAACCATTGGTGGGCCCTGTCGGACTTGAACCGACAACCAAGGGATTATGAGTCGGCCCCTCAAACGCTAACTGTATGATATATCTGCGTTTGTTATCGCGGATAGGTGATGCTTAGTCACTTTTAGAAACAACAGGTTAGCGCGCTTTTTCACGGTTAAGCATGCATCATGTGTGTACCGCTGCTGTACCTCATTAGCCGCGATCCGGGGCTCGGCCGACAGCACGGGAAGGTTGGCAAACTTGCGTAGCGGCGCGCTGATGGCGAAGTGGGCTGTATGGCGATCGCATCGCGAGGTGCGATGCCCAGCGAACACCCTAGCACCATGATGTTTTGGTCTTTGGGTGCGGTTCGCGCGCTAACGCGGACTTTTACAGCGCGAGGGCTACCGCCACAGGGGTGGGCAGCAGAACTCGGGATTTCATAAATATCACTGGCGAATCAGCATGCACGCGCTGAACGCGGGAGAACAACGATGCTGCTCAAGTCATTCGAGGTACGGAACTACAAAGGTTTTAGGGACCAGCAGCTTATCGAGCTCGCTCCGCTGACTTTGCTGTACGGGGAGAACAGTTCCGGCAAGAGCGCACTGCTGCGGCTTGTTCCGTGGATTGC
>Ga0255089_1000809_pt1 | contig 10255 bp, 10 predicted proteins | sample Colum_Miss_RepC__2_FD_188468 | JGI IMG/M metagenome (GOLD analysis project Ga0255089, IMG submission 188468) | Freshwater microbial communities from Columbia River, Oregon, United States - Colum_Miss_RepC_8d | ecosystem: Environmental > Aquatic > Freshwater > River | place: USA: Oregon... | reverse complement strand
GCCGCCGACCTCGTACTCCTCGGTGCCGCTGGGATCGGACGCCTTCAGATCGAGCTGGTTGCCGTTGCTGTACAGGCCGGCGCTCAAATAGAAGCTACCCTTGAACGGATGCAGGTCGAGCTGCACGCCGACGCTCTTCAAGTCGAGCGTGCCTTCGTACTCGATGCCGTCTTCGGTCTGATCGTAGTCGTAGCTGAACACGTTGAAAGGAACACGCAGATTGAGCCGGTCGGTCAGCCCTATCGTGCCCTCGGCGCCCAGACCCAGCGTTCCGACGCGCAGACCGCCTGCCACCGCCGTTGCCGCCTGTGCGGTGCCGCTGCAAACAGCGGCCGCGGCCAGAATCAACGCCGCCGCTGTACCCCGTTGGGTCAACTTCATCACGCCCTCCTCATGAGATGGTTATTGATGCAGACGGCCGGCGTCCTGCCCCCGTGCCAAACCGTGCCCGGTGATTGTGCCAGAGCAAGCCGCCCGCAACGGGAGCTAGGTCGACCGCTTCACGCCGTCGGGCGGGATCTGCGGATCTGTCGCAGCAGCCGCGCGGTTTCCAGCGGCTTGTCGCCGAGCAGGCTGCGCAGCGGCGCACGCAGTAGCCGCCGCGCATCGCGCAGCGCGGTCTCGTCGTCGAGCTGTTCGTCGCGCAGCGCGATCAGGCTGCTGCCGGCGTAGGCATCGCCATCGCCGCTATCGGCGACGACCGGCCCCAGCTCGGTGTCGTAGCGGTACGGCGTGGCCGGGTCCAAGTCGTCGTCCAGCTGCAAGCCGTAGCCCAGCTCGGTCAGCAGGTTCTTCTCGAAGATGCGCAGCGCAGCTTCCAGCGCCGATGGCAGCTGCGCCAATGCAACGACGTAGTCGGCGTACAGATCCGGATGCGGATCGTGACGCGGCAGCAAACGGATCAGCAGCTCGTTCAAGTACCAGCCACTGAAGATCGCCTCACCCGGCAAGGCCGCAGCGTGACCGTCGGCCTCCACGCCGGTCAGCGCGCCCAGATCGCCCTGCTCGTTCCACGACAGCAGCAGCGGCTGGAACGGCTGCAGCAGCGCCCGCGTACGGGAGCGCGGTGCGCGGCTGCCGCGGGCGATCAGTCCGACGCGGCCATGGTGGTAGGTCCAGGCTTCGACCAGCAGGCTGGTATCGCGGTACGGCTGGGTGCGCAGCACGTGACCCGGCGTCAGCTGGATGCGGGCGCGCGTCATCGGCAGCGCAGCATCGCGGGCCCTTTATTCGCCGCTGTCGAAGCCCAGCTGGCGCAGGGCCTTCAAGTCGTCGCTCCAGTTTTCCTTGACCTTGCACCAGAGCTTGAGAAACACCTTGTCGCCGGTGATCTGCTCGAGTTCGCGGCGGGCTGCAGTGCCGACGCGCTTGAGGTTGGCGCCTTCTTCACCGATGACGATCGACTTCTGGCCTTCACGCTCAACCCAGATCGTGGCATTGATCCGGCGCAGCCGGCCTTCACGCTCGTAGCTGTCGATCGATACCGTCAGCGAGTAAGGCAACTCCTGGTGCAAGCCGCGCGTCAGTTTTTCGCGAATCAGCTCGCTGGCCTCGAAACCATGGTCGTAGCCGGTGACCATGTCAGGCGGATACAGCTCTGGGCCTTCCGGCAGACGCGCGAAGATTTCGTTGACCAGCGCGTCGAGGTTACTGCCCTTGGTCGCCGAGACCGGGATCACGAACGCGAAATCGCGCATCGCGCCGAGCCGAGCCAGCTCCGGCAGCAGTTGTTCACGCGTCTTTTGCTGGTCGATCTTGTTGACCAGCAGCGCCACCGGGCCGGCGACATCCTTGAGCTTGTCGAGTACGGCTTGGTCTTCGTCGCGGAACGCGCCGGCTTCGACGACGAACAGCACCAGATCGACATCATGAATCGATCCGGACGCCGCTTGGTTCATCAGCTTGTTCAGCTGTTTTTTCTCGCCGCGATGCAGACCGGGCGTATCGACGAACACGATCTGACCGCGGTCGTCGTGCAGCACGCCTTGAATGCGATGCCGGGTCGTCTGCGGCTTGTGCGAGACGATGCTGACCTTGCGGCCGATCAGCGCGTTCAGAATCGAGCTTTTGCCGACATTGGGCCGGCCGATGATCGTGACAATGCCGCTTTGCATGAGGGGTACGCCTGCGTAAAGCCGGATTGTACCGCGCGGCGGCGCGGCCCGGCTCAGGGCGTGACGGCGGTCAGCCGCTGCAGCAGCAGTTCGGCGGCCTTCTGTTCGGCACCGCGGCGGTTGTTGGAAAAAGCTTCGGTGGTCACATCGGCGTCAAGCAAGCGGCTCCGGACGACGAATTGCCGTCGGTGCGGCGGCCCCGACTCGGACAGCACTTCGTAGATCGGCAACGGCCGGCCGCGCGCCTGCAGCCACTCTTGCAGCCGGGTCTTGGGGTCTTTCAGCGTTTCGGGGTCGGGCAATTGTTTGAGCAGCCCATCGAAGCACTGCAGACAGACGCGGCGCGCCGGCTCGAAGCCGCCATCGAGAAAGATCGCGCCGATGATCGCCTCGAACGCGTCGGCCAGGATCGAGTCGCGGCGCCAGCCGCCGCTCTTGAGTTCGCCTTCGCCGAACTTGATGGCCTCGCCCAGCTTGAGTTGGCGTGCCAGCAGCGCCAGCGATTCCTCGCGCACGAGACTGGCACGCAGCCGCGACAGCGCACCCTCCTCGGCCTGCGGCCGCAGCCGGTACAAGCTCTCGCCGATGATGAAGTTGATCAGGCCGTCGCCGAGAAACTCGAGCCGCTCGTTGTTGACGGCCGCGTGCGATCGATGGGTCAGCGCGCAGTCGATCAGCAGCGGATCATTGAAGCGATAGTCGAGCGTATCGCAGAGATTCTGGACCAGCTTGGCCGTCATACGTGGCCCACTTATTCGATGGACGGCAGGCGGATCGGCACATCACCGCTGAAGCGGATCACAACGTCGATGTTGTAGAACAGCGATGTGCGCGCTTCGTAGGCGTAGACCAGTGAGCGAGCCGCCGCGCTGCGGCGCACCTTGACGTCCTCGGGGCGCAGCCCGTCGACGCTGTCGATCAGCCAGCGCCGATGCAAATGCTCGCGGATCGTCACCGCGTCGCTGCTGCTGAGTTCGGCGTCTTCGGCGATCGCGTGCAGCGATCGCGATACTTTCATCTGATTCAAGTACAGCGGCAGGCACTTGATCGTCACCGTCGCAAAGAATCCGATCACCAACAACAGCAGCAGCAAGCTGATGAACGTCAGGCCGGACTGGTGCTTGGGAAAGGGTCTCATCGCGGGCCCGCCGTCAGCGGATCGTCGTACCGATGCGCGAGAAGAACGGCCGCTTGCTCTGCGCGTCCCAACTCATCCAGATGAAGAAGGCGCGGCCGACCAAGTTGCGCTCGGGGATCGTGCCCCAGCCACGGCTGTCGAAGCTGCCGTCGCGATTGTCGCCCATGCCGAAATACTGTCCAGGCGGCAGCACGAGTTCCTCGCCATTACACAGCGCCTGGTTGGCGCCGCTGCTGTCCGGGCCGCACAAGCTATCGACCGGACGATTGGGGTCGACCAAGATGTGGTGCTCGACGCCGTTGATGGTCTCGCGCATCCGGTAGCGGACATCGGACGAGGAACCCGATGCGGCGTAGACACCGTCGGCCTCCAGCGCGGCGACTTCGCCGTTGACGTACAGCGTCTTGTCTTTGTAGACCAGATGATCACCGGGCACGCCGACGATGCGCTTGATGAAATCGCTGGACGGATCGCGCGGCCAACGGAATACCACCACGTCGCCACGCTGCGGCGTGCCGTCACCGAAAAAGCGATGATGAAAAACCGGGTCGCGCAAGCCGTAGCTGAACTTGTTGACCAAGATGAAATCACCCTTGATCAGCGTCGGCAGCATCGACTCGGACGGAATACGGAAGGGCTCGGCGATGAACGAGCGCAGCACCAGCACGCCGACAATCACCGGGAAGAACGAGCGGCAGAAATCGATGATCCAGCCCGGCTTGTCGTCGCCGCCGATCAGCGCACTGCGGCGGCGCGCCAGAAACAGCTTGTCGATCGCCCAGCCGATGCCGGTAATAAACGTCAGCAGCGTCAGCAACACTGCAAAGTCGAAATGTACGTCGTTGGACATCGTGTGGCCCTGCCTCCCTTCTGACCGCTCGCGGTCTCAATCGGCCTTGCTGCTCTTGCGCTCGACACCCAGCACAGCGAGGAATGCTTCCTGCGGAATCTCGACGGCGCCGACCTGCTTCATGCGCTTCTTGCCCTCTTTCTGCTTTTCGAGCAGCTTCTTCTTGCGCGAAATATCACCGCCGTAGCACTTGGCGAGCACGTTCTTGCGCATCGCCTTGACCGTCGACCGGGCGATGATCTTCGAGCCGATCGCCGCCTGAATCGCGACGTCGAACATCTGCCGCGGAATCAGTTCCTGCATACGCTCGCACAAATCCCGGCCTCGCGCATAAGCCGCGTCGCGATGCACGATCGTGGCCAGCGCATCAACCTTATCGCCATTGACCAACACGTCGAGCTTGACCAGCGGCGCTTCCTGGAAGCGCAGGAACTCGTACTCGAAGCTGGCGTAACCGCGCGACACGCTCTTGAGTCGATCGAAGAAGTCGAGCACCACCTCGCCCATCGGCATCTCGACTTCCATCTGCACCTGGTTGCCGAAGTACTTGAGGTTGCGCTGCGTGCCGCGCTTTTCCATGCACAACTGCATCACCGGGCCGACGTAGTCCGGCGGCATCAGCACGCGGCAGTTGATGATCGGTTCGCGGATGTCCTCGAATTCACTGCCTTCGGGTAACTCCGCCGGATTGTCGATCTTGCGGATCTCGCCGTCGGTGCCGGTGATCTCGTAGACCACCGACGGCGCCGTGGTGATCATGTTGATGTCGTACTCGCGCTCCAGGCGTTCCTGCACGATTTCCATATGCAGCATGCCGAGAAAGCCGACGCGGAAGCCGAAACCCAGCGCGGTGGAGTTCTCGGGCTCGTACTGCAGTGCCGAGTCGTTCAGGCGCAGCTTGGACAGTGACTCGCGAAAATCTTCGAAGTCATCGGCGTCGATCGGGAACATGCCGGCGAACACGCGCGGCTGCACCTTCTTGAAGCCCGGCAGTTGCTCGGCGCACGGGCGAGACGGGTCGGTCAGCGTGTCGCCGACCGGCGCACCGAAGATGTCCTTGATGCCGGCGATCAGAAAGCCGACTTCGCCGGTTTCCAGTGCGTCCTTGAACACGCGCTTGGGCGTGTGCACGCCCAGCGAGGTGATTTCGTAATCCTTGCCGGTCGACATCACGCGCATCTTCTGGCCCTTGCGGATGCGGCCATTGATGACGCGGACCAGCGAGACGACGCCCAGGTAATTGTCGAACCAGCTGTCGACGATCAGCGCCTGCAGCGGCGCGTCTTCGATGCCTTTCGGCGGCGGCAGGTTCGCGATCACCGCTTCGAGCACGTCGGGGACGTTCAGGCCGGTCTTGGCCGAAATCCGCAGCGCGTCCTGCGCCGGGATGCCGATGACGTCTTCGATTTCCTTGGCGACGCGCTCGGGCTCGGCGTTGTGTAGGTCGACCTTGTTCAGCACCGGCAGCACGTCGAGATTGAGCTCAAGCGCCGTGTAGCAGTTGGCAACCGATTGCGCCTCGACGCCCTGGCTGGCATCGACGACCAGCAGCGCGCCTTCGCAGCTGGCCAGCGAGCGGCTCACTTCGTAGCTGAAGTCGACATGGCCGGGCGTGTCGATCAGGTTGAGCTGATAGACCTCGCCGTTGCGCGCCTTGTATTCCAGCGACACGGCCTGGGCCTTGATCGTGATGCCGCGTTCGCGCTCGATCGGGTTGTTGTCGAGCACCTGGGCTTGCATTTCACGCAGCTCGAGGCCGCCGCAGATCTGGATGAAGCGATCGGCCAGCGTGGACTTGCCGTGATCGATGTGCGCGATGATGCAAAAGTTGCGGATGTTCGACTGTTTCATAGACCGCTGCGAAAGCGCCGCACCCGGCCGGATGCCACGCAAGAAAAGAGGGGTGGCGCAGTATACCGGGCTGGCCCCATCGGAGGCCGGTCAGCGCCCGATCGGGCTAGCACCCACGCGCGCGGCGCCAGTCGGCGATCGCGTCCGGGTCGAGCTGGCTGACGCACACCGCGGTGCCGTCCTGGGCGTCGAGCAGTACCGGAATCTTCAGCCCGTAGCGGCGTTGCCAATCATCCCGGCTGTCGACGTCGGCTTCGGCCAGGCAGCCCACCAAATCCGGCCAGCGATCCAGCAGGTCGACGACCAGCTGCTCGCACAGATGGCAGCCAGAGCGGCTCAGCAGCAGCAGCAGGCCAGGCGCCGACATCAGCGGGTGGGCACGTCCAGCGGCAAGAACGACGGCACGCCGTTGCGGTTGATCAGCACGGGGACCGTCACGCCGGGCGTCAGCAGGCCGATGATTTCGGCAAGCCGCTGCGGCGACCCGACTTCCTGGCCAGCGATCGACTGCAGGATATCGCCACGGCGGATGCCGGCTGACTGCGCAGCGCCCGGGGTGACGCTCTCGACCAGCACACCGGCACCGACCAAGTGCGCGCGACGCCGGATTTCCTCAGGGATCTCGATCACCTTGAGTCCCAGCAGCGCCAGTGGCGCGACCGGGGGCGGCTCGACCGGACCGGTCGCGCTGTCAGCGCCGTCGGCGACTTCGCGATCCTGATTGTCGAGCTCGCCGACTTCGACCTTGATCGTCACCTGCTTGCCGTCGCGCTGCATCACCAGCGGCACGACCTCGCCCGGATCAACATTGCCGACCAGCGGCGGCAGCGCGGTGGAAACCTGCAATTCGCTGCCGTTGAAGCTGAGAATCACGTCGCCCGCCTTGATGCCGGCGCGCTCGGCCGGACTACCGGGCATCACGCGGGCCACCAAGGCACCCACCGGACGTTCCATGCCAAAGGTCTGAGCCAGATTGCGGTCGACTTCCTGGACAACGACGCCGAGCCAACCGCGTGTGACACGGCCCCGGTCCTTGAGCTGGCGCGCGACCTTGGCGGCGACGTCGATCGGAATCGAGAAGCTGACGCCTTGGTAGCCGCCCGACTGCGAGTAGATCTGCGAATTGACGCCGACGACTTCGCCGTCGAGGTTGAACAGCGGACCGCCCGAATTGCCAGGGTTGATTGCCACGTCGGTCTGCACGAACGGCACGTACTGCTCGGACACCAGGTTACGTCCCTTGGCCGAGACGATGCCGGCCGTGACCGAGTAGTCGAAGCCGAACGGTGAGCCGATCGCCAGCACCCATTGGCCCGGACGCAGCTTGGAGTATTCGCCGAGCTTGACCGCCGGCAGGCCCTTGGCGTCGATCTTCAGCAGTGCGATGTCGCTACGTTCGTCCGAGCCGACCACCTGCGCCGTGAACTGACGCCGGTCGAGCAGGCGCACGATCACTTCCTTGGCGTCCTGGACGACGTGGTAGTTGGTCAGCACATAGCCGTCTTCCCACAGGATGAATCCCGAGCCCAGCGGCTGCGGCGCGCCGGACGGCGCATCGCCGCCGTCGTCGGGCTGCAGTTCGCCCAGCGGGCCGTCCGGGTAGGCCGGCGACGGCAGCGCGCCGTCTGGTGGCTCGGCACCGTTCTGTTCGAGGAAGCGGCGGAACCATTCCGGCGCGTTCTGCAGGCCGTCTTCCGATTCGCTGCCGCCACCCAGCGCCGGGCCCGAGCCCGGCAGTGCCGACACGGTGCTGATATTGACCACCGACGGGCTGGCGCGCTCGACCAGGTCGGCAAAATCGGGATAACCGCCAGTGGAGGAAGGACGCGAACAGGACGACAGCGCCAATAGCGACAAGAACCCGACCAACGCGGTCAGGATCCGCCGCGGCTGGCCTGCAACTTCGATCATGGGGGTCAAACTCCGTGGCCCGCGCGCCCGGTCGGGCATTCCAATAGGGTTGTCATTCTAGGGCGTTCGGGGACGAAAGAAACGCGGCGCGGCGGGAAACCACCGTTTCGCGGTCGCGGCAACCCGACAAAAGCCGGACAGCAAAAGGGCCGCATCGCGCGGCCCCTGCCCCCCCCCTGCGAACGAGGTATCAGCGAGAGGCTTCAGCGGCCAGCGCGCTGGTGTCGAAGCGGACGTACCGGGCGCCGTCGCCGTAGGCAGCGGCCGCATTGCGGCTGGCGATGTAGTCGCGCAGCAGCGCCGCATATTCCTCGTCGGCGAACGTCGTGCCGTTGTTATCGCCGGTCAGCGATACGGCCTGCAGGCGCCCCATGCTGCGGCCAACCGGCAGGCTGATCGTGCCGGCCAAGGGGTTGCCGACACGGACGCTGGCACCGGCTCCTTCGCCAGCGCCGCCGGCAGCAAAGCCGGCATCGTGTTGTTGGGGGGCCAGGAACAGCATTGCCGCCGCGCCCATCGAGGCGGCAGCCGCCAGCCCGACCGCCGGTCGCCACGGCAGCGTGGCGACGCGGCGACGGAACGCCGCCAAGTCGACAACGCGCCCCGTGCGGCGCGGCTCTTCGAGCGCCGCCATGACGCCGGCACAGATGCAGGGCTGGCCGTCGAGTACGCGAGTCCCTTCGGCAGCCTCGCGGCTCAGATGCCAACGGCTCCACTGCTGCCCGAGGCCGGGCTGGCGATCCATCTCAGCCAGCAAGCGGTCCAGTTCGGCATCGCTGCATTCGCCATCGACAAGAGCAGACAGAGATTCTTGGGACATTCGTTCTCGACCTGTGAGACGTAGACCGGACGCGCGATTCAGCGCAGGTACAGGCTAAACCACTTTCCGGCGACTAAGTTCCAGCTTGTTACAAAATGTTCCGGCTGCGATCCGTCGCGGCGCGCTCCAGACGGATCAGTTCAGCAGCGGCTGGACCACGGCGTCGATGGCCTCGCGAGCCCGGAAAATGCGCGAACGCACCGTTCCGATCGGGCAATTCATCACCTCGGCGATCTCCTCGTACGACAGTCCGTCGAGCTCGCGCAGCGTGATCGCCTGACGCAGGTCGGGCGGCAGCTTGGCGATGGTTTCGGCGACTTTGCGCTTGAGTTCGTCGGACAGCAGCATCGATTCGGGCGTGTCGACGTCAGACAAGTGCTCGGTGTGGCCGTACTGCTCGGCGTCGCCGACGTCGATGTCCTGCGTGGACGGCCGGCGACCCCGGGCGACGATGTAGTTCTTGGCCGTGTTGATGCCGATCCGGTACAGCCAGGTGTAGAACGCGCTCTGGCCGCGGAACCCATTGAGCGCGCGGTAGGCCTTGATGAAGGTTTCCTGAGCCACATCCGGGGCGTCGGCGTCGCCCACAAGGCGGCTGACCAACTGGATGATCTTGTATTGGTACTTCCGCACCAGCAGTTCGAAAGCGCGCTTGTCGCCCTGCTGGGCTCGCTCCACCAACTGCTCGTCGACGTTGTCTTCGCTCATGCGCGGCCGCGCGGCCTTCGCCTTGTCTATGACGCTAAAATGAATGGAGACCGCGCGCCCCGGGCGGCCAGCACATTAGTCTAACGAATCCAGACCATGAGTGAACCCAAGGAGCGCCCGCCGGTTCTGATCATCGGCAGCGGTGCCGCCGGCCTTACCTGTGCACTGAAGCTTGCGCGCCACGGCATCGCGAGCACGGTGGTATCCAAAGCCCAACTCGAATCGGGCGCGACGCTGTGGGCCCAAGGCGGCATTTCGGCGGTGTTCGACGAGGACGACTCGCTCGAAGCGCATGTGCGCGACACGCTGATCGCCGGCGCCGGCCTGTGCGAAGACGCCGCCGTGCGCTTCACCGTCGAGCGCGGGCCGGGTGTCGTGCGCTGGCTGCAGGAATCGGGCGTCGACTTCACACGCGAAAACGGCAGCGACGGCCGTCTGCACCTGACGCGCGAAGGCGGCCATAGCCATCGGCGCGTCGTGCATGCCGCCGATGCGACCGGCCACGCGGTTGAAACGACGCTGGCGGGCTTGGCTGCCGCCAATCCGCTGATCCACGTGCGCGAGCGCTCGATTTCATTGGATCTGATCCTCGATGCGCATCGCGAGCGGGTGATCGGCGCTTATTTGTACGACCGGCGAACCCGCCGCGTCGAAGCAGTGCCGGCGCAATGCGTGGTGTTGGCCAGCGGCGGCGCCAACCAGGTGTACCTGTATTCGAGCAACCCGTTTGGTGCATCGGGCGACGGCATCGCGATGGCCTGGCGTGCCGGCTGCCGCGTCGCCAACATGGAATTCATGCAGTTCCATCCGACGATCCTGTACAACCCGGGTCTCGGCGGCAGCGCCAGCGGTGGCGCCGAGAC
>Ga0255089_1000801_pt1 | contig 10310 bp, 7 predicted proteins | sample Colum_Miss_RepC__2_FD_188468 | JGI IMG/M metagenome (GOLD analysis project Ga0255089, IMG submission 188468) | Freshwater microbial communities from Columbia River, Oregon, United States - Colum_Miss_RepC_8d | ecosystem: Environmental > Aquatic > Freshwater > River | place: USA: Oregon... | reverse complement strand
CGACTCGGCGCCGCGCTCACTGCGGCGTACCCGCGTCGGCCGGCGATGTCAGCTCCTTGACCGGCGTACCCGCGCGCAGCCGCGAATAGCCATCGACGACGATGCGGTCGCCAGCGTCCAAGCCCTGATCGATCACGGCGAGGTCATCGTCCTGCCATGCAACGCGCACCGGCACGACGTCGGCCACCGCGTCGCGCACGCGGAATACATAGGCACCGTTGAGCCCCTGCCGCACGCTGCGCGCCGGCACCGTCAGTGCGGCGCGCCGCGTGCCGACCAGCAACTGCGCACTGACCAGCTGACCCGGCCACAGACGTCCATCGGCATTGGCGAACTCGGCTCGCAATTGGATCGTGCCGGTCGCGACGTCGATCTGGTTGTCGATCGTCGTCAACCGCCCGGTGGCCAGCGTCGCGCCGCCATCACGCTCGCTGACGGTGACCGGCGGCTCGGCGCCGTCGCGACGCTGCGCGCCGATGTCGCCGAGGCGGTCCTGCGGCAGCGTAAACAGCACCGAGATCGGATTGATCTGCGTCACCGTCACCAAGCCATCAGCGTCGCTGGTACGCACCAGATTGCCTTCGTCGACACGGCGCAGGCCGACACGTCCGGCAACCGGCGAGACGATGCGCGTATACGACAGCCGCACTTGCGCCGTCGCCACTGCCGCCTCGGCGGCCTGCACCGCTGCGCGGCGCTGCTCGACCAGCGCCGCCTGCAATTCCACGGTCTGCCGCGGAATCGACATCTCGCCGGCCAGGCTGGTGAAGCGCTGCAGGTCGAGCTCGGCAGCGCGCAGCTGCGACTCGGCCGAGGCCTGCTGCGCTTGTGCCTGCAGTAGCGCGGCGCGGTACTCGCGATCGTCGATCCGCGCCAGCAGCTGGCCCTTGCTGACGAGCTGACCTTCGTCAAAGTGCACTTCGGCGAGCACACCTTCCACTTGCGGCCGCAGCGTCACGCTCTGCAGCGACTGCACGCTGCCAATGCCACGCGCGTACTGCGGCACGTCGCGCTGCTGCACGGTCTGCAGCATCACCGGTACCGCTGCGGGCGTCGTCGTCGGTGCCGCTGCGCGACGGTCGCGCGTCAGCATCCACGTCGTCAGCGCAACGCCCGTCAACACCAGCACGCACACCACGATCCAGCGCTGCGCCGCTGTTGTCTGCCTGGAAGAACTCATCGGTCGTCGAACCTGCTCGTTGCCGTGTCGGGAATGCAGCAGACGCTGCTGGCTTGCCAGCAATGCGGTCTGCGGCTTGAAAATAAATCGAAGGCCTGTGCTTGAATCGCCGGAGACCAAGCCCAGTATCTCATTGCGTGGCGGTGCCCTCCCTTCACCGCTCGCTACCGCCGTCATCGGCGGGTCCGGCCTCCCCCCTGCCGGATGGTGGCCCTGCGAGACCTGCCCCCCAGGGTCTCGCGGGGCTCACTTTTGCGGCCACACTCCCGCAGCGCTCGCGCTTGAGGCAAGCTCCCACGCTGTTTCCATCTGAGTGTCATCGCCTTGGCCGAACCACCGCGCGAACGCCCCGCAGCACAAACCGAGCCCGATCCCGGCCGCGCGCGCGACATCGCGCAGTGGCGCAAGCAGCTGCTGCGCGTGCAGCGCATCTCGTGGCGCGATCTGGCGGCCACGCTCGGGCCCGTGATCCTGATCAGTACGCTGGCCATCGCCGCAACGATGCACTTCATCCGGCCGGCGCCGCCGCGCACGTTGACGATGGCCGGCGGGCCCGAGAGCAGCAACTTCTTCCGCACCGCCGAGCGCTACCGCGAGATCCTGGCCCGCAACGGCATCGAGCTGCGCGTGGTGCCCACCAACGGCTCGGTCGATAACCTCGAACGCCTGATCGACAACGGCAGCGGCATCGACTTGGCGCTGGTGCAAGCCGGCGTCAAGGTCGACGGCGACACCAGCCGGCTGATCTCGCTCGGCAACATGTTCCGTCAGCCGATCATGGTGTTCTATCGCAGTGCGCGGCCGCTGGCGCGACTGTCGGACTTCGCCGGCAAGCGGATCAACATCGGCAGCCCCGGTACTGGGACACGCCAGCTCGCGCTGGCGCTGCTGCGCGCCAACGGCATCGAGCCCGGCGGCGACACACCGTTGCTGGACCTGGGCGGCGATGCGGCACGGCGTGCGCTGCTCGACCGGCAAGTCGATGTGATCTTCATGTCCGGCGACTCGGTCGGCGTCAGCACGCTGCGCGAACTGCTGCACACCGACGAGGTACGGCTGTTCGACTTCGTCCAGGGCGACGCCTACCAGCGGCGTTTCCGTTACCTGGACAAGCTGCTGCTGCCGGCCGGCACGTTCGACCTGGGCGAAAACCTGCCGGCACAAGCGCTGACCTTGCTGGCGCCGTCGGTAGAGCTGCTCGCGCATCGCGACCTGCACCCGGCGCTGTCGGACCTGCTGGTCGAAGCAGCGCACGAAGTGCACGGCCCCGGCAGCCTGCTGCAGAACCCGGGCGAGTATCCCAACCCGAAGCAGAACGAGTATCCGATCGGCAACGAGGCCGCGCGCTACTACAAGTCGGGCAAGGGCATCGCCTACCGCTATCTACCGTTCTGGCTGGCCAGCCTGGTCAGCCGCGCCGCGGTGATTCTGGTGCCGATTCTGGTGGTGCTGGTACCGGGCCTGCGCTACGCGCCCAACCTGTACGGGTGGCGCATCAACAGCCGGATTTACAAACACTACGGCGAGCTGATGACGCTGGAGCGCGCCGCGCTGCAGCCGATGACGCCCGAACAACGCAGCGCGCTGCTGGCCCGTCTCAACGACATCGAGAAGACCATCATCAACGTCAAGATTCCCGGCGCCTTTGCCGACCAGCTGTACGTGCTGCGGCGGCATATTCGCTTCGTGCGCGACAACCTGGCCAGCAACCCCGCCGATGGCGCCACCGGCGTGCCGGGCGCGGCTGTCGACGACTGACGCCCCCGCTGCCTTCCCTTTCGCAATTTTTGTGATGAGACCCACCATGAAGCCCGCCGTAACCGAAACCCTGCTCGCGCAACCACTGACACTGCCCTGTGGCGCCGTGATTCCCAACCGCCTGGCCAAGTCGGCGATGAGCGAAGCGCTGGGCACGCTGGACAACCAGCCAACCTCGCGACTGGACCGCTTGTACGCGCGCTGGGCTGATGGCGGCATCGGCCTGTGCATCAGCGGCAACGTGATGGTCGACCGCCGCGCGCTCGGCGAGCCCGGCAATGTCGCGATCGAAAGCGAAGCCCAGCTGCCGGCGCTGCGCGCCTGGGCAGCAGCCGGCACGCGCGGCGGCACGCAGCTGTGGATGCAGATCAACCATCCAGGCAAGCAGGCGCCCAAGGGCTTGAACGCCGAAACGGTGTCGCCGTCGGCGATTCCGTTCCGGGCCGACATGGCCAGCTTCTTCGATACGCCGCGCGAGCTGACGCACGCCGAGATCGAAGACATCGTGCGCCGCTTCGGCAATACCGCGCGCATCGCCAAGCTGGCCGGCTTCACTGGCGTGCAGATCCACGGCGCGCACGGGTATCTGGTCAGCCAGTTCCTGTCACCGCACCACAACCGGCGCGAGGACCAGTGGGGCGGCAGCCCGGAAGCACGGCGTCGTTTCCTGATGGCGGTCTATACCGAGATGCGCCGCCAGGTCGGTGATGCGTTTCCGATCGGCATCAAGCTCAATTCCGCGGATTTCCAGCGCGGCGGCTTCACCGAAGAAGAATCGCTGGCCACGATCCAGATGCTGGCCGATGCCGGCATCGATCTGGTCGAAATCTCCGGTGGCACTTATGAAGCGCCGGCGATGACCGGCATGGACGTCAAGGACAGCACGCGCCAGCGCGAGGCCTACTTCCTCGAGTTTGCCGAGAAGGTTCGCGCCCGCATCAAGGTGCCGCTGATGCTGACCGGCGGCTTCCGCAGCCTCGGTGGCATGCGCTCGGCGCTGGCCAGCGGCGCGATCGACCTGGTCGGCTTGGGCCGACTGCTGGCGGTCGAGCCCGAGTTGCCGCAGCGCCTGCTCGCCGGTCAGGAGCCGACCCAGGTGATACGACCGATCAGCACCGGGATCGGCGTCGTCGACCGGATGGCGCTGATGGAAGTGGCTTGGTACACGCGCCAGCTGCGTCGCATCGGCGAGGGCGGCGAGCCGCGACCCAATGAATCCGGGCTGACCGCGTTCCTGCTGGGCATCGTCGAAAGCGGCTGGAAAACCTTCCGTACCCGTCGCTTGCGCGCCTGATTCCACAACACGAAACAGCGCCGCGGCGCGGCGCGGGCCGCTACAAAGCAAACGGATTGCTTTACGATCGAAGCGGTTGCCATGAGGGCGACTGCCAACGGAGCCGCGCGCGGCATGAACGGGGATCCCAGCACCATTGACGGTGCCACGACGCGGCGCGCACTCAGCGTGCGCGCCCGTCTGCTGTTGTTATGCGCCAGCCTGATCCTGAGCTTCGCCAGCGGCAGCCTGTATCTGACTTATCTGTTCGAGCGTAATCACAGCGACCAGCTCGCCGTGCGCGAGCAGTACCGCCGTTTTGAAACGATCCTCGACGTCGAGCAAGCCGTGTCGCTATGGCGTCACCGCGGCGGTCAGTTGAACTCGGCAATGATGCTCAAGGACCAACCCGACGAGCAGCTGCGGCGCCAGGCCGACTACGAGCAGGCTCGTATCGAACTCGAGCGCCGCCTGGTGCGGATCGGCAGCTTTGATCCGGCCAGCTTGGCGACGATCGATTCGGCGTTGCGCGAAGTCCCTGCCTATTCGCAGATCGTGATGCAGGCGATGGCGCAGGGTCATGCCGACACACCGGATGCGACACGGGCACTGGCGGCATTGCAGCAGCGACTCAACCGTATCGAAGAGACGCTGGAAGCGGCACGACGCCGCGAGTTCGAGCAGTCGCAGCAAATCCAGCAACAGGCCAGCGATCGCGCCGAACTGGCGCGGCATATCGGTCTGGCGATCACGCTGCTGCTGTTGTGCTCGGGCGTACTGCTGATCGTGACCGTAATGCGCTCGATCCTGCGGCCGTTACGCGACGTCACCAATGCGATGCGCCAGATCAATCGGGGCTTGGACCCGGGCGTGCTGCCGCCGGTGGGCGGCGACGAATTCGGCGATATGTCGCAAGCGATGCGGTTGTTCCACGACCGCAGCGAGCGGCTCGGCCGACTGGCATACCACGATGCGCTGACCGGACTGGGCAATCGAGCCAAGCTCGAGGAAAGCCTGGAGGCGCTGCTCGACCAAGCATCGGCGCGTCAGCTCGACGTGGTGCTGATGTATCTGGATCTCGACAATTTCCGCTCGGTGAATCAGCGTGTCGGGCACCGACTCGGCGACCGCTATCTGGTCGAAGCGGTCAACCGCGTGCAGCAACTGATGCCGACCGGAACGCAGCTGTTCCGCTACAGCGGCGACAAGTTCGTTGCGCTGCTGCCGTTCGGCGACGGCGGATTGCAGCTCGAAGCCCGGATCAAGAGCGTGGCCAGCGTGGTGCTGCGCGGCGTGTTCGAGCCGTACTTGATCCAGAACGAGGTGCTGAACATGTCGACCTCGATCGGCATCGCGATCTATCCGGACGACGGCGCCACCACCGAGCAGCTGATCAGCAGCGCCGAAGCGGCCGTTTTCGCCGCCAAAAAGAGCGGGCGCAACAACGCTCGCTTTGCCGGTGGCAAGCTCGCAGGGCAGCTGCGGGCGCAAAAGGCGCTGGGCAATGAGATCCGGCGCGGGCTCGAACATGGCGAGTTCGAGGTGTACTACCAGCCGATCATCGACTTCGCGCAGCGCCGCGTGGTCGGCGCCGAAGCGCTGATGCGCTGGCACCATCCCGACCGCGGGCTGCTGGTGGCGCAGCAGTTCATCGGCATCGCCGAAGAAGAAGGCCTGATCATGCCGCTGGCGCAGCTGTGCCTGGCGCAGTCACACCAGCAGGCGGATATCTGGAGCAAGGCCGGCCATCGCTGGCGCATCGCCGTCAACGTCTCGGCCAAGCAGCTGCAGGACGGTGACATACTGCAGCAGCTGCGCCTGCTGTGTGCGGGCATCGAGCCGATCGACAATCGCGTCGACCTGGAACTGACCGAGAGCGTGCTGTTCGATACCTCGGATGAAGCCCGCGAGCTGCTCAATTCGATCCGCCGTCTGGGCTACCGCATCGGCATGGACGATTTCGGTACCGGCTACTCGTCGTTCAACTACCTGCAGTGGCTGCCGATCGACAAGATCAAGATCGACCGTCAGTTCGTCAGCACGATGAACGTATCGCGGCAGGCGCGCGGCATCATTTCGGCCACGATCGCGCTGGCGCAGAACCTCGAGCTGGACGTCGTCGCCGAAGGCGTCGAAACCCCGCAGCAGGCGCGCCAACTCGCCAATCTGGGATGCCCCCAGCAGCAGGGCTTCCACTATTCGCCGGCACTGGACGCCGAAAGCTTCGAGCAATGGGCGATCGGCTACGCAGGCCGCATTCGCGAAGTCGACAACAGCGCCTGACGCAATCCACTGACGACGGTGCCGGCCGTCGACGAACGCGGTTAGTCGATCGACGTGACGGCATCGACGGGCTCCTGCAGTTGCCGGCGCGCGGCGAGCGCCACCATCGGCTCGGGATCATCGCAAGCACGCTGCCACAGCGCCCTCGCCTCTGATGCCGGCGCCAAGCGGGCAAAGCTGGTGCAGGCAGCCAAACGCGTACGCCGGCACGGATGCGTCAGCGCCAGGTCGTGCAGCAGTTGCAGCGTGTCCGGGTTGCCGATATCGCCTGCCATCCGCAGCACCGAGATCCGACGCGAGCCGTCCAGCTCCAGCGGGTAGTCGATCAGCTGGCGTCGCTCCAGATCAAAGAAGAACTGGTCGCGCAGCCGCACTTCGGGCGTCGCGATCATCCAGTTCAACGTCACGCTCAGTGCCTCGGGCGGATGCTGGGTGTGCACGTCGCGGCTGGCTTCGTACAGCATCACCATGCCCATCCCGAAGTGCTGCTCACCGACATAGCGCAAGTCGACCGTTTCGCCGATGTAGCCGCTGACACGATCGTGATCGTAGTCGTACAACTCGGTGCGATAACCGGGGCCGTGATAGCCGACGGTCATGAAGCTGTAGTTGTGGTCGTGCGCCAAGTGGTAAGCAAACGCGTTGCGGCTCATCCGGCCGCTGTCGAGCTCGTGCTGCGACGGCCAGATGTTGGCGCGCAGATAAAAATCACGGCCCTCGCCCAGATACAGCACTTGCGCCGATGCGACCGTGTCGCGGCGAAACAGATGTTCGACCTGGCGGTTGAGCCGGTCGACGACCAAGCGTCGATCGTTGGCCAGACCCCGCAGCAGCGGCGCGGCAGCGGCGACGCTGTCGAGGTCGCGCAGGTCGACTTGGGTCTCGACATGCTCGACGAATTCGGCGATCGACACGACTCGATCGCAGCCGACATCCAGAACGCGCGCCATCAGCTGGCAGCATCGAGTGTGCGCTGCGCGGCGCGACGCAGATGCGGATGCTCGTCCTGCACGGCCTGGCGCAGCGCGGCCCTGGCCGCGTCGGCGTCGAGCCAACCCAAGCCTTGGATCGCCGCCCATCGCACGGCGTGATGGCGATGGCGCAGCAAGCCCTGCAAAGGCCCAAGTGATTGCGCATCACCCAACTGCCCGAGCAGATAAGCAGCGATACGTAACTGAGTGGCGCTCAGTTCGCTGTCGTTGGCCTGTACCGCGTAGCCGGTATCGCGGTCGAAAAGCCACTCGAGGCTGTGAAAGGCCGCTGTGGTCAGCTTGAGTACCGGCACCGGTCGGTCCACATGAAAGTGATAGACGTCGCGGTCGCCGTGCAGCGGCAGAATCTGCAGCGGCTGCACGTTGCGGCGACCGATGCGCTCGATGCGCAAGCCCGGATCGAATACCGCGTTGTCGTAAGCGCCGGGCAAGGCGTAGCGGGTGCAGCGCAGCGGATCACGACCGAGCGGCACGTAGTAGCCCAGGTACGGCATCGTGTGCAGGTAGCGGCGCTCGCGCTCGAACCACCAGATCGACAAGGCGAAGCCCCGGCCGCGATGCAGCATCAGCTGGTTGGGTCGCCAGTCGCCCATGTAGGACGGGTCGCGGCACAGCTGCTGCAGTTCGCGGTTGACCAGCGCCGCCGCATGCTGGTGCTGCACGAATGCGGCCAGCAGCGGTTCCAGCGTCCAGAAAGACGCCAGATGCTCGCGATCAAAATCCCGGTCGATGCGCTCGACCAGGTCGTCCAAACACGGCATCGCCAGCGCCGCGGACCGGCTCAGTGGGTTTCGGGCAAGCGGTAATGCACCAGATAGAACGCCGCCTGATTCTCCTCGGCGTGCGACGGCTCGGTGGCGCCGACGCTGGCCACGTCGTATTCGAGTGCCGCGATCTCCAGCGGTGCGCGACGCACAGCGGCAATGGGGTCGGCGACCGGCGCACGGTCGAGAACGTGATGACGCAAAGCAGTGGTTTCCATGGCGATCACCTGGGTCTGTTGCGAGGCCGGCAGCGCCGAGCAGCGCCGTCAGTCCAGCTTACGAGCCCACGGCAAACGAACAACGTCCCCTGATGCGAATCGCTTCGACAGCACTCCTACAAACCGGTCGCGGCAGCACCGGGCGACAGGTCCAGCTCGACCCGGCGGCAGTCGGGCTCCTGATCGTGCGGCTTTTCGACAAAGCCCAGGTGCGCGGCCAAGGCCAGCATCGGCCGGTTGTGGCGCAGCACATCGCCGACGATCTGCTGCAATTGCTGCGCACGACCATGGGCAATCAGCTCGTTCATCAGCTGCCGCCCTAGGCCACTACCGGCGTGGTCGTGGTGCACCAGCAACGCAAACTCGCCGCGTTCGCCATAAGCATCGATGACCAGATGCGCCACCGCGCACAGCGTCGCTGGCTCATCGTCGGGCTGCGCGATCAACACCAACTCGCGGTCGTAGTCGATCTGCGTCATGCGCGCTGCCATCTCGTGCGAGAAGTACCGGATCGCGGCAAAAAAGCGCAGGCGGACGTCGTCGGGACGCAGCCGTTCCAGCAAGGTCACCAGCGCCGGCTCGTCTTCGGGGCGGATCGGCCGCAATCGATAGCGCCGGCCGTCGCGGGTCGTCACGACCTTTTGCAGCACGTCCGGATACGGCGCCAAGATCAGCCGCCGACGCTCGAGCGGCGGCGTCGGGTCCACCTCGACCGAAGCATCTCCGATCCGGTGCAGCTGGGCGCGCTCGTCCAGCGCCAGCGTCAGGCGCAGTTGCGGCACCGCAGGCTGATCCAGCGCGATCTGCGACAGTGACAGCAAGGCGGCGGCCAGCGGCGCTTGCGCACGCTCCGGCAGCGGCAGATTCATCGCCTCGATCATCCGCTGGGCCAACAGACCGTCGAGTGGCGCAAAGCCGATGCCGGTGTCCGAGCGCAGCAGACCACTGACGGCGGTGATGCTCAGATACGTGCCCATCTCGCGATGGCGCTCGATGCTCAGCTCGAAGCCCCGCGCCGCCATCGCGCCGGCCGGCGTGCGCAGCGGCAGGCGGTAGCGCGCCAGCAGTTCGTCGGCGGCCGGCGTCGGCAGCTGAAGATCACCACGCCGTGCGGCGGCTTGCAGCATCTGCTGCATGGCCAGCCGGTCGACCGGCTCGCGATCCACCGGTGGTGGCGTCTGCATCAGCAACTCGCGGGTGCGGCCGTGCAACCAGCGATAGCGCAGGGCACGCGCGGCCTGCCCGGCCGTGACGAACGTGGCCAAGCCTGCGTCGGTGGACCGACGCCGTGCTTCCAGCGCGGTCTTCAGGCCCAGCCACACCGTGACCAAGCGGGGGCCGAGTTGCGCGGCCAACAGCGCGTCGACGTACAGCTGATGCGCCGAATCCAGCTGCGGGCTGTGCACCATCAGCACGTAGTCGACGCCGTCATCGGCCATCAGACGCCGGCACAGATCGGCCAGGGCTTGTGGCTCGACCGGCCCGGCGTCGATCGCGCCTTCCAGCGCACGCGCGCGCGGTGCCAGCGCGCCGATCGCGTCGACCGTGGCCGGTGCGCAGTGCGCCAGTGCCAATCCGTGGCGCAACACCGCATCGACACCGAGCGCACACAGCCCGGCACCATTGCCGACGGTGATCACGCGTACTTGCGGCCGCGCTGGTATCCGCGCCAGCGCCGTCAGTGCGTCGAACAAGCCGTCGAGCGTCGAACACTCGACCAAGCCGGCGCGAGCGAAGGCGGCGGTGCGTACCGGGTCGGTACCGGTCAGCGCTTCGCGACCCCCGACGCGACTCTGCAGCACGACGACCGGCTTCAAACGCGCACAAGCTCGCGCGCCGTCA
>Ga0255089_1000798_pt1 | contig 10337 bp, 6 predicted proteins | sample Colum_Miss_RepC__2_FD_188468 | JGI IMG/M metagenome (GOLD analysis project Ga0255089, IMG submission 188468) | Freshwater microbial communities from Columbia River, Oregon, United States - Colum_Miss_RepC_8d | ecosystem: Environmental > Aquatic > Freshwater > River | place: USA: Oregon... | reverse complement strand
GGCGACGGCAAGGCTGGCGGCGACGTAGCCAAGGCGCTGTCGCAGGTCTACGGCAGCGTCGCGGCTTGGGAAGCCGAGTTTCGCCGTACGGCGATGTCGCTAGCCGGAGGTTCCGGCTGGTGCGTGCTGACGTTCAACGCCGCGACGGGCGAACTACGCAACCAATGGGCCAGCGACCACATGCACGGCGCGGTGGCCGGGGTGCCGATGCTGGTGCTCGACATGTACGAGCACAGCTATCACCTCGATTACGGCAGCGCCGCCGCGCGCTATCTCGACGCGTTTCTTGACAACGTCGACTGGCAAATCGTCGACCGCCGTTTCCAACTCGCTCTCCACCGCATGGTCTGACTGCTCATGTCCTCATCGCATGCTTCATTTCGCGACGCCTTCTTCGTCTGGCTCAAGATCGGCTTCATCAACTTCGGTGGACCGGCCGGCCAGATCGCGCTGATGCACCGGATTTTGGTCGACGAGAAGCGCTGGATATCGGAGACGCGGTTCCTGCATGCGCTGAATTACTGCATGTTGCTGCCTGGTCCCGAAGCGCAGCAGCTGGCGACCTACATCGGCTGGCTGCTGCACAAGACCTGGGGCGGCGTGATCGCCGGCGTGCTGTTCATCCTGCCGGGCTTCGTGCTGATGACCTTAATCGCGATCGCCTACGTAATCTACGGCGATCTGAGCTGGATGCAGGGCCTTTTATTCGGCCTGCAAGCCGCGACGCTGGCGATCGTCGTCGAGGCCGTGATCCGCGTCGGCAAGAAAGCGCTGAAACATCCGGCGCTGCACGGACTCGCGGCGATCGCGTTCATCGCGATCTTTGCGTTCGCCGTGCCGTTCCCCGTGATCATCGGCGCCGCTGCAATGATCGGCCTGGCTGGCGCGCGCTGGGCGCCAACGATTTTCCAGACCAAGTCGAAAGCGGCGGCCGGCGATGATGACCATGACGCGATCCCCGATCACGCGCATCCGACCGCCAGCTGGACGCTGCGCGTGCTGTTGGCCGGCGCAGCGCTGTGGGGGCTGCCGGTCGTGTTGCTGCTGGTGACGCTCGGAGCACAGCACGTGTTCACGCAGGAGGCCGTGTTCTTCAGCAAGATGGCCGTGGTCACCTTCGGCGGCGCGTACGCCGTACTGGCCTACATGGCCCAGCAAGCGGTCGAGCGTTATGGCTGGTTGCTGCCGGGCGAGATGGTGCAAGGTCTAGCTCTGGCGGAGACCACGCCGGGGCCCTTGATTCTGGTGCTGACCTACGTGGGCTTTCTGGGCGCGTACCGCGATCCTGGCGCACTGCCGCCGCTGCTGAGCGGCATCCTCGGCGGCTCGCTGTCGACCTGGGTCACGTTCGTTCCGTGCTTCCTGTGGATCTTTCTGGGCGCGCCGTACATTGAACGGCTACGCGGCAATGTCTGGCTCGGCGCGGCACTGACGGCGATCACCGCGGCCGTGGTCGGCGTGATTCTCAACTTGTCGATCTGGTTTGCAATCCACGTCCTGTTTGCGCGCGTCGACGAGGTGCAGTTCGGACTGCTGCATCTGCCATCACCGCAACTGGATTCATTGAACATCGTCGCCTTGGCACTGGGCGCCGCGGCGATGCTGGCGCTGCTGCGATTCCATGCCAACCTGCTGCTGATCCTGGCCGCTGCCGGCACGCTCGGCGTTGCCGCCAAGATGCTGGGCTACGCCTAGCGCGAGTCCGGCGACCGGCCATTGGGCGCCGTCGCCGGAGTGGATCAACGACGCGCGAACAGCCGATACAAGCCCGGTAATACCAGCAGCGTCAGCAGCGTCGACGACACGATGCCGCCGATGACGACCGTTGCCAGCGGGCGCTGCACTTCCGAGCCGATACCGGTATTGAAGGCCATCGGGATGAAACCCAGCGCCGCAACCAGCGCCGTCATCAGCACCGGTCGCAGCCGGGTCTGAGCGCCTTGCAGGATCGCCTCGTCGATCGATACGCCGCGCTCACGCAACTCGCGGATGAAGCTGACCATGACCAGACCGTTGAGTACCGCGATGCCGGACAGCGCAATGAAGCCGACGCCGGCCGATATCGACAACGGAATGCCGCGCAGCAGCAGCGCGGCGATGCCGCCGGTCAAAGCCAGCGGCACGCCGGTGAAGATCAGCAGCGCATCGCGCATTGAGCCCAGCGCAAGCCACAGCAAGCCGATGATCAGCAGCAGCGTGACGGGCACGACGATCGCCAGCCGTTGCGAAGCGGACTGCAGCTGTTCGAACGTGCCGCCGTAGTCCACCCAGTAGCCGGGCGGCAGTTCGGCATCGCGGGCGACGCGGGCCTGCAGTTCGGTGACGAAGCCGCCAAGATCGCGCTCGCGCACGTTGGCGGTGACGACGACACGACGTTTGCCGTTCTCTCGGTTGATCTGGTTGGGTCCCTGCGCCAACTCTAGTTCGGCCAGCTCGCCCAGTGGGACATACCCGCCGGCATTGGGCAGCGGCACCGGCAGGCGTGCAAAGGCATCGACGTTGCGGCGCAGCGGCTCGGGCAAGCGCACCACGAGATCATGTCGCCGATCACCATCAAACACCGCGCCGACCGATTGACCGCCGTAGGCCGCCGCGACCAGGTTCTGCAAGACGGCGACGTTGAGGCCATAACGTGCCAGCGCCTCACGCCGCGGATTGACGCTCATCACGGGCAGGCCGGTAATCTGTTCGAGTGTTGCGTCCTCGGCTCCCGACACCGTTTTGACGATGGCTTCGATGCGCTCGCCGATTGCTGCCAGCGTTTCGAGCTTGTCGCCATAGACCTTGATCGCCACATCGGCGCGGACACCCGACAGCAGTTCGTTGAAGCGCATCTGGATCGGCTGTGTGAACTCATAGTTGTTGCCGGGAATGGGCCGCACCGTGGCTTCGAGTTCGGCGACGACCTGGGCTTTTGGCTTGCTTGGATCAGGCCAGTGTTCGCGGTCCTTGAGGATGATGAAGTTGTCGGCCACCGACGGCGGCATCGGATCGGTCGCAATGTCGGCCGTACCGATCTTGGCGACGATGTGGTCGACTTCGGGCATGGCTTTCACCGCTGCTTCGAGCTGCTTCTGCATGCCGACCGCCTGCGTCAAGCTGGTGCCGGGAATGCGCAGCGCGTGCATTGCGATATCGCCTTCATCAAGGCTCGGCAGAAACTCCGAGCCCATCTGCGACGTCGCAAGACCGGCCAGCACGACCAACAGCAGCGCACCGCCGGCAACCGGCACGCGCGCGCGCAGCACTGCAGCCAGCATCGGGGCATAGACGCGCTGCGTCACGCGGGCGAACCCGCCGTCGCGATGCGGCTTAGGCACGGTGATCAGCAGCGCCACCGCGGCCGGTACAGCGGTGACCGACAACGCCATGGCCGCCACCAGCGCCATCACCACGGTTTGCGCCATCGGATGAAACATCTTTCCTTCGACACCGCTGAGCGTGAAGATCGGCAGGTAGACGGCGGTGATGATGAACACGCCAAACAGCGCCGGACGGATGACCTCGCGTGTGGCCTCGAATACGATATTGAGTCGCTGCTCCAGCGGCATGCGTTTACCGGTGGCAGCTTGCGACAATCGCCGCAGCGCGTTCTCGACAATGATCACCGCACCATCGACGATCAGGCCAAAGTCGAGCGCACCCAGGCTCATCAGATTGGCCGACACGCCCGTCTGCACCATGCCGGAGATCGTCAGCAGCATCGTCAGCGGGATGACCATCGCGGTCAGCAGCGCAGCGCGCAGATTGCCGAGCATCAGGAACAGCACGACGATCACCAGCAGCGCACCTTCCAGCAGGTTCTTCTGCACGGTGCCAAGCGTCTTGTCGACCAGCCGCGTGCGGTCGTAGGCCGGCACGATCTTGATCCCTGATGGAAGTGAGCGCGCGATCTGCTCGATCTTGGCAGCAATCGCCTTTGCCACCGTGCGGCTGTTCCCGCCGACGCGCATCAGCACGGTGCCGAGCACGACTTCATGCCCGTCCTGGGTCGCCGCGCCGGTGCGCAGATCGGAGCCGATCGCCACTGTCGCCACATCACCGACACGAACCGGCGCGCCTGACACGTTTTTGATCACGATGGCAGACAGATGCTCGATGGCGCCGGTACTGCCATCAACCTGGCCGGGTATGCGCAGCAGCATTTGCTGACCGAAGCGCTCGATGTACCCGGCGCCGCGATTGCTGTTGTTGGCCTCCAAGGCATCGGTGAGATCGCCGATCGAAAGACCGTAGGCCAGCAGCCGCGACGGATCGGGTTGCACCAGAAACTGTTTCTCGTAGCCGCCGATGGAGTTCACGTCGGCAACGCCCGCCACCCGCAACAGCTGTGGTCGCACGATCCAGTCCTGCGCAAGGCGCAGGTCGGTGGCGGTGACGGCGCTGCCGTCGGTATTGCGCGCTCCGGGCTTGGCATCGACGGTGTACATGTAGATCTCGCCCAAGCCCGTCGCTGCCGGCCCCATCTGCGGTTCGATGTCCGCAGGCAGCAGGCTACCGACCGATTGCAGGCGCTCGGCGACTTGCTGGCGCGCAAAGAACGGATCGGTGCCATCTGCGAAGGCCACGGTGACTTGCGAGAGCCCGTAACGGGAAAGCGATCGCGTGTAATCCAGACCGGCCAGGCCCGCCATCGCGGTTTCCAACGGCAGCGTCACGCGTTGTTCGGCTTCGAGCGGCGTGTAGCCGACGGCCTCGGTATTGATCTGCACCTGGACATTGGTGATGTCTGGCACCGCGTCGATCGGCAGAAACCGATAACTCCAGATGCCAACCGCGGCGATCATGAACACCGCGATCAGCATCGGGACACGATGTCGGATCGACAGCAACAGAATGCGTTCGAGCATGGCGGGCCCCTTAGTGGTCATGGCTCGCGCCGGACTTTTCGATGTCGGCCTTGATCAGGTAACTGTTCTCGGCCACGTAGTCGGCACCCGCATCGATGCCGCCCAGCACCTCTGCGTGGGTTTCGTCCTGACGGCCAAGCTCGAGCATGCGCACCTCGTAGGTTTCGCCGACCTGCTCGAACACCGCGCTAAAGTCTCTAAAGCTCTGAAGACCGCTGCGCTTGACCGCCAGCGGTACGACGGTTTCGCCGATCTGCACGGTGCCCTGCACGAAGAGCCCCGGCGTCCAAGCAGCGCGCTCGTTGTCGAGCAGGATGCGCGCGGTATATACGCCGCTGAGCGAGCCATGCTGTGCGCCTTCGGCCGGCGCGATGCGCACGACCTTGCCCCTGCCTTCGATGTCGCCGTCGACTGTTTTCAGCGCCGCCATCTGCCCGACTTTGACTCGCTGCAAGTCGCGCGAAAACAGCGACAGCTCGGCCCACAACTGCGCGTAGTCCGCGATCACGAACAGCGGATCGCTGCCAGCGCCTTCACCGGCATTGGCGTGGCGCTCGACGACGATGCCGGCAATCGGCGACGTCACCGCATACGTTTGCAGGCTGTCGTTACTCTCGACGCTGGCGAGCGTCTCGCCTTTGCTGACCCTATCGCCGACCGACTTGGCCACTGACTTGATGACGCCCGGGAACCGCGCTCTGACGGCGCGCACCTGCTCGGCGTTCGGCACGATGCGTCCGGTCAACGTCACGGTGTCGGCGATCGTCGCGGGTCCGGCCTTTTCGGTTTTGACCCCAGCGTCGGCCGCGATCTTGGCGGCGATGCGGGTACGGCCTTCGAAGCTGTCGAACGCCCAGCGATACGGCTTGCCGTTCGCGGTCGCCGTCACCACCACGCTGAACGAGTGAGGCTCGTTCACGGTACCGCTGCCGATCAGATACTCGCCGCGAGGCGAGAACGTGAAGCGGTCGACCTGGTTACCGAGGCGCGTCAGCTCCACGGTGACCGTTGCCGCGTCAGGCGGTAGCGGCTGGTCGTTACGGAACAGGTAGACGTGATACTCCGGCGGCACGCCGTCTTCGAAGATCTGTAGCTCCAGGCCGAAATCACCGTTGCGCAGCAGGCGGCCGCGATGCGGCCCGCGTTCGAACGCCTCGGCCTTGGCGTCTTGCCCCGGTTCGCTGGCGGCTTCGGATTGCGACTTGCAGGCGGTCAGTGCGACGACGGCCAGCAGTCCGGCCGCAAACAGAGTGAGGCATTTCATGGACGGTCTCCAGTCGTGGCCAGGCTTTCGCCGGCCAGGCGCTCGATGTCGATACGGTTGCTGTGGAAGTCGGCAGCGGCGTCAATCAAGCGAACGCGCGCCGCCAGCAGGCGCTGCTGGGCATCGGCCCACTCCAGGTACGAGTAGCGCCCCCGCAGATAGGCGTACCGGGTCTTTTCGAGTGCGCTTTCCAGCTGCGGCAGCACCTCGTCGCGCACCACACCGGCGACGTGCCGGGCATGTTCCATTTCCTGGTATCGCGCGAACAGCTGGTCTTGTGCCTTCAAGAACGCGCTCTGCCTGTCGAACTCGATACGGCCTTGCTCGGCGCGCAGTGCATCAATCTGCGGCGTGGCCCGCGCCGATGCGAACAGCGGCAGTCCGAAGCCGGCGACCATGCCGACGTCATCTCCGATCTCATAGCGACGGACGCCCATCGTCACGCGTAGATCGGCGCGTCGTTGCCGCTCTGCAAGCTGCACTTCGGCATCACGCAGCCGCTGCTCGTCAGCAAAGCGTAGAAAATCGGGTGAAGCCCTCAGCCTTGCGACCCAATCGCCGAACGCAGCGGCTGCAGGCAGCAGCAAAAGTTCGCCTTGAGCCTCGCCGAAGTCGGCCTCCGCTGCGCCCGTAGCCGCCGCCAGAGAATGGCGACGCGTTGCCAGATTGTGGATGGCATCTTCGAGGTCCAGCCGCGCTTCGGCGACCGCCACCTGCGCTCGTGCCGACTCGGCCTCGGGCGCGGCGGCGGCGCGCACACGACGTTCGACAGCCAGCGCCGTGCTTTCGGCCAGGCTCACCGACTCGCGTGCGATCAGCACGCGGGACTGCTGGGCCAACGTGGCAATAAAGCGCCGTGCCACCTCGGCGACGATATCGAGTTGCCGAACGGCTTGTTCGCTGCGCTGGCGGTCGAGACGGGCCGCCGCGACGGCACTGCGTGCGTCGCGCTTGCCACCGAGCTCGATGACCTGGCTCAAGCTCAGCGTGGTCTGCGCTGATTCGATGCCGGAGCGCCCGCCGGACCCACCGATATCCTCGACCAGTAGGTCCAGCTCCGGAGCCGGACGCAGTTGCGACTGTCGGGACAGCGCCTGCTGGGCTTGGACATCAAAAGCGAAGCCCGCCAACTCGGGACGCGTCTGCAACGCGCGCTGTACGGCGCCGGACAGCGTCATCGGGGGGCCGGAAGCGACCTCAAGATCGGTGGCTGCCGCAACGGCAGCGAACAGGCCGGTCCACGCCATCGTCAGGGCGCGCGAAAACAGGTACTGCATGGTCGAACTCCCAACGCATCAATCAGCCGCGCGAACGCGGCAAACCCCTCTGGGCAGGACTGGAATCAGCCTGCGAGCGGCGGTGCGTGGGATAGAGGTTTGAAGTGGGTCCAGCGATGCTGATGACGATGCTCGCGCCTGGCGTCGGCGTGGCGTGGCGCGCGCCGGGGCAGTAGCAGCAACCCGGCGATCGCCGACAACAAGCCGATCATCAGCATCGGCGGCAGCTTGCCGGTGGTCTTGTCCGGGGAGTCGGCGTCGACTTCACCGTGGGCCATGTGAACCGCCAGATGATCCGAAGCCGTTTCGGCGATCAGCCCGCTGTGGTCATGGCTGTGGTCATGGTCATGCTCGAGCGCCTGTGCGTCGAGGGTCTGCAATGCCGCTGCCGCGTCGTGATGACTCGAAGGCATGTAATGCGCGTGCAGGCCGAGCACGCGCGTCAGCGCCAGCAGCAGGCACAGCATCAGCACGATGAGAGGCGGGAGTCGTATCACGACTGCATGCTCGCACGTTATGCCAGCGTCGCCAACGAGCGCGGTGGCGGCGTTCGTGTTCAAGTGTTCGACAGAAACCCTGGCGGACCGGCGCGATCGCACCGGTACGCCAGGCTCATCAGCGACGGACCGCCGCTAGTTGCAGCCGGCGCGGATGTCGTCGCAACGCTGACGCGCACCGCTGCGGTCCGGGAAGTCACGCGCCGACTGGTAGCGGAAGCTGAGCTTGGCCACCGCATCAGGGCTGGCATCGTCGAGCAGCCGCTGATCGGCGTCGGCATGACCGGGCTCGCCTGGCAGTTTCAGCCACCGGTCGAACCAGGCCAGGCTGTAGGCGGTGATCGCCGGACGGCCCCAGCCACCACGGCAAGCGCCGCTGCTGGTGTCCGCGCACCAGGAGCTGGCCGGGAATGACGGCAGCAGCGAGAAATCAAAATGCGTCGTCCCCTGCAGCGTGATGCCGTACGTTGGAACACCCGCCTGCTGCCACAGCTTGATGGTCGACCGATGTGCATCGGCCGGAGGTGGCAGCAGATAGGGCACCGGTGCAAACGCGTAGTCGGCATTGAAGCTCATGGCCGGCACTTGCGGAGCGAAGGCCGGCAGCCCGCCCAGTGCAGCCAACTGGGTCAGCGCGACCGCCAAGCCCGGCGGAATCGGCAGATTGGCCAGCGTCGACAGACCCGAGCCATCGGGCGCGAGCAGACTGTCGTAGGCGATGGCCGCCTTGACCGGGTTTACGCTGTCGATCAGCCCCGGCCAAGGATCGGCACCCGGCGCGCCGTAGCCCTGCACCACCGATACGCCGATGGCGCCCAACGAGTGCCCAGCGATGCCGAGGCGATCGGGATCGAGCTGCTGCCAGATCGGATTGAACGCGGTCGTCTCCGTCGGGTAGGTGCCTTCGCAACGCTGCTGGTGCGGGTACGGGCGCTGCGGCGACGAGCGGAAGAAATCGATGGCATCGACCTGCCCTTCCCAGAACACCTTCGGATTGAAGTTGCTGCCCTGCTGGAACGCCGGCGTCTGCAGATCGCTGCGGCCCTGACCCCGTGGGTCATAGGTCATAACAGCGTAGCCGGCGCGCACCAGTGCTTGCGCCAACCACCAGTACGCCGTCTCGGGTGCTTGCACCGAACCATTGGTGAAGACCACGGCCGGCACACGGCGATTGCCCGCGCCGGTCGGCATCCATACGCGACCCGACAAACGCGCACAGTCGCGATCGTAGAACACCACCGGCGTGACACTCGCTTCGTCGGTGTAGAACGCAGCGCCATCAGGCCCTTTGGCATTTGGAAACAGGAACGGGTCGCCCGCGCATTGCAGACTCCAGGTCGCGCACAGCGGGGTCACCGGCGTGTTCAGCGGCAGGCGTGCAGCCGAACTCGGGTCGGCTTGCAGCGAGGCGACCAAGGCTTGCAGTTGCGTGGCCAACGCGGCGGGTTCGGTCAGCACGCCGAGCAACGGCGTGGACGCCAGCAACCAGCTCGGATCCGCCGCACTACGTGCCAGATAGCTCAACAGATTGGTCAGGCTCTGTGTCAGCCAACGCTGCACAAAGGCTGGATTGGTCACCTGCTCGGCTGGTCCACCCAGAGCTTTGGCGTAGTTGGCCGCTTCGCAGGCGGTCCATTGCACCGATGGATACGGTGCCGTATCGCAACGACGATCGACGTTGAGCGCCGTTGTTGCCGTCGTTACAACGGTGGTGATGGGACTTGTCCCAAGCTCGGCTACCGTCGCTGGATTCTCCAGCCCGGACATATCGTCCGACGGACTCGACGCTCCACAAGCCGTCAAAAGCCACCCGCAGCACAAAACCAGACACGTCTGTATACGCATCCTAGCGACCTCGCAGTTCCTTTATCGCGCAGCAGAAAACGGCGGCGCACGTTAGGGCACCGCCGTCCCTGCACCGCTGCGCTAGATCTTGCGCATCGTTGCATCGTCTGCGACGTAGAACTGGCGGAACCACTTTCGGAACTGTAGCACCGGACCATCACCGTCACAGAGCAGTGGTTTGTGGCGATACTTCTTGTTGTTCCAGACGATGAAGTCGACGCTTTCGAAGCCGGCGCTGGTCTCGCCTTCGGCAGCGCCGATCATATGGTCGATCAGCTTGCGCGCGATGGCCTGTTCGCGGCTGCCTTCCGGATAAACCTGGTGCCGGAAGCTCATGTTCATCTGCGTTTTGTCGCGCGTGATCGGCTGCGTATAGCTGAATAACGTCGCGCTGACGCCTTCCTGCGTGAACGTCACCGTACCGATTGATCCCGGCCCGAATGTTTCGCCGACGATGTATCCGTTGCCGATGTTGAATCGCTGAATGTGGCCTTCGTATTCGGCTGTGATCGGCGGAATACCTGGCGCGCCGTGCAGGAACTTCAGATGCGCGACGTCGACGCTGTTCTCGGTGATTTCCTGGATCGCGGTACTCGCGGTCCAA
>Ga0255089_1000794_pt1 | contig 10378 bp, 10 predicted proteins | sample Colum_Miss_RepC__2_FD_188468 | JGI IMG/M metagenome (GOLD analysis project Ga0255089, IMG submission 188468) | Freshwater microbial communities from Columbia River, Oregon, United States - Colum_Miss_RepC_8d | ecosystem: Environmental > Aquatic > Freshwater > River | place: USA: Oregon... | reverse complement strand
GCTGCCGTCGCTGATCGAATAATCCGACCACGGTGCAAGGCCCGCGGCCAGCGAGCCGACCGCAAACGCCGAATTACGCGACGCGACGACTTCGCACAGCGTGAAGCCCTTCATCGGCTCACCGGGCAGCACCGGGTCCATGTACAGGTCCCAGTCGCCGAGCCACAGCCGGTTGGTCGCGTCCATCGACAGATAGATCGAGCGCAACAGCAACTCGCCTTCGGCCAGCGGCGGCAGCGTCTGCTCGCGCAGCTCGAAGGTGTCGTCCTCGATCGAGCGGGTCGGACGCTTGTTGAAGTACCAGCGGCGGGTGTGGGTCATGGCGGTTCACGTGCAGGTGACGGCCGAGTGTCGGCCGCGGCGCCCGCCACGCCCCTACCCGAAAGGATAGTCCTGCCGCGCCGTCGCCGAAGCGAGCGCATCCCTACCGGAAAGGGCGGGGCTTTGTCGCAGCCTGCTGCGTACGCTGGCCGGCATCGTTTCGTTGATTAGGAGTTGCCGATGCGCCACGTCGTCGTTGCCGGGGTCGGGATGATCCCGTTCGTCAAACCGGGCGCATCCGAGCCTTATGACCGCATGGGCGCGCAAGCGACGCAGTTGGCGCTGGCCGACGCGGGCCTGGGCTACGCGCAGATGCAGCAGGCCTACGTCGGCTACGTCTACGGTGATTCCACCTGCGGCCAACGCGCGCTGTACGAAGTCGGCATGAGCGGCCTGCCGATCGTCAACGTCAACAACAATTGTTCGACCGGCTCGTCGGCCTTGTTTTTGGCGCGGCAGGCGGTTGCCAGCGGCATGGTCGACTGCGTGCTGGCGCTGGGTTTCGAGCAGATGCAGCCCGGTGCGATCGGCAGCCATTTCACCGATCGTCCGAGCCCGTTCGGCCATTTCGACGAATTGGCCGAAGACCTCGTCGGCCAGCCGCAGTTGCCGCTGGCCCTGCGCTACTTCGGTGGCGCCGGTTTGGCGCACATGCAGCAGTACGGCACGCGGCTGGAAACCTTCGCCCAGATTCGCGCCAAAGCCAGCCGCCACGCCGAACACAATCCGATGGCGCTGTTCCGCAAGGTCGTCAGCGCCGACGAGGTGATGGCCTCGCCGATGCTGTGGCCCGGCGTGCTGACACGCTTGATGGCCTGTCCGCCGACCTGCGGCGCCGCCGCGGCGGTGCTGTGCTCGGACGAATTCGCGCGGCGCCACGGTCTGCGCGGCGATGTGCGGATCGTCGCCCAAGCGATGACCACCGACACCGACGTGACCTTCAGTGGCCGCGACATGCGCGAGGTCGTCGGCTTCAGCATGGCGCGCGATGCAGCGCGCCAGGTCTACGAGGCCGGTGGCTTCGGCCCCGACGATGTCGACGTCGTCGAACTGCACGACTGCTTCGCGCAGAACGAGCTGCTCAGCTACGAGGCGCTGGGTTTGTGCCCGGTCGGCGGCGCCGAGCAGTTCGTCGTCGATGGCGACAACACCTATGGCGGCCGCGTCGTCACCAATCCATCCGGCGGCTTGCTGTCGAAAGGCCATCCGCTCGGCGCTACGGGCTTGGCGCAGTGCACCGAGCTGGTCCAGCAACTGCGCGGCGCGGCGGGCCTGCGTCAGGTCGACGGCGCGCGGCTGGCCTTGCAGCACAACCTGGGCTTGGGCGGGGCTTGCGTGGTCACGGCCTACCAGCGCGTCGATTGAGCGGGTGCGGCGGCCGCGTGGCGGCCGTGTGATCGCGGATCGCGATGCGGTGACGCCGCATCGCCGCGTGGTTTTAGTCGCTCTCGTGCTTGGCCGGGCGCGTGGCCAGTGCGCGCACCGCTTCGACGGCCGACAACTCGCCGGTTAGCACGCGGCATACGGTTTCCGTGATCGGCATGCTGACCTGCTGGCGCTGGGCCAGCCGGCGCACTTCGGGCGCGACCTTGACGCCTTCGACGACCTGGCGAATTTCGGCGGTCGCCTCGTCTACGCTCTTGCCCTGGGCCAGCAGCAGGCCCATGCGGCGGTTGCGCGACTGGTTGTCGGTGCAGGTCAGCACCAGATCGCCCAAGCCCGACAAGCCCATCAGCGTTTCGGGCTGCGCGCCCAGGCTCTCGCCGAGCCGCATGATCTCCGCCAGCCCGCGCGTGATCAGCGCCGCGCGCGTGTTGGCGCCCAAGCCCAGGCCGTCGGCGATGCCGACGGCAATCGCCAGCACGTTCTTGACCGAGCCGCCGACCTCGACGCCGACGATGTCGTCGGCGGTGTAGGCGCGAAAGCCGTCGCCATGCAGCGCATGGGCGATGCGCTCGGCATACGCCAGGTTGGCCGAGGCCACGGTGACCGCGGTCGGCAGGCCCAGGCCGAGTTCCTTGGCGAACGTCGGGCCGGAAATCACGGCCAGGTCGCGCGCGTCGCCGAGTTCGTCGGCGACCACTTCGTGCACCAGCTTGCCGGTACCCGCTTCCAGGCCCTTCATCGCGCAGGCGATGCCCTGCTCGGGGCGCAGCAGCGGTTCGATGCGCCGCAGCGTCTCGCGCAGCGCGTGGCTGGGCACGGCGATCAGCAGTTCTTCGGCGGCGCTGACGGCCAGCTGCAGGTCGGCGGTCGCGGTCAGGCCAACCGGGAAGTGCGCTTCCGGCAAGTAGCGCTCGTTGAGCCGCTTGTCCTGCATCGCCGCGAGCGCGTCGCGGTCGCGGCCCCACAGCCAGACCGGGGTGCCGCGGCGCGCCAGCTGGATCGCCAGCGCGGTGCCGTAGGAGCCGGCGCCGATGACCGCGATGCCCTTCATCGTCGTACCAGGACGCGTGTCAGTGCGTGGCGTCGGTGGCGGCCGGGCCGGCCGCTTCACCGGCGGCGGCGGCGCTGCGCGCGCGGTTCAGGTGTTCCAGATACAGCGCTTCGAAGTTGATCGGCTGCAGCAGCAGCTGCGGGAAGCCGGCCTTCTGCACGAAGTCGGAGATCGCCTCGCGTGCGAACGGGAACAGCAGGCTCGGGCAGTAGCCGGCCAGCACGGCGGCGCGCTCGGCTTCCTCGGGGAAGTCGCGGACGATGAACACGCCGGCCTGCTGCACTTCGATAAGGAACGCCACATCGTTGCCGAGCTTGGCGGTCACCGTGACCGTCAGCGTCAGGTGGAACTGGTCTTCGCCCAGCGCCTGGACGTTGGTGGCGACGTTGACGTCGACCTGCGGCTGCCAGGGACGCGAAAAAATCTGCGGCGCCAGCGGCGCTTCGACCGAGGCATCACGCAGGTAGAACTTCTGCAGCAGCACCTGGCGGGAGCTGCCGGTCAGCGGCGGCAGGGCATTCTGGGTCGCAACGGGGGTATCGGCAGCCATGACAGCAAAACTCCGGGTACGGATCAGGGACGGCGCTTCGGGCGCCGATCGGGTGGGAACAAAAGACAGGCCAGTGCGACGAGGGCCGGCGACGCGGCTCGGATCAGGCGCCGGCCGCGAGCAGAGGGTCGAGCCCGCCAGCCCGGTCCAGCGCCGACAAGTCGTCGAAGCCGCCGACGTGGGTCTGGCCGACGAAAATCTGCGGCACCGTGCGCCGCCCGGACAGCTGCATCATCTCGTCACGGCGCTCGAGATCCTGATCGACGCGGATCTCCTCGTAAGCCACGCCCTTGCCATCGAGCAGCCGCTTGGCCATCACGCAGTAGGGGCAAAACGCAGTCGAGTAAACGCGAACGGTGGCCATGGCGTGTGTCCGTCTGGGGCGCGGGTTACTTGGCCGTCACTGGCAGGCTTGCGCCGAGCCAGCTGTTGATGCCGCCGCGCAGGGGATAAGCCTCGGCATAACCCAGCTTCTTGAGCTGGTTGGCCGCTTCGCCGGCGCTGCCGCCAAGGGCGTCGTAGATCAGGATCGGACGGGCCTTGTCGCGGCCCAGTTCGTTGGCGCGGTCGGCGATTTTGGCCGCCGGGATGTTGATCGCGTTCAACAAGTGCGACCGCTTGAAGTCGGCGGCCGGGCGGATGTCGAGGATCAGCGGTTCGCGGTCGTTGATCAGCCGCACTGCATCTGGAATCGACAGGCGCTTGCCGCCGGTCAGATTGCCGTGGACCTCGTTGGCGATGATCAGCAGCACCACCACGGCCAGCGCGGCGAACAGGAAGGGGTGTGCGAGAACGAAATCCAGGTACTGCTGCATGAGGGTCCGGCAGTTGGCGACGAGCGCCAAAAAGTGTGGGAGACGTCTATGATGCGGCCGGAATTATGGCATCCAACACCCCCGACCGAAAGCGAGCCCACCCGGCGCCGCGCTGCCGCCCGCTGGCAGCCGCCGCAGGCCTGTGGCTGGCCCTGAGCCTGGTCGCCTCGCCGTCGCCGGCCGCCGATCCGGTGACCGGCGACATCAAGAAAAGCGAGCAGGAGCTGGCGCGGGTCAAGGGCAAGATCGACGCGCTGCGCAGCAAGCTGGAACGCGAGCGGGGCCAGAAAGACGAGCTGAGCGAGGCGCTCCAAGCGGCCGAGCAGCGGCTCAACCAGGCCCAAGCCGAGCTGCGCCGCCTGCACCGCGAGGTCGCCGAGCAAAACGAGCGCATCCGCGCCAATCAGGCGCAGCAGGTCGAAGCCGAATACCGGCTCGGCCAGCAGCGTGAGGCGCTGGCCCGGCAGATCCGCGCCGCCTACATGATGGGTAACCGCGCGCGCACTCAGCTGTGGTTGAGCCAGGACGACACGGCTCGGATCGGTCGCGTGCTGACCGAGTACGACTACGTCAACCGCGCCCGCGCCGACCAAGTGGCGCAGGTCCAGGCCGAAATCGACCGGATCGCGCAGTTGCAGGTCGAGCTTGAGCAGCAGCGCAGCCAGCTGGAGGCCTTGGAGCTGAAGCAAGCCGAGACGCTGCGCCAGCTCGAACAGGCGCGCAGCCAGCGCAAGTCCACGCTGCAGGCAATCGACCAGCGCATCGCCAGCGCGCAGACCGAACTCAAGCAGGCCCAGGCCGACGAGGCGCAGGTCCGCAAGCTGCTGGAAACGCTGAAAAAGGCGCTGGCCGATATCCCCAGTGACTTTGGCGGCACCGGGCCGTTTGCACAGCTGCGCGGCAAGCTGCCGTGGCCGCTGCGCGGCCCGGTCCTGGCCGATTACGGCTCGCCCAAGGCCGACGGCCGGCTCAGCTGGAGCGGGCGGTGGATCGCCGCCAGCAGCGGCACGCCGGTGCGCGCGATCGCCCGCGGCCGCGTTGCCTATGTCGGCTGGTTGCAGCGCTACGGCTTGATCGTGATTCTCGAACACAGCGGCGGCTACTTCACGCTGTACGGTCACTGCGCCAGCTCGGTGCCGAGCGTCGGTCAGTGGGTCGACCCCGGCCAGGTGATCGCGACGGCCGGCGACACCGGCGGCCACGAACGCAGCGGCGTCTATCTGGAGATCCGCAAGGGCTCTACCGCGCTCGATCCCCGGCAATGGCTCGGAAAGTAGCCCTCGCCGCGCTGCCGTCGGCGCTGCTGCTGGCGCTGCTGGCATCGGCCGCGATGAATGCCGCCGATGCGGCCGCGACCCGGGTCTATCGCTGGACTGATGCCCAGGGCGGTGTCCATTACGACCAGGTACCGCCGCCCAACGGCCGGCGCTTCGAGCTGGTCGAACCGGCACCGCTGCGGCCGCCGACCGCGTCGAGTCCGGCCGTGCCTGCTGCCCCGGGTGCCGCACCGGCCGACGACGCTGCAAAGGCGTTTCTGAAGCGGGCCGCCGATGAGCAGCAGCGCCGCGACCAAGCACGCCGGCAGACGGTCATCGACCAGGCCGCGCACCAGGCCGACTGTGAGCAAGCCCGGCAACGGCAGGCATTTCTCGACGCCAACCCGCCCAACCGGCTGCGCGTGCGCGAGGCCGACGGCAACCTGCGCCGGCTCGACGCCAAGGAATGGGAGGCGCAGCGCCAGACGGCTGCGCAGCGGATCGCCGAGCACTGCTCGCGCTGAGCGTGCGGTACATCGGCGCGGCGCCGATCCGACTCGATCCGCCGGCATAAAAAAGGGCGGCAGACTCGCGTCTGCCGCCCTTTTGTTTGATGCGCCGTTTACTGCTTCGGCGCGTCGTCCTTGGCCACTTCGAGCAGTTCGACTTCGAAGATCAGCGTCTGGTTCGGGCCGATCTTCACGCCGGCGCCACGTTCGCCGTAGGCGAGGTCGGACGGAATGAAGAACTTGTACTTGGCGCCCGGCTTCATCAGCTGCACGCCTTCGGTCCAGCCCGGGATCACGTTAGCGAGCGGGAAGGTGACCGGCTGGCCACGCGAGTAGCTGCTGTCGAACTCTTCGCCATTGAGCAGCGTGCCCTTGTAGTGCACGGTGACCTTGTCGGCGGCCGTCGGTGAATCGCCCTTGCCTTCGGTCAGCACTTCGTACTGCAGGCCCGAAGCGGTGGTCTTGACGCCTTCCTTCTTGCCGTTTTCGGCGAGGAACTTGGCGCCCTCGTCCTTGGCGGTGGTGGCCTGCTCTTCACGAGCCTTGACCTGCTCTTCCTGCATCTTCTTGGAGACGGTGTTCTTGATCTCCTCGCGAGCGGCGTCGTCGAGCTTGGGGGTCACGCCGTTGGTGACGTCGTTCAAGCCGGCTTCGAGCGCGGCGACATCGACGTGCTGCTTGACGGGCTTGAGCGAATTGCCCAAGTCGACGCCGATGGAGTAGCCGAACTTCTGGGCGTCGGTGGTCAGCTCGCCGGCGCTGGCGGCGGTCGTGTCGTCAGCCTTCTTGGCGCAGGCGAACAGCAGGCTGGCGCAGGCGGCAACGGCGAGCAGGCGGAAAGTAGAGTGCATGGGGTCTCGATCAGCAAGGAAACAAGGAAGGGATCCGGCGTGCCGCCGGTGAGGGCAATACGGCGAAACATCGCTCGCGCGCAGATTACAGCGTGGCCGGGCCCAGTTCTACCGCTGCCGGTTGGGGGCGACGTGTCAGCAATTGGAGCAGCGTTTGGCGGGTCTCGTCCGACAACAGCTCCAGTGAGCGCTCGGCAATACGCTCGATGCGCGGATCGACTGCCAGCCGCCGATCGTCGCCTTCGACGACCAGGCCCAGGTCGATCAGCGTGTCCAGATAGCCGCGGAACAGGGCTTTGTCGAAAAATTCGGGGGAATCGCGGCCGGTCAGCACGCCCATGCGTTCGGCCAGCCGGCGGCAATCCTCCTCGAAGCGCTCGCGCAGCACGCCCTGGTTCATGCGGTTCTCATCGGCCAGCAGCAGCGTGGTCATGCAGTAGCGTTCCAGCGTTTCGCCCATCACGCGGCCGAGCATCGCCAGCGTCGAGAATTCCGGCGTCGACACACCGGGCCGCGACAGCCGCCCTTCGTCGCTGCGGGTCAGCAAGCCCTGCTTGACCATGGCCTCGACCATTTCGCGCGCCACTTGCTCGGCTTCTGCCGGCTCCCAGCGCAAATAGAACTCGGTGCGCAGGAACGGATACAGCGCACGACAGCCGGTCACCACCGCGTCCTCCGACAGCGTGGCGCGGGTGCGGAACAGGTTCGCGATCAGGCTCGGCACCGCGAACAAGTGCTGGATGTTGTTGCGCGCGTAGGTCAGCAGCACCGCATCGCGATCGGCGACGTCGAGCAGATCGCCCCAGGGATGCGGCACGGTGGCGATGCGCGCGATCGGCGCGGCCCATTCCAGCGCTTCGACCGGCGAGCGCTCCGGAATCTCCAGGCTGGCGCTGTAAGGGCAGGCTTCGAGCAGCCGTACCAGATGCGTCAGCTGTTCGAGGAATTCGGTGCGCGATACCGCGCGCTGCGGACTGGCGAGCATCGCCACAGCTGACAGGCTCACTGGGCTTGCGACCGCCGCCGCATTGACGCGGCGGTGGCTGGCCAGCGCCAGACGGCCGACGAAATCGCGCCAGCCGGCCGGCGTTTCGCCGCCGCCGCGCAGGCTGTCACGCCAACCCGGCAGATGCTTTTCGGCGTATTCCTGCAGCGGAATCGGCTCGCCGAAGTTCAAGTGCACGCGGCCGTAGCTCTTGGTCAGCAGCTTGGCGCCCTTGAGCAGATCCGACGCGGATTCCTTCTGCTTCTGCGCGCCGCGCAGTTCCTTGAAGTAGCTCGACAGCTCCCAGACCTTGTCGTATCCGACGTAGACCGGAACGATCGCGACCTTGCGCGCACTCTGGCGCAGCGCGGATTCGACGACCATGCCGAGCAAGCCGGCCTTGGGCGACAACAAGCGGCCGGTGCGGCTGCGGCCGCCTTCGGGATAGAACGAGATCGAGTAGCCGCGGCCAATCAGCGAATCGACGTAAGCGCGGAACACCGAGGTATACAGCCGGTCGCTGCCGAAGCTGCGACGCATGTAGAACGCGCCGCCGCGACGAAGGATCGGGCCGGCCGGCCAGAAGTTCAGGTTCACGCCGGCCGCGATATGCGGCGGCACCAAGCCGGCCTGGTACAGCACGTAGCTGAGCAGCAGGTAGTCGGCATGGCTGCGGTGTGACGGCAGATAGATGATCTCGTGGCCCTGCGCCCATTCGCGCAACCGCTCCAAGCCAAACACCTTCACGCCGCGGAAGATCCGGTTCCAGATGAACTCGAGCACGCGCTCGAGCAGCCGCACCGTCGTAGACGAATAGTTGGCCGCGATCTCTTCGGCATAGCGCCGCGCCTTGGCGGCGGTCTGTTCGGCCGTCAGCTTGCCGCGCCGCGCTTCGTTGGCGATCTCGTCCTTGACGCGCGGCGTGTTCAGCAACTGCCGGATCACGACTTCGCGGTTCTGCAGCGTCGGGCCCAGCGCGGCCGTGCGCGCATGCAGAAAGTAGATGTGCAGCAGACGGCCGAGCTTGCGCACCGCGAACTCGGGCGTTTTTTCCTTGGCGACGAAATCGCGGAACGACAGCGGCAGTCCGAAATGCGCGTACACGTTGCGGCCGTTGACCAGCATGATGATCAGCTTGCGGACCATGCCGGCCTGCACGCTGTCGGCGAAGATCAGCTTCCACAGCGAGGTTTCTTGGCCCGGATCGCGGCCCCAGAACGCCGACACCGGCACCACTTGGCAGTCAAACGTCGGGTCGGCCGCCGCGCCGTTGACGACGCTGGTCAGCTCGGTATCGCGAATCCGGGTTTCCAGCAGCGCCGGCAAGTACAGCGCGCCGGCCTGGGTCACCGATGGCAGCAGCTTGCCGGTGCGGCCGGGTCGCGGCAGGCGGTTGTCGCGACAGATGCGGTCGAGCAGGAACAGATCGCCCCATGACCGCGTCGCCAGCACGTAGACCACCGGCTTGGACGGGTCCAGCGCGAGCTTGGCCGCGAGGTCCGCGTGCGGAGTGCGATAGCGGATCAGCCGGTTCAGCGGCTGAAAGAACCACCAGGCAATCCAATAAAAGGCCGCTGTGAACACGTGTTGCGACACCGGAGAAACCAGGAAGCCGGCAGTTTACCCGGTCTGGACGACAGCCCCGAGGCGGGCATCTGCCCAATAATGTCGATATGAACACATCACGACGCCCTTCCCCTGCCGGCGCTGCGGCGCCGCACGACCCCGAACACGCGCGCCGTCGCGCGGCAGCGCGCCAGCGCGTCGCCCGTCTCGCGCAATGGCTCGACGGGTTGATCGCGATCCCCGGTACGCGCCTGCGCTTCGGCATCGACAGCCTGATCGGCCTGATTCCCGGCGTCGGTGACGTGGCCGGCATGCTGCTGGGCGGCGTGATTCTGGTCGAAGGCCTGCGTGCCGGTGCGCCCAACCATCTCGTCGTGCGCATGCTGAGCAACACGCTGCTCGACGGCCTGGTCGGCGCCGTGCCGCTGCTCGGCGATCTGTTCGACTTTGCGTTCCGGTCCAATGCGCGCAATGCGCGCTTGTTGCTCGATCACCTCGACGGCCAAGAGCGGCAAGCGCAAGCGCCGGCCGCGCCGGTGCGACGCGGTCCACTGCTGTTGCTGGTGTTGCTCGTGCCGCTGGTGGTGCTGTCGCTGGCGATCTACGGCATGGTCGCCGTGTTCCAGCATCTGTATCGCTAAGTCGCACGCCACCCGCCATCGCGGCGCGCAGGACGTTCCGGATTGACGCCCGCTGCGCAATGCGGGCATGGTCGATGACACCGCCGCTGCGCCAACGAGTTTGCATGCCATGACGTCCACGGTCGCGACGCCGCATCCGCGCGGCCTTGCCACGTTGTTTTTCACCGAAATGTGGGAGCGATTCTCCTACTACGGCATGCGCGCGATCCTGGTGCTGGCGATGGTCGCCGCCGTCGACGCCGAGCATCCGGGGCTGGGCCTGTCGCGTGAGATGGCGTCGGCCGCGTACGGGCTGTACACGACGGCCGTGTATCTGGCGTCGCTGCCGGGCGGCTGGATCGCCGACCGGCTGATCGGCATGCGCAACGCGGTCTTCGTCGGCGGCTGCATCATCGCCACCGGCCATTTCACGATGGCGTTTCCGAGTACCCCGACGTTCTTCATCGG
>Ga0255089_1000787_pt1 | contig 10430 bp, 12 predicted proteins | sample Colum_Miss_RepC__2_FD_188468 | JGI IMG/M metagenome (GOLD analysis project Ga0255089, IMG submission 188468) | Freshwater microbial communities from Columbia River, Oregon, United States - Colum_Miss_RepC_8d | ecosystem: Environmental > Aquatic > Freshwater > River | place: USA: Oregon... | reverse complement strand
TGTCGGTATCGGTGCCGATCCTCGCATTGGCTTTCACTTCATCTATCCGGGCTGCGGCTACGGCGGCAGCTGCTTTCCGAAGGACGTCAAAGCGCTGGTACACACGGCGTCCGGCGCAAGCTTCGACGCGCAACTGCTCAAGTCGGTGGAAGCGGTCAACAGCCGTCAAAAAACACTGATGTTCCGCAAGCTGGTCAAGGCGCTGGGTGATGTGCGCGGCAAGACGATTGCGCTGTGGGGCCTGGCGTTCAAGCCTCGCACCGACGATATGCGGGAAGCACCGAGCCGCGACTTGATGGAAGCGGTGTGGGCGGCCGGCGGCCGCATCCGCGCCTATGACCCGGTGGCGCAGCACGAATGCCGCCGCCTGTACGGCGATCGCGCCGATCTCGACCTGGTCAGCAGCCCCGAAGCGGCATGCACCGGCGCAGACGCGCTGGTGATCGCCACCGAATGGCGCATTTTCCATTCCCCGAACTTCGCGCGACTCAAGCAGCTGCTGTCCCAGCCGGTGATCGTCGACGGCCGCAATCTGTACGATCCCGACATGCTCAAGCAGCAAGGCATCCGCTATTACGCCATCGGCCGCGGTGAGCACTAGCAACACGCCCGATGATGGCGACGCGCTGATGGTCTACGTCAGCGCGCCGCCGGATGTGGCGGCTGCGCTCGCGTCGACGCTGGTAGCGGAACGCTTCGCGGCCTGCGTCAGTGTGTTGCCGGGCGTACGATCGGTTTACCGTTGGAACGGTGCCGTGCAACAGGACGAGGAATCGCTACTGCTGATCAAGACCGGCGCCGATCGTTTCGAAGCGCTGCGTCAGCGCGTCGTCGATCTGCATCCCTACGAACTTCCTGAAGTGGTCGCAGTCCGATGGCAGCATGCGCACGAGCCCTACCGACAATGGGTGCTCGACAGCACGCGCCCCTGACGCCGCAGCGAGCCACACTTTGAAGCCTTCGATCCTAATGCTGATGCTGGCGGCCAGTCTGATGCTGACGGCCGCCTGCCCGGCCGACGCCGGCAGCCTGCTCAAGCCTCGCGATTCCGCGCCGGCCATCTTGCCGGTCAACGATGCATTCCAGTTGCAACCGGTGCTGTGGCGCGATAGCAAGCTTGATATCAGCCTCGATATCGCGCCCGGCTGCTACCTTTATCGCGACAAGATTCAAGTGGAGGTGCTCGAACCCACTGGCTTTAAGCTCGGCAGGGTCGCCTTGCCGCCCGGTGAGCTGCATCAAGACGAGCACTTCGGCGTCGTACGCGTGTTCCGGCAGCAGCTTGCGGTTCAACACCGTGTTGACCATCCGCCGCAGCGCCTGCGCATCCGCTACCAAGGCTGCGCCGAAGGACTGGTCTGCTATCCCCCGCAGGTTCGCGAAGTCACCGTGGAGTCCTTACGCTGATGTCCAGCAGCAAAAAACAGATCCTTGCCGTCGCGGCGTTGTGCTTTGCCGCTGCCGGCGTCGGCTTTGGTGCCTACCGGTACCTGGCGCAACCACACTCGATCGATGAGCCGGGCGGCATGGCGCCCGAAATCACGCTGAACGACTTGACCGGAACGCCGCGTCAGCTCAGCGACTGGCGCGGGAAACTGATCCTGGTCAACTTCTGGGCAACCTGGTGCGCGCCTTGCCTGCATGAAATCCCGATGCTGATGGACATGCAGCAGCAATACGGCGGGCGCGGCCTGCAAGTGGTGGGAGCCGCCATGGATGAAGTCGAAGCGGTCCGCATCGGCGCGCCACGGCTGGGCATTCAGTACCCGGTGCTGGTCGGCGACAGCGAGATCATCAATGCGATGCAGGCGCTCGGGGATCAGCTCGGGGCCCTTCCATACTCTGTTCTGATCAATGCGAATGGAATGATCGTGTCGCGCAAGCACGGCGAGTTCGAGCGTGACGAATTGATCCAACTGATCGAGCAAAATCTGCCCACCACCGGCGGATAGCGGGCGGCAGGCGAGCCGGGGCCCATCTCAGCCGAAGTGGCCGGCAACATCGCCTAATATGACGGCAAAATCCTACAAATTTGTCATTGCGCGCTGCACTGGGGCAGAATCGGGTCTCTAGAGCCGGCCCCAGTCCATGCGCAAACTGCTTTTGCTGAATGGTCCCAACCTGAACCTGCTAGGCAGCCGTGAACCGGCCGTCTACGGGTCGGCCACGCTGGCGCAGATCGAGGCCGACCTGACGTCCCAGGCGATCGCACTCGGGCTCGAGCTGCAGTGCTTCCAAAGCAACCATGAAGGCGTGCTGGTCGATCGCATCCACCAGGCGCGTGCCGACGGTGTCGAGTTTGTTCTGATCAACCCCGGCGCCCTCACCCACACCAGCATCGCGCTGCGCGACGCCCTGCTCGGCGTGGCCTTGCCATTCATCGAAATCCATCTTTCCAACGTGCATGCGCGGGAGCCGTTCCGCCATCACTCGTATCTGTCCGACATTGCCGTGGGTGTGATCGTGGGCTTGGGACCCATCGGTTACCGCCTCGCTTTGCAAGCCGCGCATGCGCGGCTCTTCCAAACCAAGTAGCGCAACAGCAACACAACAGGGGAACTCAAATCACAATGGACTTGCGCAAAATCAAAACGCTGATCGAACTGGTAGAACAGTCCGGCATCTCGGAGCTCGAAGTCCGCGAAGGCGAAGAGTCGGTTCGCATCAGCCGGCAGACCCAGCAGCTGCATTACACGCTGCCGGCACCGGCGGCCCCGCAAGCAGCACCGGCTGTTGCCCCGGCCGCCGCGCCGGTCGCCGCAGCGCCAGCGGCGCCGGCCGCTGCGCCAGCCAAGCCCAGCGGACACGTGGTGCGCGCGCCCATGGTCGGCACCTTCTACCGGACTCCGTCTCCCGGCGCCAAGGCGTTCGTCGAGGTGGGCCAGACGGTCAAAGTCGGCCAGACGCTGTGCATCATCGAAGCGATGAAGATGCTCAACCAGATCGAGTCTGATCGCGCTGGCGTCATTGTCGACATCCTGGTCGAGAACGAGCGCGCGGTGGAATTCGATCAGCCTCTGTTCGTCATCGAATAAGGCCGCCCGACATGGGGGACATCAAGAAGGTTCTAATCGCCAACCGCGGCGAGATCGCGCTGCGCATCCTGCGTGCTTGCCGCGAGATGGGCTTGAAGACGGTGGCGGTGTATTCGCAGGCCGACCGCGATCTCAAGCATGTGCTGCTGGCCGATGAGGCCGTCTGCATCGGCCCACCGGCGGCGGCGAAGAGTTATCTGAACATGGCGGCGATCATCAGCGCCGCTGAAATCACGCAGGCCGACGCGATCCATCCCGGCTACGGCTTCATGTCGGAAAATGCGGATTTCGCCGAGAGCGTCGAGCGGTCCGGTTTCATCTTCATCGGTCCACGCTCGGAAACCATCCGCCTGATGGGCAGCAAGACCAACGCCAAGGCCGAGATGATTGCCGCTGGCGTCCCCTGCGTACCGGGCTCCGATGGCGCACTGCCTGAAGACGACCAGGCCTGCCTGGAGATCGCTGCCAAGGTCGGCTATCCGGTGCTGATCAAAGCTGCCTCCGGCGGCGGCGGCCGCGGCATGCAAGTGGTGCGGACCGAAGAAGAGCTGCTGGAAAAGATTCAGATCGCCCGCACCGAAGCACTCAACGCATTCAAGGATGCCACCGTGTTTCTGGAGAAGTACCTGGAAACACCGCGACACGTCGAAGTGCAGGTCTTGGCTGACGGCCAAGGCAATGCGATCCATCTTGGTGAACGCGATTGCTCGATGCAGCGCCGCAACCAGAAGGTCGTCGAAGAGTGCACCGCACCGGGCGTCACTGACGAACAGCGCGAGGAGATCGGCAAGCTGTGCGTCGAGGCCTGCAAGCGCATCAATTATCGCGGCGCGGGTACGTTCGAGTTCCTGTACGACCAGGGTCAGTTCTACTTCATCGAGATGAACACGCGTATCCAGGTCGAGCACCCGGTGACCGAAATGGTCACCGGCGTCGATCTGATCCGCGAAATGATCCGCATCGCCAGCGGCAAGGCGCTGACCAAGAAGCAGGGCAACATCCGCATGCGCGGCCACGCCATCGAGTGCCGCATCAACGCCGAAAACCCGCGCACGTTCGTGCCGTCGCCGGGCACGATCACCAAGTACCACGCGCCGGGCGGCCCGGGCGTCCGCATGGACACGCACATCTACACCGGCTACCGCGTGCCGCCGCACTACGATTCGATGATCGGCAAGCTCATCTGCTGGGGCAACACGCGTACATCGGCGATTGCGCGGATGCAGCACGCGCTGTCCGAGATGATCATCGAAGGCATCGACACCAACATCAATCTGCAGAAGCGGATCATGGCGGACAAGGTGTTCCAGCGTGGCGAGCACAACATCCACTACTTGGCCGACATGCTGGCGGAGTGGCAGACCGAGTAGCTGCCGCGCAACAAGGGCCGGCCGGGCCTGAATCACCCGGCCGGCCGTCGTGCCGCTGAGCCGGCCGGCAAAATCCAGTACGCTGCGCGCCTGTTCTACACCGCTGACTTCCATGGCCTGGCTGCAATTGCGCGTGCATTCGCGCTATCCCGAGTTCGTCGACGAAATTCTCCAGGCCTGCGGCGCCAGCGCCGTCAGCTTCATCGATGCCGAGGATGATCCGGTCCTTGAACCGGCGCCCGGCGAAACCCCGCTTTGGAGCAATACGGTCACGCTCGGACTGTTTCCCGAGAAAACCGACCTGCAGCCGGTACTCGATGCGTTGCGCGAACAATTGCCCGACGCCGACACCCTTCAGGTCAGTGACGAGCTGGTTGAGGACCAAGACTGGGTCCGCGTCTGGCTCAAGGACTGCCCGCCGCTGAAATTCGGGGAACGACTTTGGGTTTGCCCCCATGAAAAGCGTGTCGACGAGCCCGGCAGCGTGACGCTGCTGCTCGATCCGGGCTTGGCATTCGGCACCGGCACGCACCCCAGCACTGCGCTGTGCCTGGAATGGCTGGCCACGCACGATGTGAGCGATCAACACGTGCTGGATTTCGGTTGCGGCTCGGGCATTTTGGCGATTGCCGCGCTGCTGCTCGGCGCGCGCCATGCCGTGGCCTACGATATCGACCCGCAGGCAATCCAAGCCACCCGCGACAATGCGGTGGCCAATGGCGTCTCCGATCGATTGACGACGGTCGATCCCGAGCGTCGCGTGGAGCCGTTCCCGGCCGATCTGGTGCTGGCCAACATTCTGGCGCGTCCGCTGATCGAGTTGGCGCCGCAACTGTCAGCGACGATCCGCAGTGGCGGCGCCTTGGTGCTGGCCGGACTGCTCGACCGTCAGGCCGACGAAGTCCGTGCTGCCTACGCACCGTGGTTCGACTTCGAGCCCGACCATTGCCGAGATGGCTGGACTCGTCTGTACGGACGACGTCGCTAAGAGCCTTGCTGTCAACCGGGCTGCGGCACGGTTGAACGCGGTCCGCGCTGCGGCGGCTCACTGCATCGGACATTTTCGACCGTTGCCAAGCGTTTGCGGAGCAATCGCAACGTAGCGTCGATGCCGTGCTTTTTTCGCGAGGGGCTTGGCGCTATGATGCGCGCCCCCTATGAGAAAGACCTCGGGCGATGTACGCCGCCAGGGCGAGGTCGTGACGCATCGAAGCACAGAGGGCTTGTATGTCTGCACACCGAACGTCTTTCGACGCAAAGCCCTTGAGTCATTCGGTGTCCGAATGCCTCGACGATTACTTTCGCAGCCTGAACGGCCATTCGCCGGCCGAGTTGTACGACATGATTCTTGACCAGGTGGAGCCGCCGTTGCTGCGCGCCACGCTGCGTTACTGCGACAACAATCAGTCGCGCGCCGCCGAAATGCTGGGACTCAATCGCGCCACGCTCCGCAAGAAGTTGCGCCACCACCGCATCACCGCCAAGCCCGCACGATGAACGCGATCGCCTCTCCCGCTCTGCGCGTGGTTCGCCGCGCGCTGCTATCGGTGTCCGACAAATCCGGCATCGTCGATCTGGCGCGTGAACTGCGAGCACGCGACGTCGAACTATTGTCTACCGGTGGTACGTACAAGCTGCTGGCTGATGCCGGCATCGACGCCATCGAAGTGAGCCGCCATACCGGCTTTCCGGAGATCATGGACGGCCGCGTCAAGACGCTGCATCCGAAGATTCACGGCGGCATTCTCGGCCGTCGCGGTATCGACGACGACGTCATGAATCAGCACCAGATCGCGCCGATCGATCTGGTGGTGCTGAACCTGTATCCGTTCGAGCAAACCGTCGCGCGCGAAGGCTTCACGCACGCCGACGCCGTCGAGAACATTGATATTGGCGGCCCGGCGATGCTGCGCGCCGCTGCAAAGAATCATCACGACGTCGCCGTGGTCGTTGACCCGTCCGACTATGCCAAGCTGCTGGCCGCACTCGATGCTGGCGGCACGACACTGCTGCAGCGCGAACAGCTTGCGACCAAGGCGTACTCGCTAACCGCTCGCTACGACGCTGCGGTGGCCGGCTACTTCAGCAGCCGCATCGAAAACAGCGATGCGCTGAGTCACTTCCCCGGCACGCTGGGCTTGCAGTTCCACAAGCAGCAGGATCTTCGCTACGGCGAGAATCCGCACCAGCAAGCGGCGTTCTACGCCGAGCGTGAGCCGGCGCCGGGCACGATCGGCGCGGCGCGCCAGCTGCAAGGCAAAGAGCTGTCGTACAACAATATCGCCGACGCCGATGCGGCGCTCGAATGCGTCAAGGCCTTCGTCAAGCCGGCGTGCGTGATCGTCAAGCATGCCAATCCCTGCGGCGTGTCGGTCAGCCTCGACGGCATCGGCCGCGCCTATGACCTGGCGTACCAGACTGATCCGACCTCGGCCTTCGGCGGCATCATCGCGTTCAATCGCCCGCTCGACGAAGCAACGGCTGCCGCCATCGTCGGCCGCCAGTTCGTCGAAGTGATCGTGGCGCCATCGATCAGCGACGGTGCGCGCAGCGTGCTCGCCGCCAAGCAGAACGTTCGCGTACTCGAATGCGGCGAGTGGTCGATGTCCCCGGCTGCCAGCCTCGACTACAAGCGCGTCGGCGGCGGCTTGCTGGTGCAGGACCTCGATCGCGGCATGATCACGGCCGAGGACTTGAAGATCGTCACGCGTCGCGCACCGACCGAAGCCGAAATTCACGATCTGATCTTCGCCTGGAAGGTTGCCAAGTTCGTCAAGAGCAATGCAATCGTCTACGCACGCGATCGTCAGACCATCGGCATCGGCGCCGGACAGATGAGCCGCGTCTATAGCGCGCGCATCGCCGGCATCAAGGCGGCTGACGAAAAGCTCGAAGTACGCGGCTCGGTGATGGCCTCGGATGCCTTCTTCCCGTTCCGGGATGGCATCGACGCTGCCGCTGCCGCCGGCATTTCCGCCGTGATCCAGCCGGGCGGTTCGATGCGCGACTCCGAAGTCATCGCCGCTGCTGACGAGGCCGGCATGGCGATGGTGTTCACCGGCATGCGTCACTTCCGTCACTAGCGCCTTCGACCATGAGCCACGGACGGCTACTGGTCATCAGCGACACACCGGATGACGCGCTCGATCTGATCGCCGCGTTGGTGAACGCCGGCTACGAAGCCGCGCAGTGCCATCCATCCCGTCTCGACGCACAAACCGATCGCCACGACCTGCTGCTGATCGACCAGCGCCACGTTGTGTCGTCGTCGACTTCGACGCCGCCACTCGTCGCATTGCCGCAGCGTCGCTCACCCCACCCGCCCGTGCTCGTGCTCGGCGCTCGCTGTGCAGCACCGAGTGACGCGGTGGAACTGCCGGCCGACATCGACTTCCGATCAATGGAAACGGTCATCGCTGCGATGATGCGCGGCCCGCGCGCCGAGCAACTGAAAGACGATTTTCTATCGACGGTGGCACATGAGCTGCGGACGCCGCTGAACTCCATCCAGGGTTGGGCCGACATCCTGATGCGGCAACCGCGTGAGGCGGACTTCAGCCAAGGCCTGGCGGCGATCGAGCGCAACGCGCGAGCACAGGCGCAGATGCTGGCCGACCTGCTCGACGTGTCGCGGATGATCTCGGGCACGCTGACACTGGACTTGGGGCCGGTGGAGCCCGGCTTCGTCATCGACAGCGCGATCAAGCGTCTTGCCGACACCGCCGCGGCCCGCCACATCGTGATCGATCGCCTCATCAATGATCCACTGCCGACGGTCGAAGCCGACTTCGAGCGGCTACAGCAGATCATCGTCTGCCTGCTGTCGAACGCCATCCGCTTTTCGACCAAAAACGCTCGCGTCGTGCTGCGCGCTGATCGCGACGATCACGGCCTGCGAATCGACGTCACCGATACCGGTCGCGGCATTGCACCCGCTGTGTTGCCGCAGTTGCTAGGCCAATTCAGCTCGCGCGCGCTGGGTACCTCACGCAGCGGCGGTCTCGGCTTGGGTCTGGTGATTGCGCAACACTTGGTCGGGCTGCATCACGGCTCACTGACCGCGTTCAGCGACGGCATCGGCAAAGGAGCCCGCTTCAGCCTGTGGCTGCCGCTGGACGGCACCAATCGCAATCAATTGGGCGCGTAACGCGTACTCGGATCGTCGTAGCCGACGCGCGGCAGCACGAACGAAAACACCGAACCGCCGCCTTCCCGGTCCTCGTACCAGAGATGGCCGCTCATCCGCGTGATTTCTTCTTTTGATATCGCAAGCCCCAAGCCGCTGGCATGCTGCACATCATCGCTGGTCTGCAGCCGCACATAGCGCTTGAACAACTGCTGTTGGCGATCGCGCGGCACGCCGGGCCCGCGATCGGCGACCGATACGCGCGCCATCCCCGATCGACCGGTTTCGCAGCGCACGCTGATCGTGCCGCCAGACGGCGCATACCGCAGCGAATTCGAGATCAGGTTTTCCAGAACGTGGCGAACGGCGGTGGCATTGGCCATCACTTGCGGGTCATCGACGATGTCGGCGCTGATCTGCATGCCGCGCTCTTGCGCCAGCAAGTTGAAGCTGTCGACGGTGGCCTTGATCACCGGCGCAAGGCTCAGCGCGCTGATCTCGACCTTGCGCAGATCACTGCTCTTGGCCCAGCGGCCGAGATAGTTGTCGATGAACTTCAGGCAGTGCTGCGCACTCTCACGAATCTCGCCGACCATGCGCTCCGGCGTGTCCTGACCGCGATCCATCAAGTCGAGTGCGAACAGGATGCTCGACAGCGGATTCTTCAGGTCATGCGCGACGATCTGGGTCAGGTCGGCGCGCTCCTGCGCAATCAATGCCAGATGATCACGCGCGCGCTTGAGCTCGACATGCGTCTTGACGCGCGCCAACAGTTCTTCGGCAACGAAGGGCTTGGTGACATAGTCAACCGCACCATGCTGAAACGCCTGGATCACGCCTTCACGCTCGCGTGCCGCCGTCAGGAAGATGATCGGCACATCGGCTGTACGCGGATTGGCGCGCAGGTGCTCGCAGACTTCGAAGCCATCCATGACCGGCATGCGCATATCCAGCAGCACGAGGCTGGGCGTGCGGCTCAGGCAGTGGTCGAGGACCTCCTCACCGGACAACGCGGACACCACTTCGTAGTCGGCACGCTGCAGCAGCGCGGTGACGACTTCGATGTTGGACGCCTGGTCATCGACGATGAAGATTAAATCCTTGTCCATGCGTCCCTATCGTTTACAGGTACGAGCCGCCGATCCTGGCGGCAAGAGGACGCAGGATACCCCAGGCCGATACGCGCCCTGCGGCGGTATCGGCGGCCGGTGTTGGTCTAATCTTCGACGCGCAGTTCCCGCTCGACCGGCTTGCCATCGATCAGCTCCCAGGCGCGCATTTCGAGCACGCCCTTGATGCTCAGCGATACGATCAGATTGATCAGGTTCTCACGTAGTTCGGCGGGCTGCGGCTCTGCCGGACCGTCCGGCTTGCTCCACAGCCGCGCCCACAGCACCTCGTCGGCACGATGCGTCCCCATGTTCGCAGTCGCCAGACGGAACGCCGCGGGGCGCCCGTCACGTTCATAGACCCAGCCGTGCATCACGGCGGGCTGAGCGATCTGCGCCTCGTGCAGGATCTGGATTGCAAGGCGTCGGGGAAACAGCAGCAAGTCGTTCATAGGGGTTTCAATGTCGGGAAAGGCCGCAGACCGGGCAGCGCGGCTCGTGCCGCAGCTTCAAGGTCCGCCATTGTGAATCCAGTGCGTTCCACAGCCGCAGCGTGCCAGCCTCGTTGCCAAGACCCAGCAGCAGCTTGATCGCCGATAGCGCTTGCAGATTACCGATCGTGCCGACGACGGGGCCGAGAATACCGGCCTCCTCGCAGGTTTCGGCGGCGTCGGCGTGCGGGTCGTCGGGGTACAGGCAGGCGTAGCACGGCCCTCCGCGGCGCAGATCGAACACGGCGATCTGGCCTTCGAAGCGGATCGCCGCGCCTGAAACCAGCGGCCGGCGCGCC
>Ga0255089_1000786_pt1 | contig 10431 bp, 7 predicted proteins | sample Colum_Miss_RepC__2_FD_188468 | JGI IMG/M metagenome (GOLD analysis project Ga0255089, IMG submission 188468) | Freshwater microbial communities from Columbia River, Oregon, United States - Colum_Miss_RepC_8d | ecosystem: Environmental > Aquatic > Freshwater > River | place: USA: Oregon... | reverse complement strand
AATACCCTGGGTCTCTAAACCTTCCAGATGTTTTGGGCGAATATCAAAATCCAGCCTATGGAAAAATTGAACTAAAAATGCAGGGCAAAAATGTCAGATTGGTTGTTGGGAATCATTTTGTTGATCTTAATCATTTGGGGTCGTCTATTCTTTATGCGCGTGATTTTGTCTTTGATAACCCCGTTCTGATTTTTACAAGAGATTCTTCCGGGAAGATTACTTCTTTTAAAATATCTGGCAGACTCAAAGCCGAGTTTTTTAAACTTCCTTAATTGTTTTTAGCAGATTGCTTTTATGCTACTTTGCTAGTTGTTCTTGCAATTGTGTTTTTATTCAAGCCTGTTTTAGCCTTGATAGGTGCAAGTTGCAGTAAGCTTGGAAGCCATAATACGGAACAAATCATGCAAGAACTTACGCCCAATGCTAAAAGAAGTCCCAAGCTTGAAAGTCCAAGGTGGGAAGATATTGTTAACGAACCAAAACCCAATACCGTAGTGAGCCCTGCTACAAATATGCCTTTGAAAGTGCTGCTTTTTAACTGGTAAGGTTTGCTTCGATCTCGTCCTAAAAAGTCGTGGATTACATGCACAGCATTATCGATTCCAACTCCGACAAGAATCGGGAATGCGATCATATTCGCTGGATTCAGTTGGTAGCCTAGCAACCATACTGCTCCCATGGTAATGCAAAGTCCCATGACTAAGGGAATGAGTGCTAAGGTTACCAAGATTGTTTTTCTGAAATCCCAGGATAGAACAAGGATGATTGCAATTAAGGCGTAGATCCCGGCCCATTGAAATCCAGACTTCATTCCCTTTAAGCCTTCAAGAGTTGTAAAAGGTTTTCCCGTTGCTCGAGCGTCAACTTTTTGAATGCTACTTACGAATTCTTTAAGGTTGCTGTATTCCCAAAGATTTTTCTTTGCGAATACTCTTAAAAGCCATTGGTTGTTTTCACTTAAATATCGATTTCGAATTGGAGGTGGAATGTCTGCTACTTCAATAAATTCAGGCGTGGAAACTTCCTTTAATTGATGGAGGTTTTCGATAAGATCGCCGGTGACTGCTTCTTCAAATTTTTTGAGTTCAATATTCGACATTTTGTTTGTGCTGGATAATACACCTAAAAAGGTTACCAAGTCTTTCTTAACGTCGCTTAAATCCAAAAGGGAGTTCGCTTCATTGGTTTTATTGGCAAGGAGTTGTAGTTCCTTGCTCAAGCCATCGATATCTGGTGTAGCGTGGCCCGGTTTTGATCCGCGTGTTGGTAATAACCTTAGTCTGTGTTGTATTTCTTTTAGTTGTCCTTTGTTTATTGACTGATCTTTGGGAAGCATGCTTGCTATTTCTGCAACTTGACTAACTTCTGGAAGGGCTTCAAACTTCTTTTTCCATTCGATTGCTTCTTCCCGAGTTGCAGTAAAAGTAACAGCATGCCAAGTTGCGGAGGGCATTTTTTCTAATAATACTTTTTCCCATTTTACCGAATCAAGTGAAGATGATTGTAAATGTAACAGGTTGTGATCGTAAGAAACTTTCAGTGCTGGAATTAAAAATAAACAGGTGAGCACTAAGCCAGAAATCACCATGGTTTTTGGCTTGCTGAATAAGGATGTAGTCCAATTGTTTTGGATGATAGGGAAAGAAAGGATCCCTGGGAAAGAATCTATGGAGTCTGATTCTAACGAGGTTTTTTTATACGATTCTTTTATTCCCAATAGGGAAGGAAGGGTGGTGAAACAACTTAGCGCGCAAAACAATATACCGCTTCCTGCAATCCAGCCCATTTCTGAAACTGCCTGAAAATCAGCAAGCATTGCTGCGAAAAAAGCTAGAGAAGTTGTACAGGCCGCGGTTAGAATTCCAGGCCCTACGGATAGGGCGGTTCTTTTAATGGATTCTTCTGCAGGGATACCTTTTTTTCTATATTCGTCGAATGCGCTAACCCACAAAACCCCGTAATCTCCTAACCCTATCAGCATGACTGCAAAAGTTGCAGATAATAAATTAAGGTGCCCGATAGTAATGGTTAGCCATCCTAATGAAAGAATGGTTCCTACTAACAAGGTTGTTATTGTAAGAACTGGATATCTCCAAGATCTGTAAACGATAATGTATAAGAATAGAACGCTCAAAAATGCCACCCAAGAAGCCGTTGCGCTGTCCCGTTGAGAAGCAGTCATTTCATCAGCTTCTAAAACTGGTAATCCTGTAAGGCCAAGTTGAACATCTGGATGAAGTTTTGAGATGTCATTTAATATCTCGCGCATCAATTTAACTGCTGGCATTGAACTGACAAAATCCGACTTTTCCTGAGTGATAGGGCGGGCTAAAAGAATCGCCACGGATTTGTCTTCTGAAACTAGATAATTTGGTTTTGAAAGCATGGTCGTGTTGTGCTGGGATGTTGGCAGCAGGCCAACCCAAGGGCTTTTATAGGTTTCACCAGACTCCAGATAATTTGTTGCAGCTCTGAGGATGTTTCGGAATTGGGATAGAAATGCAGTGTCTGCTTCGGTGACCGTCCCCCGTGCTTCAATCTGTTTGATTCTAGCGTGTGCTTCGCAAGTTATGCTTTTTGTAGTAAATAAATTCCACGCAAATGGGAATTCAAGCAGAGGCGCCATGTTTGCAAGATGGCCGACGATTGTTCCTATTTCTTTGGGCTCTAGAAAAAGCAGAGATCTGTTTTTTAGATTTTGTAAGTCAACTTTGAAAAAGATGCGGTCAAAACTTTCTTGATGTTCTGATAGTTTCAATGCCAGTTGTTCCAAGGCATCAATTTTGTTTTGTTCGTTCCCGCCTAACGCAACTACTACCATGTCGTCGTCTTGTCCAAACTCTGCAAGATAATGCTTCCAGTTTTGCTGGCACCATTTGCGATTACTGATCATGTCATCGCGATGCGTCTTAAACTCCAGTTTTTTGTAGGAATAGGCTAATGCTGTAGCGCAAAGAAGCATCCCCAATCCAAAAACCAACCAAGGTTTTTGAAATGAAAACATGGAAACAGCATAAATTAATCTGGCAGGAAACGAATCCTTGCCATCCTTGGCGTGACTCATTTTATTAGCGCCTCTTCCTCTTAATCTTTAAGCCTTTCTTTGGCTTAAGAGGGGCGGATATTAGGAAAGCGCCATTATATAAACAAGGCTAAAATCAAGATTGCTCTCATTAAAACATGCCATATTTCCTATATTATGTAGGATGGAAACTATCGATATTGTTATGCCTTCCTAATTTACCGGGGCCCTTATGGATCTGATTCCTTTTTTGATTTTTAAGACTGAATCTGGGCAGGTTGAATTTGCCCAATGGCGAACCCAAGCTGGTGACGCTGCGTTAGCAGTTTTTCAAGATCGTGCAAAAGCGGAGTCTTTCATCCAAGTTTCTTCATTAGGCGAGTCTTGGATGGTTATGCAGCCTGCCTTACCCATGTTACAATCAATTTTTAAAGCCATGATCCAAGCCGGAGTTTTATTTGCCGTTTTGGATCCCGATGAAAAAAGTGCCCGAACTGTTTACAACCTTGCAGAAGTTGTAGCAGCGGCGGAAAGTTGGTTTTCTACCAACAACGGCAAAAAGTAAGTTAAAACTTCAAGGCTGCGTTTTGATTGGTCCATTCGCTTTTTGCTTTAAGGATTGGATCAACTTCTGCAACTAAGAATTCTTCCACTTGTTCTTTGGCTCTACCCGAGAAGCGGCCTTCAGCCATTACTTTTTCAAAATTAATGCTCGAAAACTCAGGTTCTTTTTTAAGCCTCTCGAGTAGATCATTTTTTCTACTACCGGACTTTAACTCTGCAATGACCGCATGACTATGCTTGCGGATGACTTCGTGCAGATTTTGCCTATCGCCCCCATTTCCCACTGCGGCCATCAGAAGGTTTTCGGTTGCCATGAATGGTAGTGTTCGTTCAACTTCTGATTTAATAACTTCGGGGTTAACAACAAGGCCGCGAACAATGTTGATTGCGATACGCATAATGGAATCAGCGCACAAAAAGGCTTGGGGAATCGTAAGCCTGCGGTTAACGCTGTCATCAAGGGTTCGTTCCAGCCATTGCACTGCTGCTGTTTCCGCGGTGTTTCCTGCTAGTTGGATGAGGAAACGGGATAGCCCGCACATGCGCTCTGATCGCATGGGGTTTCGTTTGTAGGCCATTGCAGAGGATCCAACTTGATCCGTTTCAAAGGGTTCGTCAATTTCTTGCCTGTGTGAAAGAAGCCTGATGTCGGTCCCAAATTTTTGAGCACTTTGGCCAATGCCAGAAAGTGTTTCAAGAATTTGTGAATCTACTTTTCTGGGATAAGTTTGGCCTGTGACAGGGAATACTTGATCAAAACCCATTTTTTTCGAGACAAGTGTATCTAGATCGCGGACTTTCTGGTGGTCGCCTCTGAATAGGGAAAGGAAACTGGCTTGAGTTCCTGTGGTTCCTTTTGCGCCCCGGAATTTCATGTTTTCGATACGATAGCTGACTTCATGGAAATCCATGAGGAAATCCTGAGCCCATAGGCAAGCTCTTTTTCCAACGGTTGTTAATTGCGCTGGTTGGAAGTGTGTGAACCCAAGTGTTTCCATGCCCGCATACTTACGGCTAAATTTTGCAAAGTGATCGAGCAACCCAACCAGCGAATTTTGTAATAGGGTAAGCCCCTGTCTCATAAGAATGAGTTCAGTATTATCCGTTACAAAACAACTGGTTGCACCAAGATGAATAATATCCCGTGCAAGGGGGCAGCATTCCCCATAGGCGTGGATATGCGCCATTACATCATGGCGGAGCCTTTGTTCGTGTTCTTCAACCCGGGCAAAATCGATGTTGTGAATATTTTTTTCAAGTTCTTTGATTTGCGGTGGAGTAATGCGTGGAGTGGTGCCATCTTCGGAAAGAAGGCCTAGTTCCATCTGGGTTTGGGCCAGTGCAACCCAAAGTTTTCGCCAAGTGGAATACCTGTTTGCAGGGTTCCAGAGCGCAACCATTTCTTTGCCCGCATAGCGCTGTACCAAAGGATTATCGTGAACTTGAGTCGTTTCCATAAAGTTTTCCAAGAAAAATAAAGAGTGCAGTGACTATTCGCTATGAATGCTCACCTTTTCGGAATCGCCAAATAACCAACTTTCATCATCAAAGTATTGTAAAGAATTGTTCTGAAAAAACTTCTTTTAATTGAAAGGGTGCTAATGTTTGTATTAGTAACTCAAAGGCATCGGGTCAGGAGGACAATTTACGATGAGGCTTATTTACAAAATAGTAATGGTGGTTGTGATTGGATTTATTGGGCAAAGTGCAATTGAAAATCGTGCAATAGCTCAAACGAATGATGGAAACTTGCAAAGGTTTTTCCATTATCCTTATTATTATTTCCCACACAATTACTGGCCTTCCATGGGGCCAAAATGGCCTGAGAGACCAGGACAGCCTTATATGCCCCCACCTGCATACATGGCGAACCCTCCTTTCAGAGAGCCACATTGGCGCTACGAAAGCCAAAAACCCCAGAAATACTACAGTGGTTTCCACTTTTGGCTAGATCAGTTCTAATTAGCAAATTGATATACTTAAAAAGGAAGTCCTAATTATTATTGGGCCTTCCTTTTTGCATTTGATACTTCAGTTTGCGATAATTAACATTGATTTCCAGCAATCTTAAAGGGGGCCTTAAATGTCTAAACCAGAGCCCGGAGAAAATCCTGTAAAAGATAAAAAGAAGCCAGTCGCCTCCAACCAAATCGATGTGCAAGGCGTTGCTGAAAAAGTAACTGCTAACATTGAAAAAGTAATATTGGGGAAGCGCAAACAGATTCTGCTGGCTCTTGCGGCTTACCTTGCAGAGGGGCACATACTTCTTGAAGATGTTCCAGGTGTGGCGAAAACTATATTAGCCAGGGCTATTTCCCGCAGTGTTGGTTGTGTCTTTAAAAGGGTCCAGTGTACCCCCGACTTGCTTCCAAGCGATATTAATGGGGTTTCCATTTTTAATCAGAAAACAGCCGAGTTTGAATTCAGGCCGGGCCCTATTTTTGCTCAAACTGTACTTGCAGATGAAATTAACCGTGCTACCCCACGAACTCAGGCAGCACTCCTTGAAGCCATGGCTGAAAGAAGAGTCACTGCGGATGGCCAAACTTATAATCTTAAGCCACCCTTTCTAGTAATAGCGACTCAAAATCCGGTAGACCATGAAGGAACCTTTCCTTTACCCGAGGCTCAATTAGATCGTTTCTTAATAAAATTAAGTCTGGGATACCCTACCATTGAAGAAGAAGCCTTGATGCTTAAAAGGTTGCAGTTTGGCCACCCAATTGATGATGTTGTGCCCGTTGTTAGTTCTGCAGACTGGATGGCTTGCCAGGAAGTGGTAAGGAAGATTCATTTGGATGATCAAATCCGAACATACATTCTTGAGATTGTTCATGGCACCCGGGATAACGAAAATATTTTATTGGGTGGAAGTCCTCGGGCATCGCTTTCATTGCAAAGGGCGGCACAAGCAAGTGCTGCGATCCAAGGAAGAACTTTTGTAGTTCCGGATGATGTGAAAAAGTTGGTTGCTCCAGTGCTTTCACATCGCATCATTCTCAAGCCCGAAACCCGACTTAGGAAAATTAAAACGGAAGATGTCATCAATGATGTTTTAGATGATATTCCTGTTCCTGTTTCCTCGGATTATCACACTGAAAAAGATTACTTCTAATGTATTGGCTCCTTGGAATAACCCTGATCGGATTTTCTGCCCAAGTTTTGGGCTCAGGGCTTCTTGCATTCTCCGCCTACTTAATGGCATTAATCTTGATAAGCAGTCGGATGTTGGCTTGGCATTGGGCGAGCGGGTTAAGAATTGAAAGAAAAATGCGCTGCACCCTTGCAGAAGTTGGCGATAAGGTAAGAGTTAAAGTTCTAGTCCGTTATTTGGGTTTGATCCCAATCCCATGGGTGATTTTAGAAGATTTGTTACCTGAAGATGCTGTTGACTCTCGGCATCCTTTCTTAAAATTAAAAGGTAAAAGGCTTAAAGTCTTATCGATGTTTTCGATGCAAACAGAAGAGTTTTCGTATTCTCTGGAATGCATGCATCGGGGCTTTTTTCAGATTGGACCCGTGTTTGCAGAAACTGGAGACCCTTTTGGATTCATGCGAAGATATCGCATTGGATGCCAACCTTTTTATTTGCTCGTGCTCCCCAAGATAACGCATTTGCTTGGATACGATTTAACCTCACGCAGGCCGATTGGCGAAATTCAAATGGTTATGAAAATATTCGAAGACCCTACCCGGATAGCGGGGGTTCGGGATTATGAACCAGGCGACCCGATGTCTCGTATCCACTGGAAAGCCAGTGCCCGAACAGGTGTGTTTCAGTGTAAAATATTCGAGCCAACCTGCCTTGCTGGTGCGATGATCTTATTGGATTTTCACGAATCAAATTTTCCACCACGAGGTGAACCATTTCGCTCGGAACTTGCAATCGATGCTGCGGTCTCTCTTGCCCATGCAGTTTGTTTATTGAATCAACCATTTGGAATAGGAACTAACGCTACCGATGCTGCATTCAATGTTCAAGAGAATGAAAGTGAACCTGAAGTTGATACTCGGGCAGAAGCTCGAACTTTTATGCTGGATAGCAGTAGGCCAAACCATTTGCAACCAATGTTTTTACCATCACGAAGAGGTGTTGAGCATTTGCAATTGTTAAGGGAAATGATGGGCCGTGCGCTTAAATCAGATTCCCTCAAATTCTCTGAGATGATTAGAGAAGTCTCGATCCATTTGCCCAGAGATTTAACTCTTGTCGCTGTTCTTTCAGGTGTAACCGAAGAAACGGCTATGATGCTTGGAAATTTAAAACAGCAAGGGTTTGCTGTCTCAGTTGTTTTAATTCAATTTGATGATGAGGGTTTGAACAGGGCTTTTAAAAAATTGATTACTAATGGTATCCGCGAGATTCGCCATGCCATTGATCAAGAGTCTCTTCCTCAGCTTTGCAGATCCCAGATTGATAGAACTTCTCCTTTAAGCCTTGTCTAGGAAACGCACATGGCAGAGAAAAAGGCATATGCTTATCGTGATAAACCGGAAGTGCTGGATCAATTGGTAAGTACGATAGGGTTGGTGTTGATTGTTTTTCTGATGGTTTCATTATCTTTTTTTATATTGGCTCGTTTTTCCCTTTCATCTAAATGGACTGTAGCACATTGGCTTTTATTTTGGGAAGTGCTTGCCACTGTTCTGATTAGCCGTATGTTTCTTATCGATGATTTGAAAAAGGTTGCAGGTCGTTATAGCTTCGTATTTGGAATGGTTATTTGGGTTCCGTTTGCTTTACTTGGAGAAGTGGAAATTCTTGGGATTGTTACCGCTCTAATGATTTTTATTGGGTGGTTTACTTACAAGATTACTTGGGATGTGACAGATCTTGGTGAACGAGAAGAGGACGAAGATGGATTGCTTGCTTCAGTGGGTTTGAAAAAAGAGTTAAACCCGGGCAATAAAAAGGTTTCAGAATCTTGGGGCGATACTAGAGAGGAAAGCACTGAATTTAATCATGAAGCGGAGGAAGTGCTTGCGGAGTTGGCTAAGGAAAAGCCTAAGAAAGTTAAGGGCGGAAAAGGTCGCGGTGTCTGGGTGCTGTATTTTTTATTTGGTTCAATACCTGTTTTTGGATTAGGTGGATCAACTCAAAATAGTACTGACCCAAATCTTGGAAAATACTTTTTGATCTGCCTTTGCATTTATCTTGCAAGTTGCATCTCTTTGTTAATGAGCACTTCTTTTTTAACTATAAGGTCCGACTTACGAAGGCGGAATCTATCCATGCCTTTGTTTACAGCGGGGGCTTGGTTGTTCTCTGGTTTGTTCTTATTGATCTCCTGTTTTGTATTTGCATCACTGTTACCAAGGCCTCAGGGCTTTTTAGATCCCATTGCCTTGGTTCTTTCCAAGGGACAGGATAAGGATCAAGATAAGGATCAGGATCAGGATCAGGATCAGGATGCAAGTAACTATGCAAAATCATCAGAGAAATCCGGAAAAGCGGAAGGGAAGCCAGGCGAAAAAGAAGGTGATAAAGGTTCTCCCAAGGATGGAAATCAGAAAGCGGGCAAGCCTGCTGAGGATAAAGAAAACAAAGGCGCTTCCAAGGAGTCTGGAAAAGGTGGTGGCGATTCTGGTGAAAAAGGTTCTTCCAAGGAAGGTTCTCAGAAATCAGATCAAGCTAAAAATAATGAGAGTAAAAGTGATAGTCGAAAAAATGATGGTAATCAGAAATCGAGTGCTACTCCGAATCAAGAAGCCCCTCCCTCGCCGCCCCCTTCTTTTAATATTCCTGGCCTTGATAAAATGATGGCTGCACTTGAAGTTATTCTTAAAGTTGTTTTCGCAGTGGGTACTTTTTTGTTTGTTCTTTATGTTGTGGTTTACAAGTTGAGTTACAGTTTTGGTTGGGCTGATGATCTCTTAGATTGGTTTCGTAATCTTTTTGACTGGATGGATCGTTCGAAAAAAAAGAAAAAACAAGAAGATGTTGCAGACGCCTCTATTGCTGATGAAACCTTGCCTTTCGAAGAGTTTGATAACCCATTTGATCGCAAAGATTGGCAAAAAGCCAGTCTTCGAGAATTGACAGGGTATACTTGGAAAGCTCTATTAGCTTGGTGCAAATCTCAAAACATCAATATTCCAAGAGGGTGCACTCCCTCCGAGTTAGAGGAAATTATTTCAAACGAAATGCCTCGTATTGAACCTGCCTATTATGCTTTCCAACAGGTTTTATTAAATGTTCAATATTCAAATAATAATGATGACCCCAAGGGGGTTGCAACGACGCAGAAACTTTGGCGTCACATGAATGGGGAATCAGATTCCGCGCTCGTTAAAGATTGATTTGCGAATTATTTTTTTCTTCGGATATGCTCTGCTTGAATGATTTCTCTGTTTATGGAATCCTTTAGGAGTTTCAGCGAATCCTCCCGTGAAAGCTCGGTAAACAGTTTTGCCTCGATTGGGGCACCGATTGAAATACCAATTGCCCCATGATTTCCACGCAAGAAAAGGGGGCAAAGAGTTGGCCAGAAGTTATCTCGCGATAAAGCTTCATGCGCGCCCGCGATTCCTACAGGAACAACTATTGCATTGGATTTTCGAATAAGAAGCTGAATCCCTGGCTTTAAGTCTTGCATTAGTCCATTTTCAGATCGCGTGCCTTCAGGAAATACAAGCACTGCTCGCCCATTGCTTAAAAGTTCCAATGTGGCCCTGATGCCCTCCTTCGCAACGCCTTCCAGATCAACCGGGCAACATCCAACGGATTTTAGATAAATATCTAGTAAAGGTTTTTTAAAAAGCGATTTTCGTGCAAGATAGGAGAGTTCTCTGCAGGCTGTTAATCCAACACCAATCGGGTCCAAAAAGCTTTGGTGGTTTGCAAC
>Ga0255089_1000778_pt1 | contig 10487 bp, 11 predicted proteins | sample Colum_Miss_RepC__2_FD_188468 | JGI IMG/M metagenome (GOLD analysis project Ga0255089, IMG submission 188468) | Freshwater microbial communities from Columbia River, Oregon, United States - Colum_Miss_RepC_8d | ecosystem: Environmental > Aquatic > Freshwater > River | place: USA: Oregon... | reverse complement strand
GGTGTGGATACCAGGCGAGCGCGGCGAACAGGTCGACGCCGAATAGATCGTCGCTGTTGCCGTTCTTGTTGGTCACGTTTTGGCCGGCGCCGCCGCTGAGCATCAGCAGCTGATTGCCCAGAGGCACGGCGTGACTGAGCGCCACGTAGTGCCCGGCAGGATTGCTGGCGCGATACACCGACCCGCCCCAGCGAGGCACCGCGCTGCTGCCGATGGCAACGGCGGTCGACTCGCCGACGTTGCGGTGCAGTTTGAATGCCAGACTGCCTTCCTCGCCGAAGCCAGCCTGGCCCAGCGATCGGTCCGACAGCGACGAAATGACCACCGCCGTGTCGAGCGCCAGCCATCGATCGGGATCGCCGACCGACGCGGCCACGGCGATCGACGCATCGCCACGCTCGCGCTCGGTGATCATGCCCAGCGCCAACGAGCCGGTGCGCCCCCCGTAGCCGACCGGCGCAACGAACGCCGACGCGGCATAGCCGAACCGGGCGGTATCCAGCCGCGTCGCCGCTAAAGGATCAGCCCCAGCCAGCGTCGTGATCGAGGCCAGAACCGCTCCACATAAACTGATACAGGCCGCCTCTAGCGACCTCGACCGCCTCAACGTCATCGATTCCCCGCGAGCCTCCGCAATGGCACGCAGCATCGCCCGCTGTCGGGCTCGACTCACGTGCAAACATCACAAGCATGCGTCGGCAACGGACGCGTGACCAGTCCATCGGGTCACGCCGGAACGGCCGAATCGCCTGCCTAGTGCGCGGGCTTGTGCGCCGCCTCGATCATCACGTCGCTGATCGCGCCGTAGACGGCCGTCCACGATGCCTGCACCTGTGGCGTGAAGGCCGGCCCCAAACCTTGACCGAGCGTTTTCAGCAGCGCCGCACCGACGACGGCGTAGTGCGCGTCCTGCACGCCGTAGGTGACATGACGGCGGCCCAGCGCCTGAAGCACCGGCACCAACGCATCGATGTCGCGCAGCTTCGACACGGCGACGCCGATCATCTGCATCAGTCGGGCGCCCTGCGCGACCATGTCGCCCTTGAACAGCGCCTGCAGGGCCGGATCGGCCTCGAACAGATTGCGGTAGAACAAGGCCGACGCCTGCGGCGCGATGCCCTCGACGGCAACCCAGCTACCTTGCACGTCCTGAATCAACTGTTCGTTCACGAGCGTCTCCGCAATCTTTGACCGGATCATCATACGAGCCGTGGGCACCGCAGCCGACGACGTCCAGCGGCTGTTCGGTACCGCGTGTTGATCGAGGCACTGCGCGCTACTGCGCGATAGCGCGCAACGCAGCGGCACGGGCGCGCAGGTCGCCGTACTGCTGCCGGCGCTGCGCGGTGTAATGCCACCACGCCCGCGGCGGCTGCCCAGCGAGGAAATCAGTGACCGACATCAGCACGTCGAGCACGCAAGGATCCTGGAAGACGCCCGAAACGCGACATAAATCGTCGTACAGCACCAGCGGATCGGCGCCGGTCAACTGCAGCGGATGCGTGTAGCCCAGTTGCACAAAATCCTGCGCCGATGCCGGCCCGATATTGGGCAAGTCGGTGAACTGCAGCAGCCGATCACGGCGAACTTTGGACGGGCTCATCGGGGCCGGCTCCTCGGCAAAGGGGCGATGTCATCTTCGGCATCGCCGCAGGAATCACTGCAGCCTACCGAAGCAGGGTCCGGGCCACTAGCCGCCGATCAGAAAATCCGCGACCTGCTGAAAGCCACTGGGCTTGCCGTGATAAAACTCGGTGAACTTGCAGCGCACGCAGACCGCAGCTGTGAAGCGCTGATTCTGCAAGTTGAATGCGGCGCTGAAAAAACCACCCGAGGTGCGCACTTGGATCAGCTCGCAAGCCGTGTGGCCGCATTTGAAGCAGCGGTACTGGCTCGACGGCGTGCGCAAGCGCATCTCGGCATTGAGCGCGCGACTGATGTCGCGGTAGTCGGCACCGTTGATGCGTGACAGCCGCAGTTGCTCGACCAGTTCCTCGTACGACAGCGTCGGGATTTGTTCGATCGTCGGTTTCATCGGCCATGATCCTGTGTCGGCGATCCTCAACCCGCGCGTTGCCGCACGGCCGGCGACGCCGGCAACGCGCTAGCCCATCGCGCCGAGCAGGCGCACGCGCTTGGTTTCGGGTACTTCGTTGTAGGCCAGCACATGCAGGTCGGGCACGGTCTGGCGGACGAAGCGCGCCAGCAAGGGCCGCAGCGGCCCCGGCACCAGCAGCACGGCCGGCTGGCCGAGCGCGGCCTGCTTCTGCACGCCGTCGGCGATCGACTGCTGCATGCGCTCGGCCAAGCCCGGCTCCAGCGCGACGTTGCCGCTGGACAAGCTGTCCTGCAGCACACGCTCCAGCGCCGGTGCCAGCGTGTAGGCCGGCAACTCGTCTTCCATGCCGTTGATGTCCTGGACGATCTGCCGACCCAGCGCGACGCGCACCGCCGACGCCAGCATCGTCGGGTCCTGCGTCTTGGGCGCGACCTCGGCCAGCGTCTCGGCGATCGTACGCAGCGCGCGGATCGGCACGCGGTCGGCAAGCAGGCTCTTCATCACCTTGACGAACACCGCCATGCTCATCGCCTTGGGCACCAGGTCTTCGGCGAGCTTCGGCGAGGTCTTGGCCAGATTGCCGAGCAATGCCTGGGCCTCGTCGTGACCGAACAGGTCGGCCGCGTGGCTGCCGACCAGATGCGACAGATGCGTGGCGATCACGGTCGCCGGATCGACCACCGTGTAGCCGAGCGACTGCGCGTGGTCGCGCGCACCACGTTCGATCCAGGTCGCATCCAGACCAAAGGTCGGATCTTTGCCGGCAACGCCGACGATGGGCCCGAGCGCGCGGCCCGAGTCGAGCGCCATGAACTTGTCGGCATGGACCGCGCCCGTGGCCAACGGCACGCCATTGAGTGTGACGCGGTAGCCGTTGGGTGCCAGTTCCAGGTTGTCGCGAATGTGGACCGGGGCGACCAGGAAGCCCAGATCCTGCGTCAGCTTCTTGCGCACGCCCTTGATCCGCGCCATCAGTTCGCCGCCCTGCTTGACGTCGACCAGCGGAATCAACCGGTAGCCGACTTCAAGCCCGAGCGAGTCTTCGGCCGCGACGTCTTCCCAGGTCAGCTCGGCCGGCTTGTTCGGCGGCGCCGCAGCCGGCTCGGCCTTGGCTTTGGCGGCCTCCGACACCGCACGGCCGCTGCTCATCCGCCACGCCAGATACGCGCAGCCGGCGGCCAGCCCGAGAAACACCAGGTTGGGCATGCCGGGGATCATGCCGAGCAGGCCCATGACCACGGCGGCAATGCCCAGCGCGCGCGCCTGCCCGAAGATCTGGCCAGCGAGCTGCTTGCTCATGTCCTGCGACTTGCTCATCCGCGTGACCAACACGGCCACGGCGGTCGACAGCAGCAGCGACGGCACTTGCGCCACCAGACCGTCGCCGATCGCCAGCAAAGTGTAGATCCGCGCCGCGTCGCCGATGCCCAGCCCGTGCTCCATCGTGCCGACCAGCAAGCCGCCGATGACGTTGATAAACAGCACCAGCAGCCCGGCCACCGCGTCGCCGCGGACGAACTTGCTGGCACCGTCCATCGACCCGTAGAAGTCGGCTTCCTCGCGCACTTCGTCGCGACGGAGTTTGGCCTCGTCGCGCGTCAACAATCCGGCATTCATGTCGGCGTCGATCGCCATCTGCTTGCCCGGCAGCGCATCCAGTACGAAGCGTGCGGACACTTCGGACACGCGCTCGGCACCCTTGGTGACGACGACGAAGTTGATGATCGTCAAGATCATGAACACGATCAGGCCAACCGTGTAATGCCCACCGATCACAAATTCACCAAAGGCCTCGATCACCTTGCCGGCCGCATGGGTGCCCTCGTGACCGTGCAGCAGCACGACGCGCGTCGACGCCACGTTCAGCGCCAAGCGCAGCAGCGTGGCCATCAGCAGCACGGTCGGGAACGCGCTGAACTCCATCGGCCGCATCACGTAGATCACGGCCAGCACGATCACGATGGATAGCGCCAGATTGAACGTGAACAGCAGATCGAGCAGGAACAGCGGCAGCGGCACGACCATCATGCCGAGAATCGCCAGCAGCACCAGCGGCGCACCCAAGCCACTGGAGGCGCCACCTTTGATCAGCTGGAACAACGACGGTGAGGAGACGGTTTTGGTATTCACGCCGGCATGCTTACAAGCCGCGTACCAGCCCCAACCCGCGTGCGGCGGTCAGCGGTAGCGTCGGTAGCTGCGCTTGAGGCGCCGCAGGTAGCTGACGAAGTCCAGGCCGGTCTGCTGTTCGAGCCGCTCGGCACGCGTCCGGAGCCCGGCCCAGTCCGGCGCCGGCGTGTCACCCACCCAGGCGAACAGCACGCGGTTGCCGCCCTTGACCGCAAGCGAGGCCGTGGCGCCGCCGAGCGTATCGGCCACCAAGGTCTCGATCGCGTCGGAGCGGCTGGCCTCACCGATCAGGTTGACGACGACGATGCCGCCCGTGCGCACCCGGCGCTGCAGCCGCTGGTAGAACAGCGGGTCGGCAAACGTCGGCGCGATGCCGAGCCGGTCGCAGCCGTCGATCAGCACCACGTCGGCGATGTCGCCCGACGGGTCGGCGAAATAGTCGGCGGCATCGACGTGCAGGATCGGCATCCGGGCCGTGGCCGGCGGCATCAGGAACATCTCACCCAGCGCGATCACGTCGGCGTCGATCTCAAGCGTCGTCACGCGCGCGCGCGGCAACTGCTGGTGGCAGAAGCGCGTCAGCGACCCGCCACCGAGGCCGACGACGACGACCTGCCGCGGCTGGGTATCGAACAGCATGAAGGCCATCATCGCCTGCGTGTAGGCGAACACCAGCTCGTCCGGATCCTTCAGGTTGATCGCGCTCTGTACATAGCGCAGATCGAAATGCAGCCGGCGCTGCTCGCCATCATCGACGATGAACGGACGATCGTAGACGCCGTCGGCCAGCTGCTGCGCCAGCTTGAGCACGGCGGTGCCGGCCGGAGCGCGCAGCAACAGCATGCCCTGCTCCTGAACGTAGCTGGCGGGGATTTCGAACCACTGTTGGGTTTTGCGGGAGGCGCGTGCGGTTGGCATCACGCCAGTGTAACGGCTGCCTCAGCTGCGGCGCGCTGCGGCGATCGCGCGGCGGTGCTGCTGGAACACGTGACGCTCCAGCGCCTGCTGCGCCGCATCGGCCATCGGCAGAAACTCGGCTTCGGCAAATGCGGCGTCGCCGTCGAGCATCCGCGCCGGCAGGCGCAGTGGCTGCTGCACGATCGGATGCAGATAGATCTCGATCCAGCCCAGCGTACCGGAATCGGCTGTCGACTCGGCTCGCGGCCAGCGCAAGTGATCCCAAAACATCTGCAAGCCGACACGCGCCGGCCGCTTCAGAAAATGCGGTGCCAGTTCGCTGACGGCCGACAGCAGCAGGTCGAGCTTGGCGTGCAAGCGCTGGATCTCGACGTCCTGAGGCGTGGGTTGCTCGATCGGCGGCGTGCGCTCTTCGAACTGTGCAATCTGCGACAAGGCCCGCAGGTTGACCTCGCCGGCATGCTCGATGTCGCCAGGCTCGAAGCCGGCCACGGCCAGCCAGCGCATCGGCGCTTCGAGGCGATAGCTCAGAGCCGCTTGGTCATGGTCGGACATCGGATATCTCCAGGGCGACGCCGTCGGCACATCGTAGGCGCCGGCTGCGTCTCGGGTCCATCAACGCTGCATCGGGTCGATCGCGTCCCAGCCGCTCTTGATCGTCACGATCAGCTTGGAAACCTCGGCCAGGATGTCGGGGTCGTTTTTGGCATTGGCCAGCGTCATGCGCCGGAGGCAGTAGTCATAGAGCGCATCGAGCCGCTCGGCCAAGGACCCACCGGCATCGTGGTCGAGTACGACCCGCAGATGCTCGACGATCTGGATCGCGCCGTTGATCGCCTTGAGCTTGGCACCGACATCGCCGCGCGAGATCGACGAGCGTGCGATCGCGAGCCGTTCAAGAACACCGTCATACAGCATCGAGATCAGTCGATGCGGGCTGGCCTCGCTCGAAATCGTCGCCGACGCCGTGTCGGTGTAGTAGCGCATACGAGCGGCCGAAGCAGTGGAAGGAGCCATTGGATTTGAACCGGTTGATGTTGCCTGCGATATCAATAACATCGGCAAATAAAGCGGTTTCTTGAGCGTTTCCGCCAGCATTCAATCAGGATATTTCAACCCATCGAATGCCCCTGCGATGCGTCGACGGCGACTCGGCGGTAAGCGATCGCCGCCGCCTGCAATCGCCGCATCCGCTAGCTGTTCGCGCGCTGGTTGTAGCGCTCGTTATCCATCTGATCGAGATACGTCGCCACGTTCTTGTACTTGCTGACGATGGCATCCAGCGAATTGAACTGGGTCCTGTACAAGGCTTCTTTCTGCGCCATCCGCGCGTCGAGTGCTTCGCGGTCGATGTCGATCCGGCTCAGTACTTTGTTCAGCGCATCAAGCTTGTTGTCGATCGGACCGTCGGCCTTGATATAGCCTTCGACCAGCGTGTTCATCCGCGTTGCAATACCGGACGTGCTGCCGAACATGTTCTGAATCGACGTATTGTCGTCAGTCAGTGACGTGGCCAGCTTGGCCGCATCGACCTTCAGCGTCCCGTCGATGTTGGTGGTGATGCCGATATCGGTGAGCGTATCGAACGTGCCTGATTCGACGCTGGCGCCGATGATCGACCGCATTGCCAGCGAGGTGCTGCGCAATGCCGCATCGCCCATCAGTGCGCCGGCCGTCTTGCTGGCCGCGTCGTAGCCGGTGAGGCTGCTGTAGGTCTGAACCAGCGTGTTGTAGGCCTCGACGAAGTTGTTGACGGCCGTGTTGGCGGCGCTGTCATCGGCCGCCACGGTGACGGTGACCTTGGTTCCGACCGAGGCCTTGTTCAAGCTGATGCTGACGCCGTCGACCACGTTCGACACGTAGTTGTAGGCACTGGTGCGGGTGTAGCCGTCGACTTTGACTTGCGAGTCGGTCGCGCTCTGCAGCTCGCTGAAGTTGGTCAGCGACGTGCTGACACCGACGGCATTGGCGGTGCCGGTGTTACGCGCGGTCAAGACCATGCGCGTGCCACCGTCTTCGGCCACGAGCGTTGCACCGACACCGACATTGCCGCTCGCACTGTTGATCGCGTCGCGCAGCTGCGCCACGGTGGTCGTCGCCGTCGCAGTCACCGTGAACGAATTGCTGCCGACCGTGAACGTCATGTCGCCGGCGCCGACCAGAGCCGAACTGGATGCGAACGCATCCGAGCCGAGCTTCTGTGCGCGGGCCAATGACAGCACTTCGATCTGCGTCTGCCCGGGCTGGGCCGATTTGGACGCGGTCGCCGTGAAAATACTGGCGTCGGATACCGACGCCGTGCGCTTGCCCAGGTCACCACCCGATGTGAGCTTGGCCAGCGACTGCTGCAAGGTGTTCATCGCCGACTTGAGCGCGCCCAAGCCGGAAATCTGCAAATCCGCCTTGGCCTTGGTCGTATTGAGCCGGGTGTCCTGCGCGCTGCGGTCCGCCGCCACCAACTTGGTGACGATTGAATCGACGTCGAGGCCGGAGCCCAAACCGGATGAAGTGATCGTGCTGGCCATGATCGATACCCCGCAACTTCCGCTATCTATGCCGGCTCAAGCGGTCTGCTTGAACAACTGCGGCGTCTCGTTCTGCAAGGCCTGCGCCAGCCGCAAGGCTTCTTCGCTTGGCACCTGCCGGATTACCGTTCCATCGCGCGAGTCGGTGACCGTGACCACCAGCCGGCGGCTCTCCTCGTCGACGTGGAAATGCAGTTCGGCACGTCGTAGCAACATGTGTTCGTTGAGGCTCTCTGCCGCCTTTTGTACGGCATCGCGATCGGCCTGATTGGGTTCCGATGCGTCGGTTTCTTGTCGCTGTCGCGCGGCATCGCCGTCGGTCGCAGCGACTCGGGTTAGCGGGTTTACCGCCGGGACGACGCGAGCCCCGGCGTCGACGGGTGTCGAGGCCGAGGCGGATATGGGATTGACGAGCATGGCTTTCTGCCAGCAGAAGTGGACCTAAAAGAGACCCGCCGGCATACCGATGATGGGTCAGTACGCCGGCGTGTCGCCGTTTGCTTAGCCCTGCAGCAGCTTCAGCACACCCTGGGCCGAGCTGTTGGCCTGCGACAGCATCGAGATGCCGGCCTGCTGCAGCACCTGGCCGCGGCTCAGGTTGGCCGTTTCCTGCGCGAAGTCCGCGTCCTGGATACGGCTACGTGAGGCCGACAGGTTCTCAGCGGTCGTGTCGACCGACGAGACCACCGAGCTGAAGCGGTTCTGCACCGCACCGAGCGAGGCGCGAGCCGTGTTGATCTGGCTCAACGCGCTGTCGATCTGCTTGATGGCCAGCTGCGAACCGGCGTAGCTGGACACGTCGAGCGTGGTCAGACCGGTCTGGTTGGTCGCCGTCGCCGTGACACCACCCGCACCGTCGAAGCCGGTCAGCGTGCCGTCGTCGGTACCGGCCAGCGTGATCGTGGACTCGGAGGTCAGCATGATCTGATTGGTCGTGGAGTCGACATAGGCATTGACGCCGGTGGTCGTGGACACGTTGTTGATCGCATCGACCAACTGAGCGCCGCGCTCGGAGGCGCTGCCGACGGCGGCCAGCGCACCAATGTCGGTGCCGTTGATCGTCAGCGAGCCAGCAGCAGCAGCGCCGGTACCCAACGTGGCAACCTGGGTCGAGGCCGTCGACGCGGTGCTGACATCGCTCAGTGCGGCGAGGTTGGCATCGGCGATGGTGTTGACGGTGATCGTTTCACCGGCGTTGGCACCGACCTGGAACACAGCGCCAGTGAAGCTGCCGTCGAGCACTTTGACGCCGTTGAAGGCGGTCGTGTTGGCGACGCGCTCGACTTCGGCCTTCAGGCTGGTGACTTCGGTCTGCAGCGCGTCGCGATCGCTCTGCGAGTTGGTCGCGTTCGACGACTGCACGGCCAGTTCACGAATACGCTGCAGGTTGTTGGTGACTTCCACCAGCGCGCCTTCCGCCGTCTGCGCCAGCGAGATGCCGTCGTTGGCATTGCGCGAAGCCTGGTTCAGACCCTTGATCTGCGACGTGAAGCGCTGCGAGATCGCGAGGCCGGCGGCGTCGTCCTTGGCGCTGTTGATGCGCAGGCCCGAGGACAGACGCTGCATCGCGGTGTTCAACTGCATCTGCGAGTTGTTGACGTTGCGCTGTGCATTGAGCGACGCCACGTTGGTGTTGATAGTTTGTGCCATGACTATGACTCCTTGAGTGGTTGGGTTCCCGGCGTGGCTGTCGTGTCCTGCTGGGATGCTTCGGCGCCAGACCCGTGATTGGGAACTTCGCCGCTGCTGTAGGGGTTAACGGAACGTTTGCAAAAAACTTTAATCGGTGTTTGTCCAGAACTATTTTTTACATCTAACCAGCAACTTATCGGCATCCATCATCAGAACTTGAGGCTTGGCGATGACAGCGACCGAATTTCGACGGCAACTCTTCAGCGTGCGACCGGTACTGCTGTGTCCTTGAACGATGGCTTGTAAATGAGAGTGGCTCTCATCTACGATGCCCCGGTGGCCAGCTGCTGCAAGCCCTCCTTTCCACTGGATCGAAGGACGATGCGATGAACGAAATGCTGTGGTTCCTGCTGGCCGACCTGCTCGGCTGTTTGTTGATTGCCGGTCTGCTGATGCTGCTGACCGGGCCCTTGGATCCGCCTGCCGATCAGCGCAGGTAGTCGAACAGGCTCAAGGCCTGCACTTTCATGTAGCTCTGCTGGGCGGCCTGCAACACGGTCGAGGTCTGCGACAGCCTCGACGCGGCCTCGGCGTAGTCGACTTCACGAATGCCGGCCAGCGACTCCTTGAGCTGGATCGAGCGCGCGTCGAGCTGGCTCGACGCATCGTCGAGCGCATTGAGTCGGGCGCCGACCGATCCGCGTACGTCACTGACATGGCCGATCACGGTATCCAGCGATTGCATCGCGCTGTACAAGCGCGTCTGGTCCTGCGCCGACTGCGCCGGCGAGCGGCCATAGACCGCCACGACGTCGATCAGCTTCTGCACCGTCGTGAACACATCCTGCTGCTCGCTGCCCTTGATCGTGAATGCATCGCCATCGGCCGGCTGTCCGGACACGGTGACGCTGACGCCACGGAACTGGATCGCCTGCTGGTCGACATAGCGGCCGCTGCTGACCACGTTGTCGTCGGCATCGACGACGCGGTAATCGCCGCCGTCGAGTTGCAGCCGGTAGGTGCCACCATCCCATTGGCTGGAATCGGTGAAGCTGACGCCTTTGATCGCCGCGCCACCCTTGTTCGCGGAGTCGACGCCGACATCCACCCGGCCGTCACCGCTGTTGACGGCAACAAAGACGTCGGCGCCGGAGTCGCCCATCAGGATCTGACGACTGGAGCCGATGTTGACCAGGGACACCATCGCGTCGCCCTGGTAGCGG
>Ga0255089_1000772_pt1 | contig 10524 bp, 7 predicted proteins | sample Colum_Miss_RepC__2_FD_188468 | JGI IMG/M metagenome (GOLD analysis project Ga0255089, IMG submission 188468) | Freshwater microbial communities from Columbia River, Oregon, United States - Colum_Miss_RepC_8d | ecosystem: Environmental > Aquatic > Freshwater > River | place: USA: Oregon... | reverse complement strand
GTCCGCCTAGACCCTGCCGCCATGTCCACCATCAACGATATTTACGCCGACGGCATCGCCAGCGGCTGGAAGCTGATCAACGCGGCAACGCTGACCGAGTCGCGCACCTTCGAGGCCGATGTCGTCATCGTCGGCAGCGGCGCCGGTGGCGGCACCGCCGCCGAAATCCTGGTCGAAGCCGGCCTGACCGTGCTGATGCTCGAAGAAGGTGCGCTGTACACGGCAGCCGACTTCAAGGACATGGACGAGTGGCGCGGCTACACCACGCTGTATCAGGAAGGCGGCGGCCGCAGCACGTCCGACGGTGCGGTGGCGATCTTCCAGGGCCGCGCGGTCGGCGGCACGACGACGGTCAACTGGACCACCAGCCTGCGCACGCCGGAGCAGACGCTGGCGCACTGGTCGCAAGCCTTCGGCGTGCAAGGGGCCGACATGGCGACGATGGGCCCCTGGTTCGAGCGCGCCGAAGCGCGGCTCGGCATCGCGCCCTGGGCCGCCGAACCCAACCGTAACAACGCGCTGCTGCGCGACGGCTGCGAAAAGCTTGGCTGGAAGTGGAAGACGATCCCGCGCAACGTACGTGGCTGCTGGAACCTGGGCTACTGCGGCATGGGCTGCCCGACCAACGCCAAGCAGTCGATGCTGGTGACGACGATCCCCGCTGCGCTGCAAAAAGGCATGACGCTGCTGCACCACGCGCGCGTCGACCGGCTGCTGCTCGGCCCGGCCGGCGTCGAGGCCTTGAGCATCAGCGCACTGGGCCAGGATGTGCGCACCCCGACCGGCTTGAAGCTGACCGTGCGCGCACGCCATTACGTGCTGGCGGGCGGCGCGATCAACACGCCGGCGCTGCTGCTGCGATCCAGTGCGCCCGACCCGCACGGCACGCTCGGCCGGCGCACCTGTATTCATCCGGTCAACGGCACGCTGGCGCTGTTCGACGACAAGGTCAACGGCTTCCACGGCGCGCCGCAGTCGATCTACTCGGATCAGTTCCTGTGGCCGGAGCAGGGCGTCGGCTACAAGCTCGAAGTGCCGCCGCTGCAGCCGATGCTGACCACAGGTTTGTTCGGCAGCCATGGCGCGGATCTGACCCGTGACATGGCCCGCCTCGACCATGCTCAGGTCAACGTCGCGCTGATGCGCGACGGCTTCACCGAGGCCACGGCCGGCGGACGCGTGCGTATCGACGATGCCGGCAATCCGCTGCTCGACTACGAGATCAGCGACGAGTTGTGGGCGGCGTTCCAGCGCTCATTCCTGAGCATGGCCGAAGCGCAGTTCGCCGCCGGCGCGCGCAGCGTGCGGCCCGGACATCTGGACGGCCGCGACTACACCAGCTGGGAACAGGCGCGCGAGGCGATCAAGTCGCTGGCGATGCAGAAGCACCGCGTCACGCTGTACACGGCGCACTTGATGGGTGGCTGCACGATGTCGAGCGACCCGGGGCGTGGCGTCGTCGACAGCAACGGCCAGCATCACCAGCTGCCGAACCTGTCGGTCCTCGACGGCTCGATCTTCCCGACCAGCATCGGCGCCAATCCGCAGCTGTCGATCTACGCCTTCGTCGGTCGTAACGCCACGCATCTGGCGCAGACGCTGAAGGCCTGACGCCAGGGCGGCGCTAGTCGCGCCGCAACTCGAAGCCGTGGAGTGCGGGCGGCGGCTCGGCTGCCTGCCAATCGAGTGCGTCGACCCGCGCGGCCGGCGGGCCTTGCAGCAGCCATTGGCGCAGTTGGTCGAGCGCTGCCGGCGCGCCCAGCGCCAAGCCCTCGACACGGCCGTCGGCGAGGTTGCGTACCCAACCCTGCAGTCCCAGCTGACGGGCCTGGTCGCAGGTACTCTGGCGGAAGTACACGCCCTGAACCCGGCCGTTCACGCTGAAGCGGTAACATTCGGTCGCAGGCGGGTTCATCGGGACAGGGCTCGGCAGGAGTCGGAAATGGGAATGTTAAAGCGCTGGCGTGATCGTCTGGAGCGTCGCAACGCATCGTTGACCGGTGACGACGACGCGGCTCAGACCGAGCGGTACCGGTTCTCGGCGGCGATTCCGGTCGCGGGCCTCGGCTCGATCTGCCGCATCGACCTGCAGTTGCTGCGCGAGCCGCAGCGCGACGGCGAACGCCTTCATCTGCGCGCGCACCTGCAAACCAACTTCGGCTCGGTGCTGCGCCCGGCGCTAGCCCGAGCCGCCAGCGCCGAAGTGCTGGACGCGCCGCGCTCGGCGTCGCGGTCGCTGGCGCCGGCCGACCGCGCCGCGCGACTCGCCACCCGCGGCCTGCAGCGCGTGCTGGCCACGCCGCTGGCGCAGCGCATCGGCGATTCGCTGGCCACGCATGACTTCAACACCTGGGTCGAGGTGCAAGCCTCGACCGAGCCGCTGAACGACGGCGCGCATTCGCTGGTGCCGCAGCAGGACAAGCTCGCCGCGATGGGCATCGTCGCGGCGCGCGGCAGCGGCCCGCAGAACTGGATCACGCGTAGCGCCCAGGGCTTTGCGCAGCTGTCGCTGCTGCAGCTGGACAAGTCCGACCTGCCGCCGGAGCTGTCGCGCCGCTTCGGCGATCAGCCGTTCCAGCTGGCCGCCGCGATCGTCAACACCGCCGAGCGCAAGTAGCGCCCGCCACCGTCAGCGCTCGGCCACACTGAGCGCTTGCAGCGTCTCCACGGTGAGCCCGGCTGGCGTCAGCCCGGAAGCGCGTTGATAGGCGGCCAGGGCCTGCGACGAGCGCCGTCCCCAGCGACCGTCGCGCGTGCCCGGATCGTGACCGGCGGCGCCCAGCGCGGTCTGGACGCGGCGCAGCAGCTCGGGCGTGGCGTTGGTGTCGCAGATCACGCTGACCCAGCGCTGCTGCGCCGGCGCGACCTGCACCAGGCGCTCGCGCATCTCGTAGACCGCCGGGACCGGCACGCTGATTTGCCGCTCGGGCTCAACCAACTGGCGCACGCGGCGCATCACAGTGCGCTCCGGTACGTTGACCCAGCGTGTTTCGGCCGGCGTTACCAAGCGCCGCTGGCGCACGGTGCGGGTCACGGCCGCCACCGGCTCGCTGACGCGTTCGGCCGGCTTGATCTGCCGCTGACGGCGGACGATCTGGTATTCGACCGGGCCTTCGACGGCACACATCTCGCCGGTGATCGGGTCCGGCTTGAGCACGGTGCCGGTGCGCGTCGCGACGCGTTCTTCGACCGTCTCGTACTGCGCCGGGCGCAGCGTGCGCTGACGGCTGCCGGCCGGCGTGACGTCGACGGTTTGTTCGGTGACTTCGTACTCGGCCGGCCGCACGATGACGCGGCGCTTGCCGGCGGGCCGGCGCTCCGGCTGCTCGACCCACTCGTAACGCGCCGGAATCGTCTGCAAGCGCGTCGTTTCGGGCGTCACCAGCACCGATTCGCTATGCCGCTCGAATCGCGCCGGCTCCACCCACTGCGCCCAGCATTCGCCGGGCCGCGCTTGCGGCGGCTCGGCCAGCGGCAGCGCATCGGGGAGCGGCTCGGCCATCGCCAGCGGCGCGGCCCAGCACAGCAGCCACCACCAGCACGTTGACGGCAGCCGGCTGGCCTGAGCCAGGGTCATCGGCCGCTACGGCCGTCGGCGAGGCGGACGCCGAGGCCCTGCAGCGTCTCCAGCGTGATGCCGCCCTGAGCCAGGCCGTTGGCGGCTTGGTAGCGGCGCACGCCGTCGACAGTGCCCGAGCCGATCCGCCCGTCGATCGGGCCGCTGTAGAACCCGGCACTCTTGAGCGCGTTCTGCAGCGCGCGGACGGTGTCGGGCGTGGCGTTGGTCTGGCACAGCACGCCGCGCCATTCCATGCGGCCGTCGCTGATTTTTTCTTCGCGGCTGACGGTCTGATACTCGGCCGGCACCGCGATCCGCTGCTCACGCGCCGGCTCGACGAGCTTGCGCACTTTGACGGTCTGGTACTGCGCCGGAACGGCCTCGCGACGCACCTCGGCCTCCTTGACCAGCACCTGGCGGCGCACGGTCTGGTATTCGGCCGGCACCGTCACGCGCCGCGTCGTGGCCGGCTGATCGACTTCACTGCGGGTTACGTCGCGGTATTCGGCCGGCGTTTCGACCAAGCACATGATGTCGCCGGTCAGGTTGTCGACTTTCTCGACCAGGCCGCGGCCGCGCTGCCATTGCTGGCTGGCCGGACGTACCAGCTGGCGCTCGGTCACGTTGCGATAGGTCGCCGGCACCTGCTCGATCCGTTCGGATTCAGGCTTGACCAGCACCGACTGTTCTTCCCAGCGGTATTCGGCCGGCACGACTTCGACGATGCGCTCCGAAGCCGGCTTGACCATCACCGTCTCCTCGGCCCACTCGTAGCGTTCGGGGACGATCTCGATGCGCTCCGACGCCGCTTTGCGCAGCACCGACTCGGTGACGGTCTTGAACTGTGGCGGCGTGTAGACGCGCGCATAGCATTCGCCAGGGCGTGCCAGCAGCGGCAGGCTGGCGTCGTAGGCGGTGGTGGTCTGCTGCGCCAAGGCCAGCGGGCTTGCGATCAGCGCTGCCAGCAGCAGGCCGGCATGGATGCGATGCCCCGACATGAAGATCCCCCCAGGTAAGTCGTCAGCCTATCGACGCACGCGGCGCAAGCCAAGCCAACAATCCATACCGTTGCCCGGTCGGCGCCGTATCGGCGCCCAGGCGGCCGATCAGCTCAGGCGCAGCTTGAACAGATCGCGCGACCGCGCCCAGATGTAGCTGACGATGCCCAGCGTCGCCACGCCGCCGGCCAGCACCGACGGCACCGTGCCCATCAGCCGCGCCGCCAGCCCCGACTCGAACGCGCCGAGTTCGTTGGACGCGGAGATGAAGATGCTGTTGACCGACGACACGCGCCCGCGCATGTGCTCGGCCGGCAGCGTCTGCATGATCGTGTTGCGGATCACCACGCTGACGCTGTCGAAAGCGCCGGTGGCAAACAGCGCGGCCGCCGACAGCCAGAACACCTCCGACACGGCAAACACCAGCGTCGATACGCCGAAGCCGGCGACGACGATCAGCAGCGTGCGCCAGGGCCGGCGCGTTGGCGGATACCAGTTGCAGATGATCACCGTGATCAGCGCGCCGGCCGCGGGTGCCGAACGCAGCAAGCCCAGGCCCTGCGGCCCGACCTTGAGAATGTCTTCGGCGAAGATCGGCAGGATCGCGACCACGCCGCCAAACAGCACCGAAAACATGTCCAGCGAGATCGCGTACAGGATGATCCGCGTCTTCCAGACGTAGGCGATGCCCTCCCGCAAACTCGCCCACAGCGCCACGCCCGGCGGCGCCGGCGGCACCGGCTGACGCGGAATGCGGCCGATCAGCACGATGTTGGCGATCACCATGCCGAGCACGACCCACAGCGTGCCAGTCAGTCCGAACAGCACGTACAAAAAACCGGCGATCGCCGGCCCGGCGATCGCGCCGGCCTGGAAGAACGTTGCCGCCCAACTCGCCGCGCTGGAATAGGCGTCGCGCGGAATCAGGAACGGCCGCAGCGCGCCGGCCGTGGGCGAGTAGATGCCGCGCGCCAGGCCGAGCATGAAGATCGAGCCGTAGACGATGCCCAGCATCGTGTTCTGCGGCAACGCGGCCTGCGTTGACGGCAGCGTGGCCCAGATCAGCAGCAGCGAACCGGCGACGATCACCGCGCCGGCCATCTGCATCAGCCCGGTTTTTTCGCGCCGGTCGGCCAGATGCCCGCCAAACAGCGCCAAGCCGATGAACGGCAGCGCCTCGGCAAGCCCGACCAGCCCGAGCGCCAGCGGGTCGTGCGTCAGCCGGTACAGCTCGTAGCCGACGATCACCTCCTGGATCAGCAGGGCCGTCGACAGCAGCAGATTGGCCGTGATCAGCCGGCGAAACGCCGGGAAACGAAGCGCCGCGTAGGCGTCGTGTCGAGAAGTAGGGGTGCTCATGGAGGCGCGCAGCGTAGCGAGAGCCGCGCTGGCTGTCGCGTCCACGAAAAAGGCCGGACGGCTTGCGCCGTCCGGCCCTGATTCAACGTGCTGCGGTGAGGCTTACTTGCTCAGCACGCGGAACTCGACGCGGCGGTTCTGCGCACGGCCGTCGTCGGTGTCGTTGCTGGCCACCGGAGCGACCTCGCCGTAACCCTTGGCGACCAGGCGGGTCGAGGCGACACCCTGGCTGACCAGATAGGCCTTGACCGAGTCGGCGCGGCTCTGCGACAGCTTCTTGTTGTACGCATCGCTGCCCTTGCTGTCGGTGTGACCGGCCAGCTCGACCCGCATGTCGGGGTCGCTCTTGAGGCCGGCGGCGACGCCGTCGAGCACGGTCTTGCTATCAGCGGTCAGCGTCGACTTGTTGAACTCGAAGTTGACGTTCTGCAGCACGATGGTCTGGGCTTCGCGGACACAGCCGGTGGCGTCGACCTTCAAGCCGTACGGCGTGTTCGGGCACTTGTCGGCAAAGTCCGGCACGCCGTCGCGATCGCTGTCGAGCGGGCAACCGCTGGCATCGACCGAGGCACCCTTGGGGGTGTTCGGGCACTTGTCGAGGTAGTCGGCCACGCCGTCACCGTCGGAGTCGACCGGGCAGCCCTGAGCGTTGACCGGCGCGCCCTTGGGCGTGTTCGGGCACTTGTCGAGGTAGTCCGGCACGCCGTCGCCGTCCGCGTCGAGCGGGCAGCCGCGGGTGTCAACCGACACGCCAGCCGGCGTGTTCGGGCAGGCATCGTTCGGGTCGACGACGCCGTCACCGTCGGCGTCGAGCGGCTTGCGCTTGCCGATGTCGGCTTGCAGCGCCAGGCCAACCTGCACGTCGTACAGCGGGTCGTCGCCATTGGTGGAGGCGAAATCGTTGAACACGGCCACATAGCGGCCTTCGGTGCGCAGCTTCAGGCCTTCCATCAGCGGCACGAAGAAGCCGACGCCTGCATTGGCGTAGCCGGCGCCTTCATTGCTGCCGTTGACCTTCTCGTCGACATAACCGCCGCCGGCCAGCACGAACGGCTGGAAGCCGCCGGTGGTGAACGGGAACAGGAAGTCGCCGCCAACGCCCCAGGACGAATCCTTGCCGTTGCCGACCTGGCGCTCGCCCTGCAGGCCGAACAGGTTGCCTTCGAACATCAGGCCGCTGTTGAGGCGCGTGCCGAGGTAGACGCGAGAGCCCCAGCCATCGTCCATGTTGCGGTTCGAGTCGGGCTTGTTCCAGAACGCACCGCCGCCGACATAGGCCTTGGGTTCTTCGTAGCCTTCGGTTTGGGCAGCAGCTTTTTGCGAGAAACCGGCAACCGCGCAGAACGCGGCGGCCGAGAGCGCAAGACAACGCAGTCGGGACGACATGAGCAACCTCCTGTTAGGGGAAAATCCCACAGCAATAATTTGTTTGAACGGTTTCGCCGCCCATCCGGGAGTCCCCCCGATGCTGCGCCGACCCATCAAGCACGCGCTATGGTTGGCTGAACCAATTAATTTAACCTGAACGACCGTGATGTAAGCCCAAGTAAAAAGAGCATTTTTTGCTCTTGGGCGCGTTCTATATCACGCGCCGCCGTGTTCTTTTGTGTCAAGGAAACGCACGTCTGGATGGCGCTCCTGGGTCATCGAAAGGTTGACGCTGCTGGATGCAAGATAGACCAGGTCGCCGTAGTGATCCTTGGCGATCCGGGTCTCGTTCTTGTCGACGAAGGCCTTGAACAGCTTGTCGTCGCTGCCGGTGACCCAGCGCGCGCAATAGACCTGTACCGGCTCGAACACGCACTCGACGCTGTACTCGTCGCGCAGCCGGAACTGCACCACGTCGAACTGCAGCGTGCCGACCGCGCCGAGGATGATGTCGTTGTTAGTCAGCGGCCGGTACACCTGGGTGGCGCCTTCTTCGCTGAGCTGGTCCAGGCCCTTGTTCAGCTGCTTGGCCTTCAGCGGGTCCTTCAGCACCACGCGCCGGAACAGGTCCGGCGCGAAGTTCGGGATGCCGGTAAAGCGCAGCGGCTCGCCTTCGCTGAACGAGTCACCGATGGCGATCGTGCCGTGGTTGTGCAGGCCGATGATGTCGCCCGGATACGCCTCTTCGACCGATTCACGGTCGGCGGCCATGAAGATCAGCGCATGGTTGACGCGCACCGGCCCACCCAGGCGCACGCTGTGCAGCGTCATGCCCTTGCGGTAGATGCCCGAGCAGACGCGCAGGAACGCGACGCGGTCGCGGTGCTTGGGGTCCATGTTCGCCTGAATCTTGAACACGAAGCCGCTGAACTTGGGCTCTGTCGGCGCCACTTCCCGCGATTCGGTGTGCCGCGGCAGCGGGTCAGGCGCCCAGTCGGTAAAGCCGTTGAGCAGCTCGCGTACGCCGAAGTTGTTGATCGCCGCGCCGAAGAACACCGGCGTCAGCTTGGCTGCGCGGTAGCGCTCGAGGTCGAAGTCGGTGCCGGCCATCTGCAGCAGCTCGATCTCGTCGAGCAGCGTCTGGTACGGCGCGCCGAAGCGCTCGGCCAGGCCGGGCGTGTTCAGGCCGTCGATGGTCTCGATCTCGGACACGCGGTGCTTGTCGCCCGAATACAGATAGAAGCGGTCTTCGAGCAGGTGGTAGACGCCCTTGAACTCGCGGCCCATGCCCAGCGGCCAGGTGATCGGCGTGCACTGGATGCCGAGCACTTTTTCGACTTCGTCGAGCAGCTCCAGCGGCGGGCGGCCTTCGCGGTCGAGTTTGTTGACGAAGGTGATGATCGGCGTATCGCGCAGCCGGCAGACCTCCATCAGCTTGATCGTGCGGTTTTCGACGCCCTTGGCGGCGTCGATGACCATCAGCGCGCTGTCGACCGCGGTCAGCGTGCGGTAGGTGTCCTCGCTGAAGTCCTCGTGACCGGGCGTGTCGAGCAAGTTGACGATCTTGCCGTTGTACGGGAACTGCATCACCGAGGTGGTGATCGAGATGCCGCGCTGCTGTTCCAGCGCCATCCAGTCCGACGTGGCGTGACGGCTCGCCTTGCGGCCCTTGACGGTACCGGCCAGCTGGATCGCGCCGCCGAACAGCAACAGCTTCTCCGTCAGCGTGGTTTTGCCCGCGTCGGGATGGGAAATGATGGCGAACGTGCGGCGGCGCAGCGCCTGCTCGGCGACGGTGGACATGTCGGGGCGGCTTTCCTGAAGGGCGCCGATTGTAGCCGCTCGACGCTGATGGCCGTTGACGGGATTGTCTGACAGGGCCGCGCCAGGCCTTGGGCTAGACTGGCGGCGATTGGGGGCGGGGGCCATCAATATGAGTTTGCAGCACGACCTGCCTCGCGGCCGGGTCACGTTTGTGATGACCGACATCGAAGGATCGACGGCCTTGATGCGCCACCTCGGCGAAGCCGGTGCGCCGTTGGTGATGCGGCAGCGCGCGATCATCACCGAAGCGGTGTCGCGTTACGTTGGCGTCGTGTTTGGTCACGAGGGCGACGCCTGCTTTTGCGCCTTTGCCGACCCCTTGCTGGCGATGCTGGCCTGCGTCGACATCCAGCGAGCGTTGCTGGCCGAGCCCTGGCCAGATGGTGCGGCGCTGCGCGTTCGGATCGGCGTGCACACCGGCTTGGCCCAGCCTTATGGCGACAACTACATCGCACTGGCCGTGCACCAGGCCGCCCGCGTTGCAGCGGCGGCACACGGTGGCCAGGTGCTGGTGTCGCACGAGACGGTCGATGCGGTCCATGGCCGTCTGCCGCCGGCGCTGTCGCTGGCCGACCTGGGGACTTATCAGCTCAAGGATTTCCCCGAGCCGCAGCGACTGATGCAGTTGCTGCACGCCGACCTGCCGCTCGACTTTGCGCCGGTGCGCAGCCTGTCGCTGACGCGCCATAACCTGCCAAGGACCACGACCTCGTTCATCGGCCGCAGTGCCGAGCGCGCCGAGCTCGGCCGCTTGGTCAGCGACAGCGCGCTGGTCTGCGTCGTCGGCCCGCCCGGCATCGGCAAGACCCGCCTGGCGCTGGAGCTGGCGGCTGATGTGCTGCCGCACTATGCCGACGGCGTGTGGCTGGTCGATCTGGCCAGCTGCGATGACCGCGATTCGTCGCTGGCGGCGCTGGCCAGCGCGCTGGGCGTGCTCGATTCACCCGCACAGCCACTCGATCTGGCGGTGCAGGCGTTCGTCGCCTCGAAAGTGATGCTGGTTTGGATTGATCGCTGCGACCACCTCGATGCCGAGGTCGACTCGCTGGTCGAGGTGCTGTTGCACAACCCGGCCTGCCGCGTCGTCGTGACGCGTTGCGAGCCGCTGCGGCGGGTCAACGCCCGCCTGCTGCGGCTAGGGCCGCTGCCGGTCGAAGCCGGTAGCGGCGGCGAGTTGTCGGATGCCGAGCGGCTGTTCGTCGAGCGCGTACAGGAACGCCGCCCGGCATTTCGGCTGGATGCGGTCCAGGCGCGGGCCGTTGCCGATATCTGTCGCGGGCTCAGCGGCACGCCGCTCAAGCTGGAGCAGGCGGCGGCCAGCGCGCGGGCGCTGCCGATGGATCAACTCGCGGCGAAACTGCGGCAGGAGGGATTGGAAGGACTGATCCGCAGCGACCGCCGTCGCCGTCTGCTGCA
>Ga0255089_1000769_pt1 | contig 10527 bp, 8 predicted proteins | sample Colum_Miss_RepC__2_FD_188468 | JGI IMG/M metagenome (GOLD analysis project Ga0255089, IMG submission 188468) | Freshwater microbial communities from Columbia River, Oregon, United States - Colum_Miss_RepC_8d | ecosystem: Environmental > Aquatic > Freshwater > River | place: USA: Oregon... | reverse complement strand
ACATCAAACAGCAGGGCGTCGCGCAGCAGTCCCTGGGTCGGGGCACGCCAGATGGCTTGCATCAGGGCGGCATGGGTGACCTGCTCATCCACCCACACGGCCAGATCACGCTCCACCGCCTGATGACGTGCCACGCCGGTGAAGGACGGTACGGCACGCTGCAACACGGCCGACATCTCCAGCTCGAACATCACCGGTGCATGCGCAAGATCCCAGGCCTGGCGCCAACGGGGGTGCAACTCGCCGATGAAGCCAATCGCCGCCTCGCCCAGCCACACACGGGCACAGCGCCCGGGATGTAAAGCCGGATGCTCAGCGGGTTCGCAGCGCAACACCGCTGGGGCCATCAAGGCCTCCACGTCTGCCTTGACATCGTAAAAATCCACCAGCCGCTCGGGCACGCCCCATTGCACCGGTTGCGCCGGGCCATACGCCATGCCTGCCACGCGCAAGGGCTGATGAAAACCTGCCACCGTGGTGTCACTCCCCTGCACCAAGGAGTCCTTGAGGAACACGCGTCCCACTTCAAACACGCGCACACGACTGGCCTTGCGATCGGTGTTGAACTTGACCACCTGCAACAGGTTGCCCAGCAGGGAGGAACGCATCACGTTCATCTGGCTGGCGATCGGGTTGAGCAAGCGGACTGGGTCGGTGTTGCCGGCCAAATCCCGCTCCCAGCTGTCTTCCACGAAGCTGTAATTGATGGTCTCCTGGTATCCCAATGCGGAGATCTGACGGCGCACGGCGTAAGGGCCACGGCGCGACTCCAGACGCACACAGGGCTCGATGGGAGCCAGGGGTGGCGTGGTGGGCAGGTGGTCATACCCCACCATGCGCGCGACTTCCTCGATCAGATCTTCCTCGATCTGCAAATCGAATCGGTACGAGGGGGGCGACACGGTGAGGGTGCCCGGCCCTTCACTCACCGGCAGCCCCAGACCGCGCAGGGCATCGGCCATGCGTTGCTGGGTGAGGGGCATGCCGATCACCTTGACAGCGCGCTCGACACGCAAGGTCACAGGTTGACGCACGGGCATCTTGACCTGCTGGTCGTCGATGGGGCCAATCGCGGTGTCAGGCGTGCCACAAATATCCAGCACGAGTTGCGTGATGCGCTCAATGTGCTCGACGGTGAGTTGCGGGTCCACGCCACGCTCGAAGCGGTGACCGGCATCGGTAGAGAAGTTGAATCGACGCGAGCGACCGGCGACTGACTCGGGCCACCAGAAAGCTGCTTCGATGTAGATGTTGCGGGTGGTATCGGACACCGCGGTGGCCTGACCGCCCATGATGCCGGCGAGCGACTCCACTTGCCGGTCATCGGCAATGACGCCCACCTTGTCGTCGACGGTGATGGTGTTGCCGTTGAGGAGTTCCAGCGTTTCCCCCGCCCGACCCCAGCGCACCTGCAAGGCCCCGTGAATGGCGTCGAGATCAAAGATGTGAGAGGGGCGTCCAAACTCGAACATCACGTAGTTGGAGATGTCCACCAGCGGACTCACACTGCGTTGGCCGCATCGGGCCAGACGCTCCACCATCCAGGCGGGTGTTTGAGCGGCCGTGTTCACGCCACGCACAATTCGACCGCTGAAGCGTCCACACAAATCCGGCGCCTGCACGTTCACCGGCAACACATCGGTCAACGTAGGCTTGAGCACTGGCAGGGTGGGCGTATGCAGCGGTGTACCGGTGAGTGCCGACACCTCACGGGCAATGCCATACACACTCAGGCAGTGCGCGAGGTTGGGTGTGAGCTTGAGGGTGAATAGCGTATCGTCCAGACGCAGGTGTTCGCGAATGTTCTGCCCCACCGGCGCATCGGCGGCCAGTTCGAGCAAGCCCCCATGGTCGTCATTCAGTTTCAACTCTCGCGAGGAGCACAGCATCCCCTGGCTTTCCACGCCCCGCAACGTGCCCAGCTTGATGCTGAACGGCTTGCCGTCCTCTCCAGGGGGCAGCACAGCGCCCACCAGGGCGCACGGCACCTTGATGCCGGGACGAGCATTGGGTGCCCCGCACACGATATTGAGCGGCGTGCCCTGCCCCACGTTCACCTGGCACACGCGCAGTCGATCGGCGTTGGGGTGCTGCACCGCCTCCATGATTTCACCCACCACCACCTGGCTGAAAGGGGGTGCAACCGGACGCAACTCTTCCACCTCGAGACCGGCCATGGTCAAGGTATCGGCGAGTTGCTGGGTGCTCAGGGGCGGGTTGCAGAATTCGCGCAGCCAGGATTCAGGAAATTGCATGGAAATTCTCGTGGCTCATGACTTACTGGAACTGGCGCAGGAAACGGATATCGCCGTCAAAAAACAAGCGCAAGTCGTTCACGCCGTAACGCAACATGGTCAGGCGGTCGGGGCCCATGCCAAAGGCAAAGCCCATGAAGCGCTCGGGATCCAGACCCATGTTGCGCACCACGTTGGGGTGCACTTGACCCGAACCGGCCACCTCCAGCCAGCGACCGGCCAGAGGCCCGCTGGCAAATTGAATATCGATCTCGGCACTGGGCTCGGTGAAAGGGAAAAAACTGGGACGAAAGCGCAGCACCAGGTCTGCACTTTCAAAGAAGGTTCGGCAAAAATCGGTGAACACCACCTTCAAGTCCTTGAAGCTGACGTTCTCGCCAATCCACAGGCCTTCACACTGGTGGAACATGGGCGAGTGCGTGGCGTCACTGTCCACCCGGTAAGTGCGGCCTGGCGCGATGACGCGAATTTCGGGCATCCCTTGACCGGCATCGAGTTGCTGTCGATAGCGCTTGACGTGTTGCACCGCATGCCGGATCTGCATGGGGCTGGTGTGGGTGCGCAGCAGATGACCCCCTTCCACATAGAAGGTGTCGTGCATGGATCGAGCAGGGTGGTCTTCGGGCGTGTTGAGCGCGGTGAAGTTGAACCAGTCGGTTTCAATCTCGGGTCCATCGGCCACTTCAAAGCCCATGGAGCCAAAGATACCCTCGATGCGCTCGAGCGTGAGGCTCACCGGGTGCAGGCCGCCAGCGGCATTGGCACGCCCCGGCAACGTGACATCCAACGCCTCGGCCTTGAGTTGCGCTTGGAGCTCAGCATCGGCCAATGCCTGTCGGCGTTGGTTGAGCGCAGCCTCAATGGCCTGCTTGGCCTGGTTGATGACAGCACCACGGGATTTTTTCTCTTCCACGCTCAGGGTCGACAAGCCCTTCATGAGTTCGGTGATGCGACCTGACTTGCCCAGGAACTGGGCCTTGGCATTTTCCAGGTCAGCGGGCGTGGCACTTTGGGCAAACAGGGCCTGTGCACTGGCCACCAGGGAATCGAGCTCGTTCATGCGATTCGGAAGTGAAGGAGTGAAATGACAAAGGGATTGAGGCCTTGCAGGCTTCAATCCCTTGTGTCGGGTCGGTCTGCCCCACGGGGCAGGACCACGGGGATCAAGCGGCCAGCTTGGCTTTGACTTGTTCCACGATGCTGCCAAAGGCAGCCTTGTCGTGCACGGCCAGATCGGCCAGCACTTTGCGGTCGATGGCGATCTCCGCCTTCTTCAGACCGTTGGCGAACTGGCTGTAGGTCAGACCGCACTCACGGGCTGCGGCGTTGATACGGGCAATCCACAGCTGACGGAACACGCGCTTCTTGGCACGGCGGTCACGGTAGGCATATTGCCCAGCCTTCATCACCGCTTCTTTGGCGATGCGGAAGACATTGCCGCGGCGGCCGCGGAAGCCTTTGGCCAGGGCTAAAACTTTTTTGTGGCGGGCGCGAGCGGTGACTCCACGTTTGACGCGAGGCATGGTGTTTCTCCTTGTTCGTCAGAAATTACAGGCCAGCCATGGGCAGCATTTGCGCCATGTGACCCATGTTGGTCTCATGAACGGCAACCGCTCCACGCAGGTGACGCTTGTTCTTGGTGGTCTTCTTGGTCAGGATGTGACGCTTGAAGGCTTGGCCGCGCTTGACGGACCCACCGGGACGAACGCGAAAACGCTTTTTCGCGCTGCTCTTGGTTTTCATTTTGGGCATTGAATGCTCCTGATTGTGCTCGTGAGGCGCCGCGATCCCATCGCGGACTTGTTGGCCCCGAGCCACTTGTTGTTGCGTCGCCTTGTCAGACAGATGCGGCAGGTGCTGCGTCTGCTGCGGGTTTGGCGGCGCCACCCGATTTCTTGCGGCCCGGCGCGATCATCATGATCATTTGCCGACCCTCCAGTTTGGGGAACTGCTCGACAACGATCAGATCCGCCAATTCATCTCGCAGGCGCTGCAACAGCGCCAGGCCGATTTCCTGGTGCGTGATCTCGCGGCCGCGAAAGCGAAGCGTGATCTTGCACTTGTCTCCGTCATCAAGAAAGCGCTTGATATTGCGCACCTTGATGTTGTAGTCACCGTCATCGGTACCGGGTCGGAATTTGATTTCCTTGACCTCGATGACCTTTTGCTTGGACTTGGCTTCCGCCGCCTTTTTCTGCTCGATGTATTTGAACTTGCCGTAATCGACCAGACGACACACCGGAGGTGAGGCGGTGGCGGCGATTTCAACCAGATCAACGTCCAGATCTCCGGCCATGCGCAAAGCTTCTGCGAGGCTCACGATGCCTATTGGCTCGTTGTCAGGACCCGTCAAGCGGACTTCCGGGGCCATGATTTCCCGGTTCAGGCGATGTTTGCGTTCCTCGCGTTGGCGACGGTCGCGAAATTCAGTAGCGATGGTGACTATCCTTCAAAAATCGAAGCCACTTCAAAAGCGGCAACACTTCACCGACACGTTGGAACACGCATCCCAGCGGCTTTTTCTAGATGGAATCAGCTCTTGAGGGCGATGTCCGAGGCGATCCGGTCACGGAACGCTTCAAGGGACATCACACCGAGGTCTTGGTTACCTCGGGCGCGCACCGCGACGGCACCAGCAGCCCTTTCCTTGTCGCCTACGACAAGGATGTAAGGGCGCTTTTGCATCGAATGCTCACGTATTTTATACGTGATTTTCTCGTTTCGCAGGTCCAGGTCCACCCTAAACCCTTGATTTTTCAGCATTTGTGCGACATCGCGGGCGTAATCGGCCTGGGCATCGGTGATATTGAGCACCGAGAGCTGCACCGGCGCGAGCCAGACCGGCAGCGCGCCGGCGTGCTGTTCGATCAGAATGCCGATGAAGCGCTCCAGGCTCCCCACGATGGCCCGGTGCAGCATGATGGGGCGCTGACGCGAGCCGTCTTCGGCCACATACTCGGCGTCCAGGCGCTCAGGCATGTTGGGGTCGACCTGGATGGTGCCGCACTGCCAGGGTCGCCCGAGGGCATCCTTCAGGGTGTACTCGATCTTGGGGCCGTAGAAGGCGCCCTCACCCGGCAAATACTCGAAGTCGCAACCCGAGGCGCGAAGACCTTCGGCCAGGGCATTTTCAGCACGGTCCCAACTCTCCTCTGAGCCAATGCGCTTCTCCGGGCGAGTCGACAGTTTGTAAAGGATGTCGGTGAAACCGAAGTCTTTGTAAACCTTTTGTAGCAAGGTGGTGAACGCCTTGACCTCGGTTTGAATCTGGTCTTCCGTACAGAAGATGTGTCCATCGTCCTGCGTGAAGGCACGCACTCGCATGATGCCGTGTAGGCCACCGGTGGGTTCGTTGCGGTGACATTGGCCGAATTCGCCAAAGCGCAAGGGCAAATCGCGATAGCTCTTGATGCCGTGCTTGTAGATCAGGATATGACCAGGACAGTTCATCGGCTTGAGGGCATAGTCGCGCTTTTCCGATTCGGTCACGAACATGTTTTCGCGGTACTTGTCCCAGTGACCGGTTTTTTCCCACAAACCCTGGTCGAGGATTTGCGGGCCTTTGACCTCCAGGTATCCGTTGTCGCGATACACGCGGCGCATGTACTGCTCGACCTCTTGCCAGAGCACCCAGCCCTGGGGATGCCAGAACACGGTGCCGGGCGAGTGCTCGTCGATGTGGAACAGGTCGAGCTCACGGCCGAGTTTGCGGTGGTCGCGCTTCTCGGCTTCCTCCAGCATGGTGAGGTACTGCTGCAGGTCTTCCTTGCTGGCCCAGGCCGTGCCGTAAACGCGCTGCAGCATTTCGTTGCGGTGGTCGCCACGCCAGTAGGCCCCAGCCACCTTCATCAATTTGAAATGCTTGAGCTTGCCGGTGCTGGGCACGTGGGGGCCGCGGCACAGGTCGGTGAATGCACCCTCGGCGTACAGTGAGACGTCTTCACCCGCAGGAATGCTGCCAATGATTTCGGCCTTGTAATGCTCGCCCAGGCCCTTGAAGTACTGCACCGCCTCATCACGCGGCATGACTGTGCGCACAACGGGTTCGTCCTTGGCGGCGAGTTGCGTCATGCGCTTTTCAATCGCAGCCAAATCGTCCGGGGTGAAAGGACGGCTGTAGGCGAAGTCGTAATAAAAGCCGTGTTCGATGACAGGGCCGATGGTGACCTGCGCCTCGGGGAACAACTCTTTCACCGCATAGGCCAGCAAGTGCGCCGTGGAGTGACGAATCATCTCCAGGCCGTCGGCATCCTTGGCCGTGATGATGGACAGACGTGCATCGCCTGTGATGGTGTGCGAGGTGTCCACCAACTGCCCCTCGACGCGACCCCCCAAAGCAGCTTTGGCGAGTCCGGCACCGATCGAAGCGGCCACCTCGGCCACGGTCACCGGGCCAGGGAACTGTCGTTGAGAACCATCGGGTAGCGTGATGTTGAGCATGGGTGTTGTCAGGACAATAAAAAAGCGCGTTGGAGACCGCGCTCGTTCAGCAGGGATCAGACAGGCGCGACGCGCAGGCCATCAAAGGCTGATGGGGGTGTTCGGTGTCGTTCGCCGTGTCTTCACCGGACCCGCTAGCCTTCTCGCCTGCAGGAGCTAACCCCCTACATTGTCTGCAATTTTCGCACAATCGGAGGGCGGTTGGTCAGCGCTTGGCCGGCTGGAATATCAGCGCAAACTCCGGAATGTAAGTGGTCAGGAACAACACCACCAGCATCACCCCAATCTGGGGCCAGATGGCTTTGGAGAGTTTGCCCAGGGAGACCCCCGAAATGGCCATGCCGACAAACAAACAATAACCAATCGGAGGCGCGGCCATGCCAATGGATACGTTGGTCACGATGATGGCACCAAAGTGGATCGGGTCCAATCCAAACTTGTTGGCTATCGCTATCAGCATCGGCCCCAGGATGACCATGATGGCGATTTCATCCATCACGGCGGCTAGAAGGAAGAAGGCGATGTTCAGTCCCGCCAAGGCCATCCACTTCTCTTTGACCTGCTCAGAGAGCCAGGTCGCGAACTGAACCGCAATTTGCTCCTGGGCAATGAGCACGCCAAATGCCGTCGAGACGGCGATGATGGCAATGACCAATCCACTGGTTCGTGCTGCGGCCAGCAACATCCGTGGAAGGTCCCGCCATGCCAACTGGCGCTCGATGAAGAGCCCCACCAACAAGGCATACACACAACTCACAGCAGCCGCCTCGGTGGGGGTGAAGGCGCCTCCGTAAATACCGCCCAACACGACGACGGGTGACAGCAGGGCCCATTTACCGCGAGTAATGGCCTGGAGCATGTCCTGCGGGGTCGCCTTGTCCATGCGGGGCACGTTGTGTCGCTTGGCGTGGAAGTAGCACACGATCAGCAGCCCCAGCGCAATGGCCAGTCCGGGGACGATGCCGGACAGAAATAGACGGCCGATGGATTGTTCGGCCACGATGCCCCAGATGACAAAAGCAATGGAGGGAGGAATCAATGGGCCCAGCACCCCAGCGCTGACGGCAATCGAGGTTGCAAAGGCTTTGTCATACCCTTGTCTGACCGCTGTCGTGGCGGGGGCCGAGCCGGAGATGGCAGAAAAGATCAACCCGGCAATCACGGCCACCATCGCCAACCCGCCTACTCGGTGCCTGACAAAAACGCCCGCCACATCCACCAAGCGTTGCGACAACCCCCCCGCACTCATCAACTCACCCGCCAGCATGAACAAGGGGATGGCCAGCAAACTGAAAGACTGCGAGCCAGCGATGATTTGCTGGGCCAAAAACGCCGGCTCCATGTCCACCACCACCAAAAACAGCGCACTGACAGCAGCAATCGCGATCGCAAACGGGAAACCCAGGATGACCAGCAAGGCGAACCCTGCGGTCAAGATGAGGGCGCCGGTGCTCATGCAGACACCTTCTCAGCGCTATCGGTAGCCGGGACGCCACGCCAGGCACGCTCCAATGCGAACAAGGTCATCAGAACTCCCGCCACAGGCGCGAGTGCATGCAGGCACTCAATCGGGTACTGGATGGCCGCCGAGGTGGCTCCGCGCGTCATGTCCACATAACGCCACCCTGCCACGGCCAGATAAGCACCCAACACGGCGGTGGCCACGTCGATGCCGCGCTCAGACCACAGACGCGCCGTGGGAGACAAGCGATCCAACAACAAATCCATGCGCACATGAAAACCCTCGCGAACCCCCAGCGCCAGCCCCCCCAAGGCACACCAGGCGAACATGAGAATCGCCAGTTCCTCGCTCCAAGAAGGCGTTTTCGCAAACAGATAACGCATGACCACTTGCAAGGCAATGCAAAACAGCATGATTGCCATGGCAGCAATCAGGCTGGCGCGTAGTATCCAGGCTAGCCCAGTCAGAGCCCGAACACACCCGTTGGGTAGCGCAGGCAAGGCGTTGTGGGGGAAATTAGTCATGGCCGGATAGTGTGCACATCAACAACCTCTGTAGGCGGTCCCGCGGGCGACCTAGACCTCTTCGGAAAAAACGCTCGCACCTAGGGATTACCCTGGACTGACATCCGCGTGCTGGCTACTTGCCGGGATTTCAGCCACGATGAGCGTCTCAGGTGAAGACATTGTCTCACCCCCACTTCACTTTTAGGAGACCCGCATGACCCCACATTTTGGTAAACGGATGACCAGCCTGGTTCTGGGAGTTTCGCTGCTTTTCGGCAGCGGCATGGCAATGGCACAAGCCAAAACCATCATCAAATTGGGCTGGACCAGTTCCGCCGGTGACACCGACCCCTATGCGGTTGGAGCGCGCGAGTTCAAGAAAGCGGTGGAGGCCAACTCGCAGGGTCGCATCGAGGTCCAACTGTTTCCAAACCGGCAACTCGGCGATGAAAAACCCATGCTGGAAGGCATGCGCCTGGGCACTGTGGACGCGGGCGTCATCACCAATGCGGTGATTGCCCAGATCGAACCGGCATTCCAGGTCAATGACTTGCCGTTTCTCTACGAGAGTGAAGCACAAGCCCAGGCTGTTTTAGATGGTCCCGTTGGCAAAAAGATGGCGGCCAAACTCGACGCCAAGGGAATCAAGCTGCTGGGATTCATGGAAGGCGGATTTCGCAACATGATCAACAACGTGCGACCGGTGCTCAAGCCCGACGATGTCAAGGGCGTGAAATACCGTGTCATGCAAAACCCGGTCTTCATTGGCATGTTCTCGTCCATGGGCGGTAACGCAGTCCCCATGGCCTGGGGCGAAACCTTCACTGCAGTTCAGCAAGGCACCATCGACGGCCTGGAAATTCCCCTGGCCGTGATCGACCAGAACAAATACTTTGAAGTGACCAAATACCTCTCTCTCACCAATCACACCTATTCAGCGATACCGCTGCTCATTTCAAAGCGCACTTTTGATCGCATGCCGGAGGATTTGAAAAAAGCCGTGGTGGATGCCGGGGTGGCAGCCACCAAAGCTCAGCGCAGCGTGTCCGAACAGGTGAATGCCTCGTTGGTCAAATCCTTGGAAAGCAAGGGGATGAAAGTCAACCGAATCGCCGATGCCGCGGCATTCCGAAAATCGCTGGAGGGGGTGTATGACAAGGTGCGCACCACCACGGATGCCGAGATCATGCAAGAAGCCATGGCTGCCGTGCAACAGCGCAAATAATCCACCGACCACTCCCTCTCCTCTTTTATGACATCACGAAACTCTGTGGGGGCCTGCACCATCCGGCGCGCCCCGCGTGATTTGCGCTGGCCGGGTGACCGGCACGTTGCGGTCGTGTTCAACGTCGCCTATGAGGCCTGGTCGGATGGAAGCGCATCCGGTATTGGCCCCATGGGCAATCCCTTGCCCGCCGGGGTGTTCGACACCAATGCAGACTCATATGGACGTTATGGCGCACAGGCGGGTATTCGCCGCTTGATGGACATTCTTCACCGCGCAGGCGTCCATGCGAATGTGTTCACCTCGGGCGTCCTGGCCGAGCGCGACCCCGAACAGGTACGTGCCATCGCCCAGGCCGGGCATGAAATCGTGGCCCATGGGTATGCCCAGGATCTGATCCCTGCCAAACTGTCGGCAGCAGACGATGAGCGCTACACACGCTTGACCACCGACTTACTCACCCGGGTCACCGGAGAGGCTCCCTCAGGCTGGATCAGTCCGAGAGCCACCGCAAGCCACAGCACCTTTGAGCGATTGGTGGAACTGGGCTACCGCTGGCAAGGTGATGCCTTGGATGAGGACCTTCCTTATGTGCAGGAGTTCGACCAGGGATCCCTGGTCGAACTCCTGCACATAAGG
>Ga0255089_1000766_pt1 | contig 10552 bp, 11 predicted proteins | sample Colum_Miss_RepC__2_FD_188468 | JGI IMG/M metagenome (GOLD analysis project Ga0255089, IMG submission 188468) | Freshwater microbial communities from Columbia River, Oregon, United States - Colum_Miss_RepC_8d | ecosystem: Environmental > Aquatic > Freshwater > River | place: USA: Oregon... | reverse complement strand
TGGTGGACGTAACCGACACTGACGCATTGCGCCAACGCTGCGCAATCAAGATTCGCGCCATCTGCGTGCCTTGGCCCACGGCCCGCCGCACCCGCCGACGCATCGATATCGGCTGACGGTGCCTTCATGGCTCGGCATGGCAAAGCTATTGCTTATCGTCCCGGCATATCGACAGAACCAATTGCCGAATGGCGGCGTGTGCTGGGGTAAGCCACGTTATCAATTGAAGTTTTTGTCAGCGGATGCGGTTCGATCGCAGTGCTGAGGGTGGATGGGGCGTCATATCGGGGTGCTTCGGCGGGTCGTGCGGAGCGGCAGTATCTGGGCTAGGGAGGGCGGTAAACGATGGGCGCGGACGCGCAATACGGCAATCTGGTCTCCAGGCTTTTGTTGGCTGACCAATGGGAAAACCAGCACGTCGTGACGTTGCCGGCGCCGCCGGCGCGCGTCGCGGTGATGAAGCTGCTGAGCCGTACGCTGCTGCGTTCCCGCATCGACGGCGTCGAGATCAAGGCACCGATCTTCATCATCGGTACGCCGCGCTGCGGCTCAACGATGCTGCAAGATCTGTTGTCGGCGCATCCGGCGATCGGCTACTTCACGCACGCAATGGGCTCATTCGTTGATCCGACGCTGTACCGCGCCGTGGATTGGATGAGTCGCCACAGTGGCCTCAGTGTGCGCGGCGAGCGCTATCTTAAGGACAGCGTCTTCGTCGATACGTATTCACCCTCCGAGGCCATGCGCTTCTGGTTGGAGCAGTTGCAACTCGATCCCTATGCGCTGACGTGGCCGCGGCGCCGTATCGCCGACTTTCAACCCGAACAGATCGACTCGATCCGCCGCACCATTCGCTATGTCCTCGCCTGCTTCAATGGCGGACGCGGCATGCGCTTCCTGAACAAGTCCCCTGCGCTGCTGACCGAAGTGCTGCTGCTGCAGGACATCTTCCCGGACGCGCGCTTCATTCATCTCGTACGAGATGGCCGCATGGTTGCCAACTCTTTGCTCAAGCTCAATCAGCGCCAGCGCGAGCAGGATCTCAAGGTCGATCATCCGCTGTTCCGCGCCAAGCCGTTCATTCCGTATCCGCGGGTTCCCGGCTTGGAGCAGGCGATCGCGCAATACGGTGTCGACGATCTGCGTGTGACGGCCACCGTCTGGGATTCGTCGGTCAAGCTGGTCGACGAGTTTCGCCCGCATCTGCCGCACTTCCATCAGCTGCGCTACGAGGACTTCGTTGCGGCACCACGCACCGAGCTTGCAGCACTGCTTGAGTTTTGCGGGCTCGACATGCCCGACGCGAGCCATCGAGTTTTCCACGACAAGCTCGGCCAAGTCGGCGTCGTGGCGCACCAGAATCAGTATTCCGGATTCGACGTGGTGGAGACGATCGCAGGGGGCAGCCTGCGGCGGTATGGCTACATCGACTAGCGAGACGGCATTGCCGTGCTCATTGCTGTATTCAATGGAGGGTGGACATGTTTGATGAGATCGAAGAGCAGTTGCGTCAGATCCTTTCTGACAATATGAAGATCGACAAGGCGCTCGTGCAAAAGGGCTCCAAGCTTGAAGATTGGGGCGGCGACTCGCTGCAGTTTCTGGAAACGGTTTTCGAAATCGAAACGCATTTCGGCATCTCATTCCCGGATATGCAAAACGAAAAGATCTCGGACTTCGACGGGCTCGTGCGGATCGTCAAGAACGCGATCGAGGTTAGCCAAAATGGAACGGCGTAGGGTCGTCGTCACCGGCCTGGGCATCGTCTCGCCGCTGGGTGTCGGCAAGACGAGCTTCTGGGACGGTGTCGTCAACGGCCGTTCCGGCGTCAGCGAGATCAATCTGTTCGATGCCTCGCCGTTCCGCACGCGGATCGGCGGGCAATGCAAGACTTTCGATCCTATGACGCTGACCTATCCTGACGCCTTGCGCCTGGACCGCGTCTGCCAGATGGCGTTGGCGGCGTCTGCCGAAGCGGTTGCCGACAGCGGCATTGCCGATGCCGGTGAGTCCGATGAGGACATGACGGGCGTCATCATGGGCACCGGGATCGGCGGCATCACGACGATCGACCAACAGCAGAAGTCGCTGCACACCAAGGGGCCGCGCTTCGTCAGTCCTTTGACGGTGCCGTTGTCGATGTTCAATGCGGCTGCCGGGCATATCTGCATCCAGCATCGGTTCCGGGGCCCGAGTTCGACGATCTCCACGGCCTGCTCGTCAGGTTCCAATGCAATCGGCGAAGCGATGCGACTGATCCAGCACGGCTATGCCACGACGATGTTGGCCGGCGGCACCGAAGCACCGCTGTCCTACGGCATCTTCAGCGGCTGGAACGCACTGCGCGTGATGTCCACCCGCAATGACGCCCCTGATACCGCGGTGCGTCCGTTCGCCCGTGATCGCGACGGCTTGGTGCTCGCAGAAGGTGCAGCGGTCGTCGTGCTCGAAGAGTATGAGCACGCTCGCAAGCGCGGTGCGCAGATCTACTGCGAGCTCGTCGGCTATGGCTACAACAACGACGGCTTTCATTCGACCCGTCCGAGCGTGGACGGCCAAGCCAAGGCCATCAAGAAAGCCTTGGCCGATGCCCGTCTGAACACCGATCAGATCGATTACATCAATGCGCACGGTACGGCGACCTCGGCCAACGATGCGACGGAAACGATGGCGGTCAAGCAGGTGATGGGCGATCTGGCCTATCAAGTGCCGATGAGCTCGATCAAGTCGATGCTGGGACATTCGATGGGTGCTTCGGGCGCGCTTGAATTCGTCGCCTCCTGCCTGTCGATCCGGGATCGTGTCGTGCCGCCGACGATCAACTATCACGACAAAGACCCGGCTTGCGACCTCGACTATGTGCCCAATGCGGCGCGCGATGCGCAGATCAACACCTTGCTGTCCAACACCTTTGGATTCGGTGGTTGCAATGCGATCTTGGCGCTGCGATCGATGGAGCGTCATTGATCGGCGGCTAATCGTCGTCTGTTGCCCCGACATCGTTTACTAACGGCGGCGCTTTGCGTCGCCGCAGGAGTGCTGTGTAGATGAAGACCGTATACATCACCGACGTCGGTAGCTTCATGCCCAACGCGCCGGTGACCAACGAACAGGTCGAAGCCGTGCTGGGCAAGATCGACAACCAGCCCAATCGGGTCAAGTTGTTCGTGTTGCAGAACAACGGCATCAAGCAGCGCTACTACGCGCTGAACCCGACCACGGGCGAACGTACGCATACCAATGCGCAGCTGACGGCCGAAGCGGTGCGTGATCTTTGTCAGCGCCTCGACATGCCGCTGACGGCGGTGCAAGGCCTGGCTTGCGGGTCGGCATCGCCAGACCAGTTGCTGCCATCGCACTCGAACATGGTGGCGGGTGAGCTGGCGATGGCACCGGCCGAGATTCTGTCGACGGCCGGCGTCTGCGCTTCAGGCATGACGGCGCTCAAGTACGGCTGGATGGCGATGGCCTTGGGCCTGCGCGACAACTTCGTCGCCACCGGCTCGGAGCGCGCCTCTGCCTTCATGATGAAGCACGTGTTCACCGGCATGACCCAAGGTCTGCAGCCCGGGCAAGTCGCACCGATGGTCAGCTTCGAGAAGGAGTTCCTTCGCTGGATGCTCTCGGATGGCGCGGGTGCCGTGATGATGGAGGCGGCACCGCGGCCCGATCGCTTGAGCTTGCGGATCGATGCGCTTGACGTGATGTGCTGGTCGGGCGAAACGCCGACCTGCATGTACAACGGGCTCAACAAGAACAAGGACGGCAGCTGGTCTTATTGGACCGACGAGCCCGACATGTTCGACGTCGTTCGCAAGGGCTATCTGATGCTGCAGCAGGACGTGCGCGCGCTCGAAGCCCATATGGTGCGCGTGGGCGTCGAAGGTCTGAAGATCGCGCGCGACAAGTTTGGTGTCGACTTCGATCAGATCGACTGGTTCCTGCCGCATTTGTCGTCGATGTACTTCAAGGGACGGCTCGACGAAGGCATGCGTGCTGCTGGCATCAACGTGCCCGACGAAAAGTGGTTCACCAATCTCAGCTACAAGGGCAATGTCGGTTCTGCCTCGATCTACATCATCCTCGAAGAGTTACTGCACTCCGGCAAGTTGAAGAAGGGCCAGAAGATCTTCTGTGCCGTGCCGGAGAGCGGGCGCTTCACGGTTGCCGGCATGGCCTTGACCGTGGTGTGAAGCCGCGACCGCCGTCGTGCTCCGCAGCGGGCACGGCGGCGGTTCAGATATAGCCGTATTGATGCAAGCTGGCTGCAGCGATCGCCTCGACCTCGTCAAAGCCGCTGTAGTGGTTCACGTGCGACACGCTGCCGACCTGGCCCAGCCGCTCCTTCATCGCGGTGTTGTCAGCGCCGGCACGCGGCAGCTCGCAGAAATCGAGCAGTTCGTTGAGTTGCTGCTCGGGTGCTGCGCACAGGTCTTCGTAGCGGACCTCATGGAAGTGCCGTAGCTGTCCGCGGACCGAGCCGATGAACCGTACCGCCGAATCCCAGATATGCGCGGTCGTCCGCAGATCACGCGGGCCGTATTCCTTCATCCACGCCTCCAGGCCGGGAACGCGCGGATACGGCACGAAGTGATCGGTTTTAAACACCGGATGATCGACCGCGATGTCCTGCGCGACCTGCAGGTCGTAGAGCTTGATCAGCGAGTTGGCGACCATGCGGCCATCGCGTACCAAATGAATGAAGTGTGCGTCCGGGAAGATGTCCTGCAGCAGCAGCGGCTCCGTCAGCAGCGCCGGGCACTTGGTCAGGAAGCGGTCACGGCCCTGGTCGCGGAAGCAGTACAGCACGTGCCGAATCGTGTCCTGCACGAAGGCAATCTCGGCGGCGCTGAAGTCACTGGCGCGCCGCTGCGGCCAGGTCAGCGCATGCGGGTCGAGTTTGAGTGCGGTGCCCCAAAAGCGCATCGCTTCGGCCGGTGCGCCGCCGTTGACGATGATGCTGTCTTGTAGATAGCGCTCGCCTTTGACGTCGAGGCCGAGCGTGGTGCGCAGCTTGTGTGCGGCATAGAACAGCTCAGGATTCTGGACCAGGTCCATGCCGTAGTTGATGTAGCCGACACGGTCGTGGCGGCACAGCAGGTCCTGCAGCAGCGTCGAGCCGCAGCGCGGCGTCCCGAGGATGAAGATCGGCGCCTTGATCGGGGCCGATCGGTCGATCCGCGACGGCAGCAATGTTTTGCTGAGCCAGCGAGTGGTCGTGCTGATATGGCGAGGGGGGTCCATCGCGACGTTGTGCTGGCGTTCCCACATCCGCGACAGCATCAGCCGGGCGAGCCAGTTTGTGTACTGCGTGGCGATCGCGGGCCGGGCAGCGAGGCGTTCGCTGCTGCTGCTGGTTGCTGGCATGGTTTTCATATGGGTTGCGGCTCGAGCTCGGGCGCGTGCCGCCGTTGCAGCAAGCTTGGGGCCAACCAGCCCCCGGATTCGGTCACCGCGTCGGCCGCTCGGTTAAAATCGGCCATGGACAATCCCAATTCGCTTCTCGCCTTTACGTTCGGCAACCACGTTGCGCATGGCGCCATCGTGCAGATTCGCGCCGGTGTTGCCGACTTCCTGGGTCACCGTAGCTATTCCGACGATCTCGGCCGGCTGCTGGGCGAGGCGATGGCCGCGATGCCGTTGCTGGCCACGCATCTGAACTTCGAGGGGCGGATTAACCTGCAATTCCAGGCCGACCCCGGAGTCCCCGACGCGATGACGCTGCTGGTGGCGCAGATCGACCATCACCTCAACGTGCGGGCGATGGCCAAGGCACCGCGCGAGCTGGGCGGACGCTTCCGACAGATGCTGACCGGTGGCCTGCTGGCGCTGACGCTAGAGCCGAGTCACGAGGGCGTGCCCTCGAGCCAGGCCGTGGTGCCGATCCAGGGCGAGTCCTTGGGCGAAGCGCTGGAGGGTTACTTCGAGCAGTCCGAACAGCTGCCGACGCTGATCCGGCTGGCGGTTCGCGGTGATCACCTCGCCGGCTTCATGCTGCAGCGCCTGCCGCTGCAGAGTGCCAAGGGCACCCAGGCCGACTGGGAACACCTGCAGATCCTGGCGGCGACGCTGCAGCACGACGAACTGCTCGATACCGACCCGCACACGGTGCTGCGCCGCTTGTTCCATGAGGAGGAAGTGGTCACGTTTGCGCCTCGGCCGATCCAAGTCGCATGCCGTTGCAGTCGTGCCGGCATTTCGAGAATGCTGCTGTCACTCGGGCGCGAGGAAGTCGACAGCATTCTCGACGAGCAGGAGCGCGTGACGGTGACCTGCGAGTTCTGCGGCCGCGAGCACGTGTTCACGCCGCATGAGGCGCATGAGCTGTTTCGCGCCGCTGACGAGACCACTCCGGCCGACGACGATACCCGTCACTGAGCGCGGCCGGGCGGTCCGGCTATAGCGTGAACTCGCAGTCTTCGGGTTCGCAGAAGTCGCGGTAGTCGCAGGTCAGTTCGCTGCCGGCCGGCAAGTCGGTCGCTGCCACATAAACGCCATCGTCCTCGCGCCACAGCGTCGTCGGGCGATCGGCGTGATTCATGAAGCGTGCATCGTCGGCGCAGTAATACATCGCACCGCTGAGCCGCTGCGCGCCGCGGCCGCGATACGAGTAGCGCAGCACCGCCTCGCGCATCGGCTCGGGCAGCGAGCGGACCTCGTGGTCGGTCAACACAATGACAAAGCGCGGGTCATAGGCGTAGACCGGGTCGCCGGCCCGCAGTGCCGTGGCCGTGTACAAGCCCAAGCCTTCGATCGGGCTGCGATCGACGTAGTGTGCGACCAGAATCATCGGCTGGGGCTCACAGCGACAGTGCGTCGACGATGAACGGCATCACGCCAACCTGCTCCAGCAAGTGGCGCTGCGCGGCTGCTGGCAGCCGGTCGAAGTCCTCGACGCGGCCGCGACAGTTGGCGGCTCTGCATCCACATTCCATCGACCACGAATGGTCTTCCAGCATCGTCGACGAGTAGTCGAAGCAGATTTCCTCGTCTGGGGCGATGTCACGAACCGCGACCAGTTGCAGGTCGGGCGTGATGCCGGCGTTCGGGTCGCAGCTATGGTTGCAGTAGACGAAGGGCTCGTCGACGACCATGTAGCGATCGAGCCCGACCTGAAGCGGGTAGCCGGGTCGATAGCCGATCCGGTCCAGCTCGGCGCCGCTGTGCACCGGACCGGTGATCGTCATGATGGCCTCGCCGCGGATGTAGGCGCGCTCGGCAAACACGCCGGTGCCGGCCAAGCCCGGTGCCACATACACTGCCATGCTGTTTCTCGAAAACTAGAGAGTAAACATGTTAATGGAATTGACGTTGCTTCAATCCGCCGGGATCGCGGTGCTGATCGTCATCGCCGCCAAGACGCTGGCCTGGCTGGTGCAGCTCAAGCTGCGCAATGCCGGCTTGGTTGACCCGATCTGGGCCTGGACGCTGGGCTTGCTGGCCGTGTTCTACGGCGTTTTCGGCGATGCGCCGCCGGCGCTGCGCCTGCTGCTGGCGTTGATGGGCGGTGTCTGGGGCTTGCGGCTCGGTACGCACCTGTTCATCCGCAACTGGAACAAGCCCGAAGACTGGCGCTATGCGCAGTTCCGCAGCGAGTGGGGCCCACGGGCCGACTTCAATATGTTCTGGTTCTTCCAGTTCCAGAACATCTTCACGCTGCTGCTGTCGAGCTTTGCATTTCTGCCGGTCGCGTTTCGCGACGATGCGCCGCCACCGTGGGCTTGGGCGTTGGCGCTGCTGATCTGGGTCGCATCGGTGGTCGGTGAAGGCTTGGCCGATACGCAGATGGAACGCTTCCGTGGCAACCCGGCCAATCGCGGCCTGGTTTGCAAGGACGGCCTGTGGCGCTACTCGCGTCACCCGAATTACTTCTTCGAAAGCCTGCACTGGGCCGCCTACGTACCACTTGCCATCGGCGCACCCTACGGTTGGGTCAGCTTGCTGGCACCCGTGGTGATGGCGGCGCTGCTGATGAAGCTGTCCGGCGTGCCGATGCTCGAAGCCGAGATGGTCAAGCGCAAGCCGGGCTACGCCGACTACATCCGCACCACCAGTGCCCTGATTCCCTGGCCGCCCAAACGCGGCTGATCGCCTCGCCACATGGCTGAACCAAAAGTAACCACATGAACGTAATCGAACTCTGCGAACGCGGCCTGATACCCGACACTCTGACGCGCTTCGGCATGCGCCAGCTGATGTCGGTCCGACTCAAGGAGGAGGCCGCCGGCGACGGCGAGGCGCGGTCTCAGCGCTTCAACGCCTTTCTGGACAACCTGCGTAGCAGCCCGATCGCGATCAACACCCAGGACGCCAACGTCCAGCACTACGAGGTGCCAGCCGAGTTCTTCCATCTGCACTTGGGGCCGCGTCTGAAGTACTCCTGTGCGCTGTACACGCGTGGCGACGAGACGCTGGCGCAGGCTGAAGAACAGATGTTCCAGCTGTATGCCGAGCGTGCCGGCTTGCGCGACGGCATGCGCATCATGGACCTCGGTTGCGGCTGGGGTTCGCTGTCGCTGTGGCTGGCCGAGCGTTATCCGAATTCGCAGATCGTCGGCTTGTCCAACAGCCACGGCCAGCGCCAGTTCATCGAGCAGCGGGCTCGCGAGCGCGGCTTCGGCAACCTTCGCATCCTGACCGGCAACATCGTCGAGTTTGACTTCGACGGCACCGATGTCGCCACCGGTTTCGATCGGGTGATGTCGATCGAGATGTTCGAGCACATGAAGAATTACGGCCTGTTGCTGGCCAAGATCTCGCGCTGGCTCAAGGACGACGGCAAGTTGTTCGTGCACATCTTCGTCCACAAGCTGCTGGCGTATCACTTCGAAGTGCAGGGGCCGAGCGACTGGATGACGCAGTACTTCTTCTCTGGCGGCACGATGCCCAGCGAAAACCTGCTGCTGAATTTCCAGGATCACCTGCGTGTCACGCGTCAGTGGTGGGTCAGCGGCACGCACTACGAAAAGACCTCGAACCACTGGCTGGCCGGTATGGACGCCAAGAAGGCTGAGATCCTCAAGGTGTTCGAACCGACCTACGGCAAGGACAGCGCGGTCTGGTTCCAGCGCTGGCGCATGTTCTACATGGCGGTGGCCGAGTTGTTCGGCTATGCCGGCGGCAACGAGTGGGGCGTTGCGCATTACCTGTTCGACAAACGTGGAGGCCACGGATGATTCGCTCGCTTGCATCACTGCTGCTGGTCCTGCTCGGCAGCGCACACAGTGCCCTTGCTGCCGAGCCTGCCGACGGCACGCGCCGCTTCTATGGTCACGCCTACGATCTGAAGACCAACCGTTATCTGTACACCGAGACTTATGAGCAGGTGTACAAGGGCGGGCAATGGGTCAGTGGCCGCATCCGCTTCTTTGCGCCCGACGGCAAGCCGATCGGTGACAAGACGCTGGATTTCTCGGCCAGCTTGTACATCCCGCGGTACCGGTTCGAGATCCCGGCCGAGCGCTATGTCGAATCGATCACCGGCGTTTCTGGCGACAAGGTCGAGTTGCTCAAGCAGGTCGAAGGAAAGACGCAAACCAAGACGGTCCCACGCGACGACACGACGGCGGGCGACAGTGGCTTTCATAGCTACTTGGTCGCACATTTCGACGAGCTGATGCGCGGCCAGACGTTGGCCTTCAACTTCATCGTCGCCGGCAATCTCGATCGCTACAAGTTCCGCGCGCGCCGCATTGAGGACGGCCAGTTCCAAGGCCGCACGGCGGTGCGCTTCCGTGTCGAGCCGGATTCGCTGCTGCGTTACCTGGTGTCGCCGCTGGAGCTGATGTACGACGCCGAATCCAAGAAGCTGCTGGAATATCGAGGGATCTCGAATGTCCATGATCCGGCGACGGGCAAGGCCTACAATGCGCGCATCATCTACCCGGATCAGCCGCCGGCCGATGCGCCCAAGGTGCTGCCCCCGCTGCCGGCTGGCTAGAAAGGAACTCTGCGATGCGTCGACTGCTGCGTGGCTTGATGCTGCCGTTGTCCGGTTTGCTGCTGTCGGTGTCGGCCCAGGCCGCCGACAAGCCCGACACGCCGACACTCGATGCCGCGCTGAAGACCGCAGTCGAGCGCAAGGCGCCGGTGCTGATCGATTTCCAGGCGCCCTGGTGCTACAGCTGCTACTACATGGCGCGGCATGTACTGGTCGGCCCGCAGTGGCATGACATCGAGCAGCGCACGGTCGTCGTCGAACTCGATGCGGACAGCCCCGAAGGCGCGTATTGGAAGACGCTATGGGGCGTCAAGGCGCTGCCGAGCTATGTGATCCTCAAGCCCGACGGCGCCGAGTTGGGCCGCATTCTGGCCGAGCAGCGTCCTGACGAGTTCTATGCGCAGGTCAACCAGATCCTGAAGCGCAGCACGACGCTGGACGATCTGAAGGCGGCCGCTGCCGGCAGCGGTGCGTCGGCGCTCAAGGCCGTGCGCGAAGCGCTGGCGGTTTACCGGGCGCGCTACGACGACGGCGGATTGGCGTGGTACGCGACGCTGCCGACCGAGGCCCGCAAGCGTTACGACGCCGATCCGGCCGTCGCATTGCTGATTC
>Ga0255089_1000758_pt1 | contig 10629 bp, 10 predicted proteins | sample Colum_Miss_RepC__2_FD_188468 | JGI IMG/M metagenome (GOLD analysis project Ga0255089, IMG submission 188468) | Freshwater microbial communities from Columbia River, Oregon, United States - Colum_Miss_RepC_8d | ecosystem: Environmental > Aquatic > Freshwater > River | place: USA: Oregon... | reverse complement strand
GGGTTTGCATTCCATGAAGTCCGACGCGGTCGATTGCGTCGAGAACGAGCGAAAGCAGCGGCGACACAAAAAACGCTGGATTTTGTGAGGTTTGCCCTGCGCGCGGGCAAAAAAACCACGTTTGATAAAGTAATCAGATTTACAATGTGGGCACATGCAGGATCCTCCATAGGGTGGAGGATCCTTATTTTATTGAGAAAAATGAAATGACATTCGCTGCCACGAACACAGCCGAAGGGGCCAGTTTTTATCATTTAAGATCACGAGGCAATCGCGGGACCTCTCTTTGACTCGACTGAATGCAATTGAACCCTTCGAGTCATCAGGTTACCCCAGTGTTCTTCGAATTTGATGAACGTTAACCCACGTCCACAAAATCATGGTTCTCGTCCGGAGAGATCAGAAATGATTCTGGTCAACTAACTTTTTAACTCCTTCGGACATGAGTGGGCCCCCATGCCCCACATAAAACTTCGTAACACCGTCATTGATGAGCTCCTGGATAGTTCGATGAGCGACTGCCGTGTCAGGTTGAAAATAATGTTCACCAGGATGATCTGAAAAAATTAAACCGTTCATTGCGCCACCAGCCATCAAGTCGCCGACAAATGCTTGATGATCGGAAAATATTACCATGATTGAGCCGGGTGTATGACCAGGTAGAGGCCTCACTTCGGCATCGAGTCCGAAATCCTTTAAGGAAGTCGGCTCACTCACCACAAGGTCAGGAGAGAATGGCGGCATCGGGAAATCAGCGAATAGTTTAATTATTCTGGCTAAAAAACTTGTGGGCTTAAGTTCGTCATTTTTGCCTGAACGCGCCATTTCGACGTCGCCGGCTCCCATCATGACCTTGATACCTTGATCCTTCATAAACTTCGCCATTCCCGCGTGATCGGTATGAGCATGGGTGAGCAAAACTAGGCCAATGTCCTTGTAAGTTATGTTTTGATCTGCCAGCAGCGCACGAAGCTTCTCCTCTTCACCAGGGCTTCCTGCGTCAATCAAAATCGCTGGTTTGGTCTTAATAAGGTAGATGTTTGAAAAGCCCATACGAAAACGTATGACTGCGGCATTTGCTCCATTCGTTACGCGCACACTACCAACAACTTCCGTCGTATGAGAGCAACCTAAAAGAGAAAACAGAAGCGCGCCTGAGAAAAGAAACGTCTGAATCTTGCTCATAAACCTAAACCTGTTATCAGGGTTCGCTGTCAACCCCGGAGGCCATTAGCGTACGGACGCTCCGAGATGGCAAAGATGACATATAGACCGATATTGCAAATGCATATTACCAATGGTAATATTAAGTATGGAAACAAGTCAAGGTAGTCCCAACAAGTTGATCTTAGTCATCGGTGGAACTGGAAACCAGGGTGGCTCAGTCATTAATTCTCTAGCGTCAACTGGATTTCGAGTTCGCACTCTTACCAGGAATGAAAATAGCCCACGGGCGTTACAACTGAAGCACCTGGGCATCGAGATACTGCAGGGTGACCTCAATTCACCTGAAACAATTAGAAAAGGTCTCGAGGGATGCTACGGTGTTTTCTCAGTACCGAACTATTGGGAGCCCTCAACGGGCTTTTCTGGTGAAGTTGCGCAAGGCAAAATGTTGGCTGATTTTGCAAAAGAAGCAGGGGTCAGCCATTTCGTTCAATCAACTATGGCCTCAGCAAAATCAGTCAATGAAATTGCTCATTTTAAATCAAAAGACCTCATTGAAAAGCATATTCAAAAAATTGATCTGCCATTTACGCACCTGGGAACCGTCTACTTCATGGATAACTTGCTTGATCCAAAAAAGGGTGGCGGAATGACTTTTCCTACCTTGAGCGGTTCCTTGAAATCAAGGACTCGAATTCATCTATTGGCAGTTGAAGATACTGGAAAAGCAGTTGCGCGGATCTTCCTTATCGGAAACGCGACGGTTGGGAAAAAGTATTCTATCGCTGGAGACTTTCTGACCGTTGGTGAGATGAAGGAATCTTATCGAAAGACAATAAAGCGGGAGCCAAAGTGGTATTCAGTTCCGCACTTCATGCTTAAAATAATGAGTCGCGAATTTGCAGAACAACTCGACTGGCACAACAAGGTCAACTTCGACTTTGATATTCGCGCAACACCAGAGTCCCTCGGTTACTCACCTACGACATTCGAACAGTTCCTGACGCGGCATGCTGCTGAATTGTAAAGGAAATCAATGAAGCCAGAAGAAGAAATCTCTCCCTGCTTGAAGCCGAAAAAGCTCCAACGAAAGAAACGCGGGGCCTTTCATCACGGTAATCTTAAGGAATCCATTCTAGCTGCAGCCATTAAACACATTGAAATGCAGGAAGATGTAGGATTCACTCTGCGAGATATTGCTAAAGACTTGGGGGTCTCTCATGTTGCGGTCTTCAATCACTTCGAGTCTAAAGCACACCTCATCGCCGATATTGCGGCACAAGGTTACGGGATACTTTCATCCCAGCTTGTAGATGTGAGACAAAAAAAACTAGGTGTTTCTGAAGGGATGAAATCTTACGTGAACTTCGGTTTAACTAACCCGGGTATTTATCGAACTATGTTCCATAACTCGATAAAACCGTTTAGCGATTACCCACACCTTCTCGAGTCAGCAAATAAGGCTCTATTTGAGCTTAACAATCTTTTTGATAATGGAATGAAGACAGACGAATTCAACGCCTTAACGCTATGGACTTCGGCGCATGGCATTGTAAGTCTAGCACTCGATGGTCAGCTTGCCGGTCCCTTCGGGCAGGGTTGGAAAACTGATCAAGAAGTTGCTCATGATGCAGTTCGAGCAATTAGAATTCTAATGAATCACTAAGCCTATCCAGGCTGTTTTAATATCCCCACCACGTATCTGGCCTTGAATGGCCGAACGAGCCGAAAGCCTGGTAGCACCGACTGGTAGCAATTGGCAGCATCGCCCAGAAATTTCGCGAAATGGTTGGAAAGGTTTCGATTTCGGACTCGAAGTCGGTCCTAGTTATTTTAGTTGGTTAGAACTGATTGATTCGACTGATGGTCGCGCGCGTCGATGCGCTCGGCCTATAAAACTGCTTGATACTAAGTCTGGAAAAATGGTCGGGATGACTGGACTCGAACCAGCAACCTCATGGTCCCAAACCACGCGCGCTACCAATTGCGCTACATCCCGACAGGAAAATGAGACAGGAAAGCTACCACCACGCCTTGTGTCTCGCAAGCGAAAGACTTGGTTCAGTCGTTGAAAACTTTGCAGAGAGCCAGTAGAACCTGCTGCGCAAATGAGCACATTTTTTGGGCATGGCGGTTGTGATGTCGAATGATTTAAGTCAGTTAAATCTTGGTGTTGCGGTAGTTACCGGCGATGGTTCGGTGAGCATTGCCCACCCCGGACATGGCGAAGCCTATCATTCTAAGGCCGGAGCTCAGTTTGAGTCGCGGGCACTGTACATCGATCAAAGCGGAATTATCGCTGATTTTGAATCCTCTCCCAAAGGAAGTGTGACGGTTTTAGATGTCGGTTTTGGACTTGGTTACACCGCGTTTACCACCATCGATGCTTGGCTTGAGTGCAATGCGGCGAACGATCTCGTGATCCTGAGCTTAGAGATTTTGCCTGAACTGTTAGAAGTGACTGCAGCTGGCAAAGGCGAATGGCAACACAAGTGGCCACAACATTGGCTCGAATGGTCGATGAAGATGGAACGAGTTAGCGACGATCTTTGGTTGCTCAAGGTTCCGCATACGGCAACTAACAAGATTGCATATCTGTATGTCGCAATCGGTGATGCTTTAGATCTATCGTGGACCAAGCATCTTGCGAATGGTTTGGTCGCAAAGTTCGACTATCTCTGGCAAGACCCCTTCTCTCCCAAAAGTAATCCCGAAATGTGGACGGTGCCGTGGCTCGCAGCTTTGAAAGAGCAGTCCAAGACCGATGCTAAGATGCTTACATACAGTGTCGCGCGTCTTGTGAAGGATAATCTTCAGGCAGCCGGATGGCGCTATCAGATGCTTAAGGGCAAAAAAATTCGTCGGAAGGATTGGTTAATCGCATTTCCGACGAATCAACTCTGCTAAAAACTACTTCAACTTAACGACTGTGCCTTCGAGGGCTACACCAGCCATCATGTTGCCAGCGCCGCAAACGTATTTGTCCGCACTCGCTAGATTTGTTTTGCGGTAAACGCTTCTGATATTAACCACGGCATTTCCGCCTTCTTTCTTTGCACGTTCTTGCAAAGAAATAACTGCCGACATGAACGCTCGCGTGCATGCTTCTTCGTCGGACTTGCCAATGGAATTTGACTTGCGATTGGCGGTGAATGTTCCGAGTTGCTGTGCAGAGTCCGAGTTTCCGCCCCAAACAAGTTTAACGGAATTATCTAACTTGTTTTCGCTCTTGGTCGCGGCGATTCCCTTGGCGATCGAGAACTGAAGATGTTCATCACGGGCAAAAGCAGAGGTAGAAAACAGTACGGTCATGGATGTAACAAACAGCGACTTCAAAAACATCTCTAACTCCAAAATTGTGGGATTCCATAGCTCTAGTGAATTGAACAAACCGTCGATACAATTGCAAGTACAGTTCCAAGTGTCGGCGATTAGCCAGCCTTGCCGTTCTGCATTCGCTCCATGATGACGCGAGCGGATTCTGTGCACAAAGAGCTGTCTTGAGGACAAATTTTCTCAATGAAATTGCGGTAGAAGCGGCGGCATTGGTCTAATGCAGCCGACAACTCTGCGGACTGCGATTCAGATAGAGGAACACCCCTGAACCCGAAATGCTTCTGGCGTGCCGACCGCATACGAAGCACTTGCAGGGTGCAGGAACCGTCGCCGCAGGAATCCGAGGTCGTGGCGGTGGGCTGGCTGTAAAGATACGACATCATCAGCCATTCCAATTGTGATCGCAGCTTGATGGGGTCGTCTTCATCTCCGATGCCGATGGCTTCGCTGTTTAACTGGAAAAGAATCTTCCCCGTGCGTGATATCTCTAAGTGTTTGACGGAAGTCGATGAATTGACCAACCCCGTGACCTCGCCCGCGGCACTTCGCTTGAGGAGGAAGGGCCATTCGCCAAAGTAAATGGATACGACGCTGTTGAGCTGTTGTGCTCCTACACGTTCGGATTTGGTGCACACGGGAAGTGAAAAGTCCTTTGCATACGTAAACCCCGTTCGCAAGAGATCGGCATGCAACAACTCGCTTGAAATAACCAGATCTTTGCCGTGAGTTTTTACGCGGTGAAAGACCAGCGCTTGCCCTGATGACGTGGTGAGATTGGTGGTCTCTACGGCAGACACTCGTCCGTGACAAATCAAATCCGATCGCGACGAAATATCCGCAACGGCAAATTCGGACTTGGTAACGGCGTTGGATGTGAAGTCATCGACCGTGCGACATCCTAAAGAGCAAAGCGCTCCCAAAAATAAAATGTTTAACGTTGGCAAATTCACATTGGTCTCGGCGTAGTTTCAAAAAGTGAAGGAACAGGATTCCACCCACAAGAGACGTGCGCAATATGAGGTCAAAATTTCCGATTTTTCGCGTGGCGGAGACGGCTGAATTCGTTGGGGAATCGTTCAATAAAAAAAATTCTAACAACAGTTCTTCGATAAGTTACAAACGACGAGTGCACGTTTTTCTAACGGGACGATCTCGCGGATGAATTTTTAATTTGCTTTGCCTGCGGGGCAAATTGTGCACCCCCGAGGAAACTACTGCCCGATGCGCGAACAACGCGTCCGTACTTAGTAAAATATTCATCAGTACCATTGGTGTAATTTTCGAGGAATGATGCGGCTTTTCATCTTCACAATCTTGCTGACTCTGAGTGGTTGGGCAACCGCCGCAGAACTTTGCTCGTCGTTGTTCGCAGAAGGTGAATTTCAAGAGTACTCGTCCAAGAATCGACTTGCCTCCACTCCCAAGACCGTTCCCATCCGGGTTGGTTCTACCATGGTCGAAGTCGAAAGTGGCGTGCTGCATGTAACGAGCGTTGACCAATCGAACGCACGACAAGTCGTCGAACAATCGCAAAAGCTTTCGGATCATTTGTTTTCACAAGGACTTCATAGTCGCGTTCGTGGTCGTCGAGGAGAGAATGCGCTCATTCATCAAATCCCCATGAACAGTCAAAGCCTAGTGCTCTCGCCGCAGCAGATTGAAGTGGCAACCACTCGGATCGCGTCTGCAGGTACGATTTTCAATCGAGTGTTGCAGCTTCGGGCCAAGCACGGAGCAAAACTCACCTTTCAGAGCGCGCTCACCGGTCTCGGCATTTCGCCTGAATCGCGTCTTGCACTGCTGCATCTTGTTCAACATATCAATCAGAATCCGTTCACTTCACCTTTGTTGGATTCGCCGGAGTTGAGCGACTATCCGTATCTGTTTGGGATTGACGGTTTTGATCTGTTCTTTGATGTACGGGGACAACTTTCGCTGGTCAAAAGCGGTGCGGTCGATAGTGATTGGAGCGCAGGGATTGCGAGATCGCTGAACGCGGCTGTCGCAGACAGTCGCGAAAAAACGGGCACAACTCATTATGAGTTATTGCGCCAAAAACTCGTCGAACACGCTCGAGCTTGGACTGCTGCAGACGGCGAAGTCGTGGTGCTGGCTCCTTCAGAAGTGGACGTCGCATATTCCGATGCCGCACATTTTGCGAAACACACGGGGCTGAGATTGGTGTTTGCAGGTGATTTGCTCATCTCGACGGAAGGTGAAGTCGAAATTGCACTGGCCGAAGTGGGGAAAAATATTCGCGTGATCGGCATTCATTCATTTCTGCCGCAAAGCTATCTCTTGTACGAACCGGTAACTGCGCAGTCGAGCGGATTTCCAATGGTGCAGACCTTTGTCGCAAACGAGCAGCTAGGTCTCAAACTCGGCCTTCGACTTAAGAAGGGCGCGTGGTACGATTACGTCTTTTCCGAACTCGCGCCGCAGCTGGAGCCGATCGACATACGTCGTGATGAACGACGCAGGCCGAAGTTTGCCAGCCCAGTTGTGCCAGTTTTCCGAACGAAGAACGATGAAGTCGTATCGATCGTCAAGTCATTGAGAACCAGAAAACTTTACATTGCGAATTTGGCGCGAGACTGGATGAGTGACGAAGCCATAATGCGCGACCTCTTCAATATTGTTTCACTGGAGCAGGGGCGAGGAGCGGAAACATCAGCGGAATGGTGGAATCGTCACGACTTTAACGCGCTCGTCGCCATTCGTGAGCAGATCGATCGCGACCATCAATCGCAGCTCGCCGCGATGGCTGATCCTGCTATGCCCATATTCAGCGAGAACATAGACGACAGTGTTTTCTTCAGCCAACCAGCGACGGATCGCACGCAAATGGTTGATCATGAGAAACGTTTGAAAAAGGTCCAGATGCCAGCTTCTTATAGCGTGATTTCAGATTCCGGTAGCGGTCGCTTTATGGCAACAAATCGTGCAGCGCGCATCCGCATTTTTCCTGTGCAACAAAGCGATGGCAAAATGAGTTTGCCACAGGATGCAGCCGTAGCCAGAGTTGCGGCGTTGCAAGTGGGTTCATTTAACGTTGCTGACGGGGCATCATACGCACCTGTTCGTTTGTTGAGTTTCGCCGGATCTGAGGCAACCGATTCGCTCACCATAGAAACAAGTACGGTTTCGCAAGAGGAGTCCGAGCGCCTTAAGCGACTTAATGAAGTGTGGGAGCGCGTTTCTTCGGGCATGCGTGAAGGACGTACGGGGATTCAGCGTTTGGACTTAGAGTTGCTAGTGAACTTATGTTCCCGCTTGGCGCACAGATTGCCCGATTCGTGGGTACGAGTGGCATTCGCGTCTGAACAATTCCTCCACCAACATATGGGGTTTGCGGACTTTCAAAAGGAACTGACATCATTTCAAGTTAATGGCGTTTCCTTCGTGCGAAGTGTCAAATGAGTGGTCGCGCATTCTCGAAATCTACTTCTGCGATGTTGACCATTTTCTTCTGGCTATGTTCACACCACGCACTAAGTCAGGAATTTAATCCCGCACTTGATGATTGGCGCAAAGCTCATCACGTCGAATTCAAAAAAATCACGCCCACAAAGTATCAGATTGTGAACAATACAATTTCGGCTCAAGTCGAAAGTTCGGGCTCGGCTTTAGTTTTGCCGTTTTCTACACCACGAAAAGTTTCGGCCGTGCGCGTAAAGATGACTTTCGAAAATGCGATGGCAAATTTTCCATCCCAAAAGCGAGTCCAACGAGAAGGAGATGACTTCATCCTGAGAGTTGGACTGCTGATGCACGGCAAAGCTCCATGGGTTCCGTTCATTGCCCCCGAATGGGTCAAGATGCTGCAATCGGTGATGATCCATCCCTCGGACAAGATGATCTACCAAGTGGCCGCCATGCCCCAAGAACTTCCTGCCAAGTGGGTGAGTCCTTATTCTGATTCAGTCTTCAATGAACTAATGAGCTGTCATCCGATGACATCGGTCAATGAATGGGAGTGCGCCACGCGGTTTGAGTTGCGGGAGATCGTTGGCCTTTGGCTCATGGCAGATGGCGACGATTTGAAATCAAAAAACAGCGTGGTCATTAAGAGTCTCGTCGTCGAGTAGTGCTCTAAACGGCGGTAATTAAAGACAAATCCCAAACCACATCGCGTGCTTATTTTTCCAACACACTGAAATCACAGGTTGAAACAACTACATAGGTACGCTACAAGATTTCTTCCTGTTTTGTGTAGGGAGAGATGGCCGAGTGGCTGAAGGCGCACGTCTGGAAAGCGTGTTACCTCTAACAGGGTACGAGGGTTCGAATCCCTCTCTCTCCGCCACTCCTACCCCAAATCCCCGTTTTTCGTTTTCTCGATTTTTCGTTCTTCCGCTCGTACGCAGTTAGCGCACAGTTCGGAAGGCAAGAGGGCCGAAGTGTGCCTTTTTTCCAGGCTATATCCTCCTTGGGAGCTTTCTTTTTTGCGCGGATCTGACGCTCCATCCCGCTAGTCGCAGTTATCTCCTTGTTATCGGACGTACGGCTGCGATACCGCTAAAGAGATGTTCCCGAGCAGCTAGTAGGCAATGATATTCAGTTTTCAAAGATCGGTGGGGACGCTCTGCCCTCTGACTTCTAGCCAGTACTAAACTGCTGCCGGATTGTAGAAATCCAATAAGTCACCTCCTCGTGTCGGGGTTTACTGAGGCGAATGATCCAGTAGCGAGATTTTTTCACCACCACTCCCGCTAAATTGACCATCCGAAATCGAATCTTTTTTGAAAATCTTGGTGTTATTTTATCCAGTGTCCATGCCGCCATCCGCATCAAATTGTGCGCAAATGCCGCAAAAAGACCGTACATTTTGTTAGCTAGAAGTTCTTGGCAAGGAAAGTGATGCAGATCGAGTGCGTTCTTGCCTTCACGAATAAAATTCTCTGCATTGCCACGACCTTTGTAAAAATTAACGAGCCCCTCGGCTGGCATTTCACTTTCAGGAATCGTCGTTACCCACGCATGATAATCCCAGTGACGAAGATGAAACTCACCGATGAGTTCAGGGTGAGCCTTCGGCGCACGAATCAGCACGACACGTAGTGGTGAGCGCTCGCGTCCGAGCTCGCGCGGATAGTAAATCGTGGTGCCAATTTCAGCAGCACGGCCATCTTTGAAATACACGTCTTTGGTGCTGTACCAGTTTTTGACTCGACGTATCAAAGGTTCGTACATGTTGGAGCGCATAGCGATGCAAAAACCGACGCGGTTGTCGATGCACGAGCGAAAAACTTCGAAGTTACACATGCCAGAGTCCGCACGAAGATACCGCTCCATACGTTTTGGAATGCGCTTGAAAATAGTTTGAATCGCAAATGGCACTCCGTCTGCCGTATGCACACTGCCACCCTTCACATCGATCCAATGCTGAAACCCATATTGGTCAAAGGCTTGAAGTGAGCTCAGTCCCCACTTTTGGTTGTAGGCCCAGCCAAGTCCCTCCATCTTTTGCGCAAATTGCTCATGAATCGTCGAATCAATATCCAAAATGAAACGATGATCTTGCTTAAACATCGTCCGACGAATCTTCAAAGCTACGTCACTTAAAATTTCGTTGAATCGCCGAGCCTGCCAAGGTTCAAACTCACGCAAAAAATCCCCTGATCGACGAGAGTTAGTTGCTTTGCCGCTGCAAGCCGCGACAAATCCAAGATCGTCCTGCAAAAAATCCATGTCTGACAAACAATCAGCTCCAGCGACAAACCCTAAAACAATGCTGCGAATTTTTGCAAAGGCGCGCTGACGCTTCCGCGGCTCGTCGCCGGGCAAAAGATCTCGAAGCCGAGAATAAAGTTGAAGCTCGTCCATCATTGCATTGAACAAAGAAAGACCACCTAAAGAAGTGTAATCACCGCGCGACGCTTCCAACTTAATTGCCACAACGAAACTCCCCAAAAACAGTAAGAAAACGAGTGCCGTTTCAAGTCTGTAAAATAATAGAAAAAGTGCAGTCAAAATTTTCACCCGAAGGGTGAGGAAATGTTCAATAAACCTCAAGCAAAAAGAGGCTGATCCAAGTGGGATAAACAATCGAAATCATTGGAGGTAGGACTGCATGAAAAGCTCGTTCACTAAACTACAAATTGATGAACCGATGGGAGATAACTA
>Ga0255089_1000757_pt1 | contig 10637 bp, 7 predicted proteins | sample Colum_Miss_RepC__2_FD_188468 | JGI IMG/M metagenome (GOLD analysis project Ga0255089, IMG submission 188468) | Freshwater microbial communities from Columbia River, Oregon, United States - Colum_Miss_RepC_8d | ecosystem: Environmental > Aquatic > Freshwater > River | place: USA: Oregon... | reverse complement strand
CTTATGCCTCGCTGGTCAACAACGATTACAAAGTGCGAATTACAGGACAGGATGTTGGCCGTGGCACGTTCTCGCACCGCCATGCCGTCTTGCACGACCAGAACAGCGGTGAAGCGTATGTACCGCTGGCTCACATCCACCAGTCCGAGAAGAAATTCGTGCTGTACGACTCCTTCCTGTCAGAAGAAGCGGTGCTTGCATTCGAATATGGCTACTCCACTACGCGCCCTGATGCCTTGGTGATTTGGGAAGCCCAGTTCGGCGATTTTGCCAACGGTGCCCAGGTGGTGATAGATCAGTTTATAGCCAGTGGTGAATACAAGTGGGAGCGCCTGTGCGGCCTCGTGATGTTGCTGCCTCATGGATATGAGGGGCAGGGTCCTGAGCACAGCTCGGCGCGTCTCGAACGCTTTCTGCAACTGTGCGCACAAAAGAACATGCAGGTGTGTGTGCCAACCACGCCGGCCCAGGTCTTCCACATGTTGCGCCGCCAGATGATCCGTCCGTTGCGCAAGCCGTTGATTGTCATGACGCCGAAGAGTCTGTTGCGTCACAAGGAAGCCATCTCAACGCTTGAGGAACTGGCCAATGGTGCGTTCCAGACCGTGATCGGCGAGACGGACGCGCTGCAGCCAAAGCAGGTCAAACGACTGATTCTGTGCAGCGGCAAGGTCTACTATGACCTGCGTGCCCGTCGTCGCGACAAGAAAATAGAAGATGCTGCCATTGTGCGTCTTGAACAGCTGTATCCGTTCCCGGAAGACAAGCTGGCCGAAGTCATGGCGCCTTACGCCAATCTGGAAACCGTAGTGTGGTGCCAGGAAGAACCGCAAAACATGGGCGCGTGGTATTCAAGCCAGCATCACATGCGCAACGTGATCGCGAAGTACAACCCGGCCCTCGCCTTGGTGTATGCCGGCCGGGAAGCTTCGGCATCGCCGGCAGCTGGTTACGGTGCACTGCACAACAGGGAACTGGAACAGTTCCTGACAGATGCCTTCGAAGCAAAATAACAAACTGCCTGCCCATTAAAGGAAGCCCCAACATGGCGAATATAGAAATCAAGGCCCCGCAACTTCCCGAGTCTGTCCCCGATGGCCGTATTGCCACCTGGTACAAGAAGGCTGGCCAGGCTGTTGCACGCGATGAACTCCTTGTCGATATCGAAACCGATAAAGTCCTGCTGGAAGTGGTGGCACCCGCCGATGGCGTGCTGCAAACGATCGTGAAGGCAGAAGGCGACACCATCAACAGCAATGAACTGCTGGCTGTGATCGAAGCGGGTGCCACTGCCGCCTCCGCCGCTCCGGCTACTGCGGCCAAGGCCGTTGCTCCGGCTGTGACAGTAGACAACAGCAACCTTGAAGTATTGATGAGTCCGGCGGCGCGCAAGCTGATCGAAGAAAATAAGTTGGATCCGAATTCGGTTCCAAGCACTGGCAAGGACGGCCGCATTACCAAGGAAGATGTTGTCAATTTCATTAGTGGACCGAAGGCCACCTCCGCCAAGGCTTCGGCGGGCGAACCCGCTGCCAAGCCCGCGGCAGCTCCCGTGCCAGTACCTCAAGGAGCGCGTGCAGAACAGCGAGTGCCAATGACGCGTTTGCGCGCCAAGATTGCCGAGCGCCTGCTCGAAGCATCGCAAACCACTGCGATGCTGACGACCTTCAATGAAGTCAACATGGCTGAAGTAATGGCGCTGCGCACCCGCTACAAAGACATGTTCGAGAAGAAGCACGGTGGTGTGCGTCTCGGCTTCATGTCGTTTTTCGTGCGTGCGTGCATTGAAGCGCTGAAACGTTTCCCGGCCGCCAACGCGTCGATCGACGGCAATGACATCGTTTACCACGGCTACCAGGACATCGGCGTTGCTGTGTCCTCGCCGCGTGGTCTGGTCGTGCCGGTGTTGCGCAATGCTGACGCACTCAGCCTGGCCCAGATCGAGAAATCCATCAGTGATTTCGGTGCCAAAGCCAAAGACGGCAAACTCAGTATTGAGGAAATGACGGGCGGTACCTTCACCATTTCCAACGGAGGTGTATTCGGTTCGCTGTTGTCGACGCCGATACTGAACCCACCACAAACAGCCATCCTCGGTATGCACAAGATCCAGGAACGGCCGATGGCGGTGAACGGCGAGGTGAAAATCCTGCCTATGATGTACTTGGCACTGTCCTACGACCATCGCATGATCGATGGCAGGGAAGCTGTGCAGTTCCTCGTCACCGTTAAAGAATTGCTGGAAGACCCGGCGCGCATTTTCCTTGAAGTCTGACTTTTACCGCCGCAACTGCCGCATAGAAAGGAACCCGATATGTCCGCTGATTATGATGTGATTGTGATAGGCGCCGGCCCCGGTGGTTACGTGGCGGCAATTCGTGCAACCCAGTTGGGTTTGAAGACTGCGTGTGTCGAAAAGTGGTTGGATGACGCCGGCAAGCCGGTATACGGCGGGACCTGTCTGAACGTGGGTTGCATTCCATCGAAGGCATTACTCGATTCCTCGCACAAATTCCATGAGGCCAGCCACGGCTTTGACGTGCACGGCATCAAGGTAGGCAAGGTCGAGATCGACGTACCTGCCATGATTGCCCGCAAGACCAAAGTGGTGAAGCAGCTGACTGGTGGTATCGCCGGGTTGTTCAAAGCCAACGGCGTTACCGGTATCAGCGGCACCGGCAAGTTGCTGAAAGATCGCAAGGTGGAAGTGACTGCTGCCGATGGCAGCAAGCAGGTATTGAGTGCCAACAGCATCATCGTTGCTGCTGGTTCGGTGCCAATCGAAATCCCGCCTACACCGCTCAATGGTGACACCATCGTTGATTCCACCGGCGCGCTGGAGTTCCAAAGCGTACCGAAACGCCTCGGTGTTATCGGTGCCGGCGTGATCGGCCTCGAACTTGGCTCGGTATGGTCACGCCTGGGTTCGAAAGTAGTGGTGCTCGAAGCCACCGAAAATTTCCTGCCCATGGTCGATCAGCAGATCGCCAAAGAAGCCAGCAAGATACTGACCAAGCAGGGCCTCGACATCCGTCTCGGCTCCAAGGTAACCGGCAGCAAAGTGAAAGCCGGAAAGAACAGCGAAGTCACAGTGCAGTACACCGACAAGGAAGGCAACAAGGAAGAAACCTTCGACAAACTTATCGTATGTGTCGGCCGTAAACCTTACACGGTGGGTTTGCTGGCTGATGATTGTGGCGTGCAGAAGGACGAGCGCGGCTTCATCAAGGTCGACAACCATTGCGCTACCGGCGTGGACGGTGTGTATGCCATCGGTGATCTCGTGCGTGGCCCGATGCTGGCCCACAAGGCGTCGGAAGAGGGCATCATGGTGGCTGACATCATTGCCGAGCATAAAGCTTCGTTGAATTACGATCTGATACCTTCTGTGATCTATACACATCCGGAAATTGCTGCCATCGGCAAGACTGAAGAGCAGCTCAAAGCCGCCGGTATCGAATACAAAGTCGGAGCCTTTCCGTTTGCCGCCAGTGGTCGCGCACTTGCTGCCAACGATTCCGATGGCATGGTGAAAATGCTCGCCGATGCCAAGACTGACCGCGTGCTGGGCTGTCACATCATCGGGCCGTCGGCTGCTGATCTTGTGCAGTCCGTCGTGATCGCAATGGAGTTCAGTTCCAGTGCCGAAGATCTGGCGATGACGGTCTTCTCGCATCCGGCTTTGAGTGAGGCGGTTCACGAAGCAGCATTGGCTGTGAACGGCCATGCGATCCATATTGCCAACCGCAAGAAAAAATAACCTGTTTCCAGTCACTGAGACCCTCCCATGAACTTACACGAGTACCAGGGCAAGCAACTGTTTGCCGAATACGGGCTGCCGGTGTCGAAAGGCTATGCCTGCGATACGCCGGATGAAGCGGCGGCTGCAGCCGACAAGATCGGTGGCAGCGAATGGGTGGTCAAAGCCCAGGTGCATGCTGGTGGTCGCGGCAAGGCCGGTGGCGTCAAGCTGCTCAAGAGCAAGGAGGAAATCCGCGAGTTTGCGGCCAAATGGCTGGGAAAGAATCTTGTCACCTACCAGACCGACAAGAACGGCCAGCCAGTCACAAAAATACTGGTTGAGTCATGCACGGACATCGCCCAGGAACTCTACCTTGGCGCCGTCGTTGATCGCTCATCGCGCCGGGTGGTGTTCATGGCATCCACTGAGGGTGGTGTTGAAATCGAGAAGGTTGCCCACGACACTCCCGAAAAGATTCTCAAAGCCACCATTGATCCGCTGACAGGTGCCCAGCCTTACCAGGCCCGCGATATCGCGTTCAAACTCGGCTTGAATCCTGAGCAGATCAAACAGTTCACTCACATTTTTCTTGGCTTGGCCAAGTTGTTCGTTGAATGCGATCTGTCGCTGCTGGAAGTCAATCCACTTGTCATCACCAAAGCAGGCAACCTGCATTGTCTGGATGCCAAGCTGAACATCGACGGCAACGCGCTGTTCCGTCAGCCCAAGATCCGTGCGATGCACGATCCGTCGCAAGACGACGCACGTGAAGCGCTCGCTGCCAAGTGGGAACTGAACTACGTTGCGCTCGAAGGCAACATCGGTTGCATGGTCAACGGTGCCGGCCTTGCAATGGGCACAATGGACATCGTCAAGCTGCACGGTGGCCAGCCGGCAAACTTCCTCGATGTAGGCGGTGGTGCCACCAAAGAACGTGTGACCGAAGCCTTCAAGATCATCCTGTCCGACGCCAATGTGAAGGCCGTATTGGTCAACATCTTTGGCGGCATAGTGCGCTGCGATCTGATTGCCGAAGGCATTATCGGTGCTGTGGCCGAAGTGGGCGTAAAGATTCCTGTCGTCGTACGTCTCGAAGGCAACAATGCCGAACTGGGAGCGAAGGTGTTGGCTGATAGCGGCCTCAACATCATCGCCGCCAAGAGTCTCACCGACGCTGCCCAGCAGGTCGTCAAAGCAGCAGGAGGTGTGTAATGAGTATCCTGATAAACAAGAACACCCGCGTTATTTGCCAGGGCTTCACGGGCTCGCAGGGCACGTATCACAGCGAACAGGCGATTGCCTACGGTACCCTGATGGTTGGCGGTGTAACTCCGGGCAAGGGGGGCCAGAAGCATCTGGGCCTGCCGGTATTCAACACTGTGGCCAACGCAGTAAACGAAACCGGCGCTGAAGCATCAGTCATCTACGTACCGGCTCCGTTCTGCAAGGACTCGATCCTGGAGGCCGCCAATGCAGGCATCAAACTGATCGTCTGTATCACCGAAGGCATCCCAACGCTGGACATGCTGGTCGTAAAAGTGAAATGCGATGAACTTGGCGTGCGCCTGATCGGCCCCAACTGCCCTGGTGTTATCACGCCGGGCGAATCCAAGATCGGCATCATGCCGGGCCACATCCACAAGCCGGGTAAAGTCGGCATTGTGTCGCGCTCAGGCACATTGACCTATGAAGCTGTCAAACAGACCACCGACTACGGTTTCGGCCAGTCGACCTGTGTCGGCATCGGGGGTGACCCGATTCCTGGCTCCAATTTCATCGACATTCTCAAGCTGCTGCAGAATGATGCGCAGACCGAAGCCATCGTGATGATAGGCGAGATCGGTGGCAGTGCCGAAGAAGAGGCTGCAGCCTTCATCAAGGCCAATGTCACCAAACCAGTGGTGTCTTACATCGCCGGCGTAACCGCGCCTCCAGGTAAACGTATGGGTCATGCTGGTGCCATCATTGCCGGTGGCAAGGGCACCGCAGCCGAGAAGTTTGCGGCACTGGAAGCAGCCGGCATCACCACCGTGAAGTCGCTGGCTGATATCGGTAACGGCATCAAGCAGGCTACCGGCTGGAAGTAACGTAAGCTGGTGATAAAAAAGGCCTGCAGTTGCGGGCCTTTAGCCGCGCCGCTGGTGTCATTGGGACCAGCGTACCAACCCGTTGTTTGTATGCCGCCTTTGATAACTGCGCCGACGAGTTCTGTATCGGCATCGTTGGGATGGTTGTAGGTTCCCTGCGGGTTATTGGCAAAGAATTGATACCCCTGACCACCAATCGTCAGCCTTGAATTTTCTCCAACTGCCCACATTTTCATGCGCACAATGAAAATTCGGCAAAAGGAGACTTTTATGTCAGCAGCAGCCAAAGAAACCCGTGGATTCCAGACTGAAGCCAAGCAACTGCTTCATTTGATGATCCACTCCCTCTACAGCAACAAAGAGATTTTCCTGCGTGAGCTGATTTCGAATGCGTCCGACGCTGCTGACAAGCTGCGTTTTCTTGCGCTAACCAATAATGGTCTGTATGAGGGCGATGCCGACCTGAAGATCACGGTAGAAGTCGACGAAGTGGCTAAAACCATCACTGTCAGCGACAACGGTATCGGCATGACCCGCGACGAGGTGGTAGAAAACCTCGGTACTATCGCCAAGTCAGGCACTGCAGCGTTCCTGGCCAACCTGTCGGGTGACCAGAAGAAGGATTCACAACTGATCGGACAGTTCGGAGTGGGTTTCTATTCCGCCTTCATCGTGGCCGACCGTGTGGAAGTCCTTACCCGCAAGGCTGGTGAGCCAGCTGCCAACGGTGTGCACTGGGAAAGCACCGGTGAAGCGGATTTCAGCGTGGAAAACGTGGATATCCAGCAGCGCGGCACGCGCATAGTGTTGCACCTGAAGCCCAATGAGCAGGATTTTGCCAGCGGTTATCGCCTTCGCAGTATTGTGAAGAAATACGCTGATCACATCTCGCTGCCGGTGATGATGGTGAAGGCCGACTTCCGCAGTGAAGAAGACAAACAGAAAGAACCAAAGCCGGTTGAGTTTGAAGCCGTCAACTCCGCCAAAGCGTTGTGGACCCGTCCACGTACTGATGTCAGTGACGACGAATACAAGGAGTTCTACAAGCATATCTCGCACGACTTTACCGATCCGCTCGATTGGAGCCACAACAAGGTTGAAGGCAAGCTCGAATACAACAGCCTGCTGTACCTGCCGCAGCGCGCCCCTTACGACATGTGGAACCGCGACGGCGCTCGTGGCCTCAAGCTCTATGTGCAGCGTATTTTCATTATGGACGATGCCGAGCAGTTCCTGCCCTTGTACCTGCGCTTTATCAAGGGAGTGGTCGATTCCAATGACATATCACTTAATGTAAGCCGTGAAATCCTGCAGCAGGACCCTGCAGTGGAATCAATGAAGAGTGCTCTCACCAAGCGCGTGCTCGACATGTTGGAGAAGTTGAAGAAGAAGGATGCCGATAAATACCAGGAATTCTGGAAAGAGTTCGGCAATGTCATGAAAGAAGGGCCATCTGAAGACCAGGTCAACAAAGACAAGGTTGCCAAACTGCTGATGTTCGCAACCACCAACACTGGAGAGGCCACCCAGAATCAATCACTGGAAGACTATGTTGGCCGCATGAAGCCGGACCAGAAAAAGATCTACTACATCGCCAGTGAAACCCACCAGACAGCCAAGAACAGCCCGCACCTTGAAGTCTTCCGTAAAAAGGGCATTGAAGTGTTGCTGCTATCAGATCGCGTCGATGAATGGCTGATGAGCCACCTGCGTGATTTCGATGGCAAAGAGTTGCAGGACATTACCAAAGGCGAACTCGATCTCGGTGAACTAGACAGTCCCGAAGACAAGGAAAAGCAGCAGGCTGAAACTGAGAAAGCACAGCCGTTGCTGGACCGCATCAAGAAGGTATTGGAAGAGCGTGTCGAGGAAGTACGGGTAACCCATCGTCTTACCGAGTCTCCCGCCTGTCTGGCTGTGGGCGAATACGACATGGGATTCCAGATGCGCAAGATCATGGAAGCAGCCGGCCAGAAAGTGCCGGACAGCAAGCCGATCTTCGAAATCAATACCACGCACCCTTTGGTGCAGAAGCTGGATCATGAAGCCGATGAAGACCGCTTTGCCGATCTGAGCAATATCCTGTTCGACCAGGCATCGCTGGCAGAAGGGCGCCAGCTGGCAGATCCGGCGGCCTACATTGGCCGCTTGAACAAGCTGCTGCTGGATTTGGCCAAATAGAACGCGGGGCATACAATCCTCGCGCCATTCCCATTCCCGAGGACGCCCCATGAAAACGATAGTCAAACAGCTGGCACTCGTCGCTGCGCTAGGTCTGTCATCACTGGCAGCCTTAGCGCAGGACAACTCCGTTCCTGCCGATGCGCCGGTACATATCAAACGGGCGATTGAAGCCACGGGCCGCCCGGTCGAGCAGAAAGAGATTGATTCTGCGCGCAAACCTGCTGAAACCCTGATGCTGGCCGGATTGAAAGAGAGTGATCACATCGCCGAGATCACTTCGTTTGGTCAGTACTATTCGGCAATCCTGTCGGCAGCGGTTGGCCCGAATGGCAAGGTTGACCTGTACGACATGCCGTATATGGAAACCATCAACGATGCCACGAAGAAGGGCAAGGCATTCTCCGATGCCCATGCCAACACCAGCTATACCGTTGTGCACTACAACGATATCAAGCTCGCGCCGGACCTCGATGGCGTTTACAACATCCTGTACTACCACGACCTGCAACCGTTGATGGTCGACACCGCAGCAATGAATGCAAAGATTTTTGCTGCACTGAAACCAGGTGGTGTGTACTTCGTCATTGACCACCAGGCTGAAGCCGGTTCCGGCTGGCGCGATGCTGGCACCATCCACCGTATGGCGAAACAGACCATCATCGACGAAGTAACTGCTGCCGGCTTCGTGCTGGCAACGGACAGCGATCTTTTGGCCAATGCAGAAGATGATCGCAGCAAGATGGTGTTCGCGCCGGGAACCCGTCGGCATACCGATCAAGCGGTTCTGTTGTTCCGCAAACCGTAAGGATTGAACAAGAGCTTTGCGGGAGCACTCAATGCTGGCTTTGATTCGCAAACTGTTCAGAGTGGGTTATGACTCCCGGAAAGCGGCGGAATACTGGTCCAAATGGCAGCAAGCTGTAGATGGCGAACGCCCTCGCTACATCGATTGGGGTGATCACCCGGCCGTACTTGCACGCATGTATGAATAACACTTCAACTCCCGCCAGGTGACGCTTGTTCATTACTTGCGTAACGACTTCCCGCAATTCCAACAATCGAGCGCTCTCAGCCTGTGTTGTGGCGATGGCGCGTTCGAGAATCTTCTGGTTGAACAGGGTGTATTTGGCAGCATAAAGGGGCTCGATATTGCGGAAGCGCGTGTGCACAGTGCCCGGGACAAATACTGTGTAGACGGCAAAGCCCTTGTTTTTGAAGTCGCTGATGTAAATGAGGGCAAATTCGGACATCAGCAATACGATGTAGTGATTGCCAAAGCCTCGTTGCATCACATTGAACGTCTGGAAACGGTATTTGCCGGCATCTGCAGCGCCTTGAAACCCGAAGGCAGACTGCTGACCATCGACTTTTTTGGTCCGACACGCTTTCAGTGGAGCGACGCACAACTGGTATTGGCGAACCAGGCGCTGGTCGAACTGCCCGAAGCTCTGCGGACTCGACTGGACGGCACGATCAAGTCGCTTGTAACAAGGCCCACCGTCGAAGAAATGATCGAGGCCGATCCATCAGAAGCAGTGCGCTCCTCCGAGCTGTATGGATTGCTGCGCAGGTACTTCACCATAGAGCGTGAATTCGATATCGGCGGCACCTTGCTCAGTCTGGTGCTTACCACCGATATACTGCATAACTTCGATTCTGAATCGCCCGAGCATATTGCGTACATTGACAAGCTGTACGACTACGAACGGAAACATATCCGCTCAGGGGCACTGACCTCGGATTTCAAATTCATTATTGCCTGCAAGCGGTAACGGCGGACGCAAAGAAAAGCAGTATGGCGGCAGCAATGAATCGGGATATGGCCGCATTTCCTGGAATGATTCATAAAAAAAGCCGGCTGTTCAGCCGGCTTTTTTGTCACTGCAGTTCCAGTCAGACCGTCATGCCATCGATGATGGCATTAAGTGTCTTGCTGGCGCGCATGGCCTGGGTGCACAACGCTGGATCGGTGCGGTAGTAGCCACCTATATCCACTTTTCCGCCTTGCGTTGAGTTCAGCTCGTGCACTATTGCTGCTTCCTGCGCCCGCAGTTGCTGCGCCACAGTGGTGAAGCGGGTTTTCAGCGCTGCGTCGTCGTTCTGCGCTGCCAATGCTTCAGCCCAGTACAGCGCGAGATAGTAGTGGCTGCCACGGTTGTCGAGCTGGCCAGCGTCCCGCTGCGGCGATTTGTCCTCGTCGAGAAACATGCCGGTGGCATCGTCCAGCGTTTTTGACAGCACCATCGCCGGCTTGCTGCCGGTAGCGTTGCCCATGTGTTCCAGCGACGCTGCCAGCGCCATGAATTCGCCCAACGAATCCCAGCGCAGGTGATTCTCTTCGACGAACTGCTGCACGTGTTTCGGAGCTGAACCTCCGGCACCGGTCTCGAACATGCCACCGCCGTTCATCAGCGGCACTATCGACAGCATCTTGGCACTGGTACCCACTTCGAGAATCGGAAACAGGTCGGTGAGGTAGTCGCGCAGTACGTTGCCGGTCACCGAGATGGTGTCCTTGCCTTCCTTCAGGCGTTGGCATGAGAACAGCGTAGCCTGCTCTGGCGACATGATGCGGATATCGAGTCCCGTTGTGTCGTGGTTGGCGAGGTACTTGTTGACCTTGG
>Ga0255089_1000751_pt1 | contig 10677 bp, 5 predicted proteins | sample Colum_Miss_RepC__2_FD_188468 | JGI IMG/M metagenome (GOLD analysis project Ga0255089, IMG submission 188468) | Freshwater microbial communities from Columbia River, Oregon, United States - Colum_Miss_RepC_8d | ecosystem: Environmental > Aquatic > Freshwater > River | place: USA: Oregon... | reverse complement strand
GTGGGAACTGACACCCTAGACTCGAGTGCCTCGTATGCGGCTGATATCCGGGCGCGCATCGAGTCGCGTCTGGGCTTTCGAGTGGCTGGCAAGATCGTGAGCCGGCAGGTTGAGGTGGGGCAACGGGTGAAAGCGGGTCAGCTACTGGCAGAAATCGATGCCCAGGATTACCGCTTGTCCCAGGAAGCGGCCAAGGCGCAGTGGCAATCTGCCCAGACCCAGCTGGAGTTGGCAACCGCGGACTTCCGCCGCTACAAGGCCTTGCGCGATCAATCGTTCATCAGTGATGCCGAACTCGAGCGTCGTGAGACCACCTTGAAGGCAGCGCAAGCGCTGGCGGATCAGGCGCGGGCCCAATGGAATGTTCAAGGGCATCAAACCGAATACACCCGCTTGCTCGCTGATCGCGCGGGCGTGGTCACCGCCATTGAGGCCGAGGTGGGGCAAGTGGTTGCTGCAGGCTCGCCGGTGATTCGCGTGGCGCAGGATGGGCCGCGGGACGTCGTGTTTGCCTTGCCTGAAGACCAGTTGTCACGCGTCAAAACAGGACAGGTGTTGCAGGCCAAGGCCTGGGGTGACGGACCCGACTGGCAGGCCACCGTGCGTGAAGTGGCTGCCAGTGCCGACCCGATGACCCGCACCTACACCGTCAAGCTCGCACTCCCATCGTCGGTTCAGCCGGCGCTGGGCTCCACCTCTACCGTGCAGTTGGCCCGCTCGGCCTCAGCCGTGCAGGCCATCCGGTTGCCGACCAGCGCACTGCGCCAGGACGGGCAGGGCTCGTCGGTGTGGGTGCTGGACAGCAACGCCATGACCGTGAGCTTGCAGCCGGTTCAACTCGGTCCCGTGGTGGGCAACGATGTGGTGATTGCTGCTGGCTTGCAGGCCGGGCAGCAGGTGGTGGTGACCGGGGTACATGTGTTGACGCCGGGTCAGAAGGTCACGGTCTTCAAGCCCGTGGTCGAGGCCACGCGCTGAGCCAGGAGCCGAGATGACCACGCACTCCAAGGGCTTCAACCTTTCCCTGTGGGCTTTGAAGCACCCGGCCTTGACCCGCTATCTGCTGGTGGTGTTGCTGGTACTGGGCTTCAATGCCTACTTTCAATTGGGGCAGGATGAAGACCCGCCGTTCACCTTCCGTGCCATGGTGGTGCGAACCTATTGGCCGGGGGCGACTGCGCAACAAGTGGCCGAGCAAGTCACGGACAAGCTGGAGCGTACGCTGCAAGAGGTGCCGTATGCCGACAAGATTCGCAGTTACTCCAAGCCAGGTGAATCGCAAATCATCTTTCAGCTGAAAGACACCTCCCGCCCTTGGGAAGTGTCTGATGTCTGGTACACCGTGCGCAAGAAGATCGGGGATATGCGATCCACCTTGCCAGCCGGTGTGCAAGGCCCGTTCTACAACGATGAATTTGGCGATGTGTTCGGCGTGATGTATGCCTTGCGCGCCGATGGCTTCAATGCAGCCGAGACCAAGGCGTTCGCTGACTCGGTGCGGCAGCAATTGCTGCGTGTGCAAGATGTGGCCAAGGTGGAACTCTTTGGCGTTCAAGAAGAAAAGATTTTTGTCGAGGTTTCACACCGCCGCTTGTCACAACTCGGCCTGGATCTGAATGGCGTGCTGTCTCAACTGAGCCAGCAAAACGCGGTGGAGGGGGCGGGTACGATCAACACCGACCTCGAGGTGGTGCAGATCCGTATTGCCGGACAATTCCGAGCAGTTGACGATCTCCGCCTGATGCCCATCCGAGCTGCCTCGGGTCAACAACTGCGCCTGGGGGATATCGCCACCGTTCGCCGCGGCACCATCGACCCCCCCAGTGTTCAAGTGCATCACCAGGGCGAGCCAGTGATTGTGCTGGGGGTGTCCATGGCCAAGGGAGGCGACATCATCGCCCTGGGCCATGCGCTGGCGGATGCATCAACGCGCATTGAAACCACCCTGCCGGCGGGTGTGAAGCTGGAGCAAATCCAGGACCAACCCAAAGCCGTCGCCCGGTCCGTGAATGAATTTGTTCGCGTGCTGATCGAGGCCGTGGTGATTGTGCTGGCTGTGAGTGTCTTGTCGCTGGGCCTGCACAAAGGCGGACGCTGGGGCTTTCACATCGACCTGCGACCGGGTCTGGTGGTGGGCATCACGATTCCGCTGGTGCTGGCGATGACATTTTTGTTCATGCAGTATTTTGGGATCGGGCTGCATAAGATATCCCTGGGCTCTCTCATCATCGCCCTGGGCTTGCTCGTCGACGACGCCATCATTGCGGTGGAGATGATGGTGCGCAAGATGGAGGAGGGCTACGACAAGATGCGAGCAGCCACCTTTGCCTACGAAATCACCGCCATGCCCATGCTGACCGGCACGCTCATCACCGCGGCGGGTTTCTTGCCCATCGGCACGGCGCGCTCGATGACCGGTGAGTACACCTTCGCCATCTTTGCGGTGACCGTGATGGCGTTGTTGTTGAGTTGGTGGGTGTCGGTGTATTTTGTGCCCTACCTGGGAACCCGACTGCTCAAGGTCAAGCCGCATGGCAGCGAGGGCAGTTTAGTGGATGAGTTGTACAACGGGCCCTTTTACCGGCGATTCCGCCGTACGGTGGACTGGTGTGTGAAGCACCGCTGGATCACCATCGGCCTCACGATCGCCACCCTGGTGCTGGGCGTGCTGGGCATGGGCAAAGTGCAACAGCAATTCTTTCCTGATTCCAGCCGCCCGGAAATCCTGATTGAAATGTGGACGCCTGAAGGCACGGCCTTTGCGGCCAATGCCGAGGTGACGCACCGGGTCGAGACGTCGATCATGAAGCAGCCCGGCGTGAACTCGGTGAGCACCTGGATCGGTTCGGGGGTTCCGCGCTTTTACTTGCCGCTGGACCAGGTGTTTCCCCAAACCAACGTATCGCAATTGATTGTGGTGCCAAAGGATTTGGCCACCCGCGAAACCCTGCGACGTGACTTGCCCGCGTACCTCGCGCAGGCCTTCCCCGAGGTGCGCGCCCGCGTCAAGTTATTGCCCAACGGACCGCCGGTGCCTTACCCGGTGCAGTTTCGTGTCTCGGGCCCCAACCCACAGGAGTTGCGCCTGCGAGCCGATGAGGTCAAGCAGTTAATGCGCGACAACCCCAACACGCGGGGCGTGAATGACAACTGGAACGAATCGGTCAAAACGCTCAAACTCGACATCGACCAGGACAAGGCGCGTGCCCTGGGTGTCAGCAGCCAATCGTTGGCGCAGGCCACTCGCACGTTTTGGAGTGGCACCACGGTGGGGCAGTTCCGCGAGGGGGACCGGCTGATCGATATCGTGTTGCGCCAACCCGGCCACGAACGCCAGGCGCTGGCGGACCTGGCCGGTGTGAATGTGCCTACCGCATCGGGGCGCAGCATTCCCTTGAGTCAGATCGCCAAGCCGGTGCTGGCCTGGGAGCCGGGCGTGATGTGGCGCGAGAACCGGGACTACGCCATCACGGTGCAGTCTGACATTGTGGACGGGTTACAAGGCGCCACGGTCACCAATCAGATCTGGCCCGCGCTCAGCGAATTGCAGGCGCGCTGGCGCGAGCGTGGCCTGTCCAGTTACCGCATTGAGATTGCTGGTGCCGTGGAAGAAAGTTCCAAGGGATCGGCCTCCATCGCTGCGGGGGTACCGCTCATGCTGTTCATCACCTTCACCTTGCTGATGTTGCAATTGCAAAGTTTCAGCCGCGCCATGCTGGTGTTTCTGACCGGCCCCATGGGGATTGCCGGCGTGGCCGGCGCCTTGTTGGTGCTCGACCGCCCGTTTGGCTTTGTGGCTCTGCTGGGGGTGATTGCCCTCATGGGCATGATTCAGCGCAATTCGGTGATTCTGATTGACCAGATCGAGCAGGACCGCGCCCAGGGCGTGCCGGCCTGGGACGCCATCGTGGAGTCCGCCGTGCGCCGTCTACGCCCCATCGTCCTGACCGCCGCCGCAGCGGTCCTGGCCATGATTCCACTCTCGCGCAGCGTGTTCTGGGGGCCCATGGCGGTGGCCATCATGGGGGGCTTGATCCTCGCCACGGTGCTGACCCTGCTGGCTTTGCCCGCCATGTATGCGGCCTGGTTCCGGGTTCGTCGAGAGCCCACGCCCTGAGAGCCTGCCCCGTGGGGGTCGCTCGGGGGCCTTTTCTGACAGGTTAAAATGACCGATTGACCGAACAAACGGTGGGTGGTCTGTCTGGCAGGCCGCCCACACTTGTTTTTGGAACCGCGCGGGTGGCGAAATTGGTAGACGCACCAGGTTTAGGTCCTGACGCCAGCAATGGTGTGGGGGTTCGAGTCCCCCCCCGCGCACCAGCCGCATTGCGGCTTTGGCCCCTCAAGACCAAAGCCAACTCATCAGGATTCAGGATTCAGGAGAAACCCATGGCAGTCAACGTCGAAACCTTAGAAAAGCTCGAACGCAAGATCACCCTCAACCTGCCGGTCGAGACGATTCGCGACGAAGTCAACACCCGCTTGAAGCGCCTGGCCCGGCAGGTCAAGATCGACGGCTTTCGTCCTGGAAAAGTGCCGATGAACATCGTGGCCCAGCGCTATGGCTACTCGGTCCATTACGAAGTCATGAACGACAAGGTGGGCGAGGCCTTCAACCAGGCTGCCAACGAAGCGCAGCTGCGCGTGGCCGGCCAACCCCGCATCAATGAAGCCGAAGGCGCCCCTGAAGGTCAGATGGCTTTTGAGGCCATCTTCGAGGTCTACCCGGACGTCAAGATTGCGGACCTCTCAACGGTGGAAATCGAGCGCGTCACCTCGGACGTGACCGATGCGGCCATCGACAAGACCATCGACATCCTGCGCAAGCAGCGCCGCACCTTCGCCCAGCGCTCGCTGGAGTCGCAGGCGGCCGATGGTGACCGCGTATCGGTCGATTTCATCGGCAAAATCGATGGCGAGCCCTTCGAGGGCGGCAAGGCCGACGATTTCCAGTTCATCGTGGGCGAAGGCCAGATGCTGAAAGAATTTGAAGATGCCGTGCGCGGCATGAAGGTGGGCGACAGCCGCACTTTCCCCTTGAGCTTCCCGGCCGATTACCACGGCAAGGACGTTGCCGGCAAGACAGCCGATTTCCTGGTCACCCTCAAAAAACTCGAGGCTTCCCATGAGCCCGAGGTCACCGATGAGCTGGCCAAGTCGCTGGGCGTGACCGATAGCAGCGTGGCGGGTCTGCGGGCCGATATTCGCAAGAACCTCGAGCGCGAAGTCAAGAATCGCTTGCTGGGCCGCAACAAGCAAGCTGTGCTGGACGCCCTGGTGGCCCAGGCCGAACTGGAGTTGCCCCAGTCCATCGTGCAAGCCGAACTCGGTCGCATGATCGAAGGTGCCCGCAACGACCTAAAGCAGCGTGGCATCAAGGACGCCGACAAGGCTCCGATTCCCGAAGAAATCTTCCGTCCCCAGGCCGAGAAGCGTGTCCGCATGGGGCTGGTGGTGGCCGAACTGGTGCGGACCCACAACCTGTCAGCCACGGCCGAGCAAATCAAGGCCCACATCGAAGACCTGGCTTCTAGCTACGAGAAGCCCGAGGACGTGGTGCGCTGGTATTACCAGGACATGAACCGTCTGGGCGAGGTCGAGGCCATGGTGGTCGAGAACAATGTGACCCAGCATGTCCTCGCGAAGGTCAAGGTCAAGGACAAGTCCGTATCCTTTGACGAGTTGATGGGTCAATCTTGATCCGTTCTTGGAGTCTGAACTGATGAGTGCACTGGAAACCCAAGCCCTCGGGTTGATCCCGATGGTGATCGAACAGTCAGGACGCGGCGAGCGTTCCTACGACATCTACTCGCGCCTGCTCAAAGAGCGCGTGATCTTCCTGGTGGGGCCGGTGAATGATCAAACGGCCAACCTCGTGGTGGCGCAGTTGCTGTTCCTGGAAAGCGAAAACCCTGACAAGGATATTTCGCTGTACATCAACTCGCCAGGCGGGTCGGTCAGCGCGGGCATGGCGATTTTCGACACCATGAACTTCATCAAGCCCAACGTGTCCACCTTGTGCATCGGCATGGCGGCCAGCATGGGCGCTTTCTTGCTGGCGGCCGGCGAGAAGGGCAAGCGCTTCGCCCTGCCCAACGCCAAGGTGATGATCCACCAACCGCTGGGCGGCACCCAGGGTCAGGCCACCGAAATCGAAATCCACGCGCGCGAGATCCTCAAGACCCGCGAGCAGCTCAACCGTATTCTGGCTGACCGCACCGGACGGCCGCTGGAGAAGATCGAGCGGGACACCGAACGCGATTACTACCTGTCAGCCGACGAGTCCAAGGACTACGGTCTGGTGGATAAGGTGATCGCCAAGCGACCCTGACCTCCGGCGTGGTGACCTGACCAGACGGCGCCCCCCCCCCGCGGGGCGCCGTCTGCTTTTGGGTATCATCGGGATAACTTCACTGAGGCACCTTGTTCATGGCCGACAAAAAAGGCTCTTCCGGCGAAAAAACCCTGTACTGCTCGTTCTGCGGTAAGAGTCAGCACGAAGTCAAAAAACTCATCGCAGGACCCTCGGTCTTCATTTGTGATGAATGCATCGACTTGTGCAACGAAATCATCCGCGATGAGCTGCCCAACACCGAGATCACCAAGGACGGACGGGGCGATTTACCCACACCGCTGGACATCAAAAACAACTTGGATGGTTATGTCATCGGACAGGAAGTTGCCAAGCGCACCTTGTCCGTGGCGGTGTACAACCACTACAAGCGTTTGCGTCACCAGGAAAAATCCAAGCGAGACGATGTCGAACTCTCCAAGAGCAACATCCTGCTGATTGGCCCCACGGGTTCTGGCAAAACCTTGCTGGCCCAGTCCCTGGCTCGCATGCTGGATGTGCCCTTTGTGATGGCTGACGCCACCACGCTCACCGAGGCGGGTTACGTGGGTGAGGACGTCGAGAACATCATTCAAAAGCTGCTGCAAAGCTGTGACTACGATGTGGAGCGAGCCCAGCGCGGCATCGTGTACATCGACGAGATTGACAAGATCTCACGCAAGTCGGACAACCCCTCCATCACGCGTGACGTGTCGGGTGAGGGCGTGCAGCAAGCACTGCTCAAGCTGATCGAAGGTACCATGGCCAGCATTCCCCCGCAAGGCGGACGCAAGCACCCCAACCAGGACTTCCTGCAGGTCGACACCACCAACATCCTCTTCATTTGTGGCGGTGCTTTCGCGGGACTCGAGAAAGTCATCGAGTCGCGCACCGAATCCTCCGGCATCGGCTTTGGTGCGTCGGTGCGCAGCAAGCAGCAACGCAGTCTGACCGAGGTGTTTGGCGAGGTGGAACCGGAAGACCTGATCAAGTTTGGTCTGATTCCCGAACTGGTGGGCCGACTGCCGGTAGTGGCCACCCTGGCAGAGCTCTCCGAGGATGCACTGGTGCAAATTCTCACCGAGCCTCGCAACGCCGTGGTCAAGCAATTCTCCAAATTGCTCGCCATGGAAGGCGTCGATCTGGAGATTCGTCCGGCTGCTTTGCGGGCCATCGCACGCAAGGCCCTCGCGCGCAAGACCGGTGCCCGGGGCTTGCGGTCTATCCTTGAACTGTCCCTGATCGACACCATGTTCGATCTGCCCAGCGACACGAATGTGGAGCGGGTGGTGGTTGACGAATCGACCATTGACGAAAGCAAACCCCCTTTGTTGGTGTACCGCGAGGCGGCCAAGAAAGCCTGATGTTCCCAGGGGCAACGACGATCGCTGCCCCATTTTGATGGAAGGTTGACCATGTCTGGACAATCACCGCTGCCCTCAGAACCTATCGATCTGCCCTTGCTGCCTTTGCGCGATGTGGTGGTCTTCCCTCACATGGTTATTCCGCTGTTCGTGGGACGCCCCAAGAGCATCAAGGCCTTGGAAGCCTCCATGGCTGCCGAGCGTCGCATCATGTTGGTGGCACAAAAAGCCGCTGCCAAGGATGAGCCCGCTGTCACCGACATGTTCGATGTGGGCTGTATGGCCACCATCCTGCAAATGCTGAAACTGCCTGACGGGACCGTGAAGGTGCTGGTGGAAGGCCAGCAGCGGGCTCATGTCAACAACATCCTGGAAGGTGAAGAGCATTTCACCGCCACCATCACCCCCATGTCGCCCACGGCAGATCCCAGCATCGACACCGAGATCGAAGCGCTGCGTCGTGCAGTCATGCAGCAGTTTGACCAGTACGTCAAACTCAACAAGAAAATCCCTCCCGAGATCCTCACCTCCATCTCGAGCATTGACGACGCGGGTCGTCTGGCGGACACCATTGCGGCACACCTGCCGCTCAAGCTCGAAAACAAGCAAGTGGTGCTCGACCTGATCGAGGTCAAACCACGCCTGGAAAATCTGTTCGAACAGATCGAACGCGAAGTCGATATTCTCAATGTCGACAAGCGCATCCGTGGGCGCGTCAAGCGCCAGATGGAGAAAAACCAGCGCGACTTCTACCTCAACGAGCAGGTCAAGGCCATCCAGAAAGAACTGGGCGAAGGCGAAGAAGGCGCTGACATCGAAGAGATTGAGAAAAAGATCAAACTCGCCAAAATGCCTTCCGATGCGCGCAAGAAGGCCGAGGGCGAACTCAAGAAGCTCAAACTCATGTCACCCATGTCGGCCGAGGCCACGGTGGTGCGCAATTACATCGATGTGCTGGTGGGCCTGCCCTGGAGCAAGCGCACCAAGATCAAACACGACCTGGGCAACGCCGAAGACGTTCTCAACGAAGACCACTACGGCCTGGAAAAAGTCAAAGACCGCATCCTCGAGTATTTGGCGGTGCAGCAGCGTGTCGACAAAGTCAAGGCCCCCATCCTGTGTCTGGTGGGCCCCCCGGGGGTGGGCAAGACCTCGCTGGGGCAGTCCATTGCCAAAGCCACGGGTCGCAAGTATGTGCGCATGGCCTTGGGCGGCATGCGTGACGAGGCTGAAATTCGCGGCCACCGTCGCACCTACATCGGCGCCTTGCCGGGCAAGGTGCTGCAAAACCTCACCAAGGTCAACACCCGCAACCCGCTCTTCCTGCTCGATGAGATCGACAAGCTGGGCAGTGATTTCCGAGGCGATCCTTCCAGCGCATTGCTCGAGGTCTTGGACCCCGAACAAAACCACACCTTCAACGACCACTATGTGGAGGTGGATTTCGACTTGAGCGATGTGATGTTCGTGGCCACGTCCAACTCGATGAACATCCCGCCCGCATTGCTCGACCGCATGGAAGTGATTCGTCTTTCGGGGTACACCGAGGACGAAAAAACCCATATCGCCATGCGCTACTTGCTGCCCAAGCAGATGAAGAACAACGGCGTGAAGGACGAAGAGTTGCTGGTGGAAGAGGGCGCTATTCGCGACATGGTGCGCTACTACACGCGTGAGGCGGGTGTGCGCTCGCTCGAGCGCGAACTCTCCAAGATCTGCCGCAAGGTTGTCAAGGCCTTGCTGCTCAAGCAGATGCAACCGCAAGTACGCGTGACCGCCGATAACCTGCACGACTTCCTGGGTGTGCGCAAATACACCTACGGACGCGCCGAACAACAGAACCAGGTGGGTCAGGTGGTGGGGTTGGCCTGGACCGAGGTGGGCGGCGATTTGCTGACTATCGAGGCCGCTGTCACCCCCGGCAAGGGCACGTTCACCCGCACAGGTTCTCTGGGCGACGTGATGAAGGAATCGGTGGAAGCCGCTCGCACCGTGGTGCGCAGTCGCTCACGCCGCTTGGGCATTGCCGATGAAGTGTTCGAGAAAAAGGACATTCACATCCACGTGCCCGATGGCGCCACGCCCAAAGACGGCCCCAGCGCCGGTGCGGCGATGGTCACTGCCATTGTGTCTACGCTGACCGGTATTCCGGTGCGGGCTGATGTGGCCATGACCGGCGAGATCACCTTGCGCGGTGAGGTGACGGCCATTGGTGGACTCAAGGAAAAACTGCTGGCCGCGTTGCGCGGTGGCATCAAGACCGTGATGATTCCCGAAGAGAACGTCAAAGACCTGCAGGATATCCCCGAGAACGTCAAAAATGGTCTGGAGATCGTGCCGGTCAAGTGGGTAGACAAGGTACTGGAAGTCGCCCTGGAAAAGCTCCCCACTCCACTGCCCGACGAGGCGCCCGCGGTGGCCGCACCGGCCGATGGCACTCAGACGCCGGTGGCTTCGGTGAAGCACTGAGGCGGGTTCGCTGTTGAGGCAGCGACTTACTCGCTGATCACCTTGATCTTGGCAGCAGCTGCCCGTGCGCGGGCCAGCGCGTCTGCCCCTTGCGCTAAAGCCACGGCCATGCGGCGGTACGGGCGGGTGGTGGGTTTTCCAAATAGGCGAACATCCACGCCCGGCTCGGACAACGCTGCCTCCACACCTTCAAAGCGCGGGTTCTTTCCGTCCTTGTCCGCCAGCACCACGGCACTGGCACCTTCCACACTCCGAATCAGTGGGATGGGCAGTCCCAGCACCGCCCGTGCATGCAGATCAAACTCGCTCAGGTTTTGGCTGATGAGTGTGACCATGCCGGTGTCATGCGGACGTGGACTCAGCTCGCTGAAAATCACTTCATTGCGCGTGACGAAAAACTCCACACCAAAAATACCGGCACCACCCAGATCGGTGGTGACCTTGCGCGCCATTTCCTGGGCCGCGTTCAGGTGCTCGGTTTTCATGGCTTGCGGCTGCCAGCTGTATTGGTAG
>Ga0255089_1000741_pt1 | contig 10779 bp, 8 predicted proteins | sample Colum_Miss_RepC__2_FD_188468 | JGI IMG/M metagenome (GOLD analysis project Ga0255089, IMG submission 188468) | Freshwater microbial communities from Columbia River, Oregon, United States - Colum_Miss_RepC_8d | ecosystem: Environmental > Aquatic > Freshwater > River | place: USA: Oregon... | reverse complement strand
ACACGCTGCCACCACCTCCATTAGTACCACCCACAGCAGTTGTTGGAGAAGAGTCAGCAGTACCTGCGGTAACCGTTACTGCATTTACTCCGTTTGCATCACTTGAACATCCGCCGCCGCCGCCTGCAACAACAAGCGCCACTGTGTTATTCATTGCAACATACGAACCGCCGCCACCGCCTGCATTTCCACATCCGTTTTGTCCAACTTGCCCCACCACAATTTTTAAAACCGTGCCCGCAATTAAGTTAAATTCTCCCTGCATACCTGCACCGGTACCCCCTGTTTTACTATAACTGGGAGCATTTCCGCCGCTGGCACCTATGGCTTGAATACGGTATAAGCCAGATGTTGGAACAGTAAACGTTTGAATACCTAAATTAGATACTACTGAACCCGTGAGCGGATTTGTACCTGTATATGCGGTATTAATTTGAGCTTGCGTGGGACCAAGACTGCCCGTAGCACCACATGTAGTAAAAGTATAGGTGATTATTTGAGCATGTAAACAACCCAAAGTAAGAATTGCTGTTGCCACAGCAGTTTTAAGTTTTAAGTAGCAGTTTTTCATAGTTTATTTTATAATTAGTTTTTTAGAAAGTGAAGCATTGTTGAGGTTATAAATTCCTGGTGCTAGATCGTAAATAATGAACTGGAAATTATTTTGTGCATTTAATGTTAGGGTTTTTATATGTTGTCCTAAGGCATTGGTAATTGTTATTTCAGTTTCTGTTTCAGCCTCAATTCGTATTAGCCCTGAACTGGGATTTGGATAAATATTAAATACCTGTTTGGCCTGTTCCTCTATACCGATACAGCTGTTTACTTTAATGGTGATAACCGTTGAGCTGCTGCAACCATTTACGTCAGTTCCTGTAAGGGTATAGTTTACATTGGCTACTAATGTAGATGATGTAACCAATGATGCACTGGTGGCTCCGGTACTCCATGTATAATTGCTGGCCCCTCCGGCTGTGAGTGTAAAACTTTGACCCCGGCAAACCGAGGTTTTTGAAGCTACTGCCGTTACCGTAGGTAAGGGATTTACCACAAGCTGTACGGATGCTGTACTCGGACAGGTAATGTTATCACTTGTAGTTAATGCGCTTAAGCTGTATACCGTTGTTACCGATGGATTCACCACAATACCCGCAAATGGCGAACCTGTGCTCCAAGTATAGGAGTCGGCCGGTGATGCCGTTAAGGATGCTGTTTGACCTTTACAAATGGCTGTAGGGCCAGTTATAGCTAAGGTGGGGTTAAACACACTCACCTGCACAGTTTTAGTATTTGAACAGGTATTGCTGTATCCGGTTACGGCATAAACCGTAGTAGTTACTGGCGCATCTATTATGGATGCACTTGTAGCTCCAGAGTTCCAGCTGTATGTTGTGGCACCGCCTGCCGTTAAACTGATAGTAGTACCTGCACATATTAAGGTATTGCTTGCACTGATAGTTACAGTGGGACTGGGAGCCGTTAACACCACTTGATTACCCCATGCCAAACATCCAAAACTGTTGCTGGCCACAACCGAATACAAGGTGGGCGAACTTGGCGTAGCCGTATAGGTGGTTCCATTACTGCCCCCCGGATACCAGGTATAGGATGTGCCTCCCGATGCCGTCATGGTAACTGCAGCACCCTGGCATGCCAGTGACGAAGAGGCTGCAATAGCAACGGTAGGTATAGGATTAACATTTAAAGACACCTGTGCTACTCCCGAACACGTACCATCTGAAACTGTAATGGTATATAGGGTGCTTACCGTTGGAGACACCACTAAAACACCCGTATTAGCTGTATAATTTAAAGGTGCAAAGGTATACTGATTAGCACCTGAAATAGCGGTAAGCGTTGAGGCCTGACCATAACAGATGGTACTGGGCCCGGCAATGGCCTGAACCGGTAAAGGCGCCACAGTAATGCTGGTTACCGCCGAACTGGTACCGCAGCCGTTTTGACCAAACACCGTGTAGGTTGTTGTAACCGAAGGATTAAATGATACACCATTTTGTACCCCGTTACTCCACGTATAACTTAATGCCCCTGTTGCTGTTAATGTGGCCGTTTTACCCAAACAGGTTTGGTTTGTACTGCTGGTAACGGCTAGTGTTGGAATACCCGTACTTACATTAATAGTTATAACTGTTGATGAGATACATCCTGAAACGCCTGTACCGTTAAGTGTATACGTTGTGGTTGTATTGGGCGAAACGGTAATAGTTGAATTATTAGATCCTGTGCTCCAGGTATACGAGATGGCTCCGGATGCCGTTAAAAGAACACTACCGCCGGTACAAATAGCATTTACAGGTGCAGAAATAGCAACGGGCGCACCTGAGGGAATATAGGAAATAATAACCCTGCCGTTTCCAGTATTAATACTGGATGTTGTAGATGCATTAAGAAGCCCGCCAATGTAGCTGGATCCCCCGGCACCACTCATACCTACCCAATTGCTAACCCCAGTGGTATGTACACCATTTCCACCAATTAAACCACCACCTTCACCACCAATATAGGATTGTTGTGTAGGAGTACCTTGTCCACTACCTATTTCACCACCACCAGAACCGCCTTGTCCTAAAGCGCCATTATTACCATTATTTGCTGCATTTAAAGCTGTTCCACCTGAACCCCCTGATATTTGCGTGCCTCCTGTTGCTAACGACCAACCCGTTGCGGATGATCCCACCCAGCCTGAACCTCCGCCTCCGCCATAATATCCGGCGCCACCTCCACCACCTGCACCGCGGCCGTAACTCGGAATTCTATCGCCACCGGCACCACCACCACCACCTGCAACAATAATACGATTGGCTAGGGCAATACCATTGATTCTAACATCCGATGCACCGCCCCCCACACCACCATTTGAAAGCGGACTATTTTGACAAACTCCAGCTGCACCCCCACCGTTATAGCCATTTGTGCCGCCAACATATATATTTAAAACGGTTCCCGGAGTTACGGTTAATACTCCAATAGCACGACCTCCAAGACCGCCAACAGTGGTGCTATTTGAGTTGGTGCCTCCTTGTGCTCCAAATGCAGTAATGGAAAGGTTAAATACACAAGCGGGTACTGTAAATGTTTGCAAAGTGCCAGAAAAATTGAAGGTTTGAGTTGTTACTTGGGCTTTACTTAACGTAAAACAAATACTCAAAACCAAAACACGAACCACATGTGAAATCATAAGAATAAATGTTAAATTAAATGTACAAATAAAAAATTGAAATTCACTCAATAAAAAATACCCTACACGAAATGACGGGTTAATGCATTGATTATTTTTTTATATTTAAATGTATGCAAACTTATAAAGCCCTTGTAATTGACGATGAATCGGCAAGTCGTAAAAACACCGTTAGCATGTTAAAGCAATACTGTCCCGAAATTGAGGTTATAGGGGAGGCGGATAGTGGACTTTCAGGAAAAAAAAGTATTCAGGAGCTTCAGCCCCATGTAATTTTTTTAGACATTCAAATGCCTGGGATGAATGGATTTCAAATGCTTGAGGGTATATACAAACGTGAATTTAAAGTTATTTTTGTAACAGCATACGGCGATCACGGTATAGCAGCTGTTAAAGCAGGAGCTACGGATTATTTGTTAAAACCCATTATTATATCTGAATTACAGCAAGCGGTTAATAAAGTGGTTGCGCATTATAGTCAAATTCCTGAAAAACCAACAGATCAAGAACCACATACTATTGTTATAAATCATAGTAAAGGATTTACCCTGGTTGAGTTTAGTGATATTATTTGGCTAGAGGCAAATGACAATTACACCACCTTATACCTTAAATCCGGAAAAAAAATTGTAGCCAGCAAAACGTTAAAAGAATTTGAAAGCATATTACCATCACGAGATTTTTTTAGAGTGCACCGTTCTTCTTTAATTAATTTTGCCTGTGTAAAAGAATTTAGTACACATGATGGAGGAGAGGTTGTACTTGAAAACGGTACCCGCGTGCAGGTAAGTAAGGCCAGAACACAAGATTTTGCTGCATTTATAAGTGAGCGTGCCGTTCGCCCAAAGTAAAAAACAATAGCTGTATCTTTAATGCCGATATGAAATCCCGTTTTGTATTGGGGGTGGTTATAACATGCCATCTTTTAGTGTTTGGCGTTTTTGCTCAAGAATCGTATTGGAGCGTAAAACGATTTGCAGCAGAAGACGGTTTATTAGATGCTAATGTGCTTTCGGTGCAACAGCATACCAATGGTGTAATATATTGCAACACGGCTAAGGGCTTATTTTATAATGACGGAAGCGGATTTAAACAATTACCTATTAAAAACCTGTCATACAGATCGCTAACTGCATTTTATATATGTTCAAATGGGACATTGTATTTATCAATTTACAATAAAGGTTTATACCAATACAATTGGTCTCAAAAAACCATGCAACCGGTGGCAGCAATTTCTGGCAATAATGCCAATCAAATTTTAACTAGTAGTAATTGGGCGCTACTGTTTACCAGAGGGATTCGCGTTACGGCAGTTAATCTTAAAACCGGAACGGTAATACAAGATATGCATCCCTATCATTTAACGACAGTATTATTTTTATTGGCCGAAAATCTGGAATTTATAAATTTCAAGAAGGTCGGTTTCAATTATGGAAAAGCACTCCATCGCCAGTAACCGCATTAGCAATATTTCAAAATCAATTATGCTATAAAACGGCTCAGGGTATTAATCGTTATAATTTTATTTCTGCGCAAAATACATTAGAACCCGTTGATTTTGATGCAACCGATATTTTAACGCTGTCTACAGATGCAGGTTCTGAGTTTTTAATACCCGAGTCAAAAGGTAATTACTGGCTTGTAAATGAAAGCGCTTCTGAATTATGGCACACCGCTAAAGGTCGTTTTAAACCCTATTTAAACCGGCTGGGTATTCCGCAGGGAATTGTAAATGGGTTGTATAAAGATTATACAGGTAATGTATGGATTTGTATGGCCGGCCAGGGACTTTATGTTATCTGGGGCTCTGCATTTAAATCGGTTATCTATGAAAAGTCAGACCCAGAATTACGGTATTTAAACGTAGAAACCTATCAACAGCACTGGCTTATTGGTACCAATAATGGGTTTCTTATTACCAATGCAGATGCTACAAACTGGTATAGAGCAGGTCATGAAGATGCCTATTTTAAAAAGCCCATTAGTAGTATTGCTGTAAAAAATCAAAACATAGTTTTATCAAGTGTATATGGTGCACGTGAAACGGAATATAAAAGCCTGCGATTTAACAATAAAAATTTCAGCTATTGCTTTGAGCATTCTGAAAAATCGATTACAAACGGCTCAACGCAATTTATTGCGGCGGCTTTTGGATGTGTTTTAAAAGTACATGATAATAAAACCGACACCATTTTAAATATTCCCGGATTTGAAACCCGTATACACGATTTAATTTGGTATAACAACGCGCTGTTTATTGCCACATCACATGGCTTATATATTTGGAATACGCATTTACCAAAGGCCCAACTCCAAACGGGAAGTTTTGCACAAAAAGCATTTTTTAATTTTTGTATTGTACAACAGCATTTGTGGATTGCACATGAAAACGGCATAAGTAATTGGAATATTCAAAAAGATATTGCCTTTAAGCCTAAACCCATTGACATTGCTGTTACAAAAATCAGAAACAACGCGTCGCATATTTATATTGCCAGTCAAAACGGCATTTTTATTTGTACGCCAGATGCTAAAATAATAAATCATGTAACCCAAGCCCAGGGGTTACCATCTGATTATGTTTATGATATTAACTTGATGAGCTCAACAATAATGGCTGTTTTACCTGGCGCCATTGCATTGGCTGATGTTTCAGATTTAATTAAACAGCAAACAGCGCATCCGGATTTAAGTATTCAATACCACAATACCAGCCAAAGCGACTGGCAGCCTTTAATAGCTGGATGTATTATGGATGCCACACAGTCGCGCATCACATGGCATTGGTTAAAGCCTGAATTTCATCCGCGACAGCATTTAAAATTTAGATGGCGAATGGACGGCGGGGCCTATAATTACACCTCTGAAAGCCAGTCTGAATGCCTGATAGGTGCTGGTGCTCATACCATTGAGGTATCATATAGCTTATCTACAGGCGACTGGTCGGCACCTCTTGTGCAAACGTTTTACCGCAATCCCACATTTACCGAACGTAAGGCATTTAAAATTGGACTTTGGATTTTTATTGTAGGGGCTTTAATAGCATTGATTTTACTTGTAATTTATGTACAAGGCAAACAATCTAAAAAACAATTACACGAGGCACAAACATTAAACCGCCTTAAACATCAGGCTATGAATGCGCTCTTAAGTCCGCATTTTATTTTTAACTCACTAACTTCCATTCAGCATTATATAAATGAAAACAATAAACTCAAAGCCTCAGAGTACCTGGCAAAGTTTTCGCGATTAATACGAATGATAATAGAACGTGCCAGCCATTCAGAAATTGCATTACACGATGAAATAAATAGATTGCGAATGTACCTTGAACTTGAAAAGGAGCGGTTTAATGATAAATTTACTTATACAATAGAACTTGATGCGGCTTTAGATATTAATACGTGCACTATACCCAATATGATTATTCAACCTCATGTAGAAAACGCATTACTTCATGGTATTTTACCTAAATCAGGTTCGGGGCACATTGATATTCAGTTTTTAAAAACCGAAAGGCATGTATGCATTCGCATTAGCGACAACGGCGTTGGGGCACAATCGCTTAAACAACATAAAACCCATAATTCGTTAGCCACTGAAACAATAAACCAAATTTTAACATTAAATACTAAAATTAATGGTAAACTACAGCGTGTAACGCGCCGATTTTTAGGTGCACAGCAAAATGAGGGTACTCAAATTGAAATACTTTTAGAATTGTAATATGTACAGGGGGATTTATGTGTTTATAATCGGTATGTGTTATAATTATGCGCTTGCGCAGCAATTGCAGCCCCGTTTAATTGATATATGTAAAAAAGATACGACACTTTTAAGTGTACGGTGTTTAGATAAAACCCAAAATTGTTTTGCTGCTTCAACGTGGATATGGCAAACGCCGAGAGGTACAATTGAACAGGCCCGAACGCTTAAAATTTATGAGGCCGGCTGGTTTAAACTTTTTATATACCAGAATTTAAAGCTACAATGGTGCGATTCGGTATATGTTAAGGGATATGTACATGAATTGCCCAAAGATACCATACTCTGCGGAACGCTATTAACATTTTCACCCTCACAGGGGATTGTAAATCTGTGGAATGCCAAATCAGAAATTAAAGATTTGCAAATTCGAAACAGCGGTATTTACAGTATTGAAATTCAAAAGGGTCGCTGCAGGCATAAAGACTCTATACATGTAAGCATAAAGCCTAAACCGCAACAACAATTTTACACGCAGCAATTTTGTGATCACGACAGCAGTAAACGCATTGGGCCAGCTCAGCAAAGCAATTGGCATTATTTATGGAGCACCGGCAGCCGTTCTGCACAAATTGATGTGCAGCATAATGGTTTATATGTGTTACAAATGTATAAACCCCGTGAATGCAAATTAGAGCAGCAGTATACCATTACCATTAAAACCTGTCCCTGCCGATTGAATTTACCATCTACTATTTATCCAAAATCAAAAGTGTATTTTTACATTCAACCTGCATGCCCCATAACGATGTACCGACTTAGTATATCTGACATGTTTGGAAATTTAATTTTTCAAACACAGCGTATTACAGAAGTTTGGGACGGTACCTACAAAGGAAGTACTTGTCCCGAAGGTTTGTATCAATACGAGCTAGTTACGGCAGACCGGGATGGAAAAAAAATTCGTAATGGTAAAATCAAGTTGGTATATTAATTTTTGTTTTTTCTGTATCGTTTTTTTAAGCGTTAATATTCACGCACAAGAAAAATTAGGCTATGCCAATAGCAATTATTGTCCTACATCTTCTATTTTTTTAAATCCGGCCAGTAGTGCCGATTCTTGGGCTATGGCCCAGTTAAATATTATTGGCGTAAATGCATTTGCGCATAATAACGCTGCGTTTTTACCTGCATTTTATTATTTGGATTTAATACGAAATCCGGAAAGCATAATGCCCCGGTATTTAAAATCAAAAACGGATAAAAACGCATATGTTGTTTTAAATGCGGATGCCTTGGCATTTACCTTTTCAAAAGAACATTGGGGCTGGGGGTTTTTTACACGAGCACGTTCGTTTTCACAAGTTAAAAATATACCCAAAACATTGGCAGATTATGCAACAGCATATGCTATGGGCGATGAAGCCGTGCTAAAAAACGAAGATGTATTTAATTCAGTAAACGTACGTATCAGTACCCAAAGTTGGGCAGAGTTTGGCATTAATACAGCCTATATTTTTAGTAAAAACCGAAAAGACATGTGGCAATTGGGCGGAAACCTCAGGTATCTTTCGGGTTTACATACTTCACAATTTGGGTTTTTAATGTTAATGGGCTCATATAACGACACATTATTAGTAGTTGACAAGTTAAATTCAAATTTAGCATTTCAAGATCAGCCCCGTTGGAATTATGGAGAAGGCATGGCATTGGATGCCGGTATTGTTTTTAAACGCATGCTAAAAACAGTAAATAATTATTACCCCAATTCCACCAAATTTGATTGCAAACACGCCGACTATAAATTTAAAGCAAGCCTGGCACTTCGCGATTTAGGATATATTCGCTACCAGCCCACTTTACGAGCTAAACTTGAAGGCTCGGGTACCTATCGTCTTGATCGCGGACAAAAATTACTTAAGCAACAGGTTATTGATAGCATTATGGCATTGTTTTATACAGATAATTATACAACATCATTACCCCTTAACCTGTGCGCTCAATTTGACTGGAATACAGAACAGTATGTATACATAAATGCTACAGCCGTAATTAACTTGATGCCAAGTTTTTTTAATGGCCCGCAAGCGTATAATTTAATTTCTGTTACACCGCGTTACGAGCGTAAGAATTTTGAGTTTGCCTTACCCATTCGTATGTTGGGATTGTCTATGCCGCAAATGGGAATGGCCTTTAGGGTGCGAAGTTTTTCGTTTGGACTGGAAGACGCTTTACCCCTTTTATTTCATAACGATTTACGTGGTGGCGGCCTGTATTTTAATATAGCATGCAGCCTGTTTGATAACCCCGTGTGTAAACGCAATTCATGGATTTTAAACGCCTGTCCGGATTTTATTAAAAAGCGTTTGTAAGATTTGTACCAAAAGCACAGATTGCTTTATATAAAATTTTGTCAGTTTAAAAGAATTTAGCTGTCACATTATTAGAGGTATACGCGGTTGAAGAGAAATGTTGTAAAAATTAAAATCATCCGCACTGGGAAATTCTTCTTCAATAATATCAATATGAGTTGCCGTGGCAGGAAGTGCTTCAAACCATAATGAAAACATCATCCAATCTTGGACAGATTCAAAATGGTGATGCTTCGGTGCTATGGGAATATTTTTAGAATCCAGTAAATGAAACTTTTGATTAGCGCCATGGCATTTAATATGGGTATGGGGTGCTATGCGAATCCAGCCCCCACGTTTATATATCCAAGGAGCCACGTATCCAAAATCAATTTGTGTGGCATGCGGTAACAGCAGTATACGTAATACCCGTGGATTATCCTGTGCTTTTGCAGGCTCTGTATGAACCAGGTAAGCTTCTACTTTTTTTGACCTCATAGCAGTGCGTGCGATGTAAATTGTTTAAACCATTTGGGTTGTATGATTTTAACATGCCCCCCCTGAGCTAATATAAACCGTGCCAGTTCAATGGTTGGAATAAGTGTAAAGCAAATAACCGATGTTCCTGAATTTTCTTTTTTTATAACTTGACTGCTGTGTAATGGAAAAGCTTGAAAATATTGAGTGCCCAGCTGACTCACATGTATTTTTACAGTGCATTTTTTAGCACCGGGTACCGGAAATACTCCGTAAACATCCTTTAAAAAGAGTTCGGCCTGAGCCTTGTCGGTTTTAATAAATGTTGTTTTTACAAAAACTGGTTCAAAGATGCGGTCAAGGCCAAAAGTTCTAACACTGCCATGCGTTTCGGAATATGCATAAATATACCATCGGTTTTCAAATTCTTTAATTAAAAAGGGATGCAGCATAAGAACGTTAAAAACACGTTTTTTATATGAATAATGAATGCATGACACGGGCATTTGTTCACGACAGGCCTTATAAAATAGCTTGATATGCTCAAAGCCACGGGTTTGAGGCAGTGTCATATTTTGAAGTACCGGCAAAATACCCTGTACGCGTTGCCGCTGTTCAATACTGGCTGACTGTATTTTTTCAATGGCATGGTTAAAGCTCTCGCTAATTCTACCAATATCCATAGCTTGCATAAATTCAACTGCCTCTGCCAGCGCTTGCATATCTTCATCGCGAAGCGGAATGCCTGAAATACTGTAATTTAAATCGCTGTAAGCATACCCGCGTTTTAAACGGTTGTACACAATAGGCGCATCAAAGCCATCCGGATAGGGCAGGCGCATATTAGCAATATCTTTTTGAAGGGTTTCTATGGAAGGGCTATAATCAAGTAATTGTTCGCACAGTGCAATTAATTCTTGCATATTGGGGTAAGGCCGCATTTTATTACGCAACGCCTGATCAATAATTTTGTATCGCCGTAATGCACTTTTACTCAAATTCATACAACATAAAGGTATAATTTTTTAACTCCGTATATATTAT
>Ga0255089_1000739_pt1 | contig 10787 bp, 13 predicted proteins | sample Colum_Miss_RepC__2_FD_188468 | JGI IMG/M metagenome (GOLD analysis project Ga0255089, IMG submission 188468) | Freshwater microbial communities from Columbia River, Oregon, United States - Colum_Miss_RepC_8d | ecosystem: Environmental > Aquatic > Freshwater > River | place: USA: Oregon... | reverse complement strand
CTTCTACAAGCTGACGCCGGACCAGCTGCTGATCGCCCACGACGAGCTGGACCTGCCAGCCGGCGCGATGCGCCTGAAGCTGGGCGGCGGGCACGGCGGGCACAACGGCCTGCGCGACATCCACAAGTCTCAGGGCGAGGCATATCGGCGCCTGCGCGTCGGCATCGGCCATCCGGGCGACAAGAATCTGGTGCTCGACTACGTGCTCGGCCGGCCGTCGAAGGCCGACGAGACGGCGATATTCGATGGCCTGGCGCGATCGCTCGACGCCGTCGAGACCTGGCTGGCCGACCCCGCCGGCAAAGGCTGGGACAAGGGCCTGCAACAACTGCACACGTCGGGCTAGGCGCCCTGCCCGGCCTTACTCGGCGGGCGGCGGCGGTGGCGGCGGTATCGCCAGGGGTCGAGGCTTGACCGGAGCATCGAGCGTCAGCGGCATCTGCGTGGCCCGCGGGGCCGGCGCGGGCGGTGGCGGCGCCGGCGAGCCTGGTACGGCGCCAGCACCGGCCGCGGCCACGTCCACATAGGCACGCACCAGCAAGGGGCCGTCGACGGTGACCGTTTCGCTGCTGTTGGTCGTGCCGAGGAACGAGGGCATCGTGAATGAGGTCAGCTGCAGCAAGCTGCCTTTGCGCAGCTGATAGACCTGCAGGTCGAGCATCACTTGGCCGTCGACACCCGGCAGCGCCACCGCGCGGCCGTAGGCGCGCAAGCTGCCGATTGGCTCGACGATCAGCTCGACGCGGTCGACGACGCCGACGACCGTCGGCGCCACCTTGAAGCTGCGACCCTGCCAGCCGATCTCGAGTTGCAGCGAATAAGCCGACTGCGCCTGCGCGGGCACCAGCACGCCAAACGTCAATAGCAACGCGGCACCGAACCGGCACGCAAAAACGAGGATAATACGGCGCACTGTCTCAGCTGACGGTCGCATGGGCTCTCCGGAATGGTGATAGATCGAGACCGAAAGCCTGTTTAGCACCCGCTGCTGCGCTGGTACAAGCCAAACCCCGAGTGCGATGCCCGGCATCGCACGTGACGCGTCACCGCCACAAACAGGAATCTCCCTTGGGCATCAAATGCGGCATCGTCGGCCTGCCTAACGTCGGCAAGTCCACCCTCTTCAACGCGCTGACCAAGGCGCAGATCGCAGCGGAAAACTACCCGTTCTGCACCATCGAGCCCAATGTCGGCGTCGTCGGCGTCCCCGACCCGCGCCTCGACGCGCTGGCCGCCATCGTCAAGCCGCAGCGCATCCTGCCGGCGGCGGTGGAATTCGTCGACATCGCCGGCCTGGTCGCCGGCGCCAGCAAGGGCGAAGGCCTGGGCAACCAGTTCCTGAGCCACATCCGCGAGACCGACGCGATCACGCACGTGACGCGCTGCTTCGCCAACGACGACATCATCCATGTCGCCGGCGGTGTCGATCCGATCCGCGACATCGGCATCATCAACACCGAACTGGCGCTGGCCGACCTCGACAGCGTGACCCGCGCCGCCGACCGCGCCGCCAAAGTCGCCAAGACCGGCGACAAGGCCGCCCAGGCAAGGCTCGAAGTGCTGAAGCTGTGCATCGCGCAGCTCGATCAGGCGCTGCCGGTGCGCGCACTCGGCCTCGACGCCGACCAGAAGGCGACGATCCGCGACCTGCACCTGATCACCGCCAAGCCGCTGCTGTACATCGCCAACGTCGATGAAGCCGGCCTGTCGGTCGAGAACGAATACCTGAAGGCGGTGCGCGAACTCGCGGCCCGCGAGCACGCCGAAGTGGTGCCAGTGTGCGCGGCGATCGAAGCGGAAATCGCGCAGCTCGACGAAGCCGACAAAATCGACTTCCTGAAAGACCTGGGCCTGGAAGAGCCCGGCCTGAATCGCGTGATCCGCGCCGCGTACAACCTGCTCGGCCTGCAAACCTACTTCACCGCCGGCGTACAAGAAGTCCGCGCGTGGACCGTCAAGGTCGGCGCCACCGCCCCGCAAGCGGCCGGCGTGATCCACACCGATTTCGAAAAAGGCTTCATCCGCGCCGAGACGATCAGCTACGCCGACTACATCAGCTACAAGGGCGAATCAGGCGCCAAGGAAGCCGGCAAATGGCGGCTCGAAGGCAAGGACTACATCGTCAAGGAAGGCGACGTGCTGCATTTCCGGTTCAACGTTTAAACGATCACCGCCACCCGCCGGCGCTCTCACTCCGCATCCGGCTCGCCGCCGGGCACTGGGTCGTTGAAGGCCGGCTGCGTGCGCAGCAGGCCTTTGCGCAGCTGGTAGAGATAGGTCAGCACGGCCGCGACGGCCTTGTACAGATCGCTGGGGATTTCCTGGTCGAGGTCGACGCTGCGATACAGCGCGCGCGCCAGCGGCGGCGCCGATACCAGCGGGACTTTGCTCTGCGTGGCCAGTTCGCGGATCGCTGCGGCGATCACGCCGGCACCTTTGGCGACGACGACCGGCGCGCGCATCTTGCCAGCGGTGTATCGGATCGCCACCGCGTAATGCGTCGGGTTGGTGATGACGACGTCGGCGGTCGGGACTTTTTCCATCATGCCGGCGCGCGACATCTGGTGCTGCAGCTGACGGATGCGGGCCTTTACTTCGGGGCGGCCGTCGGATTCCTTCATTTCATCGCGCACTTCCTTCTTGGTCATGCGCAGCTCTTTGTTGTGCTTCCACCACTGGTACGGCGCGTCGACCATCGCCACGACGATCAGTGCGCCGGTCATCCAGATGACGCACCACAGGCTCAGCGACACCGCTTGGGCGATCGCTTGATTCAAATCGAGCATCGCCAGCCGCATCAACTGATCGCGATGGCCCCAGATGTAAGCCCAGCCCACGGTGCCGATCACGGTGAATTTCAGCAGGCTCTTGCCCAGTTCGACCAAGGCGGTCGCCGATACCATGCGCGCCAAGCCTTTCAGCGGGTTGAGTCGCGACAGCTGCGGCTGAAACGCTTCGGCGCTGAAGTTCCAACCGCCAATTAAAGCCGGCGCGATCAACGCCGCCAGCAGCGCGGCGCCGAGCAGTGGCGCAATCGCCAGCATCGCATCGAGCAAGCGCACGAACAGCGAGCCGACGACGCGAGTCGGATCTTCGAGCAGGCGCGCGTCGAAGCTCAGGCTGTCGCGCATCAGGCTCAAGCCTTGCCCCGCCAAGTGCCCTCCCATGCCGATGATGGCGATCATCGATGCGGCAACGACCAGCGCCGTCGACAGTTCGCGCGAGCGTGCAACTTGACCCTTCTTGCGTGACTCGCGTTCTCGCTTGGGTGTGGCTTTTTCGGTTTTGTCTTGCGTGCTGTCGGTCATGGCAGCGCTCCTATGCCGGCCATTTGCGCCATGAACATCCAGGCCTGCTCCAGCTGCGCGCCAAACACCAAGCGCAAGCTGGGCAGATCGATCTGCATCAACACCAGCCCCGCCGCGAGCGATAGCGGGAAGCCGACCGACAAACCGTTGAGCGTCGGCGCCGAGCGGCTCATGACGCCGAACGCGAGGTTGACGAGCAGCAGGGCCGACATCGTCGGTAGCGCCAGCGACAAACCGGCCGCGAACATCGTGACGCCGCTTTCGGCCATCGTCTGAAAGCTACGTGGCCCGAGCAGCACCGAAGCATCCGGTGCGACCTTGAAGCTGGTGGTCAGCAACTCAATCAAACGCAGATGACCGTCGAGCGCCAGGAACAACAGCGTGGCCAGCAAGCGCAGAAAGTTGCCGATCACCGGCACGTCGGCGCCCCGAATCGGGTCGGCCATCCGCGCAAAACCCAGGCCCATGCTGTTGCCGATCAACTCACCACCGAGCACGACGGCCTCGAACACCAGCTTGAGCACGAAGCCGAGCATGATGCCGAGCAGCGTTTCCTGCGCCATGCGCAGCCACCATGCTGCCGTGAATGCTGGCAGCACCGGCATGCCGGGCAACAGCGGCACGACGATCATCGTCAGTACCAGGGCGAACATCAGCCGCACGCGGCCCGGCGATGATTTGTCGCCGATCACCGGGGCGCTGATCAGCACACCGCCGATCCGCGCCAGAGGAAACAGCGCGGCTTGAATCCAGGCCTGCAGTTGCGCGTCGCTGATGTCCACAGACGAAGGATCAGTGAATCAGCGACGGAATGCTTTCGATCAGCCGGCGTGTGAACTCGGTCAGCAAGCGCAGCATCCATGGGCCGAGAAACACCAGCACGGCGGCCATCGCCACCACTTTCGGGATGAACGACAGCGTGGCTTCGTTGATCTGCGTCGCGGCCTGGAACATGCCGACCAGTAAGCCGATCGCCAGTGCTACCAGCAGCATCGGCGCGCCGATCAACAATGCCAGCTGCAAGGCCTGCTGACCTTGGGTCATGACCTCTTCGGGCGTCATTTGATGAAGCTCCCGGCCAGCGACCCCATCACCAGACTCCAGCCGTCGACGAGCACGAACAGCATCAGCTTGAACGGCAGCGAGATCAGCATCGGCGACAGCATCATCATGCCCATGCTCATCAGCACGCTGGACACGATCAGGTCGATGATGATGAACGGGATGAACAACAGAAAGCCGATCTCGAAGGCCGTCGTGAGCTCGCTGGTCATAAACGCCGGAGCGAGGATCCGGAATGGCACCGCCTCGGGTGATTCGAAGCCCTGCTCCATGCCAGCGATGCGCGCAAACGTCATCAAGTCAGCTTCGCGCGTCTGCGTCAGCATGAATGTGCGCAGCGGCTTGACCCCGGCCTCCAGCGCCGGCGCGAACTCCATCGTGCCGTCCAGATACGGCTTGGCCGCGGTGTCATAGATCGCGTCCATCGTCGGCTGCATGATGAACAGCGTCAGAAACAGCGACAGGCCCAGAAGAATCTGATTTGACGGCGTGTTGCCGGTACCGAGCGCCTGACGCAGCAGGCCGAGCACGACGATGATGCGCGTGAACGAACTCATCATCAGCAGCGCGGCCGGCAGCAGCGTGATGCCCGTCATCAGGATCAGCGTCTGCACGCTCAGCGAGTACGTCTGGCCACCGCCAGCGGCCGGCGTAACGTTCAGCGCCGGCAGACCTGGCGCTGCGCTGGCCGCCAGTGGCAGCAGCAGCGCCATCATCACAGACACCCCACGCAGCCATGGTTGCCAAGCGCGACCAATACCGAAGCTGATCGACATCTTCACTCGGACCGTCCCAGTGCTTTCTTCAGTAGATCGCCGAAGTTCGGCGGTGTCGGCGATGACATCAGCGTCGGTTCGGCGCACGTCGTATCGGGCGCGGTATCGAATACATGCAGCGTGTTGACGCGTCCCGGTGCAACCCCGATCAGCAGATGCTGTCCGCCGGCCTCAATCCACAGCACGCGCTCGCGCTGCCCGATCGAGATGCCGCTGTGCACGCGCATCGCGCCGGCTGTTCGGGGCCGCAGGTTCTGTACGCGGCGCAGCAGCCAAGCCAGCACGAAGATCGCCGCGATGACCAGCACCAAGCTCAGCAGCGACTGCATCAGGCTTGTCGTTTCCACGAGCGTCGTCCCGATCAACGCAGCTTGCGGATGCGTTCGGTCGGGCTGACGACATCGGTCAGCCGTACACCAAAGCGATCGTTGATGACGACCACTTCGCCGTGGGCAATCAGGGTTCCGTTGACGTAGACGTCGAGCGGCTCGCCTGCCGCACGCTCAAGCTCGACGACCGAGCCCGGATTGAGCTGCAACAGGTTACGAATCGGGATGCGCGCGCGGCCCACTTCCATCGACAGCGTCACCGACACATCGAGAATCACATCGAGGCCGGCGTCGCCATCGGGGCGTGTCGCGGCCGCATCGCTGGTGAGGTTCTGGAAGCTGGCGCGCGGCAGTTCGGGCGCGCCGTTGGAAAGCGTTGTGTTCACTGGCGAGGTCCAATGGCAAGTTTCAGGGGAGCGGCGCGACGAATCACGTCGGTGACACGTACTGCGTTGCGGCCGTTGGCGATACCGAAGGTGCCGCGAAACACGGGCAGATCTTCGACAAACAAATCGACCGTCTTGGGCATGTTGATCGGGATCACGTCGCCGGCTTTCAGGTTCATCAGTTGGCGCAGGCTGATCGTGGCCGTGGCGAGCTGGCTTTCGACATCGACTTCAGTGTCCTTGATCTGCTGCTCAAGCGCCTCGGTCCAACGCTCGTCGCGTTCGGCGCGATCGGACTGCAAGCCGGCATCGAGCTGGTCGCGGATCGGCTCGATCATCGAATACGGAATCGTCACGTGCAGATGGCCGGAGCCGCCTTCCAGATCGATCTTGAAGCGCGACACGACGACGATATCGGACGGGCTGACGATGTTGGCGAAGTGCGGGTTGACCTCGGACTGCTGGTATTCGAAGTCCAAGTCCAGCACCGGCGACCATGCCTCGCGCAGATCGCTAAACACCTGCTTGAGCAACAGTTGAATCACACGATTTTCAGTCGGTGTGAATTCACGACCTTCGATCTTGATCGCATTGCGGCCATCGCCGCCGAAGAAGTTGTCGACAACGGTGAACACCAGCTTGGGCTCAAAAATGAACAACGCACTGCCGCGTAGCGGCTTGATCTTGACCACGTTGAGGCTGGTCGGTACGTACAGGCTGTGCGTGTACTCGGCGAACTTCTGCATCTCGATGCCGATGACCGTCAGCTCGGGCGTGCGCCGCAGCATGTTGAACAGCGAGATACGGAACAGCCGCGCGAAGCGCTCGTTGATCATCTCCAGCGTCGGTAGCCGGCCACGGACGATGCGGTCCTGGGAGGCAAAGTCATAGTTGCGCGCCTCGTTCGGCGCTGCCGGCGCCGGCGTCGTATCGACCGCGCCGGAATCGACGCCATGCAGCAGCGCGTCGATTTCGTCTTGCGACAGCAGCTCGCGAGCGCTCATTGCATCACGAAGTTCGTGAAGTACAGGCCGGACACCTGGGGATCGCCCGTTTCTTCTTTCAGCACGCCCTGAACGGCCTCAAGCGAGAGCTTCTGCAGCGTCTCCTTGCCGTCACGGCTGACGATGTCGTCGTAGCGCTGCTGCGTAAACAGCATCATCAGCGTGTTGCGGATGCGCGGCATATGCAGCTTGGCGGCTTCAACGCCGGCCGAGGTACGCGACATCAGCTCCATGTCGACCGACAGGTAGCGCATCGTGACGTTGTCATCGAGATTGACGACGATCGCCGGGCTGATCGGCAGGTACTGTGCGGCGCCCGCCGCCGGTCCCGCGTCAGCGTGGCCCCCGCCGTGACCGCCGCCATGCTCATCCGCCTTGGCGGGGGCACCATGCTCGCCAGCCGCAGCGGGAGCCGAGCCCGACTTCTTGGCGAAAAAGTACATGCCGCCGCCGGCCGCCGCTGCCGCGACGACGGTGCACAGCAACATCGGGATCAACATCCCTTTCTTTTTGGGTTCAGCGGCAGCGGGTGCAGGTGCAGCAGCGGTGGCCATGGCGCGTCTCCAGTGTGTGACGAGCGCTTAGTACAAGCGCTGTGCCAGCCGTGGAGACAGGCGATGCCGGTTCGCTTCAGGATGCGACGCCCGTTGACGACAGGAATTTGACGGCAGCCCCAGGATCACCGGAGATGCGACCCTGTCGGGAATGCGTCACCGAAGGACCGAGCGCAGAGGTTCGGTCGCGAACGACCGGATCAGGCGAACTGATCCAGCAGCCCCACCCGCTGACGCGTGATCCGCACCGGCTCTACGCTCGGGGCGTCGGTGGGGCTCAGCTCGCCATCCGGGTTGGCGGCCGGGGTCTGCGAAGGCCGCTGCTGCGCGTCCGATGAGGACGGCTGCTGCGACAGGCCACCCGACAGCTCGAAGCTCGAGTGGGTCGCCATCACGACTTGGCTGCTCAGCAACTCGCGGAGCTGCGGCAAGGAGCTTTCGATCGCCTGCCGCGCTTGGGGGGTCTCGACGTCGAACAGCACCTTGGCGTTGCCGTTGCTGTCGATCTGAACGCGAATCTGCAGGCTACCTAGCTCCGCCGGATGCAGGTTGATCCTGGCCTCCTGCAGGCCGCCCGCCTGCAGCTTGGCACTGTCGGTCATCCAGACGATTTGCTCGGCAAGCGGTTCGACGATTTCGCCGGGCGCCTTCGGCAGTGAATGAGTCGGAGCAGCTGACGGGGTCGGCGCGACACCGGTCTGACTTGAAGGCGGTGTGGCGGCAGTGAGCGCCATCAGCGCATCGAGCGCAGCGCCATCGGCGCGGTCTGAGGACAGCGCTGCTAGGTCTGCAACCGGCGTCGCATCGGATCGCAATGCTGCTGCTGCGGCGTCGGTCGTGCGGCTGGCCGCTTCGGCGTCGACGCCAGTGGCAGCCAGTGAGCTCAGGTTCGCAATCGTGTTGGACGCCGTTACCGGTGCCGTCGCGTCGGGCGGCATGCCGTTGCCGCCGGCGCCTGCGTCGGCAACGGTCAGCGCGATGACTTCGACGCCTCTGGCGTTACCTGCCACGGTGGTGTCGAACGACGGCCGCACGCCGTCCGGGGTCTGACGCTGCGGCATCGCCAGTATCGTCTGCAGCAAGGTCGACACCAGGTCCAAGCCCGTGGGCGATCCATCCTCGATGCGCTCGTCGGCGACTTCAGCTGACTCGGACGTCGCGCTTGAATCGTCCGCCTTCACCACGGTGCTGGGCTCATCGGCAGCAGACCCGGCTGAGTCGTTACCGTCAAAGTAGTCATCAAATCGAGGTTCATTGCGCGCCTCGGCGGGCTTTCGTGTCGCGCGCGCCGCATCGGGCGCGGTGACGGAACCCGAGGTCGCCATCGCGACAGGGCCCGTGACGGCCGCCACCTTCGATGCATTCATCATCGCGCTCGGAGCGCAGACGCGCGCAAGGCCAGTTCGTCGAGCTCGCGCTGTGCGCGGCGGTCCTGTTCGGCCTGCTCATGCGTACGAGCACGGTCGATCAGCTTGTCGTAGAGCTGTGTTTGCTGATGTGAGGCCAGCCATCGCTGACGTGTCTGCTCGACATGGCGACGTGCCAGCTCGACGACGCGCCGCTGCTGGACGATCGCGTCCGCCAGGCGCAGCCGAAACGCTTCACGATTGCGCAGCATCTCGGCGCTGATCGCCGCCGTCGACGGCTCGCGATAACCCTCCAGCTCGCGCAACTGCGCCTCGCGCAGCGCCAGCTGCTGGCGCGCTTCGCTAAGCTCCCGTGCAACCTCGTCCTCGCGGCGTTCGGCCAGATCGTGGATCGGTTCCAGGCGTTTCTGCTTCAGCATCTGCGATATCCCGAGTGGTCAAGCGATGGTGATTCAAGTCGCGAAGATCGAGGCCAGGGCTCTGCGGCTGACATCGGCGCTGGCACCCTCGGCCACGTCTTGCCGCAGAAAGGCTTCGACACGCGGCCACAACGCCAGCGCCTCGTCGACGCGAGGATCGGAGCCGCGCTGATACGCGCCGATCGCAATCAAGTCGCGATTGCGCTGATACGTCGATACCAGCGCACGGAAGCGTCGCGCCAGTAGCTGGTGTTCGTTGCTGACGATGCTCTGCATCACGCGCGAGATCGAGGCTTCGACGTCGATCGCCGGAAATACGCCCGATTCGGCGATATGCCGCGACAGCAGGATGTGACCGTCGAGCACGCCGCGCGCGGTATCGGCAATCGGGTCCTGCGGATCATCGCCCTCGGTCAGCACGGTGTAGAACGCGGTGATCGACCCGCCGCCTTTGGTGCCGTTACCGGCACGCTCGACCATCTTTGGAATCAACGCGAACACGCTGGGCGGATAGCCCCGCGTGGTCGGCGGCTCACCAATCGCCAAGCCGATTTCGCGCTGCGCTTGGGCAACCCGCGTCAGCGAGTCCATCAGCAGCAGCACGTTCTTGCCGCGATCGCGAAAGCTCTCGGCGATCGACGTCGCCAGCCAGGCGCCGCGCAGCCGCTGCATCGGCGAGCGGTCGGCCGGCGTGGCGACGACCACGGCGCGGCGTCGACCTTCTTCGCCCAGGCTATGGTCGAGAAAGTCGCGTACTTCGCGACCACGCTCGCCGACCAGACCGACGACGATCACGTCGGCATTGGTGTATCGCGTCATCATGCCCAGCAGCGTCGACTTGCCGACGCCGGTGCCGGCGAATAGCCCGAGTCGTTGACCACGGCCGACCGTCAGCAGCGCGTTGATCGCGCGCACGCCGGTATCGAGCACATCGCGGATCGGTTCTCGCGACAAGGGATTAATCGGCGCCTGCCCGACCGTGGCGCGGTCACAGACCAAGCGACCGATGTCGTCGAGCGGACGGCCTTCGCCGTCGAGCACGCGGCCGAGCAAGCCGTCGCCGACCGGCACGGTGGCGGTCTTCGACAGCGGCACGACGCGCGCATTGGCCTGAACCCCGCGCAGATCGCCGATCGGCATCAGGTAGGTGCGGTCGCCGGAGAAGCCGACGACTTCAGCCTCAACTGCGCCGCCGTCCGCGTTGAGTACGCTGACGCGACTGCCCAGACGCACCTGGCAGCCGACGGCTTCCAGCGTCAAACCGGTGACGCGCTTGAGCAGACCTTCGACGACGACCGTTTGCGACTCCGCAACGCGGCTGCGCGCGTTGCGCAGCGCGTTGCCGAGCTTGCGGTCGCGCTGCTGCTGCCAATGACTGGCGGTATTCATTCGCCCTCGCCCATCAGTGCACGAGCGACACCAGCCTGGCGCGTATCGAGCAAGGCATCGACGACGGCATTTTCGGTCACCAAGCGTACGTCGCCGCGACGCAGACCGGCATCGGGCACCAAGCGCCATGAGGTGACGTCGGCTGGCGCCGGCAGATCCTGCAGCAAGCTCGCGTCGTCGGGATGCAGATGGA
>Ga0255089_1000736_pt1 | contig 10799 bp, 10 predicted proteins | sample Colum_Miss_RepC__2_FD_188468 | JGI IMG/M metagenome (GOLD analysis project Ga0255089, IMG submission 188468) | Freshwater microbial communities from Columbia River, Oregon, United States - Colum_Miss_RepC_8d | ecosystem: Environmental > Aquatic > Freshwater > River | place: USA: Oregon... | reverse complement strand
CACCTATTGCACGCGGCCGACGAGGAGCGTGCGCACCTGCAGTGGTGCGAGCAGCGCCTCAACGAGCTGGGCGCCAAGCCCAGCGTGCTACAGCCACTGTGGTACGCCGGCTCGTTTGTGATGGGCGCGGCGGCCGGTATCGCGGGGGACCGCTGGAGCCTGGGCTTCGTTGAAGAAACCGAGAAGCAGGTCGCCGAGCATCTCGACGACCATCTTCAGCGGCTGCCGGCCGATGACATGCGCAGCCGCGCGGTGATTCATGCGATGCGCAGCGACGAGCAGCGTCACGGGCGTGAAGCCCGCGACCTCGGCGGCAAGCCCTTGCCATCGCCGGTCCGGCGGCTGATGCATCAAGTCGCCGGCGTCATGAAGGCCGCTGCTTATCGCTTCTGATCGGTTCGGCCGCGGCCGCCGCTTGGGGTCAGTGCAGCAACTGCAGTAGCGGCATGCGCTTGGCCGCCGTGGGCAGTCGAGCGCAGAGCTGGTCCAGCAGCGCCAGCCCTTGTGGCCACTCGCGATAGCCTGATTTGACATTGATGTGCCCGGCGTCGTCGAGGCGAACGAACTCGCTTCCCCAGCGCTCGGCCCAGCGCTGCGCCTTGTCCACCGGCATCCACGGATCATTGCTGCTGGCGACCACGGTCGTCGGGAAGTCCAGTGTCGCGTTCGGCAACTTGTCTTCGACGCGGAATCGCGCCGGGTCGGCCGGGGCCACCAACAGCGCACCGGCGATCAAATTGCTCTGGAACACCGAAGCTCGCACGGTCGCCAGGCAGCCGAAGCTGTGGGCGACGATCACCACCGACTCGTTGGTCGCAATCGCGGTCTCGACGACCTTGCGTGACCAGCGCTCCAGATTGGGCCAGCTCCAGTCGTCCTGCTCGACGCGGCTGAAACGGGGAAACTGGCGCTGCCAGGCTGATTGCCAGTGGTCGGGGCCACTCCCGAACAAGCCCGGTGCCACCAAAACGCGCGTGCCGGCGAACCGCTCGCTGTAAACGTCGACCCGTGGTGTCTGGGTCTGGCCCAGTGCAATGCGATGGGCGTCGCCGTGATGCGACGTCGCACCGCTGCCGGTGTCGGGTCGCGAGGCGCGGGTCAGTGCGTGAATCGGCATGGTGGGCTCCTGAGTGACGCGTGGCCTGACTGCCACGGCGCCGACATCATCTACAGGAGCCCACCGTTACAAAAGGAATATCAAAATCTTTGGAGATAGCGGCGCGATCTAAAGAAAGAGCCTGGCCGTCAGCCGGTGCTCAGCGCTGGATGTTGCGGCCGTAGAAGATTTCCATGATCTCGTGGTCGACGCGCTCGCGGATCCGCTTGGACTCGCGCGGCGGCAACTCCGCGGCACCTTCGCCGAACAGGTAGGTATCGAGGTCGAGTTCCTTCAGACGCATCTTCGTGTGGAAGATGTTCTCCTGGTAGACGTTGACGTCGACCATGTCGTAACGATCGCGGATGCTCTTGCTGATGAAGTTCTGGATCGAGTCGACGTTGTGGTCGATGAAGTGCTTCATGCCGCGTACGTTGCGGGTGAAACCGCGCACGCGGTAGTCCATCACCACGATGTCGCTCTCGAAGCTCTTGATCAGATAGTTCAGCGCCTTCAGCGGCGAAATCTTGCCGCAGGTGGACACGTCGATATCAGCGCGGAACGTGCTGATGCCGGCGTCCGGATGGGTTTCCGGATACGTGTGGACCGTGATGTGGCTCTTGTCCAGATGCGACACCACCGATTCCTTAACGATCTCGGTGCCCGGCTCCGGCATGCCCGGCGTCGGCAGGCCATCAAGGTGACCCTCGGAGATCAGCATCGTGACCGACGCGCCCTGCGGGTCGTAGTCTTGCCGGGCGACATTGAGCACGTTGGCGCCGATGATGTCCGCCACCTCGGTCAGGATCGCGGTCAGACGCTCGGCGTTGTAGGCCTCGTCGATGTACTCGATGTATTCCTGCTGGTGCTGCGGGCTGCGCGCGTAGCAGATGTCGTAAATGTTGAAGCTCAAGGTCTTGGTCAGGTTGTTGAACCCGAGCAACTTGAGTTTCGGATTGTTGGTCGGCTTGGTCACGCCACAGATCCCCGGGGAGATGAGCAAAAAAGGAGGGGTCGCATACGGACCCGTACGCGAAGGGGCGACATTATGCGGGAATCCGATGACAGCGGCGCGGCAGTGATGTCACGCCGCCGCGCTCAGGTTTCACGGGTTGTCGGCCTCGACGACCTCGTAGCTATGGGTGACGTTGACGCCGCCGCGCTTGAGCATGATCGATGCCGAGCAATATTTGTCCGCCGAAAGTTCCACTGCTCGTTTGACGTGGTTCACATTTAGGCCGCGGCCGCTGATGACAAACTTGAGGTGAATATCAGTAAAAACCTTGGGTTCCGTTTCGGCGCGCTGACCATCGACCTCAACATGACAGTCCGTTACCGGCTGGCGTGCTTTCTTGAGGATGTGCAGCACGTCAACGGCGGAGCAGGAGCCCACTGATAGCAGCATCAACTCCATCGGACGGGCGCCGAGGTTGCGACCTCCGATCTCGGCGGGGCCATCGATCACCACGCCGTGGCTGCTGCCGGTTTCGCCGACGAAGGCGGCGTTCTCGATCCATTTGACGCGTGCTTGCAAGGTGATCTCCGGATGGGCGCTGTTAGCGGTTTTGGGTGCTAGATTGTTGAAATAACAGGGCGGAAAGCCCGAGTCGTAGCGGTTTTGAAGGACGTGATTCGAGTCGACAGGGGATGTCCATGGTGTTGCAGAAACCCGCGGTACAAGCGTTCATTGCGCAAGCCCACAAGCGGACGTTGCCGCCGAAGCATACGGTGATCCACGCCGGCGACGAACCCACATCGTTGTATCTGATACTGGAAGGTTCGGTCAGCATCTTGATCGAAGACGAAGACGGCCGCGAGATGGTGCTGGCCTATCTCAATGCGGGCCAGTTCTTCGGTGAAATGTGTTTGTTCCCGGATCAGCCCCGGCGCTCGGCCATCGTCCGCACGCGTGTGCCGACGCTGGTTGCCGAAATCGGGTACCACGCCTTCGGTGCCTTCATGGCGCAGCATCCGGCGATCATGTACGAGGTTGCCGGGCAGTTGGCCGTTCGGCTGCGAGACACCAGCCGCCGGCTGGGCGACCTGGCCTTCCTCGACGTCGCAGGTCGCTTGGCCCATGCCCTGCTGGAACTGTGCCGGCAGCCTGATGCCGTCGCGCACCCGCGCGGCACCATGGTCCGGTGCAGCCGCCAGGAACTGGCGCGAATCATCGGCTGTTCCCGCGAGATGGCCGGTCGGGTGCTCAAGAGGCTCGAAGAAGACGGCACCTTGCTGGCGCAGGGCCGCAGCATCCTGGTCTTGGGCGTCCAGCCCAGGGAGCGCCCGCCGAAGGTGCCGCTGGTCACGAACAAGCCGCGCTAGCGGCCGTAGCCGGTGCTCCGGCTCGGCCTAGCCGATCAGCTGCCGCAGCGCGGTTGCCGGGCTGGGCTGGCGCATCAGGGACTCACCGACCAAGAACCGCCGCACACCGGATTTCATCATCCGCTGGACGTCTGCCGGTTGCGCAATGCCGCTTTCGGTGACGACTTCGACGCTGACCGGCAAGCGGTCGAGCAACTCCAGCGTGGTCTCGAGCCGGGTTTCGAACGTGCGCAGATTGCGGTTGTTGATGCCGAGCAGGAAGCCCTCGCCTAGCTGGGCGTCGATCACCCGCTGCAGCTCTTCGGCGTCGTGAATCTCGACCAGCACGTCCAGCGATTGTTCGCGGGCGATGTCGTGCAGTTGCCGAAGCCGGGGAGCGTCCATTGCGCCGGCAATCAGCAGCACGCAGTCGGCACCGATTGCCCGCGCTTGGACGATCTGGATCTCATCGATCAGGAAGTCCTTGCGGATCACCGGTAGCGCGCAAGCCGCGCGCGCGGCGATCAGGTACTCGTCGCCGCCTTGAAAGAAGTCGCGATCGGTCAGTACCGACAAGCAGGCCGCGCCGCCCTGCTCGTATTCGGCCGCCAGCCAGGCGGCGTCGAAATCGGCGCGGATCAGGCCCTTGCTCGGTGAGGCACGTTTGATCTCGGCAATGACGGCCGGCCCGTGCACCGCAGCGCGGCGCAGTGCAGCGCAGAAGCCGCGCGGCGGGTCTTGGTCACGTGCTTGGTCGCGCAGCGAGGCCAGCGTCGTGGTCGCGCGCAGCGCGCTGATCTCTTCGCGCTTACGCGCCAGGATCGTGTCGAGAATGTCGCTCATCGAGTGGCGGCTCCCAGCCGCTGCGTGACACGCAAGTAGTCGTCGAGTTTGGCGCGTGCTGCGCCGGTGCGGATGGCGGCGCGGGCCCGTTCCAAGCCATCGGCGATCGAATCGGCCACGCCGGCCGCATACAGTGCGGCGCCGGCATTGAGCGCGACGATGTCGCGCGCTGGACCGGGCACGTCGGCCAGGGCTTCGAGCAAGCGGATCCGCGATTCATCGGCGTCGGCAACGCGCAGATTGCGGGTTGCCGACATCGCGATACCGAAGTCTTCCGGGTGAATTTCGTATTCGCGAATCTGCCCGTCGGCCAGTTCACCTACGCGGGTTGCGCCGCCCAGCGAAATCTCATCAAGCCCGTCGCTGCCCCAGACCACCAGCGCGCGGCGTGTGCCGAGCCGCTGCAGCACGCGAATCTGGATGCCGACCAGATCGGGATGGAATACGCCCATCAGCATGTTGGGGGCATCGGCCGGATTGGTCAGCGGGCCAAGGATGTTGAAGATCGTCCGCGCGCCCAGTTCGCGGCGCACCGGCGCCACCACTTTCATCGCCGGATGATGCCGCGGAGCAAACATGAAGCCGAAGCCCACCTCGGCGATGCAGGCGGCGACTTGCTCGGGTTCCAGTTCGATCACCGCGCCGAGCGATTCAAGCACGTCGGCGGCGCCGCTTTTGCTGGAAACGCCGCGGTTGCCGTGCTTGGCGACGCGCGCGCCAGCCGCTGCTGCCGTGAAGCTGGCGGCGGTCGAAATGTTGAAGGTGTGGGCCCCGTCGCCGCCGGTGCCGACCACGTCGACGAAATGCGCATCGGGCGGCAACACGACCTTGCGCGAGAACTCGCGCAGCACGATCGCCGCCGCGGCGATTTCGCCGATGGTTTCCTTTTTGACGCGCAAGCCGGTCAGCAGTGCGGCGATCATCACGGGCGAAACATCGCCGCGCATGATCTGGCGCATCAGATCGATCATCTCGTCGTGGAAGATCTCGCGATGCTCGATCGTCCGCGTCAGCGCTTGCTGTGGCGTGATGCTCATGCGGTGCGCTCCACGAAGTTCTTCAGCAGCGCGTGGCCATGCTCGGTCAGGATCGATTCGGGGTGGAACTGCACGCCCTCGATCGCCAGCGTGCGGTGGCGCAGGCCCATGACCTCATCGCGGCGACCGTCGTCGTGCTGCGTCCACGCCGTGACTTCCAGTTCGGCCGGGAAGGTGTCCTGCTCGACAATCAGCGAGTGATAGCGCGTCGCCGTGTACGGCGATGGCAGGTTGCGAAATACACCTTGGCCCTGGTGGTGAATCAGGCTGGTCTTGCCGTGCATTACCGAGCGCGCGCGGCGCACGTCACCGCCGAAGGCTTGGCCGATCGATTGGTGCCCCAGACAGACACCGAGGATCGGGAAGCGGCCGGTCTTGCCGAGCCGTTCGATCAGCTCTAGGCAAATGCCGGCTTCGGTCGGCGTACACGGACCCGGCGACAGCACGATGTGCTGCGGATTCAGGGCGGCGACTTGGTCGACGGTGATCTGGTCGTTGCGGTGCACCTGCACCTCGACGCCCAACTCGCCAAAGTACTGCACGAGGTTGTAGGTAAACGAATCGTAGTTATCGATCATCAGCAGCATGGAACGTCATCCGGGCTAAAAAGGGTGTCGGCGCCGGCGCGAGGCCGGGCGGGGGACAGGCGCTCCAGCGAGGCTGGAGGCGGGGCTCAGGAGTGACGCCAACGATTCATGACGGACAGGCCGTGCGGCTGCGGATGGAAAAGCGGGGCGCCATTGTAATGCGGTAATGCGTCGGCGCGTTTAGCGTTCCACCAACGACGGCGAGGCGCGCTGCGGGCAGGCATGGCGCTCGCAGACTTTGCAGCCGACGCCGATCGGCGTCGCGGCGGACGGGTTCGACAAATCCAGGCCGCGTGAATAGATCAGGCGCCGTGCGTGGCGCAGATCGCAGCCCAGGCCGACGGCGAAGGTTTTCTGAGGGCGGCCGAATCCGACCGGTCCGCTGACCACCTGGCGTGCAATCCAGAAGTAATGACGCCCGTCGGGCATGCCGGCGATCTGGGTCAGCACGCGCTCGGGCTGGCTGAACGCTTCGTAGACGATCCAGAGCGGGCAGGTGCCGCCGACGCGTGAAAAATGAAAATCCGCGGCTGAATGGCGCTTGCTGACATTGCCGGCACGGTCGACGCGGACGAAAAAGAACGGCAGGCCCGGCGCGCCGGGCCGCTGCAGCGTGGACAGCCGATGGCAGACCGCTTCGAAGCCGACGCCGAAGCGGTTGGACAGCCGCTCGATGTCGTAGCCGAGATCTTCAGCCGATTGCAGAAACGCCTGGTAGGGCATCACCAGCGCGCCAGCGAAGTAATTCGCCAGGCCGATCCGCGCCAGCCTCATCGACTCGGCGCTGGAAAACCCGCCGTCGCGGATCAGGCGGTCGAGCGTGCTGCTCAGTTCCAGATGTGCCAACTGCACCGCCATCTGGAACGCTTGCTGGCCAGGCCGCAGATGGTCGGGCAGCCGCAGCGTGCGGGTTGTCGGGTCGAAAGCGCGCGCGCCTTGCCGCGCCGCGTCGTCGCCACGCCACAGCGCAACCTGGACTTGGTGGCGCTCCGCCAGCCGCTGCGCGAGTTTGGTGCCGACATCGCCAACCGCCATGCCGCTGTCGTTGAAGATCGCCTCGGCCGGTTCGTCGAGTTCGGCGATGTGGTTGTAGCGTTGATTGAGGTAGTCGCGGACCTCGTCGTGGACGCCCGGCAGCGCGAACGAGGCCAGCTTGTGGCCGTCGCCCAGGCGCGCGGCCAGCGTGTCGGCGCGCTCGGCGGTGGCGCGGTTGCGCCGGTGCAGTTCGATCATCGCGCGGGCCACCGACGGCGTGTTCGACACCAAGGCTCGTGCCTCGGCCATCGACAAGGCCTCCATGCCGGCCTCGGCCAGCACGTCGCGCACATCGGCAATCAAGTGCGCCTCGTCGCTGTCGGAAAACGCCTGCAGGTCGATGTCGAACTGCGCGTTGATCCGCAGCTGGATCGCCAGCGTCAGCGGCCGCTGGTTGCGCTCAATCTGGTTCAGATAGCTCGCCGAGATGCCGAGTTGCCGTGCAAGCGCCACTTGGCTCAAGCCGCGCTCCTCGCGCAGACGCTGCACCCGGACGCCCATGAATGACTTGGCCATGGCCGCGATCTTTGCAGAATTCGCAAGAGCTGCCCAGACGCTTCGCAGGTATTCGCACTTTTTTGCATCCCGCGCGACCCCGAATTGCAAATAATGTGAAGAGCCGGCAGGAAAGTCGGCCTGAAAACCTTTCTGGAGTCGAGATATGTCTGCAACTGCTTCCGCCGCCGTCCCCACCGTCAAGCTGCTGATCGGCGGCCAGTGGGTCGAATCCAAGACCACCGTCTGGCGCGACGTGGTCAACCCGGCCACGCAGGACGTGCTGGCCCGCGTGCCGTTCGCCACCGCCGACGAGCTCGATGCCGCGGTCGCCTCGGCTCAGGCCGCGTTCAAGACTTGGCGCAAGACCTCGATCGGTGTGCGTGCGCGCATCTTTCTGAAGTACCAGCAGCTGATCCGCGAGCACATGAAGGAACTGGCGGCGATCCTGACTTCCGAGCAGGGCAAGACGCTGCCGGACGCCGAAGGCGACATCTTCCGCGGGCTGGAAGTGGTCGAGCATGCGGCCAACATCGGCACGCTGCAGATGGGTGAAATCGCCAACAACGTCGCCACCGGCGTCGACACCTACACGCTGCTGCAGCCGCTGGGCGTTTGCGCCGGCATCACACCGTTCAACTTCCCGGCGATGATCCCGCTGTGGATGTTTCCGATGGCGATCGCCTGCGGCAACACCTTCGTGCTCAAGCCGTCGGAACAGGACCCGCTGGTGACCTGCCGCCTGGTCGAGTTGGCGCTCGAAGCCGGCATCCCGGCTGGCGTGCTCAACGTCGTCCACGGCGGCGAAGACATCGTCAACGGCATTTGCGACCACGCCGACATCAAGGCCGTGTCCTTCGTCGGCAGCACCAAGGTCGGCACGCATGTCTACAACCGCGCCACGCTGGCCGGCAAGCGTGCCCAGTGCATGATGGGCGCCAAGAATCACGCGGTCGTCATGCCCGACGCGAACAAGGAGCAGACGCTCAACAATCTGGTGGGTGCCGCGTTCGGCGCGGCGGGCCAGCGCTGCATGGCGGCGTCGACCGCGGTGCTGGTCGGTGAGGCCCGCAACTGGATTCCCGATCTGGTCAGCAAGTCGCGGACGCTGAAGGTCAACGCTGGCATGGAGCCGGGTACCGACGTCGGTCCGGTGGTGTCCTGCGCCGCGCTGTCGCGGGTCAATGGCCTGATCGAGCGCGGCGTCGCCGAAGGTGCGCGCCTGGTGCTCGACGGCCGCAATCCGCAGGTGCCGGGTTACGAGAAGGGCAACTTCGTCGGCCCGACGATCTTTGCCGGCGTCAAGCCGGGCATGTCGATCTACGACCAGGAAATCTTCGGGCCGGTGCTGATCATCGTCGAAACCGACACGCTCGATGAGGCGATCGAACTGATCAACCGCAACCCCAACGGCAACGGCACCGCGATCTTCACGCAGTCGGGCGCCGCCGCACGCAAGTTCCAGGAAGACATCGATGTCGGCCAGGTCGGCATCAATGTGCCGATCCCGGTGCCGGTACCGCTGTTCTCGTTCACCGGCTCGCGCGGCTCCAAGCTCGGCGACCTGGGCCCGTACGGCAAGCAGGTGATCCTGTTCTACACGCAGACCAAGACGATCACGCAGCGCTGGTTCGACGACAGCACGCTGAGCGTCGGCGTCAACACCACCATCAGCCTGCGCTAGAGGCATACGCCCGTGGACTTCGCACTGACCGACGATCAGCGGGCGTTCCAGGACGCCGCGCGCAGCTTTGCTCGCGGCGAACTGGCACCGCATGCGGCGCATTGGGACGAGGCCAGCGAGTTTCCGATCGACACGATCCGCCGGGCCGGCGACATCGGCTTCTGCGGGATCTACACGCCCGAGGGCGCTGGCGGTCTGGGGCTGAACCGGGTTGAGGCGTCGATCATCCTGGAAGAACTGGCCGCCGGTTGTACGTCGACGGCGGCCTATATCTCGATCCACAACATGGTGTCGTGGATCGTCGCGAACTGGGGCCAGCCGGCTGTCACCGAGGTCTGGGCCCAGGCGCTGGCCAGCGGCCAGAAGCTCGGCAGCTACTGCCTGACCGAGCCCGGTGCCGGCTCGGATGCCGCGAGCCTGAAAACCCGTGCGGAAAAGCGCGGCGAACGCTACTACCTAAGCGGCAGCAAGATGTTCATCAGCGGCGCCGGTGCGACGGATCTGCTGGTGGTGATGGCGCGCACCGGCGACAACAGTGCCAAGGGCATCTCGGCCTTTGCGGTGCCGGCCGATGCGCCGGGCATCCAGTACGGCAAGCTCGAACACAAGATGGGCTGGAACTGCCAGCCGACGCGAATGATCACGTTCGACGCGGTCGAGGTGCCGGAGGTCAACCGGCTTGGCGCCGAAGGCGAAGGCTTTCGCATCGCGATGAAGGCGCTCGACGGCGGTCGCATCAACATCGCGGCGTGTTCGATCGGCACCGCGCAAGCCGCGCTGGATCGCACCGCGGCCTACTTGAACACGCGCAAGCAGTTCGGCCAGGAGCTGGCGCAGTTCCAAGCCTTGCAGTTCCGGATCGCCGACATGCTGACCGAGCTGGTGGCGGCCCGGCAGATGGTGCGGCTGGCCGCATGGAAGCTGGACACGCAGAGCCCCGACGCGACCACCTATTGCGCGATGGCCAAGCGCTACGCCACCGACGTCGGCTTCGAGGTCTGCAATCAGGCCCTGCAGCTGCACGGCGGCTACGGCTACATCCGCGAGTACCCGCTGGAGCGCCATGTGCGCGACAGCCGCGTGCATCAGATACTGGAAGGCACCAACGAAATCATGCGGGTGATCGTTGCCCGCGCCGCGCTGAAGGAAGGCGCAACCGAGGACCTCAGATGAGCGACTACACCAACCTGTTGCTGGAAAAGCGCGGTAGCACCGCGATCGTCACGCTGAACAACCCGCCCGCGCACACCTGGACGGCCGATAGCCTGCAGTCGCTGACGCGCCTGGTGGCCGACTTGAACGCCGACCGCAGCATCTATGCGCTGGTCATCACCGGCGATGGCGCCAAGTTCTTCAGCGCCGGTGCCGACTTGAAGCTGTTTGCCGACGGCGACAAGGCGCGTGCGCGGCTGATGGCGCGCCGCTTCGGCGAAGCGTTCGAAGCGTTGAGCGCGTTTCGCGGCGTCAGCATCGCGGCGATCAACGGCTACGCGATGGGCGGCGGGCTGGAATGCGCGCTGGCCTGCGACATCCGCATCGCCGAGGCCCATGCGCAGATGGCGCTGCCCGAGGCGACCGTCGGATTGCTGCCGTGTGCCGGCGGCACGCAGAACCTGCCGTGGCTGGTGGGTGAGGGCTGGGCCAAGCGGATGATCCTGTGCGGCGAGCGCATCGATGCCGCCACCGCGCTGCGCATCGGCCTGGTGGAGGAAGTCGTCGAT